>Ga0315268_10000069_pt1 | contig 112295 bp, 85 predicted proteins | sample C1_top_MG_FD_204535 | JGI IMG/M metagenome (GOLD analysis project Ga0315268, IMG submission 204535) | Sediment microbial communities from Yellowstone Lake, YNP, Wyoming, USA - C1_top | ecosystem: Environmental > Aquatic > Freshwater > Lake > Sediment | place: USA: Wyoming | collected 2017-08-01
CTGGCTGTCATTTGGAGAGCGGTCTGAACTTGGCTACTCTTATCGCCTGAATTTCCTTCCTTGCGGGTCTATCTTCTTCCGTATCTCATTTTTTACCAATTTCCGAACGATCACTCGATTCCAGATATTATTCCATAATCCCTCGCGATTGTATCCGGTGAAAATTAGCAAATCGCCAAGCGTGAAGCGTTTCCGCATTAATGACGCGTGCATGAACGCGAACTTCGCTCGCTCTTCACTGACTGGCGGCGTGAGTTGATTCCAATTCAGCGGCGCGTTAATGGTTTGCAGGATACGCGTCAATGTTTCAGGCGGACGCGTCTCTTGTTGTAATCGTCCGCGGATGGAGCGCCAGTCGCGCAACGCGGATTCAAAGTCTTTACGATGTTCATGCCACGCCTCCAGCTTTTGTTTATAGTCCGACCAACATTCCGCGCCGGCTTTGCCCGAAGGGTCAATGGTCAGGAAACTGCTTTCGACGCGCACTTTAGCGGAATCAATTGCGGGGTAGCAGGATGTCAAATCAACGGAAGCAGGTTCAAAGTCAAGCATGAAGCGGTTATACATCTCCGCGCCCACGATACTGGTCAACGCGACTTGCGATCCGTGCGACGCGAGCGGCTCATGTTTCATCTCCGCTTGTAAATCAATCACGTGCGACATGACATGCTCGAAGCCGGAGAGCGGCGTGGTGGCGTGTGAGAGCGACATCGCCAGACCGCCAAGCGAGATGACTTTCGCGAGGAGCGCCGCGCCTTCGATGTTTTGAATATTCGCCGCGCACGCCGATAACGCATCGTCAATCGGACCGAGGAGCTGTTTCGCCAGTTCGCTGTAAGTTTCATCCAGCCCGAGGCGGTTCGCGAGAATCCAATCGGGGATGCTGACGAAAACTGCGAGCATATCGCCCGCGCCGGCGGCGGTCATTTCTTTGGGCGCGTCGCGCAGCGTTTCGAGGTCGCAGATGAGCGCGTCGGGATAGCGCGAGTCAAGCGTGCGCTTCACGCCGTCAACAAAAGTCGGCGCCATGTTTGATGTGAACGCGCTGACGCTGTTCGCAGTTTGAATCACAGCAAATGGAATCTTTTGCTCGGTTTCTTTTTGGTAAAGATAACAGGCATGTTTTGCGATGTCGGTGATAACGCCTGAGCCGATGGAAAGAACGGAGCATCCGCGCGTGAGCCTTGCTTGAACGCCTTTTATGCGCGGCATTTCTGTATGGACTTGTCCGCTTTTATCTGGAAGCATGACCAGCGGCTTGATCTGCCAGCCGTCATTTTGTAACGCGGCAAGCGCCAGCGGTTTGAGACTTTCCTTTCCGCGTTGCATGATGGTTTGATCCATGACGACGAAAAGCGGATTGCTTTTATCCGCGCCGATGGATTCGAGAATGTTTGACGTTTTGAATAATGCATCCGATTCAAACAGCATGTGTTTGATCGGCATTTTTTCGCCTCGGGGATAACCATCCAGTTTGCTGATGGAGTCCCAGAAGCGCTGTCCGTTTGCGGGGTCGAAGGGGAGGTTCATAGGATTTACGATTTTGGATTTGCGATTTACGATTATTGTTTGGTATTTTACATTACAATTGTTTGCAACGACAGGAGACGACAACCATGAAACCAGAATTCATTTTGATGCTTACTTATAACGACAGCACGGTGAAAGATGCGTTGAGGATTTTTCGTGAATGTAAGGATTTATCCATCAAGCATTGGGGCTTCAAGGATGTGGGACTGCCGCCCGATGAAATGAAGTCGCTGGTGCGCGAGATGAAATCCGCTGGCAAGACGACGTATTTGGAAGTTGTCAGCTTGTCGGAGGATGAAGGTCTGCGTGGGGCGAAGCTCGCAGTCGAGGCGGGATTCGATGTTTTGATGGGGACGGTTTATTTCGATTCGATCCGTGATTACCTAAAAGATAAACCGATCAAGTATTATCCATTTCCCGGGCATGTGCATAGTCATCCAAGTATTCTGGATGGAACAATGGATGAGATTGTGTCTCATGCGAAGTTATTGGAAAGCAAAGGCGTGCAGGGTTTGGATTTGTTGACCTATCGTTACACAGGTGACGCGCCGGCTTTGTTGCGGAAAGTGGTCAAGGCTGTAAATATCCCGATTGTTTCGGCAGGTTCGATAGAATCCTATAAACGCATTATGGAAGTATGGAAAACGGGCGCGTGGGGCTACACAATTGGGAGCGCGTTGTTTGACAAAAAATTCGTCGCAGACGGTTCGTTCAAGGACAATGCGCGCGCTGTCAGTGAGTGGTTGCAAAACCAGAGATGAAAGTCTATTCACCATGTTATAAGACTTCCGAATTCTTCAAGAATTCGGAAGTCTTTATTTATAGAAACGATCTCTGAATTGAAAGCGTGTTTATTCCGGGATGCGCTTTGCCAGCATGTCCCACAGATTTCCCTCTGGCTTGGGCTTTTGCGTTTTCGATTGTTCCACTAATAAATTTTTCAACTCATTCCAAACATCAATATTGCCTGTTGGCGCATCCAGAGAAAGGGCGCTTAACCTTTCCCAGATGTTGTCGTTTAGAGTCAGTCCAATTTTGCGTCTGAGATTCACTTCATATAAATTGGGTGAATCTTCCGCGCGCCGCAACTTTCCCGCGCTGACCAATACCTTTATCGCATCGGCGACTTCATGTTCGGTCATGGGATGATCGTGAGAATCGCTCGTCAATTCCGTTTGTAAATCCTGATACGAAACGCGCTTTGATCCGCGCATGGACGCGCGCAGAATCGTCCGCATAACATAACGCTGGTGGGTGGGCAGGTCTTCCAGTATATCGGTAACGCTGAAATCCTTATTTTTATTTTCTTTAGCGCTGGTATTCGTCGCCGCTTCCAGACGCGTCCATACAGAACGGTTATTGTCGGGGAAAATACTGCGCAGGTATAACATCGGATAGACGCCTATGCGGTTGCGTAAAAGCGCCATTTCTTCCTGTAACTCGGAAATCTGTTGTGCGGCATTCTCACGCATTCGTTCATCCGGCAGTGTCTGCAAAGTTTTACGGATGATACCCAATTGAGCTTGTACCGCCAACAGCCTTCCGATTTGGACGGCTTTTTGTTTGCCGAAGCGTTCCACAATTGGAGCAAGCAATACGCCTGTTTCTGCCAGACGAAGTACCACGCGCGATTCGCCCTGAGTTACCTGATCGGCAAGCCCCAGCATTTCATCAATCCAGCCGCGTTCCTCTTTTAGTCCGCGCTGGATCAGCCATAGGATGAAAGCCGCGCCGCTCAATCCAACCAGAATGGCGTACAGGTAAATCAGCCAGCGTTCGCCGCTGATGCCTGAGACAATAATATTGAATCCACCATGCGTCACTATGGCAATTACCATTCCTCCAATAAAAAATAATGACTGGCGCGCGCCGCCGCGTTGAAAGCGACCTAATCCCAACATCACGCCAACGATGGCGCTGCCTGTGGCGTGGATCAGATTGGTTGAAAGAGTACGCCCAATGGCAAGAGAGAGCGCGGTCGCTTCATAGTTCATGATATATCTGTAATTCTCAACTACCGCGAAACCGATCCCGACGGCGAATCCGTAAATGGCGCCGTCCACATAATATTTGAAAGAAGGACGGCGTATCAGATAGACCAGAAACGCGGCTTTGATGATCTCCTCCGTGATCGGAGCAATGTAGCGCGTCAGCGTTTGCAAAGTTATATGGGTTGCAATCAGGATAAAAGTGTTGACCTGCGCGGCAATCAAATAGCCGATCAACCCCCACCCAAAACACAGAATCACGACATCAATTTGGCTGGTTGAGTACAGGTTGCGCGTATAGATAATTCCCAGACAGATCAAGGGAATGGCGGTGGCAATAAGAAAAGCGAGAGTTAGTTGCATTGGAAACTCGATAGGAATTTATGAAAGAAAACAAGATGTTGTTAGCTTAATTATAGTACATTGCATTCACAAAATACAAGTTCAGCGCTTCTCAGATAAAAATAAAACTCCCGCTATAATCACTTTCATGGTCTTCTTGCATATTATAATGCAACTCAGAATCCATTAACTTTGTCGCGAAAACACTTGACAAAGGGTTGCGAAGAAACTTATCGCAACTAAAACCAATCAATTCGCGGCGTAAGAGATAGAATCCACTCGAAAGTGAGACCACATGAAAAAACAAATCTTATTCGCGACCCTTATTTTGTTAGCGCTTGGCATGGCTTGCGGTTTATCCCCATCCATTTCCAAAGAAGACCAGCTCGCCACCGTTGTCGCAAAAACACTTACCGCGCGACCCGCCTTTACGCCCATTCCCACGCTTACAGCCACGAGCGTACCAATGGAAGTGGTCAATTCTCCCACCATCAGCGGACCGTATTATATCCACACCGGCGCACAGAATGTCAATCTACGTACACAGCCTGGCGCTCTTTTTCCGGTCAGCCGTGTTATGGCGCAAGGTACGCGGCTTCAAGTACTCGGTCTCTCGCATGGCGGGGAATGGGTCTCTGTTCTGAACGATGAAGGCATCAGCGGCTGGGTGGGAATTCTAAACGTGGATAAATTTCCCGTAAGCCAGTTTCCGTTCGTTGAACCAAAGGATAGTCAATTGTTACGCGGACGCGTGCTTGACTCAAATGGACTACCGGTTAGCGGAATTAAATTCGCCATCGAACAAAGAACCGCATCCAAATCCCTGAGAACTGATTCTGCTACCGATACAGATGGCTGCTTTTATGCTTATCTTCCCAAACATCTCTCCGGCGTGTGGACGGTATCCTATCTCTCCACCGTTTGCACGAGCAATACCATGGACGCGAATTGTCAATGTATCGGTGGAGTCTGCGGACAATCCCAACCTGCGAGCGCCGAAGTCACTTTACCAGCGAACGGTCAACTGAACTTTATCTGGAAATAAAAACATCCCGAATTTATAGGCGCTACGCGAGGTCTGGGCGCAAATACATGGTTTCCTCAGAGACCTTCAAGACGGAAGGGCTATAATGGCATGATGAATTCATTGAAAAAACATTTCCTGCTCGACCCAACGATTACGTTTCTTAATCACGGTTCGTTTGGAGCGACGCCAAAGCCGGTATTTAAGACATACCAAAACTGGCAGAATGAATTGGAACGCCAGCCGGTTGAATTTTTAGGACGGCGGCATAACGCGCTGATGGCTGAGTCGCGCGCCGCGCTGGCGAAGGTTCTTGGTACAAGCGCGGAGAATCTTGTCTACACCCAGAATGTGACCATCTCTTTGAATATCGCGGCGCGTTCCCTGGAATTGGGCGCGGGCGATGAAGTATTGTCAACCGATCACGAATACGGCGCGCTCGATAGGACATGGCGTTTTCTTGCGAAGGAACGCGGCTTCGCTTACATCAACCAAAAAATTCCTGTTCCGATCATCACGGCGCGCGATTTTGTTGATTCATTTTGGCGCGGCGTCACTCCGCATACGCGCGTAATTTTTTTAAGTCACATCACCAGTCCAACCGCCATCATTTTCCCAATTGAAGAAATTATCCGGCGTGCGCGCGCGGTGGGCATCATTACCATCGTTGACGGCGCGCATGTGCCGGGACAAATTTCGCTTGATCTCGACACGCTTGGCGCGGATTTTTATGGCGGCAATTTACACAAATGGTTCATGTCTCCAAAGGGCGCGGGCTTTTTATATGCGCGTCCCGACATGCAAAATTTGTTGAAACCGCTGGTTATTTCGTGGGGTTATGAAAGCCTGACGCCGAGTAATTCCACTTTCATTGATCATCACGAATGGTGGGGCACGCGCGACCTCGCCGCGTTTTTGTCCGTGCCTGCGGCGATTGAGTTTCAAGAAAAATATAATTGGGATAAAGTTCGGGATGACTGTCATGTGCTGGCGCGTGAAACTCAAAAACGGATTTGCGATCTGACAGGACTTGCTCCGCTTCATTCGGATGCCGATAGCTGGTTCCGTCAAATGTTCACCGCGCCTCTCAAAGCGGATACCGATGTCGCGGCGCTCAAAGAACGCCTCTACAACGAATACCGCATTGAGGTCCCGTTAATGGATTGGAACGGGCGCAAACTCATTCGAGTTTCCATTCAAGGTTATAACTCGCAAAAAGATGTTGACGCGCTGTTAAGCGCGTTGCGTGAGCTATTGTAACAAGAGATTTTCCCCCGTTGAATTTTCAAGTATGATATTGAATTGGAGGTACCATGAAATTAGGTTCTATATTATTGTTGATTCCCATTTTGCTAACCGCGTGCGGTGGTGCCGCGCCGACTCCGGCGCCTCTTGATTTGACCGCCGGAGTGAACACCATGGTCGCTTCGTTTTTTGGGACGCAAACCGCGCTGGCGGAAACGGCTATTGCGCAAGCTACAGCCACTTTCACACCTGTGCCGCCGACCGCGACTTATACTTTACCGCCCCCGACTGCTTTGCCTTTGCCATCGCCAACTTTTGTATATTACTACTATCCTCCATCTGCGACAGCGGTGATTAATACGCCAAACTTAACGCCTCTTGCAACTGGCACACAATTCACTGCCACTGTAAATCCAAGCGTTTTAGGATTTGGATGTAATAATCTGGCTTTCATCCGCGATGTGGATTATCCCAGCGGCACAGTAGTGCAGGCAGGCGAAAATTTCAATAAGACATGGAAGGTTATGAATAACGGGACCTGTGACTGGTTATATCAATATTCTCTTGAATTCTTAAGCGCAAATTATCCTGAAGGCGGTTCCACTAAACTTGGGCGGATTGTAGCCGTTAATGATTGGGCGGAAATTTCGGTTAATTTGGATGCGCGTAAAAATCCCGGAACCTATACAAGCTACTGGCGTATGTCTGACGGGGCAGGGCACATGTTTGGGGCAACTTTGACGGTTTCTTATGTGATTAAGCAACCGTGATATGCCTGCTTTTTCAAACGACACAAAACGGATGTTGAAATGTGTAACCGTCTAATAAAATATATTTGCGTCTTTTTGCTGTTGACGTTCTTCGTTATCGTTTTACCCAAAGCGGCTTCTGCAGACGCATCGAATATTTCCAACCGGCAGCAAAATTCGCCGACTGCCAATGAAGTGATCAATGCCGTTAATGCTTTGCGGCTTTCGTATGGATTGGCTCCATTAAATATTCATCCGGTTCTTATGCAAATCGCGCAGGAAGAGGCAAATGGCATCGCGGCAGGCATGGGCGGACATTGGCGTCCGAATAACTTAACGCTTGGACAATGGCTGATCAAGCTGGGATATCCTCTTTCAGGCGACTTAACTCTGGATGGCTATCGCTCCGAAAACTGGGTCGCCGCTTCAACCGTTGACGAAGCGATTTCGTTTTGGCTGGGCGATGATCCTCACACGAATACCATGCTTTCGCCAAATCGCAGTGACATTGGCGCGGGAGTAGCCGTAGGCGATCAAACTTACATTGTCCTTGAGACAGCTCTTCAGACCAGTAGTGGTCAGCAACAATCGGAAGCATACGACATGCTCACAAGTGTTCCGATGAACGATACTGGTTCCGCGCAATCGGCGGATCAAAGCCTGATCCCGGAATATATTATTCCTGTTATGCGTAGTACGGCGCGCCCCGATGGAGATGTGTTCCATAAAGTTCAAAGCGGACAAACCCTTTGGAGTGTTGCTGTAACGTATGGCACAACCATCAAGAAATTGCGCGCATTAAATAATCTTGGCGAAAGCACAATCATATATCCCAACCAGACATTGCTGGTTCAAAAAGGCGCCACACAGCCCGCGCCGCCGACACTTACAGTTGGAACTAGTACGCCATTTATCTTGCCTGGGTTTACGCCTGCCACGCATAATTTGTTAACAGCCACTCCAACGGCTGTTTCCGAGTCGCTTTTCATTGAGTCGCAGTCAAGCGGCAAATATACCAACCTCATTATTTTTTCCTTGATCCTTGCCGTAGTTGTCGTTGCGGTGGGATTTTGGGTAAATGCCAAAAAATAAAGCCGGCAGATAATTGAATATTGCCTGTGATTTCGACCGCAGGCAATATTTTAGAGGGGTATAATCTTTTTGATTAACACTATCTATGTTACTTACAAGGATGATACAAAACTTATGGATATTTCTGTAGCTCTCGGCGGCGGCGGGTCGAAAGGCAATTCTCATATCGGCGTTTTACGCCGGCTTGAAAAGGAAGGTTATCGCGTCCGCGCTTTAGCCGGCACCAGTTTCGGCGGCATCGTTTCCGTTTTCTATGCGGCAGGAAATTCCCCTACGCAAATAGAAGACATTTTTGCGGATCTTGAACAATCCCAACTTTATGGGCATGGAGAAAATGATAATCCGTCCTTGCTTGGATTAGCCGGTGTAGGTAAATGGCTGGAGAAGACATTTGGCGATAGTACATTTAAAGACCTGAAAATTCCCTGTGCAGTTACCGCCGTTGATCTCAAATCTGGATGTGAAGTGGTTCTGTCCGAAGGTCGGCTGATAGATGCGCTTATGGCAACTATCGCCATTCCGGGAATTTTTCCGCCGCGTAATCTTAATGATTGGGAACTGGTGGATGGCGGCGTACTGAATCCTGTGCCTGTTTCTGTAGCGCGCATGCTTGCCCCGGGCTTGCCCGTCGTAGCAGTTATCCTCACCGAGGCTTTGGGCAGTTCCGCCAAAACCTGGATAATGCCTATTCCCAGTTATGTGCCGCGTTCCATTGTCAAACGGCTGGCGCGCTTAAGCTACGCCCAGGCATTTGATATTTTCCTGCGTTCTCTCGATGTGGTTGACCGCGCTCTGGCTGAATACCGCCTTATTGTTGATAAGCCTGAAATTATTATTCGTCCGAACGCGCATCATATTGACCTGCTCGATAAAGTGGATGTCCGCGCGGTGGCGCGTTTGGGTGAAGAAGCCACAGAAATTATTTTGCCTGAACTCAAGCGCGTTGTCGGCTGGCGCGCCAGAACTGCGCGCCAAATCCGCGGCTTGATTAAGTAAGGTTCATAAAAAGGATAAACCATGGCGCGCGATTTGCGTGAATATACAAAACAAACCAACGTCCGGCTTGGAATTGGCGCGGCGCTTCTGCTTTTAATTATCGGCGGCGGATTGATCTGGTTCATCTATGGTTTCGGCGCGGCGATGATGGGCTTGCTGTGTTTGCTTGGCGCGCTTCTGCCGATCAGTTTAATATTTTTCTCACTTCAAATTTTAGATTGGATAAATAAACGTGCGAATCGCGACTGACACCGAATTGGTCACGTTTAATAACTGGACTCTGCGCTTCAAGCCTTCATCAACATTGAGCGAAGTCGAAGGGCAAAACAAACGCCTCTTGCTTTTAATTCACGGTTGGACTGGCGACGAGAATTCCATGTGGATTTTCACAAAAGGACTCCCGCCTGATTATTGGATGGTCGCGCCGCGCGCGCCATATTCCGTGCAACCGAGCGGATATTCCTGGCGTCCGCCTCAGCCTGATATTTTTGGGAGACCCAGCCTCAAGGCGCTGAAACCAGCCGCGGATGAGTTGATCTCATTCGTCGACGCGTACAGCTCAACGGTCCGCGTGGACGCGGAACAGTTCGACGTAATGGGATTCAGCCAGGGCGCGGCGATGTCCAATGTACTGGCGTTGTTATATCCGCATAGAATCCGCAAGGTTGGAATTTTATCTGGCTTTGTCCCCAGCGGATTGGAAGAAGCGCTCGCCGCGCGTCCGCTTGAAGGCAAGCCGTTTTTTGTATCGCATGGGACTCGAGATGAACTGGTGCCGATCGAGCGCGCGCAGGCTTCGATTGAAGCGCTCAAACAGGCGGGCGCGCAGGTGACTTATTGTGAAGACGAAGTGGGGCATAAGGTCGGCGCGAATTGTTCGCGCGCGCTGAAAGAGTTTTTCAAAGATTAATCATTTCTCAGGCGCGTGTTGACGCGCCTTTTATTTGCAGGTATCCTTGCTGGAATATTTATCAGAAAAGGTGAAGTATGAAACGTTCATTGTCTCGTCGTGATTTTTTGAAACTGGCTGGCGTCGGCGTCGGCGCGTTTGCCTTTACGCGATTTGATCGCGCGCTTGCCTTGACTCAAACCTATTCTCCTTTGCGTCAATTTCCGGCTGGCGACTTTTTAGGAAGAGTTGCCGTGACGCCTAATTTTTATTCAACCGAATTAAAGGGCAGTCCGAATCAACTTGCGCCCGCCATTAGAAATGTAAATCAGGATGAAGTTGTGACCTGGAATCGAGAAGTAGTCGGCACCGATGTCGCCGGTCGTTCGAATAGAAAATGGGTCGAAACTCCGGAAGGATATATTTATTCTGCGGATCTTCAACCTGTTCGTAATTTGCCCAATACTCCGGTTGCCAGCATTCCAGCCGGAAAGCCAGGTCTTTGGGTTGAGGTCACTGTGCCTTATGTTGATTTGCAGATTCAAAATTCGCCGATCTCGCCTGCAATGAAATATAGCATGGAAAATAGTCAGCCGATTCGCTTGTATTACGGACAGGTTGTATGGATTGATCAGGTCAGCGTTGACGCGAACGGACGGAGCTTTTATCGCGTCAACGAAGCGCTTGGGCGCGGTTATGGTTATGGCGATATTTTTTTTGCAGACGGTTCGGCGTTTCGTGCTCTAACTGATGAAGATGTCGCGCCGATTTCCCCGGAGGTTGATCCGAATACAAAAAAAATCATAGTGGATGCAACCGCTGAAAGGCAATATCTTTCATGTTACGAAGGCAATAACGAAGTTTATTTTTGCAGGATTTCCAGCGGATACGGCGAGACGTTTTCGACTCCCACCGGCGCTCAGGCTATTTCCTGGAAAATATTCTCAATTCATATGGCGGCGAATACCGGCTCTGACAGCGGATATGACACCATGGGCGTACCCTGGCCCACTTTTTTTAATACGAATGCCGGCGCGGCAATCCATGGAGTTTTTTGGCATAACGATTTTGGCGTCAGGCGTTCTCATGGTTGCATCAATGTTTTGCCGGAAGACGCGAAATGGATTTTCCGTTGGACAGCTCCATTTGTTTCGCTGGATCAAAGCGAAATAAGAATGCAATGGCCCAACGTTGGCACACAAGTAGATGTCGGCGAAATAACGGCATAGAAAACGGGTAAAAATAAATATGAATTTATCGCAAATTACAATTGGACTGGCATTTTTGGCGGGACTGGCGTCTTTCCTTTCGCCGTGTGTATTTTCGCTTGTGCCGGCATATATTGGTTATCTTGGCGGGCGCGCGGTCGGCGGCGAATCCAATGAAAAGAATCGCTGGATCACATTTAGTCATGGCTTGGCTTTTGTATTTGGCTTTAGTTTTGTGTTCATTATGTTTGGCGTCGCGACTGCCGCATTTGGACATTTGCTGTACAACATCCGCGATGTGCTGGCAAAGATCGGCGGATTCGTTGTCATTATTTTTGGCTTGCACATGATCGGCGTATTTCGCATCCCGTTTTTGGAATACGATACGCGCGTTCAACAATTGCCGGATCGTAAGTGGGGTTATCTTTCATCCGCGTTGATGGGCGTATTCTTTTCCGCGGGTTGGTCTCCGTGTGTGGGACCGGTGCTTGGCGCGATCCTCACGTTGTCATTGAACGGCGGCTCCATTTCTCAAGGCGTTGCATTATTGTCTGCATATTCTGCGGGACTTGCGATTCCATTCCTTGTCGCCGCGCTCGGCATTGGCTGGGTCTCGATCACTTTGCGGAAATATGGAAAACTGACGCATTATGTCGAGATCGCCATGGGAGTTATTTTGGTGATCGTGGGTTTTATGCTTTTGACTGGCATTTTTGAACGCATTGCCCAACATGGACAATTCTTTTATTTCAATTTTGGATTGTAGAAGACCCTAAAGATTTTCCAAATCTTTAGGGTCTGTTATCAGACGAGGAGCGTAGAATGTTATCGGTTACTTTATACACGCGAAAAGATTGTCATCTGTGCGAAGAAGTAAAAAAAGAACTTGAGTCTTTGCAAAAGGATTATCCGCACCGCCTCGCGGAAGTGGATATTGATTCAGATACGGCGCTTCAAACCGAATATGGCTTTGATATTCCCGTGATCGAAGTCGGACCGTATCGGCTTAATGCTCCCATCTCGCGGCAAAATCTGAGCATGACCCTCGGCGCGGCGCGCGACCGCGACGCACACATGACCGAAATACATGGCGAAAAATATCAAGTGCGCGTGCGTCGCGGGCGAATACTTAGCGGCGCAGACCGCGTCATGTATTGGCTTTCCCGTCATTATTTGGCGCTGTTAAATATTTTCATGTTTTTGTATGTCGGTTTGCCTTTCCTCGCGCCCACGCTTATGAAGGTCGGCGCGCCGATTCCCGCGCGGATCATTTATAAAATATATAGTCCGCTTTGCCACCAGTTTGGTTTCCGCTCTTTCTTTTTGTATGGCGAGCAATTTTTTTATCCGTTAAAGGAAGCGCAAATAAGCGGCGTGCAGACTTTCGATCAGGTGACCGGCTTTGTAGATTTGCGTAATCCAGCCGCTTATTCGCGCTGGCAAGCCCGCAATTATATTGGCAATGAAACGGTCGGATATAAAGTTGCATTATGCGAACGCGATGTCGCGATTTATGGGGCAATCTTTTTATTCGGCATTATATACGCCGCGTCCGGTCGCCGTATAAAAGGTTTGCATTGGATGTTGTGGATTATTCTTGGCATTGTCCCGATTGGATTGGATGGTTTCTCTCAACTCTTCAGTCAGTTTGATTGGGCGTGGTTATCGCCCTTTCTCCCGTATCGCGAAAGCGTTCCATTGTTGCGCGTGTTTACCGGCGCGTTATTTGGCATTGCAACCGCATGGTTTGCTTATCCAAGCGTCGAAGAATCCATGAACGAGACGCGCCAGTTTTTTATAAAAAAGATCGCGGTCATTCAGGCATCGGAAAAATAATGTCATTCCATCAAAACGACGGCGTTCGTTATTTTCAATTTGATAAATTTCCCGACTCCATTACTCACGCAGTATTTACGCGGCAAGGCGGTGTAAGTCCGGCGCCATGGGATTCGTTGAATGTGGGCGGAACAGTTGGGGATGACGCGGAACGCGTACGAGCGAATCGGATTCGTTCATTTGCCGCGCTGAACCGTCCGCTCGATTCTCTCTTTGACGTTTGGCTGGTTCACAGCGCGGACGTGGTCTACGCGGATGCTCCGCGCGACCCCAGCTTGGGGTCTATTCAAGCCGATATTATTCTCACCGATAAGCCCAATGTGACGCTCTACATGCGCTTCGCGGATTGTGTGCCTGTTTTGTTTCACGATCCAAAAAAGGGCGTGGTCGGCATTTCACATGCAGGCTGGCTGGGAACGGTACGCGGGGTTTGTACGGCGACTGTCAAAGCAATGCAGGCAAAATATGGTTGTCAGCCCAAAGATGTTATTGCCGCGATTGGTCCATCCATTGGACCGGATCATTATGAGGTTGGGCATGATGTGATGATGCAGGTTCAGTCCACGTTTGGAGAGGACGCGGCGCGTTTGTTGCACACGCGCAAAGGACATACTTATTTCGATTTGTGGATGGCAAACTCCATTCAGCTGCAAAAGGCAGGCGTTGGACAGATCGAAGCGGCGGAGATTTGTACCGCCTGTCATCTTGAAGATTGGTTCTCGCACCGCGCGGAAAAAGGCAAAACGGGCAGGTTCGGCGCGTTGATCGGTTTACAGGCTTAGGCGCGGAGAGAAGCGGGAGTAAAATCAGGTTATGAATGATCTCGTGCAGTCCATCCGTGAAAGATATTTACAAACTCTGGATCGTATCGCGGTTGCGGCGCGCTCGGTAAATCGTAATCCTGATGATGTGAAGTTGGTGGTGGTTACCAAGACGCAGCCTTTGGATGTTGTGCAGGCGGCTGTCGAGGCGGGCGCGCGGATTTTGGGGGAGAATTATCCCGAAGAAGGTGTTATGAAAATTCAATCTATGGCGGGGCAGATTGGGGTAGAATGGCACATGATCGGTCATGTGCAAAGTCGCAAGGCGAATCTGGCTGCTGAATATTTCGATCTGGTACATTCATTAGACAGCCTGAAACTTGCGGAGCGTTTGGATCGTTTTGCCGGTGAGTTTGAACGCACGCTGCCTGTTTTGCTTGAATTCAATGTTGGCGGCGAACAAAGCAAATCTGGCTGGAATATGACGGACGTTACAAAGTTGGATGCGTTAATGCCTGAATTGGAAACCTTGCTGGCTCTTCCTCATTTGCAAGTGCGCGGCTTGATGACCATGCCGCCGTTGGGCGAAAATCCAGAATCTGCGCGGATGTATTTTCAAAAATTGGCGCTTTTGCGAAATATACTTGCAAAGCGTTTTCCTCAAGCGGATTGGTCGGCGCTTTCGATGGGCACAAGTTCAGATTATGAAACGGCTATACAGGAAGGCGCGACCATGGTGCGTATCGGTACGGCGATCATTGGAGCGCGTCAATATAAAACGGAGATGCAATGATTTTTATTTTTTTCGCAAAGTCGGTGAATATAATTTCTCAGTTCTTGATCTTGCTGGTGTTTGTTACATCCATTCTTTCATTTTTTATGTCGCCTTATCATCCGGTGCGCGAAACATTAGACCGATTGGTAAACCCAATGCTTGCTCCGATTCGCCGTTTGATACCCGCGGTGGGTGGGCTTGATTTTAGTCCACTGATATTGATCATTTTGATACAGCTTATTGCAGGCGCCGTCGTTAAAATTCTGTTATCCCTGAATTGAGGTTACTATGCCTAGAAAATTTCATTTACATGATGGTAAAACAGGTTCTGCCCTGGCGTTGCGCGTTACGCCGCGTGCTAGTCGTAATCAGATCGTCGGTGTGTTAAACGATGGGACAATTAAAGTCCATATTGCCGCGTTGCCTGCGGATGAGGATATTAACCAGGAATTGCTTTCTTTCCTTTCGGAAGTATTGGGCGTTCCCAAATCCAAGATTGATATTGTGGCTGGCTTAAGCGGACGCGATAAACTTATATCTGTGATGGAGATGGACACGGAAACCGCGCATCAACGTATTTTAGCGCATATGGATTAATTAACAAAAAAAACAGACTCCAAAGTTGGGAGATTTTGGAGTCTGTGACGCGACCCCATTTCATTATGATGTGGGGTTTTTGTTTATCTATTGCCCCGCGCTGTACAGTCTTTGGTAAATGATATAGATTTCGTAAATACTGCGGATGTAATTCCGCGTCTCTTCAAAGCGGACAGTTTCAAGGAAAAGGTCGGGGTCATCGCCTGAGATTTGTTTCCATGCAACGGCATTGCCGGGTCCGCCGTTGTAGGCGGCTAGCGCGCCATAAAGGCTTCCATCTAGCAGGCGTTGATTTGACGCCAGATAACTTGCGCCCAATTTTATGCTTACAAGCGGGCGATATAGATCGTTTGATTCGAATTCCAGGGGCCAGCCATAATTTGCCGCGACGCTCGCGCCTGTTTCGGGCATGAATTGCATTAGTCCGCGCGCGCCTGCTGATGAATTGATAAATCCCTCAAATAAACTTTCCTGACGAATTACGCTGAATAAGAATAACGGATCAAGCCCTTCGTCTTCCGCGGCAGGAATTACGATGTCTGAATAATATAAGCCATATCGAATGTGGCTGAAATAAAGCGGCGCCATCATGGACGCGGCTTGTTCCTGCAATCCGGCGAGAGTCAAGGTTTCGCGAGCGGCAGAAATTGCGGAACGATATAAACCTAAATGGAGCAGATAATTTGCCAGGCGGTAACTATCCACTCCATTTGTACTCAGTTCTGCGCGCAGGTTCTCGAATTCAAAGCGCGCATCTTCATAAAGACCTAAATTCCATAATTCCGTGCCGCGTATAAAACGCGGGTCAGAAGCAAGCGCGCCAGGTCCGCTCAGGTCTTCGTTCGCGGGCAGGTTGAAAGTCAGTCGCATCCACGCGTCTGCGGCTGCGCGTTCTGAAACAAGATCAGGTTTGCCCTGAGCTGGGTCGAAGGGCGTCAGCTTTGTGATAAGCGGCGGGGTGAATGGCGCGCGTCCGGTCAAAAGATCGCGGCATCGTTCGCTGTAATATCCGCCGGGGTCGGCACTCTGGCATTGCTGCCAGACGGTTTGCATGGCTTTTGTATCGCCGAGTTTTTGCTGAGTCTTGCCGATCCACAAATAAGCGCGTCCGCTGTCTTCCGGTTTGGATGCCAGTACCAAACTGCGATTAAAGTCCGCGAGCGCGTCGGTGAATTTTTCCTGGCGATAGTGAATAATGCCGGCTAAAAAAATGGCGGTGGGCGATTGTCCATTGCCGGGATATTCATTTGCCACGCGCGTCCATGTTTGTGCGGCTTCGTCGAGACGGTTGTCGCGCTCGAAAGCGCGCGCAGCGATCATCAAATAATCCGGCGCGTAGGATGTGTTTGGCACGGCTTGCACAAAATTCAAAAGCGTTTGCGCGCCAGCCGCGTTTTGTCCCAGATAGGAATATTGTATTTCGGCTTTATCTCCCCATGCATCCAACCATTTGGGATTTTCAGAGTAATTGCCAATAAAGAAGTTGAACGCTTCCAGCGCTGCGTCGTAATTGCCCAATTCGCGGAATGTCAGCGCGCGATAATATGCGGCTGTGCCATCGTTGCCAGGGGTAGCCGCGATATAACGATCAAATGCCGCCAAAGCCCCTTCATACACACCTGCAAAATAATCCACCAGACCGCGATTAAGATCGTTGACCTGTGCGCCGGCATTGACCAATTCTTCAAGACTTAAATATGAATAATAAGAAAGCGGATAATTTTCCACTGCAAGGCGGAATTTTCCATACGCGTCTTCATTCTGACCTTTAGCCTGATACGCCAACCCGGAAAGATACGCCGCTTGAGCGCGGATATAGTCATTGGTACTGCGCGCAATGATTCCGTCATAAAGCGCGAGAGCTTGTTCGGTATCGCCCAATTTGGCGCGGGTCTGCGCGACCTTTATATCAATCATAATGGCATCGTCAATGCGCGGAGCTTGGATGGCGGCATTGTAAGCGCCTAGCGCGTCCGCGTAGTTGCCAGCCGCGAATAATGCGTCGCCGCGCAGTTCCTGAGTATATGCGTCAAGCACATTTGGACGCAGGCTGAGATAAATCTTCCAGGCATCCGCGGCTTCGGCATAACGCTCCAGTTTATTGAAAGCCTCTCCTTGCAGGAGGTAGGCGCGAATTACTTCAGGTGAGTTGGGATAATTGACAATGATTTGTTGAAGCGTATCCGCTGTCTCTGCATAGCGACTCTCTTCAAATAGGACGCGGCTTTTTCCCCATAACGCCGCGCTGCGGATGGCGGGATCGGATGAATCTTGAAAGGCAGATTGATAGAGTATTAGCGCGGCGTCGTAATCGCCGTTGACGAGGGCATGGTCTCCATTTTCAATGCGGACAGTTGGTCCCGGCGTGGGCGTTGAGGTTGGAATAGGCGAGGGCGTAGATGTGGGAGTTATGCTTGGGGTAGCTGTGTCGCCAATCGGCGGGATAGATGGAAAGGAGCCGGAAGGGAAGGAACAGCCTAACAACGCGGTGGCAAGCCAAAGTCCTAGCAAGATGCGGGTGATTTTCATCCTGTTTTTATACTGGCAAAGCAATGACATGTCAAGCTGGCAGAATACCGGATATTTTTTTCCTTGACGAATCTTGTCTGTAACGGCTAAAATCTAAGCCGTTGTCCTTTGCGCCTCCAAGCGAGGCGCATTTTACTGTGACAGCGGATAATTTAAATGTAGCGCGGCGCTGTGCCGCTTACAGTAATTCATTCTAAAGAGCGAAGGTAATCTGCCGATGCAGGTGAGAGGCGCTCGAGGAGATAAGATGGAAAAAATTGTTGTAAAAGCCACCAAGCGTGATGTTCTCGGCAAACAGGTGCGAGCCATACGCCGCGCGGGTCAATTGCCCGCGGTAATTTATGGTCGTCATATTGAGCCGGTCAGTATCCTAATGGACGCTCATACCGCGGGCAATCAGTTGGCGAAACTCACTTCATCCAGCCTCATTACACTTGATGTGGATGGCACGGAGTACCCTGTGTTGGTGCGCGAAAAACAGCGTAACTATATCAAGGGTAATTTATTGCATGTGGACTTTCTTGCAGTTTCGCTCACCGAGAAATTGCACGCCAGTGTCCGCGTTGAGTTCACGGGTCTCTCTCTCGCGGTAAAAGATTTTGGCGCAGTGCTTGTGCATGTAATGGAACAGTTGGAAGTGGAGTGCTTGCCCGCCGATCTGCCTGAACGTATCGTAGTGGATATTTCTCCCCTCGTGCATCTTGGCGATGGCATTCATATCCGCGATCTCGTTATCTCGGATAAAATCCGTATTCTTGACGATATTGATAATATGATCGTTGTCGCAAGTCGTCCAAAGGTGGAAGAAGTCGCTGTTGCCGCCGTTGTCACCGAGGAAGTTGCGCCTGCCGCTGTGGCAGGAGGTACCACCCCCGAAGTTTCTGCAGATCACGGCAAGGCTGCGGAGCATGGCAAGAAGGAAGAAGAAGGCAAAGACAAAGGCAAGGGCAAAGAGAAGAAATAACCCTGTTTTGTGTAATAAAAAACTCCCCGATTTTTCGGGGAGTTTTTTATTCGTCACTTCTTACTCTTCCAGCGTACTAATATCGCCTTCAGGCAATCCCTGTGCGCGCGCTTTTAATACGCGGCGCATGATTTTGCCTGAACGCGTCTTGGGAAGTTTATCCACGAACTTGACATCCTCGGGCCGCGCGATGGGACCGATGTGTTTGGAAACATGTTGCCGAAGTTCCTCGGCGAGCTCAGCAGATGCGGTAAAGCCGCCGCGCAGAATGACAAAGGTATGAATACCCTGACCTTTGACTTCATGCGGCAAGCCAATCGCGGCGGCTTCTGCAACGGCGGGATGACTCACCAGCGCGGATTCAACTTCCGCGGTGCCGAGTCTATGACCTGATACTTTTATCACATCGTCCACGCGTCCAATGATCCAGAAGTAGCCGTCTTTATCGCGTTTGGCTGAATCGCCGGTGGTATATTTGCCGGGATATTTGGTCCAGTATTGCTTGATATAACGTTCGTTATCGCCATAAATTGTTCGCAACATGGCGGGCCACGGATTCTTCAAAACGAGATAGCCTTCGGTTTCGTCAGGTGTGGGATTCCCGTTTTCGTCCACGATCTCAGCTTCCTGTCCAAAAAATGGACGCGTGCCGGAGCCAGGTTTAAGCGGAACAGTGGGAGTTGGCGTAATCATAAAGTTGCCGGTTTCAGTCTGCCACCAGGTATCCATGATCGGACATTTTTCCTTGCCGATGACGCGGTAGTACCACTTCCACGCTTCGGGGTTGATCGGCTCACCAACGGTACCCAGCAATCGGAGCGAGGAAAGATCGTGCTTGTTGGGCCAGGCTTCGCCGAATCGCATTAATCCGCGAATGGCGGTCGGCGCGGTGTAGAAAATCGTAATGCCGAATCGTTCAATCACCTGCCACCAGCGATTTGGATACGGGAAAGCGGGTCCGCCTTCAAACAGCATGGAGGTCGCGCCGACGATCATCGGACCGTAGACAATGTACGAATGTCCGGTGATCCAGCCTGGGTCGGCGGTACACCACCAGCGGTCTTCATCTTTGACGTCGAAAACATATTTCAAAGTTGAATACGTGCCAACCATGTAACCGCCGTGCGTGTGGACAATGGCTTTGGGTTTGCCTGTTGAACCGGATGTGTAAAGAATAAAAAGCGTATCTTCCGCGTCCATGACTTCAGTGACGCATTTGCCGTTGGCGATGGGAAGCGCGCACATGTCGTGATACCAGTGATCGCGTCCCGCTTCCATATTGACCGGTTGACCGGTTCGCTTGACCACGATGACATTTTCCACCGATGGGCATTTTTTGATGGCGTCATCCACGATGTTTTTGAGTTCGACGATCTTGCCGTTTTGATATGCGCCGTCACAGGTAATGACAAGTTTTGATTCACTGTCGTCAATGCGACCTTGCAATGAATCAACGGAGAAGCCGCCAAATACCACCGAATGGATCGCGCCGATCTTGGCGCAAGCCAGCATGGCAAAAGTGATCTCAGGTACGCGTCCCATATAAATGGTGACGCGCTCGCCTTTCTGTACGCCCATGGATTTTATGATGTTTGCCATGCGCGAGACTTCGCGGTTCATGGCGTAATAAGAAAACGTGCGTTCATGTTTGCCGTCTTCGGATTCCCAAATTAGCGCCAGTTGATTCTTGCGATGAGTCTTGAGATGGCGATCAATGGCGTTGTGGACGATGTTGGTCTTCGCGCCGGTAAACCATTTGAAGAACGGTTTATTGGAATCATCCAAGACCTTGTCCCACTTTTTATACCATTCAAGTTCGTTGGCTTCATCCGCCCAAAAGCCCTGCATATCCTTGCCCGCTTTTTCCGCGAGCGCGTCCCAATCTTTCAGGCGCGCTTGCGCGACAACTTCCTCTGACGGATAGTAAACTTCGCCTTCCATTTCTTTCGGCTTGCCAGTCTTTGCCATAAGAACGTCTCCTTGTGCGAATATTTTTGTCAAGATATTAGGCGCAATTCTAATCCGCTTTGCTCTACTGTACAAATGTCTTTGTGAGGCGTTTTTTGCCAACCGCGAAGAGCGCCTTTGGCAAGCAATCCCTGTCTTCAACTAAAAGGAGATTGCTTCACCGCCTCCGGCGGTTCGCAATGACATAACTATTCCACCCAATCCAAAATCTTATGCCACATTCCCGCGAACGGCAGGAACCATGGATTGCCGTCATATAATCCCAGCGGCGCGCCGGGGAAATTAAACGCGGCAAACGGATGTTCTTTGATATTACCTTTCATCATTGCATCTGCGACCGTCTTTCCCAAATGCGTTCCCAACGCCGCGCCATGTCCCGCGTAACCAAGCGAATAAAAAACGCCGTCCATTTCGCCGACATGCGTCATCATGTCAAACGCAAAATCCAGCGTGCCGCCCCAAACGTATTCAACCTTCGCGTCTTTCAATTGCGGATAAACTCGAATCATTTCGCGCCGCAAAATCTCCGCGCTTCGTTGAGTGGTGTTTTCATTCTCCGGGAAAAACGCCGCGCGTCCGCCAAAAATCATGCGATTATCCCACAGCCGAAAATAATTCAAATAATGTTTGTAATCGAAGATCATCCGATTCTTCGGGCTAAGTTCCCGCGCCAACTTATCGGATAATTTTTCGGTCGCGATAATAAACGACCCAATCGGGATAATTTTCTTTTGCAAATTTTTTGTGACATTTCCTGTGTAACCGGATGTCGCCGCTAAAACGGATTCCGCGTTTAACGAGCCTCTTTCCGTCTCAACGATAAAACGATTCTCTCTCCGCTCCAGCTTGGTGACTCTTGCCCGGGCATTTAACGAAGCTCCGGCTTTTTTTGCCGCGCCCGCGAGTCCTGCCACGAATTGCGCCGGGTTTACCCCCGCGCTGATTTCATCCACGAGCGCGCCGTGAAAAATCTCCGAACCGATTTCATTCTTCATATCGTTTGGCGAAATCAATTTCACTTTATGGTTGAATTCCTTCTCCATGAATTCAACTTCATCTTTAAGCGCGTCGTAATGTTTTGGTTTATTCGCCGCCAGCAGGTGACCGGTGCGCGCAAACCCGCAATCAATGTTTTCTTCTTTTACAATTTGCTCCACTGTGTTAATCGAATCAAGCGAATATTGAAATAACGTTTTCGCCAAATCTTTGCCATATCTTTTTATGATGGTTTGCATTGGAAGTTTTAATCCGCTTAGAACCATGCCGCCATTGCGTGAACTCGCGCCCCAGCCGATGGTTTCCGCTTCCAATACCGCGACCTTCACGCCTTGCTTTGCAAAAGTTAACGCCGCGCTCAATCCTGTATATCCGCCGCCAATGATCGCCACATCCACTTTTTCGGGGATAGGCGTGGGATTTTTGCCGGAAGGCATGTCAACAGTTGTATGCCAGTAGATTTGTTGTTTCATGGTTTGTCCTTTGGACGACCATAGACCGTGGTTTGTCGTCTATGGTCAATTGTCTAATCCAGAATTTTTTCCCAATCTAATTCTTCAAATGCTTTCTGTAAACGGTGACCATCGTTGACGACGTAATATGTTAAATTCGTGAATATTTTTTCCGCCAGCGCGCGGACAGGTTCAAGCGGAACCACGTCATCCGCTGTCCCGTGGACAATGATCGTTGGAACAGAAACAGGATGAAGGCGTTGCCCTGAGCTTGTCGAAGGGTCGAGATGAGATGCGAAAGGTGGAAGCATTAAGGCTGGAGCAAGCAGGATCAACTTCCGAACTTGAGTCGCATGATCCAGTGTGAAGACCGCGCCCATCAGTCCGCCAAAAGATGAGCCGATGATCGTCCAATCTTTTTTATCGCCGAGGATGGGAACAAGTTGTTTCATCCGCTCTTCAAAGGAGCCGGTGAAATCGGGCGTGATCATGCCGGGAAATTTTTGCGCGAACTGGCGCGCCTTGCCGCTTTGACTGTTGCTTTCCAATCCATGCAGATAGATGAGTTGCGAGTTATTCATCGGTTTTTGTTTTGCCTTTTGTGGATGATGTAGATTTGCGACTGGTTCGCGGCTTAGGTTTGACCGGCGCATCTTCAATAACAGGTTCAGGTTCGATAAAAAAATCTTCCTGCGGTTCTTCAACTTCAGGAGGTTTTTGCCGCGCAAGAGGAATGGGGCGCAGGTAATCTTTTAACTCCGCTTGAAGGGCGGACGGTAAAGACGGCGAAATGCGGCGCATACTGACGAAGGTCATCTGGTTTTCAGACGCGCTTAAGATTTGCTTGAGGAAGAAGGTCGTTTCAGAGGGAGATGTTTTATAAAGTTCGATAATAAGATTTTCAAGATCGGTTTGCAACGCGGCTGGCGCGGCTTCGATGATCGGTTCTACAAGGTCAAGGATTGGGGGAAAGTTTTCAAATTTTGCATCTGCGATCATGGGCAGGATGGCTTGAATACCATTTGACCATGATCGCGTGCGCGCCGGATGAAGTAGTTCTTGAATAAGGCTGAGAAATTGATTGGGCGTTTCTTTACGCATACGCGTGAGGCTGACGGTTAACAACGCGGAGCGTACGCTTGGGTCGCGGACTTGCTGAGTCCATGCGGTAATGCGCGGCAGGATATGTTCTTCTTGAGGAGGAATTTGTCCGAGCAGAAAGGCGGATAGTAAACGAGTCTCAAGCGCGCCTTCGTCCCATAACAGGTCTGCCAGATCAAGCGCGTAGCTTGGATTCTTTGCCGCCAATTCACGCAATTCGTTTTCGATGTGACGTAATACCACAGGCGGCGTGCGGTATGTCATTAAGTTGGAACCCGGCGCGATGTTTTCTTTTGTGCGTAAAGTGTGATTGACGTAGTATTCTAATATCTCGCGCAAATGATTCATGAAGTCATCTGGCAGGAAGAAGAAATCTGCCAGACGGTTGGCTTGTTTGCGGAGTCGGGCGAGGTCAATGGCGGGCATGGATAATGGTCATGTCATTGCGAGGGCGTTCTTTGCCCGAAGCAATCTCCAACTCTGTGACGGGGATTGCTTCGTCGGGCTAAAGCCCTCCTCGCAATGACATTAGATTAATACGCTTTCGCAAAGTACGCTTTGCGTTTGGAAGATTTTCCGCACACGATACAAGCGCCTTCTTTTTCAGATTGTTCAAAAGGAATGTTGCGCGTGGTGGCTTTGGTATCTTCCTTGACTTTAGTTTCACATTCTTTGGATTCGCACCAATACGATAACGCCCAGCCATCTTCAAGAATTTTCTTGAATTCATCATAATCTTTGGGATTGAAGATGTTGGCGTCGCGGAAGGCGGTGGCGCGCGCGAGAAGCGCATCCTGTATTTCGGTCAGGAGCAGGCTGATGGCCGCCGCGAGATTCGTTTGAGGAATAAAGGATTTGCCTTCCTTGCCGGGTTTATTACGACGCGCGATGGCTACGCTTCCTTTTTCCACATCTTTGGGACCAATCTCAATGCGGACAGGAACGCCGCGCATTTCCCAATCGTTGAACTTGAATCCAAAACTGACATTGTCGCGGTCGTCCATTTTGAGACGAATCCCCGCGGCTTTTAACTCTTTGAATATGCGATCCGCCACTTCCACCACTTTGACTTTTTCTTCGGGAGTTTTGAAGATAGGCACGATGACGGCTTGAATAGGAGCAAGTCGGGGAGGTAGAACGAGTCCCTGGTCATCGCCATGTGTCATGATGATGGCGCCGATCATGCGAGTGGACAAACCCCATGAAGTGGTTTCGCAGAATTGCAGAGTATTGTTCTGGTCAACGAATTGGATTTCGAAGGCTTTGGCAAAATTCTGTCCGAAATAATGTGAGGTAGCCGATTGCAACGCGCGCTTGTCCTGCATCATGCCTTCGATGGAAGTTGTAATCTGCGCGCCGGCAAAACGCTCGGTGTCGCTCTTCGTGCCTTTGACAACGGGCAACGCGGCTTCGTTGATGGCGAAGTCGGCGTAAATATCGAGGATGCGGTACATTTCTTCTTTGGCTTCTTCGGCGGTGGCGTGCGCGGTATGACCTTCTTGCCAGTAAAACTCGGACGTGCGCAGGAATAATTTGGTACGCATTTCCCAACGCAGAACGGAACCCCATTGGTTAATCAGAATAGGCAGGTCGCGCCATGACTTGATCCACTTGGCGTACATGTGACCGATGATAGTCTCAGAAGTGGGGCGCACCACCAAAGGCTCTTCGAGTTTTTCGCCGCCGCCATGTGTGACCACAGCTAATTCCGGCGCGAAGCCAGCCACATGTTCTTTTTCCTTTTCAAAAAACGACAAAGGAATCAGAATGGGGAATGCCGCGTTGACATGACCGGTCGCTTTGAATTCTTTATCAAGCGCGGCGGTGATGTTTTCCCATAAAGCCCAACCGTAAGGTTTCACGACCATACAGCCGCGCACCGGCGCATAATCCGCCAAATCCGATTTCAGCACGAGTTGGTTGTACCACTCGGCAAAATTTTCTTTTCTTGTAGGTAATTTATCTTCAGCCATTTTTCCTCTATGAGTTTCAGGTTTAAGGTTTGAAAGTTACAGGTTGAAAACAACCTTCAACTTTAAACCTTTGAACTTTCTAACATCTTTACGGCAGTCTTTACATCCGCCGCGAACTGAATATGTTCGCTGGGATTTTTGGGCATATACATTTCAAACGTATCGAAGAACTGATCCATGACCGACTGCCAGCCGCCACCGATCAGTATCAGCGGTCTCCGGTGAATGGACTCCACGATCATGAGATTCCACATCAGCGAAATTTCGACTAATGTGCCGACGCCGCCGGGTAAGGCGATTGCCGCGTCACATTCATCGACGAGTACCCGCAACCGTTCCATTAGCGTTTTCTTCCTGATTTCTTCCTTGACCCACGCGTTCGCCTTGACCTTGCGCCACGCTTCTATATCCTCGCAAGTCACGCCGATGACATATCCACCAGATTCGCTTGCGCCGCGGCTGACAGCTTCCATTGTGCCGATATAGCCGCCGGTCAAGACGGTGTGTCCACCTTGCGCGAGAAGACGTCCCAGATCAAGCGCTTCTTGATAAGCCGGGGAATCTTTCGTAGGTTGAGCGCCGCCAAATACTGTAACTTTCATAATATCTCCAATAAAGAAAAACGGCTCGCCAAGTCTGGGAGCCGTTTCCGTTTGCAACACGGTAAAGTGAACCTCTATCCAGACCAGACAGGTTTTGTCATGCAAGGCGCTGTGTGCGGTAACGGGTTCAACATCATGGCGCAGATTATACCTGAATTTTTATGGTTGTGTATTTTTTTGAATAAATTTTGAGCCAAGCGCGACCGCGCAAAACATCGCGAAGATCGTGACCAGAAAGAGAAAATCAAATGTGGTTCGGGTTTGATCGGAGAAATAAGAGTCTATGCTTAGCGCGGTAAATATGTTTAACGAAATCATTAAGGCAAGGAAACTGTAATTAAAATGAGCCTCAGTAAAGCCGAACTTTTTTAACGCTTTCGCAATATTCAACCATCCCGCGCAAATAAATAAGGCTGTTGGAATCATAGACGGCAGGGCATAACGCGCCCAGGGGATAACAGTCGTAACGTTTGCGAGTTCAGGCGTTCCGCGCAGGAAGGCGCTTATCCACATAAATAATGCAGATAAAATAAACGGCAATCCGATGTCCCAGGGAAGGCTCTTCCAGCCGCTTATGATTCTAAGCAAGATTCCCAAAATAGCCAGCAGGGTTAAATATTTCAGAATTTCATACGCGTAAAAACTTATAAGGAAGATTTTGCCCGCCGCGAACTTGCTCCAAAAAGTTTGGTACATACTGCTGAATGCTGAGCGGAAATACCATCCTGTTCCTTGTTGGTCAACCAGAGCGTCAAGAATAATTGAGATTCTCCCGCCAATATTTGGAATGGAACTTGCATATTTATCCACCCACGGGCGTACACGCGGACCGGATAATTCGGCAGAACCATTTCTTAATAGGTTGGCGAATTTTTTTTCATCCCAAATTCCAGCGCTTGCATTCTTGTCGTCGAATGTAGGCGGAGTTTCGCTGAAATTTCCCTGCGCAAGAACAAGACCGTCATAGTAGACGGTTGAATTTTTGCTGTGCTGCGCGGGATCATATTTAGGGCTTAGATAAATCCAACCTCTCGCAGCGGTTTCTGGAACGGTAAAAGTAATTTTGTGAAAAGCCGGTTGGGTGGTTATTTGAATATGTTCACTGTCAAGTATTTGAAACTGAGACCTGTTTACTTCGTCAAAGGTCGCGACTGCCATAATTGGGAAGTCAACTTCGATGGGTTGATCTGCCCACATCCACGCGCCAAGCGTCAGGGTTTTGCCTCGTAATTCGTAGAAGGTGTCGCTGTTGATGAACTGTCCAATTTGTGTAATGGAAGAGGCAACTTGAATCGCCGCGTCTCCATGCGGCGCGTCCGCGCGAACGACGCGCGTCCCGCTTTCCTGTAATGAAATCCTATACCAGTACAGCGCGTCGCCCCAGCTAAACGCGGCAATTAGTCCCGCCAAAGTTCCGCCAATAATAAGCGCCCATGCCAGCCATCTTAGGCGTTGTTTCAATATGCCCTGCAGAATAACAAACGGAGTCAGAATAAAAGCGAACCAGGTTGTGTTTTTTGTTAAGTAACATAGAAGTAAGGCAAATAAAAGCCCCGCGAGATTTGGGAGAGTAAGTCCCTTTTTAATCACGCGTACGCTGTAAAGCAGGAATAAGCTAAAAACAAATACCGCTCCAGCGTCGTCGTTGATGGCGGTCATGGTGTCCAAGAGTCCGGGTAGAAGCGCGGCGAAAGCTGGAACCATCCATTGAAGCGGATGTCCGGCTGGAACGATTTCTTTCATTAGCTTCCAGCAAATAATAAGAAAGCCCAGAAATAATGCAACTGATCCGAGTCGGGCGGCGCGGCTTTGCGTTGCCATATCCGCGCCTTTTACAAATTGCAAAGGCAGCGCCGAGTAGATGTAATAGAGGCGCGGTCCGCTATTTTGAGTTACGCCAATGCTTACAGGATTATTATTCAAATCTGGCAGTTTTGCGCTTCGAATTGAATACCATTTATACTCGATCATTGACTCGGCGATTTTTCGTCTTGCTTCAGCGTCGTATTCGTCAGCGGCGGGGATGTGATATTTGTTCGCGATCATCCACGCCTGTTCAAAGTGACCGGCTTCGTCGTAATGCCACCAGGGCGGGACGATGAATGTATACAGTACTCCAAGAATTAATCCGGCTAACAGGATCGCCTGCAAAGCGCGCGGGAAACCGCGTTTTTCCAGTGCGTTGACGATTCGATGAATGACTTCTTTGACTTTGGTCATTATGTTCGAAATCATTTCATAAGCGACTTTTGACATGCTCCAGACTCCTTGCTTTACGCGGTCAATTATGCTTTCAACTTTTCCCGCGCATAGTTGATGCTTGTGAATATGGCGATAAGGGCAATTGCAAATAGCGCCACGTAGGCTTGTTGGTCTTTCCAGTAAAAGAAACTCAATATACTGATGATGGTGAGCAGGTCAACCCCAACGAGCGCAGTAAGGAAAAAAGATGTGGATTGCAGGCGGGTCAGATGGAAGCGCTTCTCGATCCATTGCAGAATCTCAAACCAACCCGCGCAGATCAGAAAGGCGGTGGGGAGAATGACTGGGAATGCGTATCTTGCCCAGGGATACAACGGAACATCGCGTAGAAGTTCGATTGCGCCGCGTATAAAGGTCAGTCCCCAGACTGCTATTAAAGCAAAGCCTATAAATATAATTAAGTCCCATCTAAATGTCTTGCGTCTTTTCCATGAAAATGGAATTAATCCGAGGATGCCTATCGCGGTAAACGCGCGGAGCAGGTCATAGGTCAAATTTCCTCCCAGCAAAAACACTTTGGCGCGCGCCGGATTCGACCAAAAGGTATTGAAGAGGGTTTGCGCCGCAGATTTGTAATACCATCCTGTGCCTTGCGGGTCTTGGACGGAAGCTATAAAGACGTCAATTCCGCTAAAGACATTGGACGCCAATTTACTGACTTTTGGATTTAACCAGAACCATCCGTTTTCTGCGGAACTATTGCGCGCCATGTTCTCAAATTTGGTCCCGTTCCACGAACCTGACAAAGTATCTGCGCCGAGGAAAGTCGGTTTGCCCGCGCTGAATGCTTGCGGAATCAATACGATGCCGTCGTAATAAATTGTCGCATTTGTAGAAGTAACATTCGTCGCGCCGCTTGTAGAGGCGCAATGATAATTCGTTGCGTTTGTCGAGCAAAGAGTCAGCCACGCTTTGACGATGTCGTTCGGAATGTTAATTGTATAGCTTACAAAAGTTGGAGTTGTGGTCAGCTTGATCGGTTTTAGTTCGCTCAAAAGCATCACCGCGTCTGATGATATAAAGTAACTAATTTTTGGCGCTAGCGCGGTGATGGGCTGATCTGCCCACATCCAGGCTCCAATGGTGATCGTTTTATTTCTGAAAGGGCGAATTTGTGTTGTACTTATGAATTGTCCGATGAAGCCGCCATTGGGTTCAACTTTAAAAGCATATTCGCCAAATGGAGCTTTATCTGTTTGTACGCGCGCGGGTTGTAACTGATCTGACGCGCGATACCAAAATTCCGGATCGCCCCAGCGGATTAAAAATAAAACGGCAAGGACAATTACTGCGCCTGTGATTGCGATAGGCAGCCATTGCGGTCTATTCCTAAAAACGGCAAACAGGAATATAAAAAATGTCAATGGGATGGCTGGAATGGTTGTGTTTTTTGTGTAGTAGCATATTGCTAGGACCGCGATTAAACCCAGTAGTTTTTTCCAGGTCAAGCCGCGGTTGAGAATGGAGATGCCGATCCACAAGAAAATCGAAAAGACCAGGACAGCTCCAACATCGTTTGATATGGATGTCATTGTATCGGTCAGTCCGGGTAAAAGGGCGATGAAGATTGTTGTCAGCCATTGCAGGGGATGACCTTCGCCGATTAGTTCGCCTAGCGCTTTCCACACCACGTAAAGTGTCGCCAGAAATATCAAAACGGAGATGAGGCGTCCGGCGTAATCCTGGATTTCATAGCTGGCGTTTTTTAGCAGGCGCAATGGTAAAGAGACCAGCCAATAATAAAGCGGAGGATCGCCGGCTTGGGACGCGCCGATATAAACGGGTTGGTCTGAGTTGAATTTTGGGGGCAGTTTGTAAAAGTCGTAATATCCATGTTGAAACATGGACATGGCTAAATCCCGCCTCATTGGTTCATCTACTTTTATTGTTTGAGCAAGCTTGGGTCGGTTCGCGAGCAGCCAGGCATATTCAAAGTGAGTAGGTTCATCGTTATGCCACCACGGCGGGATAACGAATGTGAATACTATTCCCTGCAACAAGCCAATCAGGAGGATAATTTGCAGTGTACGCGGAATCCTGAATTTTTCCAACTGCGTCACAATTTTTTCGATGGCTTCTTTTGTTTTGTCCATTTCCATAATTCTAACCGCATTTTTATAACAAAGAACTTAAAAGACATCGGAATTCTCATTTCTCATTCTTACATCTTGCTGTGTTCCTTCGCCGCTTTGACCAGTCCCATAAACAACGGATGCGGTTTCATTGGGCGCGATAAAAACTCAGGATGGAATTGACTCCCTACCATGTATGGATGGTCTGCGAGTTCCGCAATCTCAACCAAATTGCCGTCGGGCGATAAACCGGAGAAGACCATGCCGGCTTTTTCAAACTCTTCGCGATAAGCGTTATTGAATTCAAAACGGTGACGATGACGTTCGTCTATTTGCGCTTCATTGTACGCGGCGGATGCTTTTGTGCCTTTCTTTAATACACATGGATACAAACCCAATCGCATCGTCCCGCCCATGTCTGTAATGGAACGCTGGTCGTGCATTAAGTCAATTACAGGATGCTGGGTGCCGTGATCAAATTCGGAGGAATTCGCATCTTCATAACCAAGTATATTGCGCGCAAAATCGGCGCACATCACTTGCATTCCAAGACATAACCCAAGATATGGAATTTTCTTTTCACGCGCGTAACGCGCCGCCATGATCTTGCCTTCAATGCCGCGCGAACCGAATCCGCCCGGCACGAGAATACCATCCGCGTTTTGAACAATATCCCAGCCTTTGTCCTTTTCAAGTTCTGCCGCGTGCACCCAGCCGATCTCAACTTCCACGCCGTTCGCAAGCGCGGCATGTTTAAGCGCCTCGCGTACCGACATATATGCGTCTTGCAATTCAACATATTTGCCAACCAGCGCGATCTTAACCGTCGGCTTGGGCTTTTTTACTTCATCAACCAGTTTTTGCCAGGGAGTCATATTCGGCTTACGCGTAGATTTAATGCCAAGTTTTTCCACTACCAGATCGCCGACGCCAAGTTTTTCTAATATAAGCGGCACTTCGTATAAGACGCTGGCTGTTACCATTGGGATAACCGCATGTTTTTCCACATCGCAGAAAAGCGCGATCTTGTCGCACAAGTCATTATCTATTGATTGATCGGCGCGCGCGATGATAATATTTGGTGAGATGCCCATCGAGCGCAAAGCTGTCACTGAATGTTGTGTGGGCTTTGTTTTTATTTCACCGGTCGCGCCGATGGTGGGGAGCCATGTAACGTGGACGAACAGGCAATTTTCGCGTCCCACTTCATTACGCAATTGCCGCAGCGCCTCAAGGAATGGCTGTGATTCGATGTCGCCAACTGTGCCGCCGACTTCCACCAGGACGACCTCCGCGCCGGTTTCTTTGGACACCAATCCGATGCGGCGTTTGATTTCATTCGTGATATGCGGGATGACTTGGATCGTTCCGCCCAGATAATCGCCGCGCCGTTCCTTGCCGATGACTTCCGCGTAAACCTGTCCCGTCGTGAAGTTGGAGACGCGGCTCAAGCGTATGTCAATGAATCTTTCGTAGTGACCAAGATCGAGGTCCGTCTCTGCGCCGTCATCCAGCACAAAAACTTCGCCGTGTTGGTATGGACTCATCGTGCCGGGATCCACATTAATGTATGGGTCCAGTTTTTGCACCGCTACTTTAAATCCGCGCTCTTTAAGCAGAAGTCCGATTGCCGCGGCGGTTACGCCTTTTCCAACCGAGGAAACAACGCCGCCAGTGAAGAATATATATTTAGTCGTCATAAGTTACCTTTCAATAATCCGTAGTAATACAACGAAGATGGGGAGGGCGTGAAGCCCTCCCCATCGGGGATTGCGTACTTATGAAGGTGGATAACTTTGTCGGTCATCCAACCAGCTTAACCAAATCTTCAGCCGCGCGCCGCATCTCAAGGAAGATCAAGCCCAATTTTGCCTCCTGCCGCGCCAGCGCAGTCAGAACCGCCTCGTCGCCGACAGAGGTCAATACGATTGAGCCTTTTGAGCCTTTAATGTAAACCTGCTCAAGACCCTTGCGCCCTAATTCCGTAGAGATACGTTCGCCCAAACTAAGCATTGCCGCCGACATAGCCGAAACGCGGTCCTCTTCTACGCCTTGTTGTAATGCCGATGCCATAATCAAGCCGTCTACTGAAACGACTGCGGATGCTTCAATATCGGGGGCGGCGGCTTGCATATTCCGCAAGCGTTCTACCATTTGATCTGCGCGTGATTGAGCCATTGGGTTCTCCTAAGGATTATTCTGCCTGAGTCTACCATAGAATCTTTTTCCAAGAGAATTTACGGACATTTCAATTTTATTAACAAATATTACCGGCATTCCACAAAATTATCCTGCAAATATAAAGCTCAATTTGACCGCCTTCGCGCTTCATGTTAAACTTCCATGTTCGATGAAAATTATTTATCCGCTTTTTTTATTTTTCTTCGCCTTGGTCACGCAACAAAGCGCGCCTGCGATTAGCGCGCCTGCCGCGAGCCAGACATTGCAAGGCAAAGTGGATATTATCGGCACGACGGATGTAGCCAACTTTGCGTCCGCTGAACTCGCCTTCGCCTACGCATCTGACTCCTCCGAAAACTGGTTCGCTATCCAGACCTTATCCCAGCCCGCGCTTGATTCCGTGCTGGCTACATGGGACACATCCTTCATCAGCGACGGCGACTATAAACTGCGCCTGCGTGTGATTTTGTTGGACGGTTCTTTTCAGGATGTGATCGTGACAGATTTGCATGTACGCAATTACACGCCTGATACGCCGACGCCCATTGTTCAAATTGCAATTACCGAGACGCCAACCATGCTTCCTTTCTCGCCTCCAACGGAAATTGTTGTTATAGAAGCGCCGACTCAAACTCCGCGATCCACGCCTACGCAACTCTCGCCAAATCCTGTATCTCTGACAACGGACGAAATTTATGGGAGCGTTCAACGCGGCGCTTTTATCATCATCATTCTTTTCATCATTTTCGGACTCCTTACTCGTCTGCGCCGCACTTGAAACCTTCAACCTTCAACCTGAAACCTAAACTATGACTCCTGACACTTACCTCATTATCGGACTCGGCAACCCCGGCCGCGAATATCGGGACAATCGTCATAATGTCGGCTTTATGCTCATTGACCGATTGATCGTGCGTCTTAACGCGCGCGGCATGAAATTGCAGTCGAAAGCCATCGTCACTTCCGCGATGTATGAAGAACGCAAACTCATCCTCGGCAAGCCGCAGACCTATATGAATCTCTCCGGCAGTTCTGTGCAGGGACTGATCAACTTTTATAAGATTCCGCTTTCCAATTTCATGATCGTTTCCGACGACCTGGATATTCCATTCGGTACGATTCGTATCCGCGCTTCCGGCGGCGCGGGCGGACAGCGCGGAGTCGCCTCCACCATTGAACGCCTCGGCACAAAAGACTTTCCGCGTATTCGCATCGGCATTGGTCGTCCGCCCGGAAGAATGGATCCTGCCGCGTATGTTCTGCAAAATATTCCGCGCGGCGAAATATCACTGTTATCAGATGTCCTCAATCACGCCGCGGACGCAGTCTTGGCTTTTGTAAAAGATGGGTTGAATAAGTCAATGAATCAATTCAATGGTTCGGCTATTGATTAGCGTGCCAACTCAGTGTCGATAGGAGTTCCTTGCCTAGCAAGGGTTCAAATCGGTAAATAAGGATACTCTTATGAATTTTTCTCACAAATTTCGTACATGGCTGTCCCTGCGCTGGCCTCTGATACTTTTTTTTGCATTCGTAGGATTGCTTTGGTTGATACCAAAATGGATTAATAAACCTCAGCCACGTATTATCCATGTTCTTGGGTCTTCAACACAACATGTTGATGTGTTGTGGTTCAAGCAAGAAGATATATCTAATCAGATTACTACCAATGCTGGTGGAACGGCGTTTATGATGCCTTTGGCTCAAGATGCCCTTATTGCACTTGATGTTAGGAGTGGCGCTACCATATGGAATATACAGCTTCCATTTGAGCGAAGCGGAGTAAGCGGGATGCGTGCAGACCAGAATACAATTTTTACGGTAACTTCAATCCGTGCAGATGCCTATGAAGCAACAACTGGCAAATTAAAATGGTCAACCAGGTTGGGTGATGGGCATGTATCAATAATTCCACAACTCGATGCTGGTGTACTAAGAGTTTACTATGGGGATAAGTTGCTTGAGCTGGATCCGGAAACAGGCAAAATACTTGCATCGAAACCCAAAGGGAGTATTGTTTGGGTAACTGGCAACATAATACTTCACACACCAACCGAAAATCAGTTATCTGCTTTTGACACACAAGCTGGCGGACTATTATGGAATAATAATCGGCCGTTCTACATTGATGAAGGTCAGGAGCCCTTAGATATCGGTAATAATAACCTTTTCGTTGGTTTTATAAGGGGAATATGTGCGCTAAATTTGCGAACCGGCAAATATGGTAGGTGTCACCCGGAAATTGATATCTCCAACGTGGCAATTGATTATCATTCCCAACTGGGATATGCCATGCGAGAAGATCTTGTGCTTTTGACAATAGACTTGCAAACCGGGAATGTCTTAGGAGAAACCAGTTTTTTATCCAGCAAACCAATTGACAAACAAATCGATTCTGTTTCCTCTATTGTTTTTAGCGATGGAGTTATTGTTGTCACTTTTAGCGATAGTGGGCAAACTTTTGGATTGAAGATTAATCAATTTAGTCAATGATTGAGATTTCTCGCGTAATGTATGGTTGCCAAGTTGTTCTTTAGTCTTATCATCTTTTCTCACCCCACTATTCGCTTTCCTCTCTGGCATGAAACCGATTCTCGATAAAATTCTCGAATTGCCACAATATCAGTATTTACTGACTCAACTCGAGTCAGGCAAACCACAGCCTGGACTTGGCTTGCCGCGTGCCGCGCGCTTGCCCGTGCTTGCCGCGTTACATGCCGACTTAAATAAGCCCATCCTGCTTGTCACTGACCGCGCCGACCATGCGCTGGCTTTGTTTGACGAGTTAGGATTTTGGGTCAAATCGCCGCGCTATTTGTTCGCGGAACCGAATCCATTATTTTATGAACAAGCCTCATGGGGTGTGACCACGCGCCGCGAACGTTTGCAGGCATTGACCGCGCTTTCGGCGTATCATCTTCCATTTGCCGAGAAACCATCCGCGCCGCTGATTATTGTCGCGTCTGTGCGCGCCTTGATGACGCGTACCTTACCGCGCCGCGATTTTCTTAAGGCGTGCAAGAAACTATCCGCGGGGCAAACGGCGTCGCAGGAATCTTTGTTGCGCGGTTGGGTGGAGATCGGCTATCAGCGTGTGAACACGGTCCTTGAACCGGGGCAATTTTCCCGTCGCGGTGGAATCGTGGATGTCTGGACTCCGTCGCAGAAAATGCCAATCCGCCTGGATTTTTTCGGAGATGAGATTGAGTCCATCCGTCAATTTGATCCCGCTTCGCAACGCACAATCGAGAAACTTGAATCAATTCTAATCACGCCAGCCCGTGAATTTTTTACCCGCGTATTGGATGAAGACCCGAATCCCAATTCTCGATTCCCGAATATCGAATCATCTGAGTTATCCGAATTTCATATTCCATTATTGCATGGACAATCTGCCAGTCTGCTTGATTATCTTCCGGCAAAATCAATGGTGTTGGTGGATGATTTTTCAATTGTCGAAAGCATGGTCGCGGAAGTGGAAGAGCAGGCGGTCAAGTTTCGCCGCGAGAGTATTGAAGAAGGCATACTTGCGGAAGATTTTCCGATTCCGTATTTGACCTTGCCGGAATTGCTGGATGGTTTCCATTCATTTTCTTTGCTTGAACTTGGTCACTCGACCGCGGAGATTGATGAAGAAAGCCTGGCGATGCAGTTCACGCAAATCGAACGTTTTGCCGGTCGCCTAAAATCTTTCGTTGATTATCTTGCGACTCTCGTGGAAAAAGATAATCAAGTCGTGATTGTCTCGCGTCAATCGCCGCGCTTGCAGGAGCTTTGGAAGGAGACCGTAGATGATGGACCGAAGACGGTCAACGGTCTACCGTCAGTGGTCTTTATCGAGGCGTCTCTCTCCGAAGGTTTTACACTACTCTCTAATCATCTACTCTCTACTTATCTTATAACTGATTCCGAAATTTTTGGATGGGAGCGTCCACAACCGCGTACGCGCCAAAGACCTATCGCTGAGACTCCTGAAACGGTTTATTCGGACCTGAGAGCTGGCGACTACGTGGTTCACATTGATCACGGCGTTGGGCGTTTTATCGGATTGGTTGAACGCGAACTGGAGAATCACGCGCGCGAGTTTCTTGCCGTCGAATATGAAAATGGCGGGCAGTTATATGTGCCGGTACATCAAGCGGATCGGTTGACGCGCTATGTCGGCGCCGAAGGCGCTGTCCCTGCGTTGGATCGTTTGGGCGGGCAGGAATGGCATGAGAAGAAGTCGCGCGTTAAAGAAGCGGTGATTGAAGTCGCGCAGGATATGCTTGATCTATACGCGCGGCGACAGGTTGTTCACGGCTATGCCTTCAAAGCAGATACTCAATGGCAAAAAGAACTCGAAGATTCTTTTCCTTATGTCGAGACTGAAGATCAAATCCGCGTGTTGAAGGAAATTAAGCGCGATATGGAATCGCCGCGCCCGATGGATAGACTTTTGTGCGGCGACGTCGGTTATGGCAAAACGGAAGTGGCTTTGCGCGCCGCGTTCAAAGCCGTGATGGATGGCAAACAAGTCGCGATCCTTGTGCCGACAACTGTTTTGGCGCAACAACATTTTGAAACTTTTTCCCAGCGTTTAGCCGCATTTCCTGTAAAAGTTGAAATGCTCTCGCGCTTCCGCACACCGCGCGAACAGACCGAGATTTTGCTTGGTCTGTTTGTCGGTGAAATTGACATCATCATTGGCACGCATCGTTTGATTTCATCTGACGTGCAATTTAAAGAATTGGGACTTGTCATCATTGATGAAGAACAGCGCTTTGGCGTGACGCATAAGGAACATCTCAAAAAACTTCGCACTGAAGTAGATGTATTGACTCTTACAGCCACGCCGATTCCGCGCACACTTTATATGGCGCTTACCGGCGTGCGCGATATTTCAAACCTCAATACGCCGCCCGAAGAACGCCTGCCCATCGTCACGCATGTTGGACCGTATTCGCCGAAACTTGTCCGTCAAGCCATTCTGCGCGAACTCGAACGCGGCGGACAAATTTTCTTCGTTCATAATCGTGTTCATACCATTGACGCAATGAAGGCGCATCTCAATCAACTTGTGCCTGAAGCGCGCGTGGATGTCGGTCATGGTCAAATGCACGAGACTCAGCTCGCCTCGGTCATGCACCGCTTCAACATGGGTGAAGTGGATATTTTGCTTTCGACCACCATCATCGAATCTGGATTAGATATACCGAATGCGAATACTCTGATCGTGGACCGCGCCGACACCTTTGGGCTTGCCCAGCTTTACCAATTACGCGGCCGCGTCGGACGAGGAGCGGCTCGCGCGTACTCGTACTTTTTTCGCCACCGAAAACTTTCCCCAACGCTTGAGGGTCAGCAACGTCTCGAAGTCATCGCGGAGAATACACAACTTGGCGCGGGATATTCAATTGCCATGCGTGACCTTGAGATCCGAGGCGCCGGCGATTTGCTCGGCACGCGCCAGCATGGACTTATTCAGGCGGTCGGCTTTCACCTTTACACGCAGTTGCTTGCTGATGCTGTACGGCGCATTCGTGTCGTGGCAGGCAGCAGGATAAAAACTGACGACTCATTCAGCCTTCATCCTTCATCCTTCAACCTTCCTTTATCCATGCCTGTCAATGTGGATTTACCTTTTGCGGTCGGAATCCCTGCCGATTACATCGCCGATCAGGATTTGCGTTTGCGCCTCTATCGTCGTATCGCGGACTTGCGCGACGAAACCGAGATTGATGCTTTGGCTTCTGAGTTCAACGATCGTTTCGGTGAATTGCCGGAAATGACTCGGAATCTGTTTTATCAAATGCGCGTCAAACTGCGCGCGGAAAAAGCTGGATTATCTGGAATCAACTGGGAGGGTGGGCAGATCGTTTTACGGTATCCGGTTATAGACGAGAAACTGGAAGTTAAACGGTTGCAGGATATAGGTCAAGATGTGCGCGGCGGGAAATCCGCGTATTGGTGTGCGTTTGGAGAAGATTGGGAATCCAAATTGCTGGATGTGTTGGCATTATTATTGCAGTGATATAATAGAACATTCGTTCGTATAAAATTAGGAGACTGCTTCATTCTTCGAAGTGACATAAACTATGGATTTCAAACTTCAAGCGCCGTTTATTCCCATGGGCGATCAGCCCGAAGCCATCCGCGGACTCGTAGACGGAGTCCGCACAGGCAAACGTAATCAGGTTTTGCTCGGAGCCACTGGCACGGGTAAGACATTCACCATCGCGTCTGTGATTCAGGAATTGCAAAAGCCGGCGCTTATTATGGCGCACAACAAGACTCTCGCGGCGCAGTTGTATGCCGAATTCAAAGAGTTCTTTCCTGAGAACGCGGTCTCTTATTTTGTTTCATACTATGATTATTATCAACCTGAGGCGTATGTGCCGCGCCATGATCTCTTCATCGAAAAAGAAACCGAGATTAATGAGGAGATTGAGCGTCTGCGTTTAGCCGCCACTACCGCGCTTGTCTCGCGCAAAGATGTGATTATCGTCGCGTCGGTCTCTTGTATTTACGGTTTGGGCAGTCCGGAGGAATTTGGCAAAGGGACAGTGACGTTGAAAGTGGGGGAGATATTTCGCCGCAATGCTTTACTGCGTAAGTTGATCGAGTCGCAGTTTCAGCGCAATGACATGGATCTGCGTACCGGTACATTCCGCGTGCGCGGCGATACGCTGGAAATTATTCCGGCTTATGAGAATAAGCGCGGTTATCGGATTACGTTTTTTGGCGATGAAGTGGAACGCATCATGCAGTTTAGTCCATTGACCGGCGAGATCTTTGAAGAGTTGCAGGAAGTCTCCATTTTTCCCGCCAAGCAATATCTCACGGACGCCGACCGTTTAAAGGAATCGATTAAACACATCGAAGAAGAATTGGAAGAGCGGCTGGCCTTCTATAAAGAATCAGGTAAATTGCTCGAAGCGCAACGAATCGAACAACGTACGCGCTATGATTTGGAAATGCTCAAGGAAGTCGGTTATTGCTCTGGAGTTGAAAACTACTCACGGCATTTGGATGGTCGCGCGTCCGGCACACATCCGTGGACGATGATTGACTTTTTACCAAGCGATTATTTACTTGTACTCGATGAGAGTCATATGACCGTGCCGCAGATCCGCGGTATGTATAACGGCGACCGCGCCCGTAAAGAGACGCTGGTCGAATACGGATTCCGTTTGCCAAGCGCGATGGATAATCGTCCGCTGAAATTTGATGAGTTTGAAGCCGTCATGGGAAGTACGATTTACACATCCGCTACGCCGGGACCGTATGAATTGGAGAAAGCTGACGCGGTCGTCGAGCAGATTATTCGTCCGACTGGATTGGTTGATCCGCAGGTGGACGTGCGCCCCAGCAAAGGGCAGGTGGATGATCTGGTTGGCGAGATCAGGCAAAGGGTTGAAAGAGGCGAGCGGGTTTTAGTCACCACTTTGACGAAACGCATGTCCGAAGATTTATCCGAATATCTGATGGAGTTGGGTATCAAGGTTACTTATTTACATTCGGAAGTGGAGACGCTGGAACGTGTAGCCATTCTGCGTGACTTGCGGATGGGCGTGTTCGACGTGCTGGTTGGCATCAACCTTTTGCGTGAGGGACTCGACTTGCCTGAAGTTTCGCTGGTGGCGATTTTGGATGCGGATAAGGAAGGTTTCCTTCGTTCAGGCACGGCGTTGATCCAAACAATTGGACGCGCCGCGCGTAACGTCAACGGACTGGTGATCATGTACGCGGATAAAATGACCGACTCAATGAAGAGCGCGCTTGATGAGACCGACCGTCGCCGCGCCAAGCAGGTGAAATATAATACTGAGAATGGTATTGTGCCGATCAGTATCCATAAGGAAATCCACGAGTTGACTGAAATGATGAGCGCCAAAGCGGTGAGCGAAGCCAAAGGACAATATAAAACCAAGGCTGACGGAATGCCGCGCGGCGAGATGCGTAAGATCGTAGATGAAGTTGAAAAGCAAATGAAGGAGGCTGCAAAAAATCTTGAGTTTGAAAGAGCCGCGGCACTGCGTGATGAATTATATGAGTTGAAGAATATCTTGGCTGAAGACGAGTCGCTCAAGCCATGGGAGCGGATCAAGCTGTTGACGGGCGAGGAATAATTTTGATGACAAATCAAACAACATCTCACGGTTTGCGTTCTTTCTTTATTATTTGGATCGGACAACTTGTATCGCTGGTCGGCTCGCAACTGACCGGTTTTGCCCTCGGCGTTTGGGTCTATGACCAGACCCACTCCGTGATGCTGCTGGCAATTACGCAGGTTGCTTTTCAAGCGCCGCAAATCATTTTTTCACCGCTGGCGGGCGTGCTGGCAGATCGTTGGGACAGGCGTACTGCGATGATTGTCAGCGATTTTGGTGCCGGCTTGGCTGTTTTGGCGACGGCGCTTTTGTATATCAACAATCGCCTTGAACCGTGGATGGTAATCCCGATCAACTTTTGGATGTCAACTTTCGCCGCGTTGATGTGGCCCGCATATACCGCATCCATTACTTTGCTGATTCCCAAAGAACAATACGGACGCGCAAATGGTTTTGTGCAATTAGGCGAAGCGGTGACGCAGATCGCCGGTCCCGCGCTGGCTGGCATTTTCTACGTCACCATTAAACTTGGCAACATGGCTTTAATTGACTTCGCGTCTTATCTCTTCGCGGTCGCGCTGATGATTATTTTTGTCCGCATCCCGCGTCCGCAACAGACAGATGACGGCGTCCACGCAAAAGGCTCAATGTGGAAAGAGATGCGTTTCGGTTGGGATTATATTATTGAACGCAAAGGCTTGTTTTCGCTTTTGCTGTTTTTTCTTTTGATGAATTTTCTGGCTGGCATCATGGGTCCGTTATTTACGCCGCTGATCCTTGATAATTGGAAAGCCGATGTGCTTGGCTATCTCAGCACGGTCATGGGCGTCGGTATGTTGGCGGGGACTCTGGTCATGAGCGCGTGGGGCGGCGGGAAGCGTAAGGTCTACACCCTGCTTGGGGCAGGTGTAATCGGTTCGATATTTTTAACGGCGATTGGATTCCGCATCTCAATTCCGCTTATCGCGGTTTGCGGATTCGGATTCATGTTCTTCATGCCGCTGATGAACGCTTCGAGTCAGGCGATCTGGCAGGCGAAAGTCGCGCCAGATGTTCAGGGACGCGTCTTCGCTATTCGGCGCATGATCGCGTGGTCGAGCGGACTCGTCGCCCCGTTGCTTGCCGCGCCGCTTGCCGATTACGTCTTCAAGCCCGGCATGACTGAAGGCGGCGCGCTGGCGTCTCTTCTTGGACCGATCGTTGGCGTGGGTGCAAATCACGGGGTCAGCGTTTTGATCAGCGTACTGAGCTTGTTTTCAGTTGGCGTATGCGCGCTGGCTTTCTTTAATCGCGACATTCGCAATGTGGAGATTGATCTTCCGGATCATGTAGCGGTTCCAGCAGCCGAGATCATTTCCCAATTTGAATCTAACAGTTCATAAATTCAACAGACCTTTGGGGTCTGTCGTCGTTGTAAAATATTTTCTATACGCGGCTGTCTCTTCCAGCAGACCTTTGACGGCGATATATAACTCTTTTTGCAAATATGGATCGGCTTGTCCGTTGCCAGCTGAGAGTTGATATTCGTCGTTTTCGTTTTGTATTGTGATATGTCCGCCAGCCGCGAGCCACTGCAATCCGATTTCAATTGCGCCCTCGCGTGAGGCCATTCCCGCCGCGAGCTTGTGAACTGTCGCTTTTCCGCCGCGTTGATTAAGCGCATATTTGCATAAGCCCGAAAGTCGTTTTAAAAAGTCGTCTATTTTTTCTTCGGCAGGCGGGACGGCAAAAATATAAATCGTCTTCGGTTTGACAATCTCCAGCGCGGCACGTAACTCAATCGGCGATGGAGGAGTTGTGTAAATTGCAAATTCTTTGGATGGAGATAGGGTATATCTATCCACGCCGCTGACCTTCTTTTTATCTTCGCCTTCTGCAAATATTTGAACCTTTAAACCTTCCAGCTTTCCAACCTGCAAACGGTAATCAATAATTTCGATCTCGCGCGATTTGAGCTCAATCGCCTTTTCTTCAGCAACTCGAAATTCTTCAAATTGCAGGGTGAGTTGTTTTTGTCCGCGGTAGGTGGATGCGCGCAGAGAGTATGCAATATCAAACTTGCTATCTAATTCAGGAAGTTCCTCACCTGCGCCGCCCCACCATGTGACGCTTTGCTTGTTCCCGTCATCGTCTTCAATATTTAAGCGGATATGTTCCTTCGCGCGTCCAATCGTCGAAACAGATTTTAATTGCACGCCGCGTGATGCAAGCGCCAGCGGCGGATTTCCCGCGCCAAAGGGCGACAGCGCTTCGAGCATATCTGCAAGTTCAAAGTTGATTTCATTGAGCGACAGCCACGAATCAATTTGCAGAGTCGGTTCTTCGCGGACCGTTGAGCCGAGTTGCGATTCGACGGCTTTTCCCAGCCCTCGCCGAAACGCGGACAGATTTTCCATTGAGAAAGATAGTCCAGCCGCCATGGGATGACCGCCGAAGCTGCGCAACAAATCTTTATTCGCGGCGATGGCTTCGGTGATATGTAATCCCTCAATCGAACGCGCCGACCCGCGCATGATTCCGTCTTCTGACTCATTCAAAAGGATCGCGGGCTTGTGATAACGGTCAACGAGTTTATTTGCCACAATTCCCACCACGCCGCCGGGCCAGTTGGGATGCGACAATATGATCGCCGGCTCGGTGAGCAGATCGGGATTTTCGCGTAATTGCGATTCCGCGGCTTCGTAGACTTGACTGGTCAATAATTTGCGTTGTGCATTCAGTCCTTCAATTTGCGCCGCCAGTACGCGCGCGCGCGTCGGGTCTTGCGTGAGCAATAATTCAACGGCTGGATTTGCGTCGCTTAATCTGCCAAGCGCATTTAATCGCGGAGCAAATACAAAGCCGATCTGTTCTTCGGTCAGCGTTTCGAGTTTTGTGTTTGAGAATTCGGCGATAATTTTCAAGCCGAGACGTTTTGTTTCGCGTAATGCCCGAATCCCTTTTTGTGCCAGTGAACGTGTTTCACCTTTTAATAATGCTACATCTGCGATTAATCCCAACGCCACTAAATCTAATAAATCCTCGGACGATAGACGGTGGACGGTAGACGGTGTTTCACTGTCCATTGTCCATTGTCTGTCGTCTAGTAACGCCTCCGCCAACTTATACGCCACGCCAACTCCCGCGAGATTCGCCAGTAAATGATCCTTTGGTAATAACTTTGGATTGACAATTGCGGTTGCATTCGGAAGCGTTTCGCCCAGATCGTGATGGTCGGTGATGATAAAGTCCACGCCGTGCGCTTTGGCATATTCAACTTCTTCGTTTGCCGTAATGCCGGTATCGCAGGTGACGATTAACTTTGCGCCGTTATCAAGGATCGGTTTGAGCGATTCGATATGAACGCCATGACTTTCCTTGCCGCGAATAGGAATGTAATAAACAACATTTGCGCCAAGCGCTTGCAAGGCTTGAACCAACAGCGCGGTAGATGTCTGACCATCCACGTCAAAATCACCCCAGACACAGATTAATTCATCCCTGCGTATAGCCAGATTGATACGTTCGACTGCGAGTTCAATATTGGGATAAGGTGTAGATGGAAGCGCGTCGGGATGTAGGAAGATATTCGCGGCTTCAGGTGTTGTGATTCCGCGCCGTACGAGAGTCTGCGCGATAAACGGAGGCAGGTCGAGGTCCGCGAAGGAAGCGGGGATTTCTACAGGATGCGGATCCAGCCAGCGAGTCATCTATTCTTTTCCGTCAATCAAATCCCGCCGGCGTTTGCGATACATCACAATGGGATGGTCGCCTGGAATTAAAATTTCGCCGATGCCAATATCGGGGCGCGGCGGACGTTGCGTAATGACCACGCGTTTATCCTGATTGAGAATCACCAAGTTGCTGATGCTGGCAATCCATTCAAAAAGTTGACGCACGATAGGGAATTTCACTTTGTGATATTGGCGCAGATACATCATCGTGTTTTCGTTGTCAATCGGCGCGAAGACGAGGAAGACAAGAAAATTATCCGAGAGCCAGTTTTCCCACAAGTTTGGAAAATAAAACTTGATCAGCGGACGGCGCGTTGGCTCAGGCATTTCAGACGGCTTGATGGGTTTTTGTCCGTGATCGGTGTCGTTGTCGAACCACAGATCAAGGCGATAACTTCCAGGTGCCAGCTTGATTTCTTTTGCCGCCGGTCCATTGACCAGCGTTTGATTTCCGCGCCCGATGGTGTTGTAATGGACATAAGGCAAATGCACAACATCGAGTTGATTCTCGATGGCGCGCGCGTAATGATTCGTCCAGTGACTGCGAATGGTGGAATAAACCATGTCCGCGCCGATGTTCTCGAACCACGGCAATGGCGGATAATCTTTGTCTGCGCGCGGTTCGCCCCACCACAGATAAATAAATCCGTGTTCTTCGCGCGTCGTATAAGTTTTGATGTGCATGGCTTTGGGCGGCTCGGCATTTTTTCCATTAGCAGGGACAAGTTTGCAATCACCAGATATATCGTATTCAAATCCATGAAACGGACATTGGATGCAGTCGCCTTTAATTTTGCCGACACTGAGCGCTACGCCGCGATGCGGACATAAATCGCTCATCACGGATAATTGACCTTTTCCATCGCGCCATGCGACAATCTTCTCACCCATGCGCGTGAAGCCGACCAGTTTCCCTTTTTTGACTTCATTCGATTCTAAAATAACATACCATTGATTGGGGATCATTATGTTCCTGTTTTATGTAGGGGCGGATCGCGATCCGCCCCTACATTGAATTACAACGGTTCAAATCTTGCGGTGAAATGCCTGAGCAATTCAGGCGCGTAGGTGAATTTATATCCGCGAATATCTTTGGCGCGGGATTTGATCTTGGCGAGCGAATCGGCTACATAGTCCATGTGACTTTGCGTGTATGTTCGGCGCGGAATGGCAAGTCGCATCAGTTCAAGTTTGGGATAGATGATCTTGCCTGAATCAGGATCGGGATAGGCAAACATGACCGAGCCAATTTCACAGCCGCGGATGGCGCCTTCACGATACAACTCAACCGATAACGACTGACCGGGGAATTCGCTTTGCGGAACATGCGGCAGGACAGTGAGCGCATCAACATAAACAGCATGACCGCCCGCGGGCTGGATGGTGGCGATACCCGCGTCGTTGATGCGTTTGGCGAGGTAGGCAGTTTGTCCCAAACGATAAGCGAGATACGCTTCATCGAGCCCTTCGTAAAGACCGGTTGCCATCGCGTCGAGGTCGCGTCCTGCAAGTCCGCCATAGGTGGGGAAACCTTCGCGCAGGATCAATTCGTTTTTGACCTGCTGGAAAAGTTTTTCATCATTCAAACATAACAGACCGCCGATATTTACAATGGCGTCCTTCTTGGCAGACATGGTCATGCCGTCAGCCAGGCTAAACATTTCGTGCGCGATCTCTTTAACGGATTTATGCTTATAGCCGGTTTCACGTTCCTTGATGAAGAAACAATTTTCAGCGTAGCGCGCGGCGTCTATAAAGAACGGAATATTATGCGCGTGATAAACATCCGCAACCGCTTTGAGATTTTCCATCGAGATCGGCTGTCCGCCGCCGGCATTGTTGGTGACGGTCATCATGCCAAACGGAATATTCGCCACGCCGGTTTTTTTGATGAAATCCTTGAGCTTGGCAATATCCATATTGCCTTTGAACGGATGCAGATTGGCGGGATCGAAAGCCTCGTCAATTACCAGATTGGTCGGACGTCCGCCTCGCGCGCGGATGTTGGCATCGGTGGTGTCGAAGTGCATGTTCGACGGGATGACGTTGCCCGGCTTGACCAGGCAGGCGGCTAGGATATTTTCGGCGGCGCGACCCTGATGCGTGGGGACAAAAAACTTGAAGCCGAAGATATCTTCCACCGCGGCTTTCAAGCGGATGTACGAACGCGCGCCTGCGTAGGACTCATCGCCGCGCATGATGGACGCCCATTGCTCTGAACTCATGGCGCCTGTACCTGAGTCGGTCAACAGGTCAATGAAGATGTCTTCGGCTTTCAGCGCGAAGACGTTGTATCCTGCCTCTTTGAGCGCTTTTTCTCTGTCTGCGGGCGGAACGAGGCGGATGGTTTCGGTTACTTTGATGCGGAACGGTTCGGGGGGATAGAGGTGTGTCATTTGGTCTCCTAGTGTTTAGACTTCCGAAGTCTTGAATAAATTTTGGGTAGCGAGCTTGACGCGCGTCGCGCGCCATTCGGTCTCCAATGACAGGGTGATTTTACAACCAAACCGATTTTCCTTGGATAACAAATATCATCAATTCACGTAGTGATTAGGTCACTTGCAGGTATCAGTAATGAGTTGACGAGTTTTTTGGGTTTCCCTTATTTCTCCTTCTTATTTCTCATTACTCCTTTCCGCCATTGCTCTCTCGATCTCCGCCAGCGTTTCCTGCGCTGATTGCAAACTATCAGGCTGACGCAGGCGCGTGAAAATCTCGACGGCGCGGCGGGACAGGGATAATGCCTCGTGTAGGGGCGGATCGCGATCCGCCCCTACGTCCGCCCCTACAGGGTTTTGTTTGAGCAGGGCTTGGGCGAGACAGTCACAATTGCCCGCAATCAACTCCTGCCGCCCGACTTTTTCTGCCTGCGCGAGGGCTTCGCGGGCAAGGGACTCGGCTTCTGCCCACTGTTTGCGGTCGAGAGCGAGTGTCGCTAGATTACCTGTGTAATGGGCAATGTGTTCGTTGTTTTTATTTATCTTTGCGATGCGCAGGGCTTCGCGGTAGTCGCGCTCGGCGCCGGAGTAGTCTTTATTGGCGCGTTCCCCGTCTGCCAAGGAACAAAGGTCAATGGCGACAGCATCGCTTTCGGGGGAGATGGAGCGGTTGATTTCCAGCGCTTCGCGGTAGGCAGCGATAGCGGCGGTTTGATCTTCGTTCAGTCGGTGACCGAGTCCGCGTAGTTGAATTGCCATCGCTTTTTTATAGGGCGTGCTGTCCTGCCAGTGATCGGCGGCGCGGGCGGCGCATGCCAACACTTCGGCAGGTTGGTTGCGGAGGAAGTAAGCATTCCCTGCGTCATATGCCAGCCAACCTGCGCTCTCTTTGTCATCGGCAATAAGGGCGCGCGTTTCGGCTTGTTCGTCTAGCCAAATTTCTTCATCCCACCTTCCAGTGAATTCGAGAAAGAACGCAAGTTGGTAGCATGCCGTTTGCAGGCGGTCGTTGTCACCTGTCAGCAGGCGCGGCAGGGCGGCGGAGATGAAGTCCCATTCGGCGTCCAGCATGGGGAATTTTTCGTAGTCATTACTTTCATCACCACCGTATTGCAGGGCGAGGGCGTAGGCGCTGTCGGTGAGGGCGTCGCCTGTCTGGGTCACGGCTTCGGGGCGGCGCGTGCGGATGAATTTCGCTGTCAGTGGTGGTAGGTAGTAGGTTGGTAAATCGGTAGATTGGGAGTTGGTAGATTGGGGATTAGGAGATTGGTAGTTGGGAATCAAGATGGAACGGTCAACGAGGTCTTCGAGGGCGGTTTCGGTGGCGCGTTCGGGCAGGTCGGTCATGTCCGCGATCCACTTGAGTTTGGCGGGCAGGCTGAAATACGTCAGCGCGGCGAGGACTTTCGTCTCGTCGGCGGTGAAGGTCTCCAGCAGGTCGCCGAAGATGTATTCGAGCGGGTCATTGCCTTTGGGGGCTTTGTCTATGAAGGTGCAGGCTTCGGCGACGGTGCGGCATTGCGAGCCTTCGCGCCCCAACTGTCCCGCGATCCAGCGGATGAAGAGCGGGTTGCCCTGTGTGATCTCGTACAGGTCTTCGCGCTCTTTTTGGGAGGCGCGGGCGAGGCGCGGATATTTGGCGGCGAGTTCGGCGATCAGTTGCAGGGCTTCGTCGCGGGCGAGGCGGTCAAGGCGCACGATGCGCGCATCCACGTCGGTGCGGCGGCGGGAGGTGACGATGGCTTTGTTCCCTTCGGGCAGGCGCGACAGGAATTGGAACAGGCGCGTGCGTTCGTCTTCGGGCAGGGTTTCCAAATTGTCGAAGATGATCAGCGCCTTCTTGCCCGCCAAAGCGAGGCGCAGTTCATTGGGACGCGCATCGGGTGCGAGTTTTTCGAGACCGTCTGCGCCCAGTTCCTTGCCCAGTTCGTCCAGCATGGCGAGGTAGGTCGGACGGGTGAAATCGGTCAGTTTGGCTTCGCCTTCCGCGGTCAGTTCGCGCACTTTGGCGGTGATGAAGATCTTACGCTCGAACAATTCCGCTGGCGCGTCGTGCGCAGCTTTGATGGCGAGGGCGGTCTTGCCGATGCCGCCAGGTCCGTCAATGAGTGCGCCCCAGGTGCGGGAGTCGGATGCGATTGCATCGGAGATAATCTTTAATTCTTTTTCACGTCCGAAGAAATATGGTTGTTGAGGAAGGGTGCTGTTTGGCGATTGGTGATTAGTAACTGATGATGGGGGATTTGGAACGGCTTGGTAAATGTTCACCGTTTGGGCTTGGATTGGCGTGCTGGTGTCGCTGCGGTTAATCAATTCTTGCTTGATGCTATTTGCGGGTTCATCCTTCTTGAATAAATCCTTCCAGCCTTTGATGCTTGCGCCTAAACCAGCAAGGAATGAAATAATTGCCCCTGCTGTACTGAATACTCCACCTTCTTTTGGCGGTTCAAACCATACGACAAATGCGGCAATCACTAAAGCAAGCCCAACAATGGCAAAAAGTAACGGCACAAGTTTTTTCATTTTTCCATCCTTGATGTGACAGTCACTTTTAAAGTGACTGTCACATGGCATCCCTTGTGCGCGGCTTTGCGATGTTCGATCAAGTCAATGTAGGTGGAACTGAGAAAGACTTTCATAATGCCTCATTTTGACTTAGAAATTTCCAGCGAACCGCTTTTCTTCGCATAGATAGCGGGCAGGTAGCTCCAATTGAGCTCCAATCGAGCTCCAATCAAGCTCCCATTGAGCAACAACATTGTGGGAGATTTACTTTCTGGAAGCCATTTGCTCTCTTTGGGAGATTACAGAAGATTTTCATGGCTTTACCCTCGCAAATCGGTGTTTATCTCGTGGTTGAATTGTACACCGCGCTATATGTGGCTTTGCGGCGCTCGATCAAGTCAATGTAGGCGACAATATCAAAACTCACAAGGCAATTATACTCTTTCCATCAGTGTGAATAACTTTATTCGCAGTGACGCTTTTTTGGGTAATACCATTCTGGCGCAATGTCCGCAAAATTTGCGTATAAAGAGCCGCATTGAGAATTAATCCAACACTTAACATGGCTTTACCAAAGTCGCTTGACAAAAATTGCCCTTCATGGCGTTATGTGAACAAATTTTGCCAAAACCGTAAATCTTTGCTTTCTACACGAAGCCAAAACGAAGAATTCCTGACTTTGGTAAAGCCATGCAACACTTAACCCCTTAAATGGACAAGGGCGGTGATGTCAGCTATAATCGCTTTCTAAGATAAAAAAAGGAGTCTACTATGTATATTGATCCAAATACCGGTGGAATGTTGTTTCAGGTTTTAGCTGGCATACTGGTCGCCGGCTCGGGCATATTGTTATTTTTCTCTCGTAATATCCGCGAAGTGATAGCAAAACTTCGCCGCAGTGCGCGTAAAGAAGACGAAGAACAGGATAAATAACGCCCTGCATGAAAACGATCATTCTTGGTTTTGACTCTTTTGATCCCGCCGTGTTCGAAAACATGGCGGGGAATAATCAGTTACCAAACCTTTCAAAGTTTGCGGATGCAAAAGGATATTCGCGGCTGGAAGTTTGTTCGCCGCCTCAGACCGAAGTCTCGTGGACAAGCATCGCCACCGGCGCCGATCCGGGCGGTCACGGCATATTTGACTTTGTGCATCGCGACCCGTCCACGTACGCGCCGTATGTTTCCATTTTGCCGATGAAGAAAAGCGCGTTGGGGGAACAATTCATACCGCCGTATATCGCCAAAACTTTTTTTGAAGAAGCGGCTGGGATGGGCTATCCAGCCACCGCGCTTTGGTGGCCCGCCATGTTTCCGGCGCGACCCGAATTACCTGTCAACACATTGCCCGGGCTTGGTACGCCGGATATCCGCGGTCAGCTTGGCGCAGGCACATTATTTTCCACGGAAGACGAAAAGAAAGATAAGACCGCGGTGATGCGGTTTGCATCCATCGGCAAAGGTAGATACGCGGCTTTGTTAAACGGACCGATGATGCAAAGCAAGTCTGGTCCGCAACCTGTTACTTTATCGGTGACATTGGATGTCGTTGATTCCAATACAGCCCGCATAACCATTGGCGATAAACAGTTGGAGCTGCGAATAGGCGAATGGAGCGAGATCATTGAAGTGAAATTCAAGGCGGGCATGTTCTTCAATGTCCATGCGATTACGCGCTTGATCCTTACAAGTTTAAATGGCGTTGTGCGTTTATATACTTTGCCGTTGCAGATCCATCCATTACATGCCTTGTCGCATTACTCATCGTCGAAATCGTTTGCGAAGAATTTATGGGATAAAGTCGGTCATTACTTGACGCTTGGCTGGCCCCAGGACACGACCGGACTCGAAGACGGCTGTATCAGCGACGAGCAATTCCTTGATCTATGCGACACGATCTTTGACCGCCGTAAACAAATATTTTTTTATCTGCTCGATAATTTCAAAGAAGGTGTGCTGGCTAATATTTTTGACGATCTTGATCGCGTTCAGCACATGTTCTATCATAATCGTCTCGACGTCGCTCAGGCTTGGTATAAAAAACTGGATGCCTTTGTGGGCGAAGTCGGTCAGCGCGTGAGCAGTTGGAGCGGCAAATATAATTATCTCATCATGTCCGATCATGGCTTTACAACCTATCAACACAAGATTCATTTAAATCGCTGGCTGATTGAAAATGGTTATCTCGCTTTAAGTGACGGCGCGTCCAGCGGCGATTTTTCAAATGTTAATTGGAGTCAAACCAAAGCTTATGCTGTCGGCTTGAATAGCCTTTACTTGAATGTTGCCGGTCGTGAAGGTCAGGGCATAGTCGGCGCGGATGAGATCGAATTACTCTTGACAGAGATTCAGGGTAAGCTGATGAAATGGATGGGACCGGATGGAAATCCCGTGACCCAGCGCGTGCGACTCAAACACGAGACTTATAACGGAGCCTACACTCGCATTGGTCCCGACCTGATAGTTGGTTACGCGTCCGGATACCGCGCCTCGTCTGAGACTGGTCTCGGCAAAATCCCTCAAGCGTTGATCGAACCGAATCACGATCACTGGGGCGCAGACCATTGCGTGGATTCAGACATCGTCCCCGGCGTGATCTTTGCCAACCGCGACCTGCAAAACTTTGGCGGAATCTCCTTCCGCGATATTCCCTTCCTCGCCATTGGAAAGCATCTCGATCAATCGCATATCAAGCCGCCGTCGCAGATCAGCGGACACGGACAAAAGGATTTGGAAGAAAGGCTAAAGGGACTTGGCTATCTTTAAGAAAATTCCAAATGGGTCGGCGATTGCGTCGGTGTATGCGGTTACTGTTATCTTGATCTATGGGTGGACGGCTTATTGGTTTATATGGAAATTACCCAGTTGGATCTATTATTTATCCATTACCGAAATTTTGACCATCGCCGCTTATTCGGCGTTTGCGAATCTCTTTGAAAGCCTGCTCATATTTTCCGCGCCGCTCGCTTTGACGATCATCTTTCCGAAACAATGGTTTCTTGACCGATTTATATCCGCGGGCGGTTTGTTGGTTCTGCTACTAGGCGGATACCTTATCTATTTCCCTTCGATTTCTGCGGCTGGAAGTTTTTCGTATGCTCCATTGATTCAGGCAGTTGTGTTTTTTATCGTTGCAATCGGCTTATCCATTTTAGCGAGCCGTGTGCATATCGTTTCAAATCTAATCGAGACTTTTGCCGACCGGGCAAAAGTTTTCCTGTATCTTTCACTTCCAGTAAGTGTGTTATCTGTTTTTGTCGTTGTCGTGCGAAACTTAAGTAAATAGAATATAAAGGTTGTATGCAGAAGAAATTATCCCGCAGGGATTTTATAAAGACGGCGTCGCTGGTTTCTCTCGCGGCTATGGCGCCTGCGTCTGTGCGCGCTTTATTTGAACGCGCGGCTGGGAGTGTGCCTCAGCCCAACGTCATCGTGATCGTCTTGGATACGATGAGCGCGCGCCATCTATCTTTATACGGATATCCCAGAAACACCACTCCTAAGTTTGAGCGATTCGCCGAACGAGCGGTGGTATTCCACAATCATATTTCAAGCGGCAATTATACAACTCCCGGAACTGCAACGATCTTGACCGGCATGTATCCGTGGACTCATCGCGCCATCAATCAATCCGGTGTAATTTTGCGGAGTCTCTTGCCGCGCAATTTATTTTCCCTGCTTGGCGATCAATATAATAGATTTGCTTTTACTCAAAACTTGTGGGCTGACTATCTATTAAATCAATTTGAAAACGATATTGACGCCTATCTCCTGCCGGGTTCGTTCAGCGTTGCGGATAAATCCTTCGGGAAGAATTTTTTAAACGATTTAAATGCAGGCAACAGAGCCTTTGACGATTTTCTATTTCAAGAAGGCAGTCGTCCGGCGTCTCTGGTTTTTGGCGCGCTTGAGAAGCAATATTTTATGCGTCAGTTGGCGAAGACCAGCGACAAGGGATATTCGAGAGGCTTGCCTCATGATGTCACCAATCCTAAATATTTCCGTCTTGAAGATGTATTTGATGGCGTGAATGCACAATTAGCCGGTTTGACGCCGCCGTTTTTTTCTTACATCCATTTATACGCTCCACATGAGCCTTATCGTCCGCGCGCAGAATTTGAGAATATATTTAAAGATAATTGGAAACCTGAATCTAAACCTGTCAGCCGTTTTAATGACGGCAGTACAAATTCAAACTTGTTGACCCGCCGCGCGAATTACGACGAATATATCGCCAATGTGGATTTCGAGTTTGGTCGGCTGATTGATTCTTTGACCGAAAGCGGCGTTCTGGATAATAGCATCATCGTTGTCACTTCGGATCACGGTCAGCTTTTTGAGCGCGGCATCCACGGACATTCGACTCCGCTTTTGTTTGATCCGGTGATTCAGGTCCCGTTGTTGATCTCCATCCCGGGACAAGTCACTCGTCAGGATGTTTACAGCCCAACCAATGGCGTTGATTTGCTCCCGACGCTGTTACATCTCACCGGACGGGAAATCCCAGCATGGTGTGAAGGGAAAGTGTTACCCAAACTCGGCGGGGTGGAAGACTCTGGGCGCGCGATATATTCTGTCGAAGCGAAAACCAATTCGGCTTTTGCGCCTTTGAGCAAAGTAACGGTTGCCATGCGCCGGAATAATCACAAATTGATCTATTACTCCGGTTATGGTCTTGATCCGTGGTATGAGTTATACGATATGGATGTTGACCCCGAAGAACTGAACGATCTTTATCCATCAACTCCATCCTTCGCGCCCAGCCTGCGCGATGAATTGATGACTTCGCTGGAACAGGCAAATCAATCTTTAGGAAAATAATCGCCATGACATTTTTCAGTAAACTTATTTCGCGGCAATCAAAGGAACAGGATAAGACCAAGCCTGTTTATATCGTCTCTGGCTTGCCGCGTTCCGGTACATCCATGATGATGAAGATGCTGTCCAGCGGCGGACTGCCGGTGGTGATGGATTCGATCCGTCAGGCTGATGAAGATAATCCGAACGGTTATTTTGAAATTGAGCTTTCCAAGAAATTAAAGGATGGCGAAATAAATTGGGTATATGAAGCCTCCGGCAAGGTCGTAAAAGTAATCTCATATTTATTGGAATATCTGCCAAAAGATTTAAACTATCAAGTTATTTTTATGGAACGTGAAATTAAAGAGATACTCGCATCACAACATAAAATGCTGGAACGCAGAAATGAAAAAAGCCTGATTACAGATGAAGAAATGACCGCGCAATATAACGATCATCTTCGTTCTGTAAAATACTGGCTGCCGCGCCAGCCGAATATACGCGTGTTATATGTCAGCTACAACTCAATGTTGAATCAGCCTGAAGAATTATGCGCTTCAATCGTGAATTTCCTTGAGCTTCCGCTTGACGTGAATGCCATGCGCACAGTTCCGAATCCATCTTTATATCGAAATCGTTCATAGGAGAAAATATGTATAAACTTGTCCTCGTCCGTCATGGACAAAGTACGTGGAATCTTGAAAACCGTTTTACCGGCTGGACCGATGTCGGTCTCACCGATCTTGGTCGTTCCGAGGCGCTCGCCGCTGGACAATTTCTCAAAGAAAGCGGATACACATTTGACCTTGCTTATACTTCCGTATTGAAGCGCGCGCTTCAAACATTGTGGAGCGTTTTGCAGGTCATGGACCTCGAATGGATTCCGGTTACAAACGCCTGGCAATTAAACGAAAGACATTACGGCGCGTTGCAGGGATTGAATAAATCCGAGACCGCGGAAAAATTTGGCGAGGCACAGGTGAAGATTTGGCGGCGCAGTTATGACGTTCCGCCGCCCGCGCTGGAATTGACCGATGAACGGCATCCAAAATTCGATCCGCGCTACGCAGGGCTCACGCCCGAACAACTGCCAGCCACCGAGTCGCTTAAGATTACACTGGAGCGCGTACTGCCTTACTGGCATTCCACATTGGCTCCAACCATTCAATCTGGCAAGCGCGTGATCATCGTTGCGCATGGCAACAGCATTCGTGCGCTGGTGAAATATCTTGATAATATTTCCGATGATTCCATCACCGAGTTAAATATCCCAACCGGTATTCCGCTGGTATATGAATTGGATAAAGACTTGAAACCTATTCAGCATTACTATTTGGGCGACCCGGATGAAGTCGCGAAGAAAGCCGCGGCGGTGGCAAATCAAGGCAAAGCGAAGTAAGTGTAATTCGTACTTCGTAATTTGTAATTGAATGAAGACTCTGGCAGTTGCCAAACCATCAGAGTCTTTTCTTTTTACGTTTTACGCAATACGGATTAGAATCACTTCATGTCCCTTCACCCTGATTTTATCAACGAACTATCCAAACATTTTACCGGCGAGATTCGTCTTGACCCTGCATCGCGCATTTTGTATAGCACCGACGCTTCGATGTATCAAATTGAGCCATTGGGCGTTGCCATTCCAAAAACACAAGATGATCTTCAATCTGTTGTTGAACTTGCCGCTAAATATAAAATTCCCATTTTGCCGCGCGGGTCAGGCTCCTCGCTTGGCGGGCAGGCAATTGGTGAAGCGCTTATTTTGGATTGCTCGCGCTGGCTGGATTCCATTATCGCGATTGATGCGGAATCCCAGACCGCCACCGTTGAACCGGGCGTCGTTCTTGCCGCGCTGAATCGGGCTTCCGCTAAACATGGCTTGATGTTCGGTCCCGATCCTGCTTCCGCGGAACGCGCGACGATGGGCGGTGTGATTGGTAACAATGCCACCGGCGCACATTCGATTTTATACGGCATGACCGCAGATCATTTGCTCGAAGCGGATGTGATTTTAAGTGATGGCAGTCTGGCGAAGTTCGATGATTCGATATTTGATATTCGAACGACGAATCCTAATTCTCGAATAACGAATATCGTTTCTACCGCTTTTGACATTCGAGAAAAATATGCCGATGCCATCAAACAAAGTTTTCCAAAATCATGGCGCAACTCGGCGGGATACAGGCTGAATTATCTTTTGCCGTGGAGTCCGTCCATACCGCCGCGATGGGAAAATCCCGAACATCTTTGGTCGGTTTACGAATCACGGATTGCGAATCACGGACTAAACCTCGCGCCTTTGCTCGCCGGTTCTGAAGGTACTCTTGCCGTCATACGCCGCGCCAAAATAAATCTTGTTCAAAAGCCAAAGCATACAATACTTGGCGTGCTGGCATACAACAGCATCGTGGATGCCTGTGACGATGTGCCGCGTTTGCTGGAGTTTAATCCAAGCGCCATCGAGTTGATTCCGCAGATGCTCATTCGGTTGGCGCGCGGCGTCCCGGCATATGCCAGTCAGATGGGATGGATTAACGGCGACCCAGCCGCGGCGCTGGTCATTGAATTTAGCGGGGATCAACTGTCAGCTTTGCGCGAAGCGGTTCGTCATCTCGGTGACGTTATGACAGTCGCAGAATTGGCTGAAGATCAAGCGCGCATTTGGAATGTCCGCAAGGTTGGTTTGGGTATTTTGGATTCGCGTCCGCAATCTGCAAGACCAGCCGCGTTCATCGAAGATTGTGCGGTGCCTGTCGAACGACTTGGTGAATTTGTGCGCGAGATTGAAAAGATTTTGGCGGAGCATAAAACTGTCGGCGGGATTTACGCACACGCATCGGCGGGATGTTTGCACATTCGCCCAATTCTGGATTTGCAGCGCGGCGAAGGTGTGCGCGCCTTGCGAAGCATCGGCGAACAGACTTTGGCTGTCGCTTTGCGATTGGGCGGTTCGATGAGCAGTGAGCATGGCGATGGGATCGTGGCGGGTGAGTGGATCGAGAAAACGTATGGCGCGCAAGTGACAGACGCCATGCGGATTCTAAAGCGCGCGGCAGACCCCGATAATATTTTGAATCCAAATAAAATGTTCGATGCGCCGCCAATGGATTCGCATTTGCGGTATGGCGAAAGTTATCGCGCTCAAACATGGACGCCCGCCTTGCATTTTTCACATGAGCGCGGATTGGCTGGCGCGATTGAGCATTGCAACGGTCAGGGTGTTTGCAGGAAAAATACTGGCGTGATGTGTCCATCCTTTCAAGCGACGCGGGATGAAGGCAATTCGACTCGGGGACGCGCAAATCTTTTACGCGGGTTGATTACGCATTACGCATCACGGAATACGTATTCCGTGATGCGTAAAGATGAACTTATACAGTCTACCTTTAATGCCCTGGATTTATGTTTGGCTTGCCAGGGTTGCACTTCCGAATGTCCCAGCGGCGTGGATATGCCGAAGTTGAAATATGAATTCATGCACGAGTATTACAAGACTCATCGCAGACCGTTGCGCGATTATCTGTTTGGATATTTCCATGTGGTGTCGAAGTGGTTATCGCCTATCGCGCCGTTGGCGAATTTATTTATGCAAATGGATTGGTTGCGCAAGTTGATCGCGCGCGTATTTGGGATTACAGAGAAGAGACCGTTTCCGGTATTTGCTGGTAGAAAAGCCAAACCACGGAGATACGGAGACACGGAGAATAAGACGGTATTATTTTTATCGGATGTGTTTTCGCGGTATCTTGAACCTGAAGTGGAGCAAGCCGCGTTTGATATTTTGTGCGCGCTTGGATATGACGTGAAAGTATTGCCAATTGTCGGGGCGGGGGCGTCGCTGTATTCAAAGGGATTCATCGAAGCCGCGCGTAGGCACGCGGAAAAAGTTCTGGATGCGATCAAAGCCCTGGATCCAGAATCAGCTTTGAGCGTGGTCGGATGCGAGCCTCCAGAGTTGTATTGTCTCAAACATGAATATGTCGCATTATTACCGGAATGCAGCGCCGAGATTGAATCCATTGCAAAGCGCGCGTGGTTGGTGGATGAATTTATTTTGCGTGTAGTCACTTCAGAAAACATAAAAAATTTAGCTAACAATCAAAAAAACAAAAAACAAAAAATCACTTTCCAGCCTCACTGCCATCAGCGCGCGCAAGGACTCGCCGACGATGGTTTGCCCATCGGCACAGCTGCGACAACTGCTATGTTGCGCGCTTTTGGTTTTGAGGTGGATATAATTGATGGCGGTTGTTGCGGCATGGCTGGCACGTTTGGTTATGACGCGGAGCATTATGAACTTTCGATGCAGGTAGGTGAGTTGAGCGTTTTGCCGAAGGCGCGGGAAATTGGTAAATTGAGAATCGGGAATTGGGAATTGGTTTCGAGCGGGTCGGCGTGCAGATTGCAAATCAAACAGGGCGCGGGTGTGGAGGCGCGGCATCCGCTGGTATTGATTGCAAGTCTCATAAATTCGGTGAAGAGATAATGATAGAATCGGATTCATAAAATATAAAAGGAGAAATCCCATGCTTTCAATTGAGATCAAAGAAAATGAAACGGTGGTCGGAATTCTTACCGCCGCTGAAAAACTCTTCAAGACCGGTTCGAGAGGTTTCTTCGGGATGGGGAAAATCCAGATCGGCGAGAAACGTTATCAGGTGCAGGTACAGTTGGTAGAGATCGGCTCAAAGCCGAAGCCTGAGGAGAAGCGCTAAATCCGTAAAAGGGAGGAACAACCGTGCATTTTCAAGTCGTCTCTCCGCGTATTGTTGACCAAGATAATTTTGTTTCATCTTGATTCACTTCTAACTGAATCATTTGGCGGCAATTAATGGAAAACAAACTATTCTCTACTCTCGAATATCTAATCTCTGCATTATGATGAACGAACAACCCAACAATCCTCTGCATGGAATCACACTGGAGATGATTCTGACTTATTTAGTGGAACGCTATGGTTGGGAAGAATTAGGCAAGTTGATTGCGATCAAGTGCTTTACAGATAATCCAAGCGTCAAGTCCAGTTTGAAGTTTTTGAGAAGAACTCCCTGGGCAAGGAAAAAAGTTGAAGATTTATATCTGAAATCAATTTAAGACTAAATCATTATTCGACTTAAAAGAACCTCCCCCAAAACCGTCTGGTGATCGAGACGTAAATTTGGGGGAGGAACTATTACTTCTTTTCTGGCTCTTTCTTTTTCTTTTTCTTCTTATCTTTATCCTTGTTTTTTTGTTCCTTGTTTGCCATTCGAATCTCCTTTCATTGATCCTATGAACGTGCGCGAATTATATCACCGCGTAAGCCTGTACTAACTTTCAAACCTCCGACCTTCAACTTTCAACCTTAAACCTTCAACTCTTTAACGCCCACGCCGCCACCCCAAACGCCACCGCCACATTGAATGAACGTTTTTGTCCGCGCATGGGGATATAAAAAATATCATCCGCAAGATCGAGCAACTCCGGGTCCACGCCGGTGACTTCACTGCCCACGATCAAAACCGTATTGTAGGTCGGATTGCCAATCTGACTTATCGGTTTAGCGCGTTCATCTTCCTCCAATGCCCATATTTTCCAACCTTCCTTCTTCAATCCTTTGACCAGTTTCACCGCGTCCAAATGATGCGACCAGGTCACAAATTCGTCAGCGCCGAGCGCGGTCTTTTGCACATCCTTATTTTCCGGCGTGGGCGTGACGCCGCATAAATACGCGTGGGTGAATCCAAAGCCGTCCGCTGTGCGCAGGATCGAGCCAACGTTCCACGCCGAGCGGATATTATCCAACAGCACATGCAATATTTTTGAACGGCTCTCGCCGCCAACGTTTGACGACTCGCGGCTAAGGATTTTTTCCAGCGCCATTTTTGTATCTCCCAGGCAAAGCGGACAGCGCGTCCCGAATGGATGTCCATCCGTTAATGGATAACGCAATCCGCACGCCGGATTTTGACATACGCGTATCTGGTATGATTTGGTCATACCGTTATTAAACCATGAAATCAGGTATTGTGAAATTATGACTACCATTATTTTCAACAAACCCTACGGTGTGCTTTCTCAATTTACCGATGAAGGTACCGGTCATCCCACGCTCAAACAGTATATTGACGCGCCGAATATTTACGCGGCTGGACGTCTCGACCGCGACAGCGAAGGCTTGTTGTTATTAACGGATGACGGCGCGCTCACCAAACGATTAACCGACCCCAAACATCACATCGAAAAAACATATTGGGTCATGGTCGAAGGCGACCCAACTCAGGATAAATTGACGCGGCTTGAAAACGGGATTCAACTAAAGGATTACGCGACTCTGCCAGCCCAAGCCCGCCTCATTCCGCCCCCGAACCTGCCGCCGCGACCCAAGCCTGTCACTCCGCACGCGCCCACCGCGTGGATCGAGATCAAGCTGCGCGAAGGCAAAAAGCGGCAGATCCGTCACATGACCGCCGCCGTGGGATTGTTCACGCTGAGATTATTCCGCGTTGCAATTGGAAAGATTGAATTGGGAGATTTAGGTGCGGGGCAGTGGCGCGAATTAACCGCGCGGGAATTGCTATCCTTGCGATAAGGATGTTTGCCATTTAGTCGGTTCTATTGTATAGTTAAATAAAAATACAATAAGGAGAATACAATGCCTGTTACTGGAAATCCTGTAGGATACGTGAAATTTTCGGATAAGCTCAGCATGTCGTTGAATGATATTACGCGCATGATTGAAGATCATAAGACCATGATTGATGCGATTCAGGAAGTCGCGCTTGAGTTGACCACGTCCATCGGCACACTGCATGCGCTCACTGTCAAATATGCGGGCATCGCCAATAATATTCTCGATGCGCTTTTGCCGGTCGTAAATTCATTGCCCATCATTCCGCAAACCGTAAAAACGCTCCTGTCCAACCTTGAAGCCATTACCCAGAAAATCATTGACACAAACGCTTCCACAAGTAAGACGATTACCGATGTGCAATCTGGCTTACGCACCGGCGACGTAAATAAGATCAAAGGTCAAGCCGGGCAGTTGCAGGCGCTGACCAAGAGTCTGACATCCATTCTGCCAAAGTAAACAATCGCGTCGACTTCGCGCTGAACGAAGTCGAAGGATAGTTCCATAAGGGGATCGAAAAAAGATACCTAAATATATAAGATGAAATAAAATCATACCCGCAAGGAATCGAATGTTAAAAAAACTCGAAGCAATATTTGCCCGTCATAAATATAAAGTAGGCGTATTTCTATTATTGAACGCCGCATCTGCGGTTTGCATTACGATGGTGATTGCGCGCGTTTTTTACAGCGACTCTTATCGCTATCTTGGGCTGGTCTGGAATCTCTTCCTGGCATGGATTCCTTTCATGTTGGCATACTTCGCTTATATGCTTTCATGGCGGCGCATTTCGCTCTATCTCATCATCCCCGCCTTTGCTTTTCTGTGGCTGATCTTCTTTCCGAACGCGCCTTACATCCTCACAGACTTACAGCACTTAAGCCAGGAATCCAATGTTGTTCCGTTATGGTTCGACGTTATCCTGCTCGTCTGGTTTTCATGGACAGGTATGTTAATGGGCGTGGTCTCGCTCTATCTCATGCAGGAAATCATCAAACATAATTTTGGTCGCTTCACAGCATGGACATTCGTACTCGTCGTGGCAGGACTCACCAACGTCGGCGTTTACATCGGACGCTTTGTGCGCCTCAATAGCTGGGATATTTTACAAAATCCAACTGGGGTTGCAACCGATATATGGAGCTGGCTCTCAGACCCAAGTTGGCGCTCGATTGGTTTTATTGCCCTCTACACGCTTTTCTTTATTTTTGTTTATCTTACGCTTTATGCCTTTGGACACATCTTACAGGAACAGGATGAAAAAATAAAATGACTCTTGTGCTAATTCGCGGCGGCGGCGATATTGCAAGCGGTGTGGCGCTTCGCCTGCATCGCGTCGGTTTTGATATTGTTATTCTCGAACTTGAAAAACCGTTGGCGGTGCGCCGCACAGTTTCTTTTGCAGAAGCGGTTTATTCACAAAGCCATACAATTGAAGGCGTAACTGCGCGCCTTGCTTCGCCAGACCAATATACACACATCTACGAAACCGGCGACATTCCGGTACTAATAGACCCCAACGCCAATATTCTTGCCAATTATTTGTTGATCAGTCCACAGTCAACGATTGTGATTGATGCGCGGCTGACCAAGCAGACTCCATCACCCTTGCCGAATCAACCAGCGCTTCACATTGGACTTGGACCTGGATTCCGCGCCGGAGAAAATTGCCACGCTGTAATCGAAACCCGCCGCAGTCACAGCCTCGGACGCGTCTACTGGACGGGTCCCGCGCAGACCGATTCCGGTCAACCTGAAGGCGATCCGCGCCGCGTCTTACGCGCGCCCGCCGATGGGATTGTAGTGGGTCATGTTGAAATCGGCGCGCACGTGGGTGAAGGTCAACTGATCGCAGAGATTCGTCAATCGTCAGACAAAAATCTGAAATCTGAAATCGTCAGTCCTTTCAAGGGAGTCTTACGCGGGCTGATCCACAAAGATGTATTGGTGACCAGGGATATGAAGGTCGGTGATGTAGACCCAAGCGATGATCCCAGTCGTTGTTTCCTTGTTTCAGATAAAGCGCTGGCAGTTGCCGGCGGAGCGCTGGAAGCGATTTTTACCAAAACGGAATTCCGAAGAGACCAAAGAGACCAATAAATATCAAGAATACGATCATCGCCATTGAAATAGTATCATCTCAGCTTGTGGCAGAATAACTCTTACGCTTTCAGGCGAAACGCCTCCGCAGGCGCCGATGCAATTGCAATCCTTATCCATTGTATTGCTGGCGCAGGTAGCCTTATCAAAAGTAACCGACCATGCGCCGCTGACTGTTATGGGCAGGAAACCGTAGAAGACGCCGTTTGCATCCGTAATAGCGCTAAAACTTTTTGCCCCTTCAACATCTTCAAGAATTCCAAAAGATAATCCGGTAACAGGCTTGTTTTTTTCATTCAGAACGCGTCCGCGTATCGCTTGGACATCCGGCGGTTGCATCAACGGAGCGGACTGTAAATCCTTTTCAGATTTCAACAATCCCGCGCTGACCCAACCTGTACTCTCAAATGGAGTCTGTACAAAAATCCATTCGCCGCCTGGCGCTCGGCTCAGTATCAATAATTGCAATCCCTGGGTAAGGGTTGTCTTTGCGGAAAATTTGACTCCCGGTCCGGTTCTCAGCATTACATTTTCAGCGTTGGTTGCCGCGTAAAACGGCACATATGGACTCGGCAGTATAAAGTCCGTAGTCGGAGTTATGCCTGTTGCTAATGGACTGGTGGTCGCGGGTGGAATAGCCGTGGATTTACTTGACATTGCCGGAGCAGGAATAGTTTGTACGGGAGCCCCGCACCCCATGAGAATCAGGCAAATGGATATTAAGGTCAAATTGAATTTCATGGCGCGCCTCCTTTCAAATTCAGTATAGGACAAAACTCGTTTGGAAACAAGCTGGTTTAGGCATGTCGTTGCGAGCCGCCGTTCTTTACTTTGGCATGGAATATAATGGTGTGAATGAATCTTTCCCAAGCTTTGCGAATCACATCTACATCGCCGATCATCGCCTTTGTCGGCGCGGGCGGAAAAACGACCGCGCTGTTTCAACTGGCGCGCGAACTTAAGCAACCTGTTATCGTCACCGCCACTACACATTTAGGCGCGTGGCAAACATCGTTGGCAGATCATCACATCATTGCCGAAAGCGTGGACGATGTGATTAATCGAGAATTTCATGGCGTCACGCTCATCACCAGCGCTATGGAAAATGACCGTACTAAGCCGTTGGATATATCTATTCTCTTGCGATTGTACGAAGAATCAAAAAGATATAACATTCCCTTGCTGATCGAAGCGGATGGTTCTCGACAAAAACCCTTGAAAGCGCCGGCAGAACATGAGCCTGCCATTCCCGAATTTGTTGACATGGTTATAGTGGTCGCCGGATTAAGCGGTTTGGGGAAATTGTTAAATGAAAAAAATATACACCGACCTGAGTTGTTTGGAAAATTGGTAAATCGGAAGAATGATACAACGATTACGCCCGAAGATGTCGTCAAGGTATTATGTCATCCAAAAGGCGGATTGAAAAATATTCCGTCACAGGCTCGGCGCGCCATTTTTCTTAATCAAGCAGATACGCCGGAACTGCAAGCCATCGGCGGCAAAATGGCGGGAGGACTTCTCAAGAGCTATGACTCAGTTTTGGTCGGAGCGTTGCAATCTTCAAATCTTCAAGTTGTCGAGAATACCGCCGGAATTATCCTCGCAGCGGGCGCGTCAAAAAGATTTGGTGGAACCAAGCAATTGCTCGACTGGCATGGTCAGCCATTTGTCCGCGCGGTGGCGAAGACAGCCTTGGATGCGGGGTTATATCCTGTTATAGTTGTAACAGGCGCAAATGCAGAGGAAGTTGAAAAAGCGGTCAAAGATTTGGATGTGAGCATTATCCGCAACGACGACTGGCAAAGCGGACAAAGCGCTTCGGTCCGCGCCGGAGTTTTGGCATTGCCCGGCAAGCCGAAAATAGGTTCGTGCGTTTTTCTTTTGGCAGATCAGCCGCAAATTCCCGCGTCGGTGATACGCGCGTTGATGGAGACTCATGCAAACGGACTTTATCCGATTGTCGTACCGTTGATACAAATGGAACGACGCGCGAATCCTGTTTTGTTTGACCGCGTCACATTCCCTGACTTGCTGACGCTTGAAGGCGATGTAGGCGGACGCGCTATCTTCTCAAAATACAAAGTGGAATTCATGCCCTGGCACGATGATATTTTGTTGCTGGATGTGGATAAGCCTGAAGATTATAAAAAACTGGTGGAAAGTGAATAACAAAGTTACAGCTATTATTCTCGCCGCGGGACAATCGCGGCGCATGGGACAACCCAAGATGTTATTACCCTGGGGCGGAACGACTGTGTTAGGCAAGGTCATTGAAATAATTAAAGCCGCAGGCATACAAGATATTGTTGTAGTCACAGGCGGAGCGCGTGAGCAGGTTGAAGCTATTGTTGGTGAGTCGGCGCGGGTGGCGTTCAACGCGGAATATTCAAGTTCAGAGATGCTGAGTTCCATTCAACGCGGACTAGGCGCGGTTAAGCCCGAAGCGCAAGCCGCGCTCATTTGCCTCGGCGACCAGCCGCAAGTCGAGGTGAGAAGCGTGCAAGTCATCCTGCAAGAATATGAAAGTACCGGCGCGTCGCTGATCGTCCCAAGTTATCAAATGAAACGCGGACATCCGTGGCTGGTGGGGAGAAAGTTGTGGCATGAAATCTTTGAGATGAAATCGCCGGAATCGCCGCGCGAGTTTTTGAACCGTCATGCAAAAGAAATCAAATATATAAACGTGGATACGCCAAGCGTTCTTGCGGATTTGGACACGCCGGAAGACTACTTGAAATCTCGGACATGACGCGGCTTTCACTTGCGAAATCTGATTACGCACCGCTCGGCGTCGTCGGTAAATCAAGTTCTTTGAGATTGGACTTATGTTCACCGAAATCTTCCGCTTTACAAAATTGCAAGGTCAATATAAAGTTGGGTCTGGTAAAATTTATCTATTCATCGATAGTGGAGGAAATATTATTATCCATGTTGCACAAAATTATAAAAATCATCAGCCTTGCATTAATCGCCGCAACCTTGGGCGGCGTGTTGTTTGTTTTTCCACGCCCTGCTTCCGCCGATACCGGCGATCCATGGATAACATGCGGACCTGACAATGAATGGTATGCGATTTCCGGGAAACGGGACGCGTCGGGAGCCTACATCGGCCCGGCGACACTTCACATGGGCACCACTTGCCCGTCGGTTTGCACGCTGAATTTTATAATCAACGGCCAAAGATATGTGTATGATCGGGATGCGAACGGCGAGGCGCATTTTAAGCTATCCAGTGGGACGCACAGCGTCATCTTTTTCTTCGACACTGGCGGAGGCGGACAAAGTTATGGTCCGTTTGATATTGCCGTAAATGTTAATCAGCCGCCAGCGACCGACGCGAAGGTGACTTGCAGTCAGCGGGGGCAAAACGGCTGGTGTGTTGGGAATGAAACGCTCTCCCTGGAAGCATCCGATCCGCAAGACGAAGTGATACAGATTTCGGGATCCGTGGCGGGCAATTCGTTCTCCTGTGGCAAAGGATTAACATCATGTAACATTTCTTTGCCAAATGGAAGCGGAACGATCAACTACTTGGTCAGGTCCATGACCACATTGACAGACAGTGGGACAACAAGTTGGAAACAGGACACAAGTTCGCCGCAGATCGACGGTCTGGTCAACGGCACGAAGGGAAACGCCAACTGGTATATCTCGGACGTCCTACTCTCCGCTTCAGCCTCTGACGCGACCTCTGGCCTGGTTGGGTTTGATTATTCTCTCGATAATGCTGCATATACTGCTTATACCGCGCCGATCACCTTTTCAGATGGCGCGCATACCTTGAACTTGCGCGCCACGGATTTGGCGGGCAATCAAAATGTAACCACGCAGTCCATCAACGTGGATACGATCACGCCGGTCATGGATCTATCTTTGAGCGGCACACCCGGTTCGAATGACTGGTACACATCGAACGCGCAGGTCATGGCCACAGCCAATGACTCCGGCTCAGGATTGGTATCGCTTGAATATGCGCTTGATGGCGGCGCGTGGACAAATTATATCGGCGCGCTGACCACCTCGGCTTCGCTCAGTGCAAGCATCACAGATGGCGCGTACAATTTATCGGTCCGCGCGATTGACGCGGCGGGTAACGTTACACAAAACGATCAACAGATCAAAGTGGATACGACCATGCCGCTGATTGACCTGTCTATAAACGGGACGCCGGGCGCGGCTGGCTGGTATGTATCGGATATACAGGTCAGCGGGGCGGGCTCGGATTTGGTTTCCGGCCCGGCATCGTTTGAATACGCAGTAGATGGCGACGCATGGACTGCCTATACCGATCCCCTGCCATATTCAGAGGGACAACGTAATGTACAATTTCGCGCTACGGACCAAGCGGGCAATACGACCATCACACCCGCGCAAGCCTACATGGTGGATACCAGCGCTCCGTCGCTAAACCTGGCTTTGAGCGGCAAACCCGGCACGAACGGCTGGTATAGGTCGAACGTACTGGCCGCGCCTTCGGCAGACGATTTGGTCTCAGGCTTGGCATTGTTTGAATATGCGCTCGATGGCGGCGCGTGGACAACATACAACAGCGCGCTGACGCTCCCGGATGGAATCCATACGCTTGGATTACGCGCCTTTGACGCGGCAGGCAACCTCAACCAACAGGAACAAAAAATATACGTGGATACGATCACGCCGCTGATCAAATTACCTGTGAATGGCACACCGGGCGCGGGCGGCTGGTATATCTCGAACATACAGGTCAACGCTTCAAGTGCAGACAGCGGCTCTGGTTTGGCGTCCTTTGAGTATTCGCTGGACGATGGCGCCTGGACGCCATACATAAATCCCCTGCCTTACGCGCAAGGACAATATCGTTTGAATTTTCGCGCGAAAGACATGGCCGGCAACATAACGACTACGCCCGCGCAAGACCTGTGGGTGGATACCACGCCGCCCGAAATCCAAATGCCTGAGGCGTTGGAGCCTGGCGAAACGGCGAACTACACCATATTGGATGCTGGCAGCGGCGTGGGCGGCGCGCGCGTGGTAATCCAGGACGGACAGGAACGCTATCCCAAAGTGGCCTGGGATGACGGCGAGCTGGCCGCGTCCTTCACCGGCGAGATCTATTGGGACGGGCGTTTCGCCAACGGCACGGTTGCGCCAGCGGATGATTACTTCGTGACAGTCAAGGCGCACGACCAGGCTGGCAACGAAAGCCAGCAGACCATGACTGTCACAGTTGAAAACAGCCTGTTTACTTATTTGATCCTGTCGTATGTGCATCCTGAGATCGCCGCGCCTGTATTACCGGAGGTCTCACCTGTCCTGCCGTCACCTGAAGCGAACTTTGGCGGCGAGACGGTCATCGAGCCGGCTGTCCCTCAAAGCGAGATGGGACCCGTGACCGATTCCCAATCCACCAATTTACCAATCGCCAACTTTCCAACCACCAATATCCTGTGGGGCGTAATAGCCGCGGCCGCGTTGGGAGCGGTTGCGGCGGAGACAATACAAAAGAAGAGCTTTGGCGGAGAGGTCAATCAAGTCAGTTCGACTCAAACCAGCACAATCACCTCCGGCGGATTGACTGTCTCCGCAGGTGCGGCAGAGACAATCAATTTTAGCGCGCCGCCAGTTACCAATTTACCAACTGCCAATATACCAACAACTCCCGGTATTCTATGGGGAGCATCTGCCGCTGCGGCAATCGGAGCATTTGCGGCGGATGCGGCTGTGGAGGCGCGCAAGAAGTGGGAGGAGGAAATAAAAGCGGAAGTCGAGGAGCGCGAGCGGCTGGCAGAAGAAGCGGAAGCGGCAGAGGCTGCCATAAAAGCCGCCAGGCGCGCCGCGCGTGCTGCGGCGAGCGGCGACGGCGGCGGACCGATGACCTATGCGCAGATCGGCAAGGCGTATCAAGCGTCGTTGAAGGCTTTCAAAGAAAATTTGATGAGCGACGGGTTGTCTGAGGAGCAAGCCAGCGCGTTCAAGAGTCAGGCCGTCGCGAATGGAAGCATTTCATCCGTAGTGGGCGCGGCTGATAATGCAGTAGAAAAGAAGAAAGAAGAAAATGAAGCGTACCGCCAGAAACTTATTGCCAAAAATAATGAGGAGCGTGCTCCGCTGGATATGGATAAAGTAAATCAGTTGGTGGCGGAAACTGAGAAGCAGAAGGCGCTGGATGATTTCCGCGCGCAAGAACAGCAGGTGTATGATGTCGCGCCGCTGGTAGAGGCAGGGTCATGGTGGCAGAATGCGTGGAACACGGTTACGACTACAGTACAAAACGCAGGGAACAGCATAGCAAATTTTGTGCAAGACAACATTGTCCAACCCATGTGGAATGCTGGTGCGTCCGCTTTAGGGAGTGCGCTGTCACCTGCGACGAATGCAGGTGGCGGAGGAGGAAAACCACTTTACGCACCTGCCAGTCAGGATGCTGATCCGCCTCCGCCTGAAAAAACATTGGTGGAGAAGTTCGTGGATTGGTGGAATGAGCCGTGGTGGTGGGAATCGCCACAGCCAGCCGTGACGCCGACAAATATTTTCGCGCCAACACAGGCGGCCATGCAACAAACGCAAACGGCAATGGCGCCAACATCCACGCCGACTCCGTCGGCAACGCCGACCATTACCCCAACGTCAGCGCCAACTTCCATGTGGGTGACGATCAAAGATCCAACATTGCACTTTGACGACCCTACTCAAACAGGGATTCCTCTCCCATATAAATCTGTGGTGTCGCCTACTGGAAACACAACGACGGTAATGGTTAATGGAGAACAAATTGTGTATATGGAGGTAACCTTTGGCGATAAAACTGGCTGGGTGGTTTCAAATTACCTTGAGGGCGTTGTTACGAATTCACTATCGCTTGTTCCTAATCCGAACAAAAATGTGTTTATCCGTCCTGATTTGTCTGCCAAGCCTGGGGAACCGGCGCAAAATCTGAATATCAACGGAACAACATTGCATAATCTTTGTGCACAGTTTGTAGTTTCTTATATTACAGGGCGACCAATTGACACTTTCCTTGCTGATTGGTTTGCAAAAGTATCGGACGCAGCAAGCATTCTACAAAACGATTCGCCAACCGGTATTCTCGACATAAGAAATATGCTGGATGTATATGGATGCCAATATAAACCTGTCTCAAGCCCCACAGATCCTCTGGATACAAACATATTCCTTGATAAGCTATTTCAGGATCTAACCGCTCCTGGAAATCCGGTTATCGTTACACCCGGTAAAATAAAAGCGCAACTGGATCAAGGGCAAGTCCTAATCTTGGGGGTAGGAGTTGATGGGCAAACAGGTACTCTAAATGCAGGAGACACTCCTCATTGGGTTGTTGTGGAGCAAGTTGAACCGCAGGGAGCTGGTGGTGGGAACGTGCTATTGTACAATGCCATTCCAAATACGCAACAAGTAGTCCCGTATGACCAGCTGCAAAAAGCCGCGGATACATTTATTGACTCGAATGGCGGAATCTCAGGTTCACCTCCAATGGGTATTTTCGTAAACCCAAGCACCTGTACCCCTCCGTAATTAAGAGAAACCAGAGAGATTGAGATATGCAAACAAAACGCCCTACTTGGATGTTCTTGTCATGTTGGCTTGTTTTTATTCTTGCTTGCCAATTTACATCTTCCACTCCTGTCATACCGCTAATCACCACCACTGTTGAGCCATTCCCTATCGTAACAATACCGCCAACCGCGATTCCACAAACCCCGGAATATCCCCCCTTTATCCCGGTAGACATAGTACATGCGGGAGTACCGCCAAAACAGGGGGACGCAAAGGTATCGCTTCCCGAAATTCCCGGCGATTACCTGGTTTACAGGACAAAGCGTGGCTCGTTGCAATATGTTTCTCTGGATGGAACGCTCAGGGGAAATTTGATTGACGGATATTTAATTAGTGAGCTTGAGCCGGTTCTAAAAACTGAAGGGCTTGATCCGGTGAGGATGATTTCTAATGGGGAAGATTCTCGTTTTATCTTTGTACAAGAACGGGACGACAAAAATTACGGGTTTGAAAGCGCATCCATTTGGGTGACAGATCTGTTTGGGAATCCAATTAAGAGTTGGGAAGTACCCCCAGACCCTAATCTGATGTGCTTAAAATCAGCATTTTCACCGCTAAACCAGTGGATTTTGATGGATTGTGAAGTTGGACATATTGATGATGGATTGTTTTATCCTGACAACCATCAACTTCATCTTATTAATGCGGAAAGCGGAATAGTTACGATCGTCAATGTTACTAAATGCCGCGGTGGTGAGTTTTTTTTCCCTCAACAGATTATTTGGTCTCAGGATGAGGAGCAATTTTTATATTGGTGTAACTACAATGAATACGCTTTAATCTCCACAAAGGATAGTGAGCCAAATTACATACAAATGTTAACCTACGGAAGCAACGCAGGAGTGAGAGACTCGTATATTTTATCCGTTTCCCCTGATTGGAAGAAAATCGTACTGGATATGGGTGGCATGCCAAAGAATGCAGATGGAACCGTGTCAGGATATCGCATTCTTGTCGCCGATTTGGAGTGTGTACTGAATAATCCAAATTGCTCAGGAGGCGAAACTTTTACCTTATCTTTTGCCGAGCCCAGGGACGAACCTAGCCAATTTACAGATATACATATATATTGGGTTAAGGAGTGGGGCGATATTGTCTGGGTGGTTTCTCCTGGCATCACCGCCAGTGGGGCCGCAAGTTGTATTGATTTATCAACCAATACAAACCAAGAATGCCCGCGGGATTGGGCTGGACAAGAATTTCTAGGAACTTCACCCGATGGTCATTGGCTCTTATTCGATGGGTTTATGAGTCATCCTTTATTTCCAGATTCATTTTCGCGCTTTTTGTATGTGGTTTCGGTCAAAGATAATACTATTCGATACCTGACCAAACCAGATGAAAACAATATGATTGAATATATTGGCTTTTACGGTTGGTTGACCGTTCCATAAGGCCCAATCTCATCGCATTGAAAATGACACTTTCTCTCCAAAAATTCTGGTCGTACATCTCCATTGCCTTGCTCGCGGCTCTATTTCTATCCTTTATTTATTACCCAAACATTTCAATCTGGTTGAGCGGTATTTTGCTTGTGCTGGGTCTGGGCGCGGCGGTCTTCTTCACAGTTCATAAACACATCCCACCATATAAGCAAGGACAACTCACGCGCGTAAATTTTACGCGTAATATTTTGATTGATATTCTCGGACTCTTGCTGACAATTAGCGCGGCATCCTATCTTGGCGGGATGATGGGGAAATGGGCAAGCGCCTATGGTCTGTGGACAGGTCTCGCAGTTGGGATGGTCATCGGCTTTCTCGCGGCATGGCTGGTGAGAAAAACATGGGGGAGAATAATGAGGGTGGTACAGGCTTGATTCTCATAGCGAGTTTTTGGACCGTCATGCAAAAGAAATCAAATATATAAACGTGGATACGCCAAGCGTTCTTGCAGATTTGGATACGCCGGAAGACTACTTGAAATCGCGGCAGTAACGTATTATTGTATAAATAGCAAAGGAGATTCCTATGTCTGATTTGACCACAATGGCAGAGTATATTCACGACGCGATGTTGGCTGTGGAAAAAGCGCATACAGCCAGCGTGGAGTTGCGGAATAACACAAATGAAGACGCGCTCAACGCATTCCGCGCGCAAATGGCTGAATTGACAAGCCACCTGACTAGACTGCAAAATATTTTGAACAACGAGGAAACTGTCGCTGTTGATGAATTGACAGACGCGCTGAGCAATATATTCACAGGACATAGCGCCGAATACCGCCGTACGCCAAGAATGAACGAGTAACCAATTCCCAACCTACCAATCTACCAATTCCCAATCTACCAGCTTCCAGCAAAGTAGATTTTGGGAAATTTATGATACACTCGCCCCATTCTAAACCGGGAGTGTGGCGAGTGAGATACTTCATCATTGTCAATCCATTAGCGGGACGCGGGCTTGGGGAAAAATCCATTCCGCGTATTCACGAAGCCATGCAAGGCATGGACTATAAACTGGTGTGTACCGAACGCGTCTGGCACGCCAAAGAACTTGCAGAGACTGCCACGCGCGAAGGGTATGATGTGATCGTTTCAGCCAGCGGCGACGGCACACTTAACGAAGCCATCAACGGCATCATGTACGCGCGCACAAAAGAGAAAAACCCTGCCTTTGCGGTGTTAAGTGTTGGCACAGGCAATGACTTCTCCGGCGGCACGGGTATTCCCGCCACGCTCGAAGAATGTTTGCAGGCTCTTAAAGCAAACAAGCGCAAAAAAATTGATCTTGGCTTTGTGAAGGGCGGCGATTATCCCAATGGGCGTTACTTCGGCAATGGCATCGGTGTGGGCTTTGACGCGGCGGTCGGCGATGAAGCCATCAAAGTCCGTTGGACGCGCGGCTTGCCGGCGTATCTCATTGGCGTGATTAAAACCGTCTTTTTGTATTACAACCCACCGCGCTTGAAAATTACTCTGGACAACGAGACCATCACGCAGGTTTCGTTAATGGTTTCTGTGATGAATGGTAAACGCATGGGCGGTGGATTCAAAATGGCTCCCGAAAGTAAAAGCGACGACGGCTTGTTTGATCTATGCATCGCCGAGACTGCATCCAAAGGACGGATACTTGGACTCATTCCCCACTTCCTGCGCGGGACACAGGCGACTCAACCCGAGATCAAAATGCGCCGTTCGCGCCGCGTGATGATTGAATCGTTGGATAAGACCTTCCCCGCGCACGCGGATGGCGAATTCATCTGCCTGACCGGTTCATCCCTGACCCTTGAACTGCTTCCGCTTGAATTGGAAATCGTCTGCGCCTGATTCTATATCGGATAAAAGGTCATTGCGCCAACATAAATATCTGCAAGAAAAAATACTTGCATAAAAGTAAAAAATAGTCTATGCTTAAGGGCGCGGGATGAAAATCATCTCGTGGCAATTTTTCCAATTGCCCACATATTTTATTTCTCTTGGAGGAGAAAATGAAGAAACTGTTTACGCTTGCCAGCTTGCTCATTCTGGCGTCCATTGTGTTGGCGGCTTGTGGCGGTAAAGCTTCAAGCGCTTCCGACCTTCTTGGTGCGGTCAAGGAACGCGGTTATATTCTCGTTTCCACTGATCCGAATTATGAACCCCAGTCCTTCCTCAACACCGAAGGCAAACGCCCTGCAGACACCAAATGTCCCGCAGACGCTTTGACCACCGCCGAATTACAGGGTTTTGATGTAGATGTTGCTCATAAGATCGGCGATGCGCTTGGAGTCGAAACCTGTTTCGCTACCCCCGCCTGGGATATTATCACAGCCGGTAATTGGTCTAATAAGTGGGATGTCAGCGTTGGTTCGATGACCATTTTGCCTGAACGCCAGAAAGTCTTGGATTTTAGTGTGCCGTATTATGGCACGCCCGCTGTTGTTGCAGTGAAAGCAGATTCAACATTCACTTCCCTGAATGATTTGGCTGGCAAGGCGTTATGCGCTGGCACATCCACCACTTATGAAACATGGCTCAAAGGTGGCGATCTCGGACCAGGCATCATCATCTATGCCAAAGCGCCTGCCGGCGTCACAACTGTAACGCTGGAAACCGATCAGGAATGTGCCCAATCCCTGTCTGCTGGCCGCGATGATTTCGCAGGCTACGTCACCGCAGTAACCGTTGTGGATGCAAACATCGCGGCGGGACTGCCCGTGAAGCAACTTGGCGACGCCGTCTATAACGAAGTTTTAGCCGCCGCCTTTGACAAATCGTCAACCCTCAGCTCAACTACCTTGCGCGCCGAAGTAGACAAGGCTATTACCGCCATGCACGCAGACGGTACCCTCAGCAAACTTTCTACGCAATGGTTCGGCAAGGACTTGACCCAGGGACTCGTCAAATAAACTGGATGAACTCAATAAAGGGAAGCGGTTGAATGCCGCTTCCCTTTATTTTCTTGCAGAAGGAAAAACTCGCCATGAACCTTTCAGCAAAAAAAGAATCCGACGCGCCGAAATCACAAGCGGATCTAATCTTTGAAGCGCAACAGCGCAAGGAATTACAATTCAAAGCTAACGTGGCAATATCGTGGATGGTTCTTATTCTCGTCCTGATCTTCCTGTTCAGCGGACAAAATATTCTAGGCGTCAAGACCATCTCGCTGGATACCACGTTCATTAAAGATAATCTGGTTTTCATAGCAGGCGGACTTGGTGAAACCATAAAAATCTCATTACTTTCGATTGCATTGGCGACAATCCTTGCCCTGCTCGCCGCGCTTGGGCGACTTTCCACTTTTCCGCCCATTTACGCGCTAAGCACTTTTTACGTCTCGCTCATTCGCGGGACTCCACTCTACTTGCAGATTTTTTTCTTTTTTCTTGCTCTGCCTCAACTAGGCATCATTCTTCCGGGACTTTGGGCTGGTGTGCTCGCCCTCGGCTTAAACTACGGGGCATACATGTCTGAGATATTCCGCGCTGGGTTAAGTTCCGTTGGCAAAGGTCAGCGCGAGGCTGCCATGGCGTTAGGCATGACGCCTGGACAAACCATGCAGCGCGTCGTTCTGCCGCAAGCGCTTCGATTTGCCATTCCGCCCACAGGTAATGAGTTCATCGCCATGACCAAAGATTCGGCGCTGGTCTCAGCGACAGGCTTTGTCCATGAATTGATGTGGCGTTCCACAAAAGTTGGGCGCGCGCAATTCCATAACCTGGAAGCGCTTATCATGGCTGCCATGTTTTATTGGGGTATGACTTTATTGCTTAGTTATCTTCAAAGCCGCATCGAAGCCAGTCTGTCCAAAGGAGACCGTTAACATGATCCCGGTTATCAACATCTCCAACCTTGATAAATATTTTGGCCGCCTGCATGTATTAAAAAATATTTCATTGGAAGTTCAATCGCGTGAGGTGGTCTGTATTATCGGGCGCAGTGGTTCTGGAAAAAGCACCCTTCTACGATGTATTAACTTTCTGGAAGAACCATCCGCAGGCATAATTGAAGTGGATGGCGTAAGAGTTGAAGGCGGTGAAAAAGGCAGGCGGCACCGACAACTTGTCCATGATGTACGTCTCAAAACCGGTATGGTCTTTCAGGAATTTAATTTATTTCCGCACATGAGCGTGTTGGAAAATGTGATTGAAGGACCGGTAACCGTCAAAGGCATGGAGCGCGGCAAAGCTATTGAACTCGCCGAACAAAATCTCGACAGGGTAGGAATGCTCTTTAAGAAAAATGAATATCCGAATCGTCTATCCGGCGGACAAAAGCAGCGGATTGCCATTGCACGCGCGCTAACGATGGAACCGCGCGTCATGCTCTTCGATGAGCCAACATCTGCGCTTGATCCCGAATTGATCGGCGAAGTGCTCAATGTAATGAAGAAACTCGCGATGGAAGGCATGACCATGCTTGTCGTTACCCACGAAATGGGATTTGCCCGCGATGTGGCTGACCGCGTCATTGTTATGGCTGAGGGAGAATTAATCGAAGATTCAAAACCAGAGGATTTATTCACCAATCCTAAAGACCCGCGCACAAAAACTTTAATTGACCGTTATCGCTCTGGCGAACAATAAACGAAAATAATCTTGAAATATAAAAAAACTGGCGATCAATGACCGCCAGTTTTTTTATATCAGGACTTTCGCGTCTTTGCGATGGATTTTACCGTATCAGCAAAATAATCAAAATGACAGTGACGACTAATATCCAAATCCATGTCCAGCCGCCCGCGTCGGATGCGCCACTGCCCAGTCCCAGCGGACGAAAATGCAGGATGGGTACATCGGAAATTTTTCCGGCTAATTCTTCGTCAGTGATGGTGAAGGGATTATAGCCCTCAAAGAATCCGGCAAAACCGGCGTTCTTCAATATCTGACGGGCAATGAACAGCCTATCGTCCACAGCAATTACTTCTTCCATGCGAGTGTAAAAGCATCCACCTGGCATAATTAATTCAATCTCCGGGTTGGCAAGAAGATTGCGGAACCAGTCTGATTCCCTGCGTCCCCCAGACAAGCAGTAGATATTCCCTTTGTGGATGGCGTAATTGACTGGCGTAAACCGAACTTTGCCAGTCTTGCGTCCAATGACTCTCATGACCATAATGTAACCGGTGAGCGGATTACCAAAAAATGGACCAAATCCAAACCGGAAAACTGGTACCATAAAAAACTTGTTGATGAACCAGAAGATGCGGCGCATAAGAGGCGGCATGATTGAACTCCTTTTGATAAACCAAAATAACGCCAGATATATTTTACTTCATCTGTATCGCAAGTTTTGCATTATATTCCCCGGCGGACTTGCATCCGTTCTTTTTGTTTTCTACGGTAAAATAAGCGGGTATGTTTAAACGCAACAATACCCCCACCACTGAAACCACGCAACAAGTTCAAGCCGTAGAACGTATCACGTCTGTGCTGGGTTCAGGCGTGATCTGGCATGGTTCCATCAACGGCTCGGGCGGCATCCGCATTGAAGGCGCGTTCGAAGGCGAGATCGCCTTGCGCGGCATGTTAGTCGTCGGCGAGACCGGACGCGTCACCTGTCAGAATGTGCGCGCAAATACTGTCATCGTGGCGGGCGCGGTACGCGGTAACATCACCACCCAAAAATTGGAAATCCGCGCCACTGGACGTGTGTGGGGCGATGTAGTCACAACCGCTTTCGTGACTGAAGAAGGCGCGTTCCTGCGCGGTCAAATTCGGATGGAAGAAACGGTCGAACTGGACCTCGAGCCTGTTTCTGAGACCACGCCTTCCGAGGCAGCTCAAGCCGAGTCCATCGCGCAGACGCCGATATCTATTCCCGAATCCGCGTCAATTGTCGAATCGACTCGGAAGATATCAAAAAAGAAAAAGAACGAAACATAATCAATCCTTATGAAATACCGCGACCTCCAAATTCAAACCCAACGAGAATTTCCGTCCAATACCCGCGTACAGGGATTCGGCTGGCTCGCGCGCGCGGGATATATCACGCGTGAAAATGAATTATTGCCGCTTGGCGAAAAGATGATTGAACGATTACGCGTTTTATCAAGCGACTCATCTTTCCTATTTCAGCTTTCCTTGCCTGTCGTCTCAAACGAAACTGAAATCTACTTTCCCATTTCAACCGGTTCTTTAGAAGTTGCAAATTGTCCATCATGCAATTACACGGCGCGCGTTGAACTTGCGCGCTTTGCAAAAACTACGCTTCCTCAAGAAGAACAACTTCCCATTGAAAAAGTATTGACTCCAGATTGCCACACAATTGAATCGCTTGCAAATTTTCTCAATGTTCCAAAAGAGAAAACCGCCAAAGCCTTGATGTACACGCGCCTGTCTGATAATAAATTTGTCTTTGTCGTCGTGCGCGGGGATATGCAACTCAGCGAAGCAAAACTCAAGCAACAGGTCGGCGATATTCGTCCAGCCACTTTTGAAGAGATCGTCAAATCGGGCGCGTCCGCGGGCTTCGCGTCGCCTATTGGTTTGAAAGATACGTTGATCGTAGTTGACGATTTAATTCCAAGTTCACAAAATCTCGTCGCGGGCGCAAATGAAACAGGGTTTCACCTGAAAAATACAAATTATGGCAGAGACTATTCCGCTGAAATCGTCGCGGATTTGGTCCATGCCAAAGCGGGCGATATCTGTCCTAAATGTGGGAAACCGCTTTTCATCGTTGCCGTTGAATCTCTTGCAAAACAAAATGAATTTTATTTCGATAAAATCCTGCTTGCCCTTGCCGAGACTCATCACGACGACAAAGGTTTAACATTTCCAAAATCCGCCGCGCCGTTTGACGTATACCTCATGCACATTGCCGGCAAGGAGCTTGATACGCGCGCAAAAGCCGAAGAACTTTATAGCTCACTGCAAAGAGTGGGCATTTCCGTTTTATTCGATGACCGCGACGAACGCGCCGGAGTCAAATTTAACGATGCGGATTTGATCGGTTGCCCGATCCGCTTGACGGTGGGGGAGAAGAATCTCAAAGAGGGAATGGTAGAATTGAAGAAACGAAAAGTAGCAGAAAATAAATTAGCGCCAATAGAGAAAATCACTGACGAAATAAAAAATATTTTGAAATAAAAGGTGGAAGTGGCATAATATGCCGCATTCACACATTGGATACTATTATGAAAATCCCCATGTCATCTCCCGACTTGACTGACCTGGAACGTCAGGCAGTTCAAGATGTCCTCAACACGCCCATCCTTAGTATGGGACAACATACGCCCGCGTTCGAACAAACCTTTTGTGATCTTACCGGCGCGAAGCACGCGATTGCCGTCAACTCAGGGACAGCCGGACTCCATCTCTGTGTGCGTGCGGCGGGAATTGGCGAAGGCGATCTGGTCATCACCACGCCGTTCTCATTTGTCGCTTCGAGCAATGTTTTGTTGTTCGAGAACGCGGTTCCAATTTTTGTGGATATTGATCCGCGCACAGGTAACATTGATACATCTCTCGTGGCTGAAGCGGCGCGCGACCTAGCTGAAGGTGGGAAAAAGGCTGATAGATGGCTGCCCAGAAAAGGGTCCGGGAAGAAGCGGACACTGAAAGCGCTTCTTCCAGTGGATGTATTTGGTCAGCCAGCGGATCATGATCCAATCCAAAAAATCGCAAAACAATTTGACTTGCCAGTGATCGAAGATTCGTGTGAAGCGCTGGGCGCGACTTACAAAGGCAAGCAAGCCGGGACGTTTGGTGAGTCGGCTGTGTTCGCTTTTTATCCGAATAAACAGATCACAACCGGAGAAGGCGGCGTGATCGTTACGTCCAACGACAAAGCCGCGGACTTTATGCGTGCGCTTCGCAATCAAGGACGCGCGCCCGGCGATACGTGGTTACAACATACGCATCTCGGTTATAACTATCGCATTGATGAAATGTCCGCCGCGCTTGGCACAGTGCAAATGAGGCGGCTCGATGAGTTGCTCAAGAAACGAGACCGCGTGGCTGGCTGGTATAACGAACGTTTGAGTGAAATACCCGCGATTGAAACGCCAATCGTCGACTCAAATACAACGCGCATGTCGTGGTTTGTATATGTCGTTCGATTCAACGCTTCCGTTGACCGTGACGCGTTAGTGAAAAAATTGGAAACACGCGGTATTCCAGCGCGTCCATATTTTGCGCCAATCCATTTACAACCTTATATGGTGGAACGCTTCGGCTACCGCGCAGGCGATTTTCCTGTGACAGACGACCTGGGCAGTCGCAGTCTCGCGTTGCCGTTCTCAGGCGTGATGGCTGAAGAACAGGTGGAATATGTTTGCGCGGCGCTTCGCGATGAAATAATGAGTTGAATCGCGAAGACATGCCTTTCATAATTCATCCTTTAATTATTTATGAACATCGGACACTTTCCTCCTCCCAAACGTCTTGGCTTGCTGATCCATGGCGGCATTATGATCGCGCTTGCCATTATTTCAATTACCGGCTTCTATTATCTTTCACGCGCCGAAGTCGGTCCCGGCTTTGTGATCTGGCTATTGGCGGCTCTGCTTGGATTTGCGCCGATTCCATTTTTTGGTTATCGCGCCTATTCGCTTTTCCGCGCAAACTATATCCTTGACCGCGACAGCCTCGCGCTGATTTGGGGTTTGCGCGTGGAAGATATTCCACTTAACGATATTGAATGGATTCGCCACGTGGACGATCTCACGCATCCGCTTAAAATGCCGGGCTTCTCATTACCCGGCGCAATTCTCGGCATGCGCCGTCATCCCGATCTGGGAGTTGTCGAATATCTCGCTTCTGAATCAAAAAAGATATTGCTCGTGGCAACCGCCAAACGTATCTTCGCCATTTCTCCAAACGATCCCACCGCGCTGACTCAGACTTTCGCGCGCGCCACCGAAATGGGAAGTCTGACTCCTGCCGAAGCAAAATCAGCTTATCCGTCTTTTGTGATTACGCAGGCGTGGGAACATATCGCCGTCCGTTTTTTATGGCTCAGCGGATTATTTCTTAACATCGGTTTGTTTGCTTGGGTCGGCGTCATCATCCCATTGATGTCACGCGTATCGCTTGGCTTTCAAGGCGAATCCGTGCCATCCACGCAACTTATTATTTTACCGATTGTCAGTCTGTTTTTCTTTGTCCTCGGTTGGTTGGCTGGATTATATTTTTATCGCTGGGATAAAGAACGCGCGCTGGCTTTTATCGTTTGGGCTTCGAGCGCGCTGACAAGTTTGTGCTTTTTAATCGCGGTATTTTTTATTATCAACACACCCGTATAAAATATTATGCAACTTATGCTTGGTTTTATCTTTGCCAGTTTCATAAGTTATTTTGCTTATCGTGCGCACATGCTGAAAAAAAGCGGCGTTTACGCCGCCGCGTTCACAGGCACGATTGTCTTCGGTCTCGGCGGATGGCAATGGGCGTTTTTATTAATCACGTTTTTCATCACATCGTCCGCGCTGAGCCGCGCCTTCAAAGTACGCAAGCAAAGCCTCAACGAAAAATATTCAAAGGGACATCAGCGCGACGCCGGTCAGGTCTTTGGCAATGGCGGCGTCGCCACACTTTTCGCCGCTTTGCATTTCTTCTTTCCCCATTCACTTTTGCCCTGGCTATGTTTTGCCGCCGCGCTTGCCGCAGTCAACGCGGATACATGGGCGACGGAACTCGGTGTGCTGAATCCACATTCTCCGCGCATGATTACAGACTTAAGAAAAGTTGTGGAAAAAGGCACCTCGGGCGGAATCTCATTAATTGGCACACTCGCGGCTTTAGCTGGCGCGGGATTAATCGGCATATTCGCATCTTTGCTTGGACCCCAACCTGTTTCTGTTTCAACCGGTCTCATCGTCACTTTGGCTGGACTCGCCGGTTCGCTTTTTGACTCCCTGCTTGGCGCGACAGTGCAAGCCATTTACTACTGTCCAAAAGATAATAAAGAGACCGAACAATATCCCATCCACACTTGCGGCACACCGACGGCTCAAATCCGCGGCTGGAGTTGGCTGGATAATGACTGGGTCAATTTTGGATGCGGCGCGTTTGGGGTCGTAATGGCATTTTTGCAGTGGAGCATAATTTGATCGGGGGAAGAAATATTACTCCACCACCGTGATCGTCGCCACATTACTTTTCACTGTTTCACCATTTGTCGTTATGCCTTCAGCCCAAAAGCGATGCTCGCCCAGGGACAATGTCCACCAAATTTGATATGGCGGCGCGGAGATTGTCGTCAGCGCGGAACCGTCTATGAAGAAAGTGACTTGTGCGAGGTCAGACTCTGTCAGCGCGGATAAGGCTAATTGTTGCGCGCTCAAGTCCAGGTCCGGGGTGATGCGGTAGGTTGTGTTATCGGTTGGGGAAGTCAGAATCAGTCCGGTAATATTTGAATCATCCAATAAAGGCAATCCTTGTGAGCGCGCCCAGCTTTGCGCTTCGAGAGGAATATCCAAAACGATCTCGCCTGTATTCGTGCGTTGATAAAAAGTATCGAAGGTCGTAGGCTGTGTGCCTTCGACGAACCATTCCATTTTTTTGTGCGGACAATTTTCGGTGGGGAGCAAACCCGAAAGGTCGCACACTTCAACTTGAATCAAACCGTTGGGTCGCGTAAAAATTTTATCGGGACTTCCCTGCAAAATGGAGCGCATGGTTTCAGCCCAAATCGGAGCCGCGCCGGTCAAGCCGGTGACATTACGCATGGCTTGATAATTGCTGTTACCAACCCAAACGCCGACCAGCAAATCGGGCGTATAACCGATTGTCCAGTTATCGTGGAAGTTTGTGGTGGTGCCGGTCTTCACCGCGGCGGTGCGATCAATTTTCAAAATACTGTTGATTCCAAAACCGGTCTGGCGGGCGCGGTCATCGCTGAGGATATCAGAGATGAGCCACGCCACACGCGGATCAATGATTTGAAGCGCGGGATTCTTTTGCGGCGCGTATAAAAGATTCCCATCCGCGTCGCGAATATCAAGAATGGATGTACGTCCAATGTAAAACCCGCTATTTGCAAAAGTTGAATACGCGCCGGATAATTCAAGCAGACTCATTTCTCCGCCGCCCAACGCCAGCGACAAATCATAATGCTGAGGCTCGTATAAGGATTTAATGCCGAAACGGCTTGCAAGCGCGAGCGCTTTTTCAATGCCGACATTTTGCAAAGTCAATACGGCAGGCACATTCAATGAAGACGCCAGCGCCTCACGCACCGAGACAAAGCCATGTTCCCTGTTGTCATAATTAACCGGCTGATAAGGTTGTCCATCTTTTGTGGTGAAGGTGTGAGAGACATCCATTAATGTGGATGCCGCGGTTAAAGGATGTGCGCGCGTTGGATCAAGCGCGGCGGCATAGATAATCGGCTTGAACGCGGAACCAGTCTGCCGCGGCGATGTCGCCATGTTGAGCGCGCCATAAATGGACGCGTCAAAATAATCCGCGCTGCCGATTAATGTGAGGATTTCGCCGGTCTGCGGATGGATGACAACCAACGCGGCATTATTAACGTTGCGGTTAATTTCGCCTTCGATGGGCTTGAACGACTCGATGCGCCTCTTGACGATTTCCTCCGCGAGATGTTGCATGTTCAAATCCAGCGTGGTGCGGATGACCAAACTTTGCTTCATGTCCAGTTGACCCGAAGCAAAGAGTTCATCCAGTTGATCTTTTATCATCCAGATAAAATGCGGCGCTTCAATGGGATATGGCGCGGAGTTGTAACTTAACGGCGAGTTCTCGGCGTCCGCTTTTTGTGTGGATGTGATGAATCCGTTTTTCTCCATCAAGCCCAACACCACGCGTTGACGTTTCAGCGCGAGGTCGGGATTGGTGAACGGATTATAGATTCCCGGCGTTTGCGGTAAACCAGCCAAAAGCGCGCATTCAGGCAAAAGCAGGTCGGACGCGGGCTTGCCGAAATATGTCTGCGACGCGGCTTCGATTCCATAAGCCATGCCGCCGTAATAAATTTGATTAAGGTATAACGCCAGGATTTCATCCTTGGAATAAGCGCGCGTCAATTGCCACGCGAGAATTGTCTCGCGCAATTTGCGGCGCACGGTCCGTTGTGTTTTCTCGTCGCTCAGCAATAATGTGCGCGCCACCTGCTGCGTGATGGTGCTTCCGCCTGAAAGAGTTTCGCCGCCTCTGAGATTGATCCACAGAGCGCGGATGATCCCAAAAATATCCACGCCGGGATTTTGATAAAAACTCTTATCTTCCACCGCGATGGTCGCGTCTTTCATGCACTGCGGAATATTCTCAAATGAAAGCGCGGCGTTTCGTCCGCCTTCGGTTGGGATAATTTCGTAGAGCAAGCGCCCGCCGCGGTCGGTGATCTTGACGCTGGGTTGATTCAGTTTTTCGGGGATGGATGTAATGGAAGGCAGATCGTAGAAGATGTAAATCAAAAAGGCGGCGGCAAGGAAGAACGCGAATAACAAGAAACGCGCCGGTTTGGATTTCAGCAAGGTACGCATGGAATGATTATAAGACATGTTTTTATCTGTGATCTCTGTGCAAAAAAAACTTTTGCAAGAGGTCTGGTAGACAAAGCCCGATTACCGAGCAGTAATTCTCATTATGAAAAACCCTTATCCGCAGATGGCGCACATCGTCCCGATGTCTTTCGGGAGATTTAGCAGATTTTTAATGCTTTTTCTGCGTAATCAGCGAAATCTGCGGATGAATAAAACCATATTGAGAATTGCTGATTACCGAGTAAAATCTAGGAGTAGGACAAAATTCAACAATCCTCACACGAGGGAAACTTATGCCAAAATTATCAAAACCGAAAAATCAAGAGGCGGTTATGAATAAAAAGGTAATCTCGTTTATTCTCATCATCACAGGCGCGGCGTTATTGCTTGGCGCGGGCATCTTTATCATGGACAGCTTAACTGCCGCGGAACCTGCTGGCTTGGGGAAATGGATATTCGATATTCTCGGCTTGTTACTTGGCGCAGGCGCAAGCATTAAAGGCTGGCTGGATATTTTCAAGAAAGATAAAGGCGCAAGCGGCAAAACACAGAATAATGTTGGAGACAACAATACCAACATTCAAGCCGAGACCGTGAACGTTTATCCGCCAGCGCCGAAAGAATCTGAACCGCATCCCGCGCTTGGATCAATTCCGCCTGACAGAGCGGATTACGTATACCGCGGAAAGATAGAAGATGATGTGCGCGCGGCGTTACGCAAGGGCGGAACCAGCGCCATTGTGGGACTGCACGCGCCGGGCGGAACCGGCAAAACGGAAATGGCGACTCGCATCGCGCAGGAAGTGAAGGAAGGCAAATTCGGTTTTGCATCCGTGTTATGGGTGGATGTGAACGAGAAATCGCCGGCGGAAGTTTTAGGCGAGGCGCTGCGTAAGTGCGGAATCCAAATTCAGCCAAACGCCAGCGAAACGGACAAAAAAGCGGAATGGCATTATTTTCTTGAGAACAAAAAATTGCTGGTGATCTTTGACGATGTGCGCGCAAACGCCGCGCATGGATTAAAGGAATTATTGCCGTCCGCGCCGTGCGCCGCGTTGATTACCAGCCGTATTCAGCAAATGGCGAATGTCAATGAATTCGCGCTCGACCACATGGAACCTGAACAGGCGCGTGAGTTATTTGTGAATTCATTGGGAGAAGACGCGGTAAAAGCCGAAGAGGGAATAGTTTTCAAACTTGCCGAACGCTGTAAATATAATCCGCTGGCGCTGGAAATTGCATCGAGAAGAATCCGCCAGAACATGGACTTCACAAACCCGGTTGCAAAATATTTTGAAAAAGCCGAAAAGCGTTTTGAAGAATTGAAGATGCACGGCGATGACCGCTGGAATTTAACCGCCGTTTTTGATTTGAGCTACAACGACCTGAGCGAAAGCGACCGGAAATATTTCCGCGCGCTGGCGGTCTTTGCGCCGACCGGTTTTTCGCCAAATGCCGCCGCGCATGTGTGGAATATGTCCTTCGACTACGCTCAGGACAAAGTTCGCGCTGAGCGTAGTCGAAGCGCAATTGAAGCCGAAGGACAGGTGAGCGATGTTCTCTCGCGTTTCCAAAATCTTTCGCTGATTATTCCCGTAAAAGGCGATTTTGAGCGCTTTCGTTTGCACGATCTTTTGGATGAATATGCCATGCTCAAGTTGAATGGACGCGAAGCGGAGGGGGATGAAGAGAAAGAAGTAAAAGGTAAATTGGTAGATTGGGTAATCGGTTTTTACAATGAAATTACTATTCCTGACATGGACAATTTGCCGATTGGAATACTTGAGAAAGATAATTTGCTTACTGCCTGCGCTTATGCGTGTGGATATAAAGACGGCAATCGTCTGGCGCAATTATCCACTCGTACACTTAACTGGTTTAATACTTATTTTTATGAAAACAAATCTGAATGGCTGGCATGGCTTGAATCATCTTTGAAACTTGGCATTGAAGATTCAACAGATGAAGGCAAACAATTAAAAGCCAACGTGCTACAAGCCATCGGCGATGTGCAACAGTTCCGAAAAGAAACTGACGCCGCCATTGAAAGTTATAACGAAGCCTTGAAACTCTTCCGTCAAGTCGGGGCTAAATTGGGCGAAGCCAACGTGCTACAAGCCATCGGCGATGTGCAACAGTTCCGTGATGATCGTGACGCCGCCATTGAAAGTTATAACGAAGCCTTGAAACTCTTCCGTCAAGTCGGGGATAAATTGGGCGAAGCCAACGTGCGAAAAGCCATCGGCGATGTGCAACAGTTCCGTGATGATCGTGACGCCGCCATTGAAAGTTATAACGAAGCCTTGAAACTCTTCCGTCAAGTCGGTGATAAATTGGGCGAAGCCAACGTGCGAAAAGCCATCGGCGATGTGCAACAGTTCCGAAAAGAAACTGACGCCGCCATTGAAAGTTATAACGAAGCCTTGAAACTCTTCCGTCAAGTCGGTGATAAATTGGGCGAAGCCAACGTGTACTTATCTTTAGGAGGGGCAAAGAGAACAGATAAGGAATTTGTGGGCGCAAAGATAGATTTTGAAAATGCTTTGAAGACTTACCAAATAATCGGCGATCAATATAGTCAGGCTCGCGCATACTATCGTCTGGGAGATTGTTTATCTGACGAAGAAAAATATAAGGATGCTTTGATACAATACGAAAAGGCAGTTCAATTATGGACAGCAATTGGCGTAACCGATCTGGTGGAAAGCATTCTCAAACCAAGAATTGAAGAAGCAAAGAAGCATTTGTAAATTCGTGGATGGCTGCGTTGTATACCAAGACTTCCGAGTTCTGTCAGAACTCGGAAGTCTGCATTAACCATCCTCCATTTTCCATTCCTCAATCCGCCGCCATTGCCTCGCTTATTACTTCTTCCTTCTCAACTTCTTCACTTTCTTCCGCCACGCCATACGCCACTTCCAATTGATGGCGGAACTGCTGCGTGTACAACCGGTAATAATGTCCGCGCAGTTTCAGCAATTCGGCATGTGTGCCGGCTTCGGCGACGCGTCCATTTTCGATGACGATGATGCGGTCCGCGCGGCGGATGGTGCTTAAGCGGTGCGCGATGACGAACGACGTGCGTCCTTTCATCAAGGCTTCCATGCCGCGCTGGATGAGAGCTTCGGTCAACGTATCAACCGACGAAGTCGCTTCGTCCATGATGAACAACTCAGGTCCCGACAGCACGGCGCGCGCGAGACTAATCAACTGCTTCTGTCCAACCGAGAGCAGGTTTCCGCTTTCGCCAACGTTATGGTCATATCCCTTTTCAAGCGTCACGATAAAATCATGCGCGCCCGCGATCTTCGCCGCGGCTTCCACCTGCTCGTCCGTCGCTTCGAGTCGTCCGTAGCGGATGTTCTCGCGCACTGTCCCTGAGAATAGATGCGGCGTTTGCAGGACAATTCCAATCCGCTGGTGGATGCTTTCCATGGTGTAGTCGGTATAGTCGCGCCCGTTGATGCGAATCACGCCTTCGGTCGGTTCGTAAAAGCGGCAGAGTAGATTCACGATCGTGCTTTTTCCGCCGCCGGTCGGTCCGACCAGCGCGATCATTTCACCCGGATTCACTTTCAGCGTGAAGTCGGTTAGGACGGGCTTGCGGTCCTCGTAATAAAAATCCACATGCTCGAATTCGATCTCGCCCAACAAAGTGGAGGCAGGCGACGCGCCGATCTTATCGTGGACCTCGGGCTGGGTGTCAATCAATTTGAATATTCTCTCGGCTGACGCGATGGACTGCTGCATCTCCGAGTACACGCGCGCCAAATCCTGCACGGGCCACATCATGAACGTGAGATACGAGACGAAAGCCTGGATGCCGCCGATGGTGATTAAACCAATTTGTATTTGCGCGCCGCCATACCATACGATAATGCCGAGCGCGAGCGCCGCGATGATCTGCACGGTGGGGAGGAAGAGCGCCGAGAGCCATGCCGCGCGGTATGAGGCGCGGTACATGTTCGCGGTAAGTTCCTGGAACTCAAGCGTGTTTTCGTCTTCGCGTCCCAGCGCTTTTACCACGCGCACACCCTGGATGTTCTCGTTATATGCGCCGGTGATCTTGCTGTTGGCGCGGCGGCTGTTGCGGAATTCCACGAGAATATATTTCTGGAATTTCGTCGCGACAAAGATCATGATCGGAATGATGGTGAACACGATCAACGCCAAATGCCAGTTGATAATGACCATGAAGACCATGGATGTGGTGATGTTCATAAACGCCCATGTCGAATCCACGACGCCCCAGGTCAACAGGTCAGAGACGCGTCCGGTATCCGATGTGACGCGCGCGATCAAGCGTCCCACCGCGTTCTGCGCGTAGTACGAAAGCGAAAGCTCCTGCAAATGGTTGAAGAGCGCCTTCCGCAGGTCGTATTGAATGCGTTCGCCCAACACGCCCGCCAGGTAAATGAACGTGAATACCGCCGCGGCTTGCAGCAGAATCAATCCGCCATACAGCGTTGCCAGACGCATGATCAGCGCGGTATCTTTGGCGTTGATCCCCTGGTCAATGAATTGCTTGTTGATATACGTAAAGTAAGCGTCCAGCGAGGAGACCATCAGAATCGTGACCAGAAATCCGATCACCCATTTCCAATGAGGCTTCAACAATCCTAATATTCGTTTGAACACCGCGCCAGTAAGCTGGGAGGTGTGTTCTTCTTCTTCAAGTTCGATGAGTTCGTCGCTCATAGTATATTCTCCATTTTATGTCATTGCTTCGCCTGCGGAGCAGGCGAAGCAATCTCCTTGATAATGGGAAGATTGCTTCGGGCGGAAGAACACCCGCAAAGTACACGTCGCAATGACATGATATTTAGTTTGCTTTTGAAATTTCAACTTCCAACTCCGCGTCAATTCGCGTTTGAATATCGTAAATTTGCCTGTACATTCCATCTTTGTCGTTTAACAACTCGGCGTGCGTTCCCATTTGGACGACTTCGCCTTTATCCAGTACAAGGATTAAGTCGGCGATCATCACAGATTGAATGCGGTGTGCGATGATGAAAGTCGTGCGGCTTTGCATCAATTCGTTCAACGCGCCGCGAATTTCGGATTCGGTTTCGGTATCCACCGATGAAGTCGAGTCGTCAAAGATCAGGATGCGCGGGTTCTTCAACAATGTGCGCGCAATCGTCACGCGTTGCTTTTGTCCGCCGGAAAGCGTCACGCCTTTTTCGCCGACCAGCGTGTTATAGCCATCTGGGAAAGTCAGGATTACATCGTGAACGGCAGCGGCTTTGGCGGCGGTTTCAATTTCCTCTTGCGTCACTTCACGACCCACGCCATAAGAAATATTTTCGCGGATCGAGCGGCTGAACAAAAACGGTTCCTGCTCCACAATGCCGATCTGTTTTCGCAAGTACGCGCGCGAGTAATCCTTCAACTCCACGTCGTCGAGCAGGATTCGTCCGCCGGTATATTCGTGGAAACGCGGCAGAAGATTCACCAGCGACGTTTTGCCTGATCCCGTTGACCCAAGCAAAGCGATGGCTTGTCCCGGCATGGCATGGAACGAGACGTCTTTGATGACATCCTGCTTGCCATCCGAATACATGAACGAGACTTTTTCAAAGACAAGCTCGCCTCTCACCGCACCGTCTGGCTGGGTCACGCCATCGAAGAGCGGTTCGCGGTTTTGTTTGACGATGTCCATCAAGCGGCTGTATGAGACCATGCCGGTTGAGGCTGAGACAATAATACGTCCCAGGTTGCGGATCGGGAATATCAACCAGACCACGAGTCCGGCATAGGCGATATAGGTTCCAACGGTTATCTCTCCGCGGATCGCCATCAGCGCGCCGAATACAAATCCGAACAACATCTGTAAACCCAGCACAATATCAGAGAGTGGCCAGAACAACGAGTGCATGTAAATAAATAGCTTGCCTCTCAAATACTTGCCCCAGTTGTCCTTTTCAAACTTGCTCTTCTCGTAATCCTGACGGGCAAAAGCCTTGACCACGCGTACGCCGGTCAAATTCTCCTGCAGGGTGGTGGAGAGTATCGCTTCCTGTGCCTGATATTCCTCGTAAGCCTTGGTCACTTTTTTGAAGAACCAGAGCGAGATCAGCAGGATAAATGGAATAGTCACGACTGAAACCAATCCAAGTTTTACATTGAGGTTCAAGATCGCCACAAAATTGATGACGAATAAGAGGATAATGCGTCCCATGCCGATGGCTTGCTCGCTGAAAAAACGCCGGACCGAATCCACATCCGAGGTGACGCGTTCGATCAGGTCGCCGGTCGAGGTGGTGGCGTGATACGAAAAGCTCAGCCGCTGGATGTGGTCGAAGAGGAAGTCGCGCAGTCGGCGCGTGATTCCCTCGGCGGTGTAGGCAGCTAAACGTCCGGAAAGAAACGCAAATCCGCCTTCAAAGAATGCCAGTCCCACAAATCCAAGCGCGATGAAGACGAGGGTTTGCGTAAGGCTGTTTGCAAGATATTGACCATTCGTCAGCACATCGTCCGCGAAGTAACGCAGAAGCAGATAGGTGCAGGTTTTGGCGAGCGCCGAGATCGCCAGTGCGGCGGTTGCCGCGATGTACGAAAGGCGATAGTCAACCATCATCTTCCATAGACCCTTGAGACGATTCTGGTCGAGGGCGTTTCGGAAATCGAAAGTAATGGCGGGTTCAAAAGTTGGTTGGGCGGTTGTCATGATGATCACTCCTTCGCGCTGAGCGTAGTCGAAGCGCATAATGCTTGCATAAAAGTCCTTCGACTACGCTCAGGACGGATTAAACAAAAAGGCTGTGGTGAGTGCACCACAGCCTTTGATAAGGACAGGAAAAGACCTAGCGGCGGTCTATAGGCGCACTACGAGAAGGTAAAAATTTACCAACGGCATTCGGATTGATGTTACGTGTGTAGCTCATGTAGTGCGTCTCCTTTCTTGATTTTTTTCCAACGAGCCGAGTTTACACCACACAGCCGTGAAGTGTCAAGGATTATAATTCCATTCATGTCAAACAATATGATTCATATATGGGCTGTTTTGCCTGAGCGCGAATGTCATGAAATGGTCTTTCCGGACCATTCGTCTCTGGATGCAATCACGCGCCAATTGCCGGACGGTTTCTACAGCACCTTCCGTACATACGGCGGAGGTACGCGCGTGATTGGTCTGAAAGCGCATCTGCGGCGGTTGTATGAACCTGTCCACGCGCCGGACGCAGAAGAGAACGACCTGAGAAAGCAATTGTCATTTTTGCTAAAAGATTATCCAGACGAAGCGCGTGTGCGCGTCGTGATGACAAAGCATGGACAGGTTTATCTGATGCTTGAACCGCTCAAACTTTTACCGCGCGATGTCTATGAAAAAGGCATACGAGTGGAAACGACGGATATGGCGCGCAATACGCCGCGCCTCAAGTCCACGGCGTTTATTACGGCAAGCAACGATGAACGAATACATATCGCGCAGAAGAATGTTTTTGAAGCATTGTTGATGAAAGATGGAAAAATACTTGAGGGAATGACGAGTAATTTTTTCTATGTAACTCACCCTTCGACTGCGTCTGGTCTCAATACGGTCGGAAGAGCGCCGACCTACTCGACCAATGGCTCCGCTCAGCGCGAACTATGCACGGCTCAACGCGACATATTGCTTGGCGTTACGCGGCGGACGGTGATCCGCGTGGCGCGCGGGCTGGGTCTGGATGTGAAGTATCAGCCGTTAAAACGAGACCAGCTCAAATCCGCGCGTGAGGCGTTCATTACATCCAGTTCACGCGGAATTGTGCCAGTTGTCCAAATTGATGATGTGGTAGTGGGGCAGGGGAAGCCGGGTCAGGTCACAAAGCAATTATCGGCGGCGTATGATGCGTATGTGCTGGCGAAGGCTGAAGAGATTTAAAGTCCTTCCACTTGCACGGCTAGATTTTTGATCCATTTGCGTGAGAAATAACGGTACATGCCAAAGCACCATTTTGCGACCTCCTCCGACATGGTGCATAGGTAAACAAGATAAACCGGGAAATGAAAAACGAACGCACCGAGATAAGTCATCGGTACACCGATTATCCAGATGATGATGCCATCCAAAAAAAGCGAAAAGCGCGTATCGCCGCCAGCGCGCAGGATAGCGATGACAATGATCGTATTGTTGGCACGAACCCACAATGCCAGGCTGACAACGATCAGGGTGCGGGATGCGCTCTCAATGACTTCAGGCGAAACTTTGAACAGAGACAATATAGGCGCTTTCACCATTGTCAGGATCAAGCCCATGATGATCCCGCCTACAATGCCGATGCCGAGCGTGCGGCCCGCATAGAGATAGGCTTCATGTTCCCTGCCGGCGCCTATGCGGTTGCCTACTAAAACGGATGTGGCATGGGATATGCCATTAAAAAGCACGAACACAAGTTGTTCTATCGTACCGATGATATTTATTGTAGCAATCGCCGTCGTACCCATATTTCCATAGATGGCGTTATATGTTGTCACACCAAGCGACCAAAGCAATTCATTGATGATTACCGGATACATTGAATGGAATACTTTTTTGAAAAAATCGGGATGGATATCCGTTAATTCTTTCAATGACGCGGCTACCGGGGATTTTTGTGTATAAATAATCGAGAGCAATACAATACATTCAATGGCACGCGCGATCAGCATGGAGACCGCCACGCCTTCTATGCCCATTTCAGGCAAGCCGAATTTTCCAAAGATAAGCAGGTAGGATAAAAAAGTGCTCAATATCAGCGCGCCGATGCTGACAATAGTCGGTATCTTCACTTCGCCAGTGGAGCGCATGACGAAGGCGTAGCTAAGCGTGATTGCAACAAATATGAATGTCCAGCTAAAGATGCGAATGTAGTTCGTGCCTAGCGTGATCACAAGTGGATCGTTTGAATAGATGCCCAGGATCTGCGCGGGTAGGAATTGCGAGAGCGCCAGAAAGATCAAGCCGGCGGAAACAGCCATGCCCAGGCACAATCCCAGCACACGGCGCAGGTTGGGGATATCGCGCCTGCCCCAAAATTGCGCGGTGAACATGGCTGCGCCGCTCATGATCCCAAAATGGACAAGGTTCAATAGAAATGCAAGCTGGTTTGCCAACCCCACCGCAGCGACTGCCGCGTCACCTTTTTGACCGACGAAGATGACGCCGGTCATATTCAATGCCGCGAACATGAATTGCTGGGCGATGATGGGGAGCGCGAGCCTGCGAAGATTGATAAAGTATTCAGGGTCGAGATAAAAGTCAAGAATCTTGCGAACAAACATAAATCCTCCAGTGGAATCAAACCGCCACACGAAAAGATGTGGCGGTTTGACAGGTGTCATTTTTTTTCAGGGTAGTATGCGTTTGAAATTAACCTAAATAATTTCGTATAGCCACTATAACATACATCCTTATCTACGGAACATAAAACTCACAAATACCTGCACTAATCTCACAACGCGCTACTTCTTCTTTATTCCACAATACGCGGAATTGAGCGCTGTTCTCTTTGGGAGTCCAGAAGAGCATGGTGCGGTCTTCATCCTGTTTCGGCTGGACAATACTGACGTAACCGCCCTGGCAATCAGGCGGGTCTATATAGGGAATAACGCTATCATAGACTTTAATGGCTGTACAATATTTAGGCAGGATGGTGGCGTTGTTCTTTTCCCATAAGTAGCCATCGAATTTTTCTTCGGTTTGACCTTGCAGATTGATTCGTTCAAAGTCAAAGCCATTGACACTGCGTATGGCGCGCGAGCGGTTTAATAGGTGTAAACTGCTTTCGTTATAAAAAAGGGTGAAATGATTTCCATCTGGGAATTTAACTGTCGCGGGGGGCGCGGTGGGAGATGATGGAACTGGAGTAGAAGTCGCGGCGGCTGGTTCAGTTGCTGTCGGTTCGGATGTAGCCGAACTTGTTGCCGTCAAAGCTGGCGTTAGCGTCTCGGTAAATGATGGATGAACTATAACCAATTCAGTTGCAGGTATGGCGCTGGTAAATGTCATTGATGGAGAAATGGTAAAAGTGGCTGACGGTTTTGGCGTTTCTGCCATCTTGGTATTTATAACAAGGGGATATTCAGTTGCCGGCGCCGCCTGTAATAAATTGGGGCGAAACCATATAAAGAAAGCGCTCAGCGCCGCTATTAAAATAAGCCCGATAAAGAAATATGATTTTGATTTTTTTACTGACTTTGCCGAATCGGCAGATTGTTGTTCAGGAATATATTCAACAGGCAGTTTGGAAAGGACTGTGCGCGGCTGTGCCATTTGCGTTTTCAATGATGTGCGCCTGGCACCAATTCGCTTGGTCATTGAATTAAGGGAAACATCACTGCGTCTCACGGTTGGGACGCCGATGGGGATGGGCGGCATCGGTATTTTCGCGTCAACTTTGGTGGACAGAGCTTGTTCTAGCGCGTCCATTAATTGTGCGCCAGTTTGATAACGGTCGCGAGGATCTTTTTCCAGCGCCTTGAGTAAGACGGCTTCCACTTCCATGCTTAACTCAGGATTGATCGTGCGCGGCGGCGGTGGTTGTTGTGTAATATGCTGCAATGCCACACTAGCAGGTGATGGATCGTTAAATGGGACAATGCCCGTCAATATTTCATATAGGATAACGCCAAAGGAATATAAGTCAGATTGCGGGATCGCATCAGCCGAACGCCGCGCCTGTTCCGGCGAAATGTAGTGGGGAGTACCGAAAGCCTCCCCGATGGATCCGCCTTGTATATCGAGAGCCATCCCAAAGTCGCCGAGCATGACGCGCCCGTCACGTGCGATCATTACATTAGCCGGCTTAACATCCCGATGGACAATACCCTCATGATGGGCATAATCCAATGCAGAAGCGACTGCGCGTCCAATCCGCAGGATGTCCGCGATAGGCATGAGTTCGCGGTCATCCGAGTAGAATGACATGACAGTGTCGAGATCATGTCCATCAATATATTCCATGACGTAGTAATAGAGATCAGAGTGATCGTCAGCATAATAAATTTGGACGATGTTCTCATGCCGCCATTGCGCCATCATGCACGCTTCATTGACGAAGCGATGGGCGTAGGCAGGATTGTCGCGGAAGCGCGCATCTATGACCTTGATGGCAACTGCACGATGTAACTTTACATCCTGTCCATAATAAACCTGTGCCATGCCGCCGCGTCCAATGAGACGCTCGACTCGAAAATTGGCTAATTGTTGACCAATCAATGGATCATTCATTAAGCTGGTTTCTGCTTTCCGTGTTTGGGTTGTGTCTGGCGGCTGGCGATTGTAATTCGGGATAGGTCGCGCACATAAGCATTCAAGCCATGCGCGTACGCATCAAGATAATCCCGCGTTACAAGCGCCGCCAAATCTTTTCGTCCGATCGCTAATAGCATCGAAACATGCGGACGGAAATCCCTTAGATTGATGTGCATTATACCGCTTGCATCCGTGAGGACGCCCCATGCAAGTTGTTTCTGGTTATTATCATCCTTGGCAGTGATGAAGCGGGTCAAGGAACTGGTTGGGACGACCGCGCCAATATTGGAGAATACTTCGCGTCCTTTGATTATATTGTTTAATAATTCAAACCGCTCAGGGACCTTATTCAGAAGACGTTGAATGGCGGGATGAAGATGAGCAAGCAATTTTATAGCTCCCATGCTGACACTTTCGCCTTGAATAGCAATTTGCCTTGCCTTGCTGAGGATGGCGCCAATACCGGCGAGTGACGCCAGATAAAGCCGTTGCACGCGATCAAATTCGGCATACGTACTAGAACGGTCGCGGTCGCCATTGGCGGATCGGTAAGCGTCCAAAGATTGAACGGTATGTACATGCAAGTTAAGTAAATCCAACTCGGCAATCGGCACTTCAATATTCATGGGATACAGGCGTTCGCGCGGCGTACGCTGGCTGGCGTCAATGGGAATTAATATGGATGGACTGGAGCGACGCGAATCCTTGATGGCTTGATGGATTGTATTGGCGATATCAGACCTGACCTCAGACAATTTGTCCAACTCTACAATCAGCGCTGGGGATGGCTGATAACTGACCGCGTGGATCGCGCGGTAAAGTATCAGCAGGTCGTTGATGGTTAGCTGTAACAGGTCATTACGTTGTTTGAATTGTTTTCGTAAACTGAGACAGGCTTTGAGGTCGACATCATCTGTTTCTGCGCCGACCTCAGGTTGAATGTGCGGGGCTTGCTGAATAGCGTCCACATCCGATGAATTAAGCGAAAGCGCGAGCGTTGCATAAATACGCGCGTCGGTTGATGCGGCGGGCGGTAATTTATAAAGGTATCCTGCCCAAGAGAGCGCTTCATTTGTCATGATTTCAGCCAGAGCCGCCCCCCAGGCTCCGTCGAAAAAAATGTGGGATTGGTCAAAGACGAATGTCTCGCCGGTATCAAAGATGGTAAGCGCATGATCGCCAACGCCGCGTTCCGTTTGGCGTAATTCGGAAAGAGGTAAGGCGCGTGTACGAATATCACTGTTGAGTAGGATCGGAGCAAAGCGTAAACTTTGCAGTCCCGCCTGTAAAATTGGATTTAATTTATCGTACAACTCAGTCAAAGCTGACCGCTTGACGCGCGCCAATGAAGTTAGTCTTGACGGCGCTGACGCTGACAATTTCATCAACGACGCGATCTGTGCGCGTACTATCAGCACATCCAAAGGCAATTGTGTATCGCGCTGGCAAACGGGAAGTAAATAATAATTGCCTTGATGAATAATTCCAATTTGCGCCTGCGTCAGATCAAAGGGTACGCGCGTTTCACCGTACTGACCGGGATCAAGATATGCCAAAATAGACATTTGGCGCTGATAAGCTGGCAGGTCGCGCGCGAGCGCCTCGTTGAGTTTCGTCTCCCATTCAATATACGCGAGTGCAGGAATGGTATGCAACGCTTCTTCCAGGAACTGGTCAAATTTATGTCGGCGGTATTCCGGGTAGTCATACGCGGCAGCATCCGCTTCGCGGCGATAAGGTCGGCGTGATTCCCAGATACAGTAAATATTACTAAAGCGCGCTGGACCTTGTTTTGTTTGCGCGACATCTTTTAATAAGGCAGTAGCGACTCTTTCGCGCCATTCATTTGCGAGTAGTGCATTAAATTGATGCAGGCAGGTAATGGATGCCATTGCCCATGCGGTCAGCCGATCAACCGCGCTCAGGCGAATGTCATGTTGACGAAGAAGCGAGTCAAATCCGTGCGTTTCGTTTGTATGACGCGCGGTATCTTCACGTAAGGCATAATCCGCATAAAATTGCCATGCGCCCTCAGGGAAAGATGATTCGATATCTTTACCAGCCAGTTTAAGCAAATTTTGATAACCCCATATAATCGCGGCGGGACCTGCAAACAGCGCGCCATACTTTGCCTGATCCATAAATAATCCCACTTCTTTGAATAGAATATTAATATCTTGCTGTACTTTTTGAAGAGGCAGATGTCTGCCCGGTAAACGCGTCAATCCGCTTAGTATCATGCCCGGCACATTGCCAGCCGGAATCACTTGCGCTACGAGGTTTACAACGGCATCTATCTCAGGCAAGGACAGCCGTGATAATTGTTGCACTGATAAGGTTTGGGTAACTTTCTTGAGATTGTTGGCAGTCAGGACGGATGCTTGTTTGTAGATTTCCCGTGTGGTCATAGTGGGTTGATTATATTGCAATTCCAGTCAGCGCGCTTAATCTTTGCCTTCAAGCGCAGTCGCTGTATTAGAAAAACTTAAGTTTCTGTAATTGTAGTAACTTTTATTTTATGTGAGCGACCTTATAAATAGTACACATTCTTCAAGAGGAGAAATTTATGACTCATATTATTACCAATCTGTGTCTGCGCGACAATGGATGCGCTGACGTATGTCCAGTTGAGTGCATCCAGCCGGGGGCTACCGCTGAATGGCCGACGTATTATATTGATGCCCGCACCTGTATTGACTGTGGCGCTTGCGTACCCGAATGTCCGTACCATGCCATATTCCCGTTGGATGAAATTCCCGCGTCATTTCAGGCGAAGGGCGGAGAGTTTATCAATGAAGTCGGTTTGACAGGTCACTATGAGGCTGTCAATCATTATGGGCAGAAGATCGTGCTTGAGACAACCAGACAGCTTGCTGCAGGTGAGATTCTTGATCTGCGTGGAAGCATAAAGATCAACGAAAATTTTTTCGAGTAGGAAGCCCTGTCAGATTAAATACCATTACAAGATGATATTTAGCGAGGTTACCCCAGATTAAATGACTATCAGCTTTGATCAAAGCTGATAGTCATTTAATCTTTTCGTTGTTTTCAAAAATATTGTAATAGCCTTTGTCCAACTCGTCATCGTTTAAATGTGCATAGCGCTGTGTAACTTGAATGTTGGCGTGACGCGCAAGTTCCTGTGCAAGTTTCAAATTACCCGAGCCGCGTAAGACAGTTGTTACAAAGTAGTGCCTGAAGGAATGGGGAGTAATCTTGCCAGCGGCGCTTTCGCCAAGGATTTGCACTACACGTTCAGCAACGATATTTCTGCCGGTGGTTGTCGTGATGGGCTTTATCTTTTTTCCGGCGCCTTTATCGTGACGAGCGAAGAGGGGCAGGGCGGTCAATTGTTTTCCTGAACCGCCATCCAGTGGGGCGCGAAGCGAAAGATAATCCTTCAAGGCTTTGATCGAACGAGTTGAAAAACGCACAACGGCTTGCTTATCACCCTTGCCAATTATGATGGCTCGGCCTTCATTCCAATCTACATCCCCTCGTCGTAATTTGCATGCCTCGTGGACACGCAAACCGGTATCCGCAAGTACAAACAAAAAAGCCCTATCTCGCATTGCGCGTAACCGTCCACTCAGATCCACTTTGTCTTGTTCGGCAGGCACTAAATTTTCCGAGTCTTTTACAAAGGCTAACACGCTTTCAATATCATCGGCAGGGAATTGGGGCAGGCGGATGCCGGCTTTTCGTTTACGTTGTTTGATGAGTAGATCCATACGAGGCAGGTTGATATCTGCAAGGCGTTCGGCAGAAATATATTTATAGAAACCTATCGCAGATTGCAAATACAGGCGTTCTGTGGCTGGCGAGAAGTTCTTGAGATATACCGCAAAATGTGAAATCATATCTTCTGTAAGTTTTTCGGCAGGGGTGATTTTTGGGTCAAACCACTGTTCAATTAGCACAGCTTGAAAGATGTTAAGTGCGTTTTTGTAAGCGCGCGCGGTATGTTCACTACGTGACATTTTCACAGTGTCAAGATAGTTGCTAATAGCAGAATCTAGATAGATTGTCTCAGCTTGTTTCTTCATATAACTATTATACGAAGTTTTTTTGATTTGTCAATGTTTATGATAATAATACTTATCGAAAGCATTGATATTTTTCGCCTGGAATAATCCCCCATTGTACGAATATGGGACAATAGCTATATAGCGGATGACGACCTATTCATGCGCGACTAAGATTGGTCACTATTATCGTGGTCGTACCCACCACTGACGATTGTCTCCCCTGCCCGTCAAGACTAATACATCTCTGCGAAATCGTGTTCCCCCGTACTTTTTGTTTCATGTACGATAGGCTAACCGCAACGGGAGATTTACCCACTCATCACAGCATACCAAGCCGCAACGCGAGTAGTAGCCTATACAATCTCTGCAGGCTCTACTTTTTGGCAGTCGTTGCTCTGTGTCCCGATTATTCATTTTACGCGTAGATCTGAATCTCGTCTCAATCATATTTTCTTCATCCTTCTTTCCATGTCATTAAAAAAGTGATATTTTGGCAAAATTTCATGAAATTACTAACATGTTTTTATAATTTTCGACGATTTTAATCAAAAATCACACATTGATTGCTATTGGAGACCCTATCCCTCTTCAGATTAACGGGCAATTCCAGCGGATCATTTCAGTTCATGTTGCCAGTCAAACACTATGAGCTGATTAGAATGCGATATCCTGAAAAATACCATTTTTCAGGAAGAATTACAAAATATTGATTTCTGATTTTGAAAATCCATAGTAAAAATATCAATTTTATGTACCATTTTCTAGTCGCCAATATTTAGAAGCGAGCTTCTGGAATCCAGAGAGCTATTTCGTAATTGAGCGCGCGTGGCAAAGTAGTCGACAACATCTATTCAGCATGCAAAACCTACACGAAATCATGAAGCCCATCAACCAAAACTGGAGCAACCAACTACCCTGCTTGGTATTGGTCCAATATTTTCAGATTTTCAAGGATTATGTGGAGGAGATCGTCCGAATCGCGATTTTGATTCGGGGGCTGGCGTGGCGAGCCGCCATGTAGTTGATTCTCCCGCCGTATAAATATTGCCCAGTTCTCACCATGAGGATACCAGTTGAACAAAGAAGCGATCTTGTGTCCATGCGTGGTCCAATGTTGCTTTCTACTAGTAGCAGCTTGCTTTTTAAGAACACTCTGAATGATTATTATAGTGGCATTTGAGGCAGTAGTTTGATAATTGCATTTTATTGCGCATATCATTATAATAGGAATATGGCTCATTTGTTCGCATTTTGAACTTTCAATATTGTGAATTCAATTATTCCCTATCGCATGTATAATGGAAATAAGTAAGTGCCTATCTTAAATAATATGCTTTGCAAATTTAGATAACACAAATCTCAGACAGGCGCTCCTTTGTTTGATGTGCTTGGAAGTATACGTTGCCAATGGAGAAAAAAAACTAATGAATACACGTTACAAATCTTTTCTGTTTATTTTTATACTCTTGAGTTTGCTGACATTATTCGTAAGCACAGTCTCTGCTGGCCAAATACTTAGACTGGTAGATAACGCAGGTTGGGTGGGATCGGATACGTCGCTAGCATTGAACAGCATTACAGGCTTCCCTGTCATCAGCTATTACGATGCCACCAATGGCGACCTAAAAATAGCCATATGCGGGGATGCGACTTGTGCAACTAAAGCTCTCAAAAAGGTGGATACTACAGGGAATGTTGGGAAATACACCTCGTTGGTATTGAACAGTGATAACATTCCTGTCATCAGCTATTTAGATGTTGCTAACGGTCATCTGAAAGTAGCGGTATGTGGAAATACCGAATGTACATCTGGCAACGCCATCACAACAGTGGATGACGCTGGAGATGTCGGGTATTACACCTCGCTGGCACTGAACACCAGTGGGTACCCCGTCATCAGCTACTACGACAACACCAACGGCGATCTGAAAGTAGCGGTGTGCTGGAGTGGAGGTTGCACCTCATCAACTGTGGATGCCGTCGGGGATGTGGGGATGTACACCTCGTTGGAATTGAACAGCGACGGCTTCCCTGTCATCAGTTATTACGATAACACCAACGGTCGCCTGAAAATAGCGGTGTGCGGGAATGCGACCTGCACATTCAGTAATACCATTACAACAGTGGACGACGCCGGAAATGTAGGGTTCTTTACTTCGCTGGCATTGAACAGTGACGGCTTCCCTGTCATCAGCTATTACGATAACACCAGCGGCGACCTGAAATTGGCGGTGTGCGGAAATATTGCTTGCGATTCCCCCGCTGACAATACTATAGTAATAGTAGACAGCGCAGGGAATGTAGGCCAATACACATCGCTGGCATTGGACAATATTACAGGCTTCCCTGTCATCAGCTATACAGACCTTGGACCCAAAGGCATCAATGTATTTTTGAAAGTAGCGGTGTGCGGAAACGCTACCTGTACTTTTAACAATAGCCTCACGACAGTGGATACCACAGGACAGGTGGGGCAATTCACTTCGCTGGCATTAAACAGCAGCGGTTACGTCATCAGCTATTTGGACGTCGCCAACTTTCGCCTAAAAGTGGCAGTGATTGATAACGTCGGGCCCGATGTCGCGATCGGACTAGCTGATGGTCAGGCAGCCTCAACAAATGTATCGCCAATTAACTTTACGGTCATCTTCAGCGAGCCAGTATCCGACTTTGGCGCCACAGATGTCACATTATCCGGTACAGCTGGCGCTACAACTAAGTCTGTCACAGGTGGCGGCGCCATCTATAACATGGCTGTTGGTGGCATGACAAGCCCTGGTGATGTCACTGTTAAAATCAATTCGGGTGTTGTTCATGACCTGGCTGGCAATGATAACAACGCAAGCGACTCCATTACCGTTACATATAATGGCGCTCCAACCATGTTGACTGTTGACGCGGCTACTGGCATGTATGGCGTCACAGCCGACTTGAAGGCTACACTGAAGACTGAAAGTGGAACGCCAATCAGCGGTAAAATAATTAACTTTGTGTTTAATGATGGAACTAAAACTTACCCAGTTGATTCGGCATTTTGCGTTTCTTCATGTGTTACCGGACTAAATGGTGTTGCAATAGTTTCTGGCGCCAGTTTGGCTGGCATTGATGCCAACACTTATTCAGCCGGCGTAGAAGCCACATTCGCAGGCGCTGGTATTTACGCCGCAAGCAGTGGGACGGGAAGCCTGACGGTTAACAAGGCTTTGGCATCAGTAACACCGAATGTTGCCAGCAAAATCTATGGCGCTGATGACCCGGTTTTCAATGGTATTCTTACCGGCTTCCTGCCTGCAGATGAAGTAATCGCTAACTATAGTCGTACTGCAGGCGAGACTGTTGCGTTGAGTCCGTACACGATCAGCGCGACACTTAGTCCAGCTGGCGTGCTTGGCAACTACACCATCACTTACAACACGGCAGGTTTTATAATCAACAAGGCTGATCCAACATTATCCGTGACAAATTCACCTGTCACCTATAATGGCTCCGGTCAAGCGGCGATTGTCTCTGCCGGCTCTGTATCTGGCCTTGTTACCAATATTTCAACCGGCGGTTCTGATACACAAACTAATGCCGGCGACTACGCAGTCACCGCAGGCTTCACAAGCAGCGATTCCAATTACAACAACCTCGATGCTGGGACATCGGCTGGCAATTTTAGAATCAATAAAGCGGACTCCAGCGTAAATTCCTGGCCCATAGCTAGCGACATCACTTACGGTCAGACTCTGGCTTCATCCACTTTGACCGGCGGCGCTTCGGAACCGACTGGCAGTTTTGCATTCACCGCACCTTCCACCGCGCCGAATGCAGGTATTGCCCAACAGAATGTTACCTTTACCCCAATAGATACAGCTAACTACAAAATATCTTTCTCTACAGTAAGCGTGACAGTGAACAGGGCTCCTCAAGGCACCCTTAACATCGGAGCACCTTCAAGCCTTGCCTATGGCGGCTCAGCAATGCTGACCACCACCGGCGGAAGCGGCACGGGAACAATAACCTATAGCGTGGGCGGTTCATTGGGCTGTTCGGTAACCGACAATATTCTTTCCGTGACAAATATCAGCCTCACATGCTCTGCGACCGCGACCAAAGCTGGAGATAGCAACTACAATTCAACCACTTCATTACCGGCTCCAGTAGTGCTGACTAAAGCTCCTCTGAGTGTGACAGCCAACGCGGCTGGCAAGTCCTACGATGGTCTGGCATACAGCGGCGGTAATGGCGTTGCATACATCGGCTTCGTCAATAGCGAAAACTCATCTGTCCTGGGCGGCGCTTTGACATACAGTGGCTCCTCGCAAGGCGCTATTAATGCAGGTTCTTATACCATTACTCCGGGCGGCTTGACATCCAGCAATTACGCCATCACCTTCAACAACGGCACACTGACGATTACCAAGGCTTTCTCGACAACCGGGGTGACCTGTCCTCTCTTGATATCTGTGGTTTACACTGGCTTTCCAATTACACCTACGCCATCTTGCACTGTCTCGGTGTCAGGCGCGGGGGGCTTGAGCTTGGCGCCTACCCCTGTCTACGCAAACAACACGAACGTTGGCAATGCCACGGCGAGCTACACCTATGCAGGTGATCTAAACCACACTGGTAGTAGCGACACGAAAACTTTTGCGACGATTACCAAGGTTTCCTCGACCACCGTCGTGACCTGTTCTCCGACATCTGTGGTTTACACCGGCTCGGCGCTTACGCCATGCACCGTTGCGGTGACAGGCGTAAATCTGAGCTTAACACGTACCCCTGTCTACGCAAGCAACACGAACGTCGGCACTGCCACGGCGAGTTACACCTATGCAGGTGATCTAAACCACACTGGCAGTAGCGGCTCAACGACCTTCACGATCACCAAGGCTTCCTCGACCACCGTCGTGACCTGTTCTCCGACATCTGTGGTTTACACTGGCTTAGCGATTACGCCATGCACCGTTTTAGTGACAGGCGCGAGTCTGAGCTTGTCGCCTACCCCTGTCTACGCAAACAACACGAACGTCGGCACTACTGCCACGGCGAGCTACACCTATGCAGGTGATCTAAACCACACTAGCAGTAATACCGACTCGAAGACCTTCGAGATCACCAAGGCTCCAACGACCACCGTCGTGACCTGCCCAGCATCCGTGGTCTACACCAGCTTGGCGCTTACGCCATGCACCGTCGCGGTGACAGGCGCGAACCTGAGCCTGACGCCTGCCGCTGTTTATGCAGACAACACGATTGTCGGCACTGCCACGGCGAGCTACACCTATGCAGATGATGCAAACTACACTGGCAGTAGCAACTCGAAGACCTTCGCGATCACCAAGGCGGATGCCGTTATAACATGGCCCACAGCCAGCGCCATCACTTACGGTGACACTCTGGCAGACTCCACCTTAAGTGGCGGGATTTCGACACCGGCTGGCAGTTTTGCCTTCACCACAGCTTCCATGGCACCGAATGCAGGCACTGCACTACAGAGTGTTACCTTCACTCCAAACGATATCGCTAACTACAACATAATCTTGTCTACGGTCAGCGTGACCGTGAACAAAGCCATTTCCATTGTAAATACCTGGCCGACAGCCAGCGACATCACCTACGGTCAGACTCTGGCAGACTCCATCTTAAACGATGGCGATTCGACACCGGTAGGCAACTTTGCATTCACTACCCCTTCCACAGCGCCGAATGCAGGGATCGACCCACAGGATGTTACCTTCACTCCGACCAATCCAAACTACACCACAGTTACCGGCACGGTAAACGTAACTGTACAACAAGCTACTCCAACATTATCTGTGACGAATCCATCTGTCACCTACGATGGCTTATCACACGGGGCGGACGTAACAAGCCTCATACCAGGGACTGTGCATGTGGATACCATACTAACCGGCGGATTAGCGACACAGACCAACGTCGGCATCTACGCGGTTACAGCAAACTTTACACCGACCGACACGACAAATTACAAAACTCTGATTGGCGAATCGGCTGGTGATTTCGAAATCAAGAAAGCCACCCCGACGGTCGATTGGACGAATCCCGCTGACATCACATACGGTACACCATTGAGCGGTACACAATTGAATGCAACGGCTTCTGCGTTTGACTCTCCTGTGGATGGTTCATTTACCTATACTCCCGCCGCAGGAACAACATTGGATGTCGGCGCGCAAACGCTCTCGGTGAACTTCACGCCGACCAGCGTCAACTATGATAGTGTGAACGGCACAACTGTAACCATCAACGTCAAACTGGCGCCACCAAGCCTGGTGTCGCCAGCCAATGCGACTGCCCTGAATAACAAACGTCCAACCTTTAGTTGGAGTTCCGTAAGTGGTGCGGACTCATATACCATCCAAATTTCAACAGACAGTGATTTTACGATCATCCAATCGGCTACGATCACACCTAATAGCTATGCGCTTACATCTGATTTAGCTGCCAGTACGCGTTATTACTGGCGCGTCAGAAGTAACGGAATTAATGTCAGCGATTGGTCTAGTATCTTTTATTTCACCACAAGTAATCCGCCTTCTGTTCCAGTTTTGGCTTCTCCAGCGAATGCCGCGCTTGTACTGCCCGCCGCGCAATTGTTCAATTGGGGAAATTCCACTGTACCTGCCGGCGTCACCTTCAGATACTATACGATCCAGATTGCGCGTGATAGCGGCTTCACGAGTATATTCCAGACTGCGAATATTACTGGAATTACAAACTCTCAATTTACTAGCGCCGCCCTTGTAACTGGCACCACATATTACTGGCGCGTGCGTTCAGTCGGATTAACCCCAACATCTTACAGTAGTTGGTCGGCGGTACGTACCGTACTAGCGAAGTTCACTGCTCCTACCTTACTGTTTCCCGCCAATGTTCTGACTCCGGCAGTAGGCGATACCACGCCTACGTTCAAATGGCGTTCGGTTCACAGCGCTACCAGCTATACGATCCAGATCGCGAAGAACAGTACGTTCACTAGTGGATTGATTTCTGTATTGGTTCCAGCAGGTACGACCTATACACCTACAACCCGATTAACTTCTGGCGCGACCTATTACTGGCGCGTGCGCGTCAACGGCGCTTATACACCCGTTTTTTCAGCAGTATGGAAGTTCAAACCTTAATCTGAAAGCACAATGGATCACAGATGATGAGCAATCTACCGCAATGTCAAAGTATAAAAAACATGTTTTTTATGGAAAATTTGACGCACAAAACAAGGAAAAACAACAAAAATTGCATAACACTTGCAAGAAGGCAATTAGTATTGTTTGCGATTCCTATCTTATGTATAATGGAACAAGTAATTGACATACATAATGGAATACGAAAAATGCTTTCATCCATAATAAGACAACGACACCAGAAAGTAATAATCATTATCACTGCGATAGCATCGGTAATGATTTATTCCATGTTTGATGTCGCGCCCGCGTTTGCCGATGACACAACCCCTCCACCGCCTCAAACTGAATCTGTTGAATTACCGCCAGCCGACGAATCGGTTGATCCTGTGTCAGCCGAAATCACGCCAATAGAAGAACCGGCTGTTGACTCGTCATCAGCCAAAGATGCAGTTGATCCTGCGCCAGCTGAGATTGCCTCACAAGAACCGGCTACTGACTCCTCGTTAGCTGACGAATCAGTTGATTCTGCGTCAACCGAGATTGCACCGATAGAAGAACCAGCTGTTGACTTGTCGCCAGCCGATGAGCCAGTTGATCCTGCGCCAATCAATGACATATCTCTTAATCCAGATGACCTTTCCAGCTCCGATGATCTTTTTCAACCTCAGCCAATAGACACTTCATCTCCGACGACACTTAGTCAGGTTCCCGAAAACATAACTATTGCAGTAATGGTGGATGGCGAGGTTGCGTCATTGGCGTCACAAGATGCCGCCGATGCCATTTTGCTCAATGACCCCATGTGGTGTCCAACAGGGAAACTTCCCGGCGACTTGGAATGTACCGGAAAATTTGCAAGTGTGACTATTTTGATTAACTCTCTGGGGACGGAGAGCGGTCCTGGAACGATCTATTTCACCCCCGTTTATTCTTATAACGATGTTTCATTTATACATACCGATCCCAAACTTAAGAATCTAGGCGCTCTCACCCTTCAAGGCGGTTGGAATGGTTTAAGTGGAATCGATTATGTTCTCTCTGGCGTAACGACTTTTAGTGAGTCTGTTACGATCGATTGGAATAATACAACCGTAACGATCAACGACATCACAATTTCTGGCGCAAGCGGCAACGGACTGACTGTGACAAACTCTGGCAATATCGTTTTAGATAATGTTCGAGCTAATGATAATAATGGATATGGCGCGTTTCTCGATAATACCGCAGGTAATGGCAACGTTACGCTGACTGGCACAAACACTTTCAATGGCAACGGATCTGATGGTTTACACATTCTTACGAAGGGCGACATTAACATTGCAGGCAGCGACACCGGAAATGAAAACGGTGGCAACGGCGCAAGCCTTGATAACTCGGCAGGCAGCGGCAACGTCAACTTAAAGGGCGCGGGAATTTTCGACGGCAACTCAAAGAGTGGCTTGAAGACATTCTCGAATGGCTCAATCACCCTGGTAAACATCACTGCCAGCAATAACGTTGACGGATATGGCGCGTTTCTCAACAATTCTGCGGGCAGTGGCGATGTTACCCTAACCGGCACGAATGTATTCAACAATAATCGCCTCGATGGTCTTTATATCAACGCCAATGGCAATATAGAAATATCTGATGTGACAGCAAATTCAAATGGCGGTAGCGGCTTATTCCTACAATCCACAGCTGACATCACGATTGATTTTTGTACTAATGCCGCAAACAACGGTGGAGCAGGAACTTATGCCAACCTACTTGGCGCCTTCAAGTTGATGGTGGGCAACTTTAGCAGAAACGGCTTAGGCGAGTATGCGATAGCAGGTGGAGGCGCGCGGAATATAAAAGATTGCGCGCCCGAACGCGAAGCGAAACTAACAAGCGAACAAACAGCGCTTCTGGATTGTGCGGAAACTACGCTGATTCTCCCAAATGGCGACTATGTATTACTTCCCTGTCCTATTGGTGAAGCAAGCTTGACGCCGCTCACAGAAGATGATTTGAAAGATACTCTTCCCGAAGGAACAACTTTTGCATCGGGATTTAATTTGCAAATCGCGACCAAAGTGGGCTCCATTGCTGTTGGCGGCGAATCGCCCATTTCCGCCAATGAGACGATGACCGTCTCTTTCACAATCCCCGAAGTTCAATTGAACGCAGACCTTGCCTTGCTTTTTTGGAATGGGAGTAAATGGGTTGAAGTGGAAGGTGTCATAATAGAAAATGGTCGCATCAACGCTCAGGTTGACTTAAATATCCGAGCAAACTTCGATGGCTTGTTCATCCTTGTTAGCAAATAACGCGATTTATTTTTTTAAGTATTAGCAGACATCCGAATTCAGAATTCGGATGTCTTTTTTATTCGTGGATATAATCCCGACTCCATATACGCTGCCCATTGACAACCTTAATATATCAAAATATCATTCATTGAAGTATTGCAATTAATTCAATAACATGTATACTAAATAAATAATTGAACAAAAGGAGAAATAAATAACATGATAACAACAGATACAATGAATACGCTTTCAATACATATTGAAAATAAATTTAGGAGTTTGATTACAAAGCAGGCATACTCAAAAGGTGAAGTGATTTCCAGCATACCAAGCGATAATGTAATAGACAAGGCAACTCGCTTTACTGTGCAGATCGGTCGCAATGAACATACTCATGTCGGTAAGTTAGCGGCGCTCAATCACTCATGTGATCCAAATGTTATTTTGGATACTGAAAATTTACAGATGGTAGCGCGGCGTGATATTGCCAAAGGCGAAGAGCTTTCCTTCTTTTATCCTTCGACAGAATGGGAAATGGATGCGCCGTTCATCTGCCTGTGCGGCGCATCGAGCTGCGTCCACGTGGTGGCGGGCGCGCGCTTCCTGCCTTTATCCACACTCGAGCATCATTATTTAAGCAGGCACATCCGCGAGTTGATGATTGAACTGCTTGAAAACACAGAACTGCATCTCACGAAATTACTACAACCTGCGTAACAACAGAACAGCCCGACGAAACATCGGGCTGTTCTGTTGTTACGGTCATTTATTCCAATTGTTTATATGCGCCCACCCAGGGCTTACCTAATCGGTGATTATCTGAGACCGCGATCTTGCTAAATTTCTGAGCGATTTGTACAGAAACCATCGCAACCGTTCCCCAATCATCCGCAAGCACAGCCTCTCTCATCTTCTCGGCATATTGCCCAGCCCACATCCACTCCATGCGGAACTTATCCGCCTTAACCCAGTAATCGCGCTTCTCCCATGCGGCCACTGAGACGTCAATTCCTTCTGAGATGGATTTTAATGCCAGCGAAATAAAAGCTGCCAGATCTTTCGTATCTTGTGTAGCTTGAGATTGTTTCGCCAGTTCGCGCACTGCCAGCACGATGGCTTTAATCAAACGCGGACGTTCTTTTCCAGCAGATTCAGGATTAATAACTCGACTCATAATTCCTCGAATAGTATAGTTTGTTTCATACATGAACGCCGCATTATACACGCTTTATCAGACTTTCGAAGTTTTTCTCGCGTCTTTATATCTCAAATTTCTGTCCCAATAAAATTTTACAATTTCATGCAATAGGCATTATAATTCCGCCGCTATTTCACCCTGAGCGAAGTCGAAGGGCGGGGACGTGCTGGAACTGGCAGACAGGCATGACTTAGGATCATGTGTCGAAAGGCGTGAGGGTTCGACTCCCTCCGTCCCCACTAACAAATTTAAAATCCTAAAGGTCTTGAAGATTTTTAGGATTTGGAGGAAACTTTGAAAATCGAAAAGCAATTGCAAGATGACCATCAGATGAAATTGATTGTCGAGTTTGAACAAGAGAAGATGGACGCCTATAAACGCCGCGCGGCGCGCAAAGCCAGCGAACGCGGCAAAATCCCCGGCTTTCGCCCGGGCAAGGCTCCCTACGAAATCATTTTACGTACTTTTGGCGAAGCGGCTATTACCGAGCAGGCGGTTGACATTCTTGTGGATGAAGAGTACGCGAACATCCTAAAAGAAGCGGATATTAACCCCGGCGGCTCCGGCACATTGGAATCCATTGACAGCCTTGTGCCGCCAAAATTGACCTTCCGTGTGCCGCTCGCGCCTGAAGTGGATTTAGGCGCGAATTTCCTCTCGGTTCGTATGCCATACGAGTGGACTGCTCCCGGTGAAAAAGAAGTGGACGCAGCTTTGGAAAATATGCGCCAAATGTATGCCACCACCGAAGCCGTGGAACGTGAAGTACAGGTCGGAGATTATGTTTTGGTGGATGTTACATCTGAAACCCCCGAACTGAATCGCAAAGCTTTCGCGGCATATATCCGCGAGGAAGACCGCGACACGGAATGGCCCTTCAATGGTTTTGCTAGAAAATTAATTGGACTCAAGCCCAATGAAACAAAGACCGTTAAACACAAATTCCCCAAAGACTGGGAAGTTGCAGAACTACAGGATAAAAGCGTCGAACTCGAAGTTACCGTAAAGACTGTGCGCGGCGTAACCCTGCCTGAACTCAACGATGAATTTGCCAAGATGGCTGGCGCGGGCGAAACGCTCGAAGCCATGCGCGAAGCCTTGACCAAAGATGTGGAAGCGCGTTCCAAAGACGAGTACGATGATAAGTATTTTGTTGACCTGATCGAGAAAATCAAGGAAGGCGCTGTTTTCAAGTATTCACAACATGCTCTCGAGCACGAAGGCGAGCATGTCATTAGCGATCTGCAACAACGCCTATCTCAACAGAACCTCGATCTCGAAACATATTACAAGATGCGCAACACAGATAAGGATAAATTCTTTGCAGAGGAAGTTGCGCCGGTCGCAAAGAAGAGACTCGAACGCTCGCTTATCCTGGATGAGATCGTGCGCCGGGAAAAGATCGAAGTGAAAAATGAAGAGCTTGACGCTGAATTTAACAATACGCTTGTTGCTCTTGCCCAGCAGGGACTCGATCTTGTCAAAGTCCCTGGAGGAAAACAGGGGCAACAGCGTTTGGCTGAATCGGTGGCGATGGAATCCGCGAGCCGCGTATTGACTCGTCACGCGCTGGATATGTTGAAGGCTGTCGCTACGGGTGAATACAAAGCCAAAGATGAGTCTGCCGAGGTCGTCGAAGAAAAACCTAAAGCGGCGAAGAAAGCCAAAAAAGCGGAACCGGCTTCAAAGTCGAAGAAGGAAGCGAGTTCTTCATCCACAAAGAAAAGTCCTGCCAAAAAATCTGCGGCAAAGAAATAAATAATTAACGAAATTCAAATATGAATTGGTTATGATTGTGCCACTATAAGGAGACAAAGATGATACCTAATTTTAATAACATTGTTCCGATGGTGGTCGAATCTACGGGCCGCGGCGAACGCGCCTATGATATTTATTCACTGTTGCTGAAGGAACGCATTATATTCCTCGGCACGCCGATTGACGATCAGGTTGCGAATGTGATGGTGGCGCAATTGCTGTTCCTAAATCACGAAGACCCGGAGCGCGAGATCCAAATGTACATCAATTCACCCGGTGGACAAATTTATGCCGGTCTCGCCATTTACGATACCATGCAGATGATATCGAATCCGATCAGCACTGTGGCTGTTGGCGTGACCGCTTCTTTCGGGACCGTGTTGCTGACTGCCGGTACGAAGGGACGACGCTACGCCCTGCCCAACGCGACCATCCACATGCACCAGCCTCTCGGCGGCGCGCAAGGACAAGCCACCGACATCGCAATTCAAGCCAAGCAAATTATGCGTTTGAAGGCTTTGCTAAATGATATTATGGTGAAGCATACCGGTCAGTCGCTTGAGGTGATCGAGCGCGACCTTGATCGCGATTATTATCTCGACGCCAAGCAAGCTGTGGAATATGGCTTAGTGGATCAAATCGTCGAGATGACTGAAAAGAAATAGATCACGCTGAGCGAAATCGAAAATGGTTGTTTAGCGCTTCGACTTTGTTCAGCGCGAATGTAAGCGCTAACCCCAGAGGCGTGATCGTTCGGAAATTGGTAAAAAATGAGATACGGAAGAAGATAGACCCGCAAGGAAGGAAATTCAGGCGATAAGAGTAGCCAAGTTCAGACCGCTCTCCAAATGACAGCCAGCATAGGCGAT
>Ga0315268_10000070_pt1 | contig 112042 bp, 95 predicted proteins | sample C1_top_MG_FD_204535 | JGI IMG/M metagenome (GOLD analysis project Ga0315268, IMG submission 204535) | Sediment microbial communities from Yellowstone Lake, YNP, Wyoming, USA - C1_top | ecosystem: Environmental > Aquatic > Freshwater > Lake > Sediment | place: USA: Wyoming | collected 2017-08-01
ATTTTTTCGATGATGAGTTCGCGGGCTCTTCGGCGGGGGTTGCGAAGGGCGGATTGACGCCGCTGGGGCGGGAACTTGTCCGGCGGATGAATGACAAGCGGGTGATCATTGACCTGGCGCACGCTTCCCCGCAAACCATCGCGGACGTTCTGGCGCTGACAAAGCGTCCGGTCATCTATTCGCATGGCGGTCTCAAGGGAACGTGCAACAACCGGCGCAACCTGAGCGATGACGAGGCGCGGGAAATTGCGCGCAGCGGCGGGATTATCGGCATCGGATACTGGGAGACGGCGGTGTGCGGGAAGGATGCACAGGCAATCGCCCGGGCGCTGCGTTACGCGGTGAACCTCGTGGGAGCGGAGCACGTGGCGCTGGGATCGGATTTTGACGGCGCGACGACCGTGCCGTTCGATGCGGCTCATCTGGCGGAACTGACAAGTGCGCTGCTGGATGCGGGTTTCCACGAGGACGAGATTCGCGCGGTCATGGGCGAGAACGCGCTACGCTTCCTGGCGGAGAATCTTCCACAATAAATCTACGTACGATAGCTGGCGTTGATGCGCACGTATTCGGCGGTGAAGTCGCAGGTCCAGTAGCGGGCCACGGCGGGGCCGGCGTGCAGGTCCACGAGGAGATGGACGCGGTTGGCGAGGAGGCGCTTGCTGGCGGCGCGTTCGTTGAAACCGAGCGGCTGGCCGCGGCGCAGCACCTTGATGCCGGCCATGGTGATGTCCACAAGGTCGGGGTCGAAGCGCACGCCGGAGCGGCCGGCGGCGGCGAAGACGCGGCCCCAGTTGGGGTCGCCGCCGGCGAAGGCGGTTTTCACCAGCGGGGACGTGGCGATGGTCTCGGCGATTTTGCGCGCGGCGGCTTCGGTGCGCGCGTGGCGCACTTCGATTTCGATGACGCGCTGCGCGCCTTCGCCGTCTTCTACGATTTGCAGGGCCAGCGAGCGGAGAACTTCCTCGAGCGCGGCAGTGAAGGCGCGATGCGCCGTGGTTCCCTTGCGGATGGCGGGAGCGCCGGCGGCGCCGTTGGCGAGCACCAGAAGCGTGTCATTGGTGGAAGTGTCGCCGTCAATGCTGATGGCGTTGAAGGTGCGCGCGGTGACTTCGCGCAGGGTGCGCTGGAGCAGCGACGGAGCGATGGCCGCGTCGGTGGCCACAAACGCGAGCGTGGTGGCCATATTGGGGTGAATCATGCCCGCGCCCTTGGAGCAGCCGGCGATGTGCACGCGCTTGCCGCCCATGCGGAAGCTGGCCGCGGCGGTTTTGGGGCGCGTGTCCGTGGTGCAGATGGCCAGGGAAAATTCGGCGAAGGAGCGCGCGGAAGGGCGGCGGTTGCGCGAAAGCTGCGGCAGGGCGCGGAGAATTTTTTCAACGGGCAGAGGGACGCCGATGACGCCGGTGGAGCAGACGAAGAGTTCGTAGGGGGCGCAGTCCAGACGCTTGGAGACTTCCGCGACGGTGTGATGCGAAGCGGCCATCCCGGCTTCGCCCGTGGCGCAATTGGCGTTGCCGGCGTTGACCACCACGCCGCGCATGCGCCCCTTGGACAATTTCAGATTTTGCCGGGAGACCACCACCGGCGCGGCCACCACGAGATTTTGCGTGAAGACGGCGGCGGCGGATGCCGGGACGTCGCTGGTGAAAAGACCCAGGTCCAGCGCGCCGGTTTTCTTCAGGCCGCAGGCCGTGGCGGCGAAGCGGAACCCGCGCGGCAGCGAGGCCTCGGAAGGGGGTTCCTTCATGCCGTGGCTCCTCGTTTGGACAAGCGCGTTTTCAAAAGGTCAATCGCGGCGCGCACTGCTTCCTCGCCGGTACCGCCGGGAAGATTGCGGCGCGCGAGCGAAGCGGGCAGGGTGCATTCGGCGAGAGCGGCGGCATCCGCTTCCGGAGCGATCTTGCGGATGTCTTCAAGCGGAAGTTCTGTCCAGGGACGCTTCTGGCGCTCGGCTTCGCGAAAGACCAGCCCGGCGAGATCGTGCGCGCGGCGGAAGGGCAAGCCGCGGCGGACGAGAGCGTCGGCCAGTTCGGTGGTGAGCAGGGCGGGATCGGCGGCGACGCGGCGCAGGCGGTCGGTGTCGTATTGCGTTTTGCCGACGGCGCCGGCAGCGATCTCCAGCATGGCGGCCACCTGATCGTGCGCGGCGAAGAGCGGCTCTTTGTCTTCCTGCAGGTCGCGCTGGTAACTCGATGGCAAACCCTTCAGCGTGGTGAGCAGGCTGAGAAGAGCGGCGGTGATTCGTCCGGTCTTGCCGCGAATCAGTTCCCAGGAGTCCGGATTTTTCTTCTGCGGCATCAGGCTGCTGCCGGTGGCGTACTCATCGGGAAGAATGGCGTAGGCAAACTCCTGCGAAGCGAAGAGGACGGAGTCCTCGGCGAGGCGCGAGAGGTGCGTGGCGATGCCGGCGAGGGCGAAGAGATAGTCGAGGGCGAAGTCGCGGTCGCTGACGGCGTCGAGGCTGTTGGCGGTGATGCGCGAGAAGCCCAGGTCGCGGGCGATGGCGTGGCGGTCCACCGGAAAGGAGCAGCCGGCGAGCGCTCCCGAACCCATGGGGCAGGCGTCGGCAGATTCGGCGGCGTGCGCGAGACGGGTCAGGTCGCGCGAAAAGGCTTCGGCATGCGCCAGCAGAAAATGGGAGAGCAGAATCGGCTGAGCATGCTGCATGTGAGTCATGCCGGCGAGGGGAACGCCCAGATAGTGCTCGGCCTGCGCGGCGAGCGCGTTTACCAAAGCGGCGGCGCGGCGCTGCATCGAGGCGGCGGCTTCCATGACGAAGAGGCGGAAATCCGAGGCCACGAGTTCGTTGCGGCTGCGCCCGGTGTGCACCTTCCAGGCCAGCGGACCCAATTCCTCGACGAGTGCTTTTTCGGTGAAATGGTGCAGATCCTCGGCGTCGGATTCGGCGATCCAGGCGGGAGTGGCCGCGATGCGGTCGTCAATGCGGTCGAGCGCGGCGTGGATCTGCTCGAGTTCCTCGCCGGTGAGGATGCCCACACCTTGCAGGGCTTTGGTCCACGCGCGGTTCACCGCCAGCTCGAAGGGCAGCAGGCGGTGATCAAAGGAGAAGGAGCGCTGGAATTCGTCGAAGACCTTGTCCGGTCCTCGATCGAAGCGCCCGCCCCACAGCTTGTCGTCCTTGCGGTCGGTCATGGGCGCAGGCTCACTTGCCGCTTTCGGCTTTGGCTTTGGGACGCACGGTGACCGGCAGGGCGAAGAGGTTGATGAAGCCCTCGGCGTCCTTGGGGTTGTAGCGGCCCATGGTGAAGCTGGCCAGGTCGGCGCGATAGAGGGAGTAGGGCGAAACGCGGCTGGTGATGTTCAGGCGGCCCTGGCAGAGTTTCAAGCCGATCGAGCCGGTGACGTTTTTCTGCGAGACGTTGAAGAAACCGTCGAGCGCGGCGCGCAGCGGAGCGAACCACAATCCGAAATAGACCATTTCGGCGTAGCGCACGGAAAGCATCTGCTGGAAATGGGTGGTGTCGCGGTCGAGCGTGAGGGCTTCCAGTTCGCGATGCGCGGTGATGAGCAGCGTGCCGCCGGGAGTTTCGTAGGCGCCGCGGGACTTCATGCCCACGAGGCGGTTTTCCACCAGGTCCACGCGGCCAATGCCGTTGCGCGCGGCGATTTCGTTCAAGGTGTTGAGCAGTTCGATGGGGCCGAGCGTTTTGCCGTTGACGGAGACGGGCGTGCCGCCTTCGAAACCGATTTCCACGTCCTCGGGCTTTTCCGGCGCCTTCTCCGGCGAAACCACCCACTGCCACATGGCTTCGTTGGGCGCGTTGGCGGGGTCTTCCAGTTCGCCGCCTTCGTGGCTCAAGTGCCAGATGTTGCGGTCGCGGCTGTAAATATTTTTCTTGGACTGCTCGACGGGAACGTTGTGCTGCTGCGCGTAGGCGATGGCGTCTTCGCGCGAGTCGATGGTCCATTCGCGCCAGGGGGCGATGATCTGCACGTTGGGGGCGATGGCCTTATAGCCCAGTTCGAAGCGCACCTGATCGTTGCCCTTGCCGGTGCAGCCGTGGGAGAGGCCGTCGGCGCCGAGCTTGAGGGCGATTTCGGCCTGGCGCTTGGCGATGACCGGGCGGGCCATGGAGGTGCCCAGCAGGTAGGTGTGCTCATAGACGGCGCCGGCGCGCAGCGTGGGCCAGATATATTCGCGGATGAATTCCTCGCGGAGGTCTTCGATGGTGGCGCTGGAGGCGCCGGTGGCCAGGGCTTTCTTGCGCGCGGCTTCGAGATCCTCCTGCTGGCCAACGTCGCCAATCATGGCGATGACTTCGCAGCCGTAATTCTCCTTGAGCCAGGGAATAATGATGGATGTATCGAGACCGCCGGAATACGCCAGCACAACCTTCTTCGGTTTGTTCACGAGTCCTCTTTCCAGATTTTTTGCGAGTAAATTTATTTTCCCCGGGCCTTTTTCCATCCCCCGCCCGGAACTCATTCTAGCTCAGCAGCGTGAGCAGGATTGCTTTTTGTACGTGCAGACGGTTTTCCGCCTGGTCGAAGGCGATGCAGCGTTCGCCGTCGAGCACCTCGTTGGTGACTTCGGAGCCGCGGTGCGCCGGAAGGCAGTGCATGAAGACGCCTTCGGGAGCCAGCAGGTCCATCATCGCATCGTTGACCTGAAAACCGGCGAAGGCGGCTTCGCGCTCGTGCGCTTCCTTCTCGAAACCCATGCTGGTCCAGGTGTCCGTGTAAACGGCCTGCGCACCGGTGACGGCTTCGGCGGGGTCGCGCAGCAATTCGATTTTGCCTTTCGTTTCGCGGGCGGTGCGGCGCGCTTCGGCGACGATTTCCGGCGCGGGGTCATAGCCGGCGGGCGTGGCCACGCGCAGGTGCGCCCCCAGGCGCGCTCCGGCAAGGAGCAGCGAATGGCAGACGTTGTTGCCGTCGCCGACGTAAGCCAGCTTGAGGCCGCGCAGGGAGCCGAATTTTTCCTCGAGGGTGAAGAAATCGGCCAGCGCCTGGCAAGGATGATATTTGTCGGAGAGCGCGTTGATCACCGGGATCTTGGCCTGCGCGGCGAGGGCTTCGAGCGCGGTCTGCTCGAAAACGCGCGCGACGATGCCATGCACCCAGCGCTCCAGACTGCGGGCCACGTCGGGGATGGACTCGCGCTCGCCCAGGCGCGACTGCGTGTGGTCTAGAAACACGGCCGAGCCGCCCATGCTCTGGATGCCCACTTCGAAGGTGACGCGGGTGCGCAGCGAGGGCTTTTCAAAAATCAGCGCCAGCACCCGGCCCGTGAGCGCGCCGCGGTAGCGGTCCGGGCGGGCCTTGATGTCCGCGGCGAGCTGCAGGAGTTCGCGGACGCTCGAGGCGTTCCATTCCGTTCCCGTCAGCAGGTCCGACGAAATCAACAATTGCGTGGCTAGAGTGGTTGCGGTCATTTTCACCTCGCCGCGGCATGGAGCGCCCGGGCCGAGTCCGCAATGGCGGCGGACTCGGACGGGTTCCCCACTCGCGGGGTTTTGGTCAGGACAACTTCGAAGGTACGAAGAAACTCGCGCACCTGGGCGGCGCTCACCGTGTAGGGGGGGAGCAGGCGCAGGGTGGTGTCGTGGGTGCAGTTGATGAGCAGGCCGCGTTCGAGCGCGGCGGCGACGAAGGGTCCGCCTTCGACGGTTAATTCGATGCCCAGCATCAGGCCTTCGCCGCGCACTTCACGGATGAAGGGGAGCTTGCGGGCCAGCGCTTCAAGACCGGCGCGGAGTTGCGCGCCGCGCGCGCGGATATTTTCAAGGAGGCGGGAGTCCTCGACGGTGCGCAGAAATTCCAGCGCCGTGGCGCAGGCCAGCGGCCCGCCGCCAAAGGTCGTGCCGTGCAGGCCGGGGGAAACGGCGTCGGCGACTTTTTGTGACGTCAGGATCGCGCCCAGGGGAAGTCCCGCGGCCAGCGGCTTGGCCACCACCGCGATATCGGGCAGCGAAGAAAAGTTTTGATAGGCGAAATAGCGTCCGGTGCGGCCCAGCCCGCATTGAATCTCGTCGGCGATCAGCAGCGCGCCGTGCTGCGTGGCCAGGCTGCGCGCGCGATTCCAAAATTGTTCGCTTGCCGGATAGATGCCGCCTTCGCCCTGCACCGTTTCGATCAGCACGCAGCAGACCGTGGCGTCAAATTTGGCTTCCAGATCGGCGACGTCATTGAAGCGCACGAATTCCACGCCGGGCACCAGCGGAGCGAAGGGCGCGCGGTATTTTTCCGTGTGCGTGACGCTCAGCGCGCCGAAGGTTCTGCCGTGGAAGGAGTTCTCCATGGCCAGGATGCGCGTCTTGCCCCTGACTCCGCCCACGAGCCGCGCCAGCTTGAGCGCGCCGTCGATGGCTTCCGTGCCGCTGTTGGCGAAGAATACGCGGTCGAGGCCGGACCATCCGGCGAGTTTGCGCGCGAGCGGGCCCTGGTAAAGGTTATGAAACAGGTTTGAGAGGTGAATGGCCCGCGCGGCTTCCCGGCGAATCACCTTCACGATGCGCGGGTGCGCGTGGCCCAGGGCGTTGACCGCGATGCCTCCGAGAAAATCGAGATATTTTTTTCCTTGCGCGTCAAAGACCACCGCGCCGCGCCCGTGGGTGAAGACCAGCGGCGAGCGCTTGTAGGTGGGCAGGAGAAAGTCCACGGCATCGCGCACGGCGGCGTCCACGGGGGATGTCCGCCGCGCCGCGCCCTTTTTATTTTTCGCACCCTTCATCTTTTTTGCTTCTTTCTTTTTGCCAATCACGCCGCGCTCAGCGCCGCGCCGGCCTTGTGCGCCACCTTGCCCAGCGTCACCAGCGTGCCCAGCGCATTGCTGGTCTTTCCGTTCACCACGTCGCCTGCAACGCCCACGGCGCCCAGCAGCGCTTGCGGCCCGGTTCCGCCCACGATGCGCACGCCGCCCACGCCGCCTTCGAGCGCTCGCTTGGCCGCTTCCAGTTTGAGCACCATGCCGCCGGAAACCACGCGGCTGGCCACCAGTTTGCCGATCTCCTCGCAGGAGACGGCCTGGAGAAGTTCTTCCCCTTGCAGCACGCCGGCCACGTCGGTCAGATAAATCAGGGCGTCGGCGCGGACATATTCGGCGCAGGCGGCGGCCATGTGATCGGCATTGATGTTGTAGAGTTCGCCGTCCGACCCCAGCCCCAGGCAGGGCGCCACGGGGATCAGCCCCTCGCGCCAGAGCGATTCGAGGAAGCCCACGTTCGCGCCGGTGAGGTAGCCGACGAAACCGAGTCCGCCGGAAATATCGTTATGCACCAGCGGCTCGGCGCGGAAACACTGCGCGTCCGCGGCGGAGATGCCCACGGCGGGCTGGCCTTCGGCGGAAATGGCCGCGGCCAGGCGCTTATTGAGCAGGCCGGCGAAGACCATGACGGCGGCGTCGCGCGTCTCGCGGTCGGTGACGCGCAGTCCGGCGACGAAGCGGCTCTCGAGGCCCATGCGCTTGAGCGTGGCGGTGAAGAGGCGGCCGCCGCCGTGGACGACGAGAATCTGATGCCCCGCGCGCGCCAGCGTCGCGACTTGGGCCGCCAGCGAATCCACCGCCGCGGAGTCTTCCAGCAAAGCTCCCGCAAATTTGATGACGAGTCTCATTGGAGTGCAGTCTGCTCCTCGATGCCCAGGATGTGATTGAAATTCTGAACCGCCTGCCCCGCGGCGCCCTTGCCCAGATTGTCCAGGCAGGAGACCACGATCAGCCGCTCGCCCGTCTCGTCCAGGGCGAAGCCAATATCGCAAAAATTGGTGTGGGCCACGTGCTGCAGCTCGGGCAGCTTTCCCGCGGGCCAGATGCGCACCATGGGGCGTCCGGCGTAGAACTTGCGGTAGAGCGCTTCGATTTCCGCGGCCGTGCGCTTTTCTCCGAGCCAGATATATAAGGTGGAGAGAATGCCGCGCGCCAGCGGGAGCAGATGCGTGGAAAACATGACCTGCGCGCCGGTCAGGCCGGTGTGCTCGAGAATTTCCGGCGTGTGCCGGTGGGTGAAGAGTCCGTAGGCGCGGAAATTTTCGTCCACTTCCACGAACTGCATCTCCCGGCGAAGTTCCTTGCCCGCGCCGCTCGCTCCGGACTTGCAATCGCAGATGATGCCGCGCCCGGAGTCCATCCAGCCGGCGGCGGCGAGCGGGCGCAGCGCCAGGATTACGCTGGTGGCGTAGCAGCCGGGGTTGGCGATGAGCCGCGCCGAGGAAATGCGCGACGTGTAGAGTTCGGGCAAGCCGTAGACGGCTTGCTCGAGCGCGGCGTCCGGCGCCGCTTCCATTTTGTACCAAGCGGAAAAGGTGGCTCCCGAACGGAAGCGAAAAGCGCCGCTCAGGTCCACCACGCGCAGACCGGCTTCGGTGAGCTGCGGCGCGATTTCCCGGGAAACCTCGTGCGGCGTGGCCAGAAAGGCGGTGCCCGCGGAGCTTTCCGTGATGGCTTCGAGCGAAAGCGTTTTCACCGGGGCATCGCCCCAGCCGCGAAACTGCGGAAAGAGTTCGCCGAGACACTGCGCCCCGGCGGTGTCGCGAAGATAGAAGACCGGCTGGCGCACGGAGGGATGGCGCAGAAGGATGCGCGCCAGCTCCAGGCCGGTGTAGCCGGAGACGCCCACGACCGCGACTTGTTGCGGATCTCTCATTGCAGCTCCGCTTCGATCTTCTTTTGCAGCGATTCGCGCGTCTTGCGCTTGGCGGTAATGATCAGCACGGTGTCGTCCCCGGCGATGGTGCCGGCCACTTCGGGAAACTTGGCGCGGTCCACCGCGGCGGCCAGGGCCTGGGCACCACCCGGAGGAGTCTTCAGCACCAGCATGTTTTCCGCGGGACGGATATCGAGAAGAAATTCGCGCAGGGCGTGGGCCAGCGGAGGAAGGGCAGTGGCGTCTTCGTTCAGGGCCGCGGCGGGCTTGTAACCTTCGGGTGTTTTGACCAGCTTGAGTTCCTGCAGGTCGCGGGAAAGCGTGGCCTGGGTGACGCGCAGTTTGCGCTGGGCCAGCCGGCGGCGCAGGTCGTCCTGGCTGGAGACAGGCTCGCTCGAGACCAGATTGAGGATCTGGCCGTGGCGGTACTTTTTCCCGGCGTGAATGGCCATCGATTGAATATGCAAAGCCATGCATATTTATACGATGCTCCGGGAGCGGTGTCAAACCTTTTTGTGAATTATTTCGCTCCTGCCGCTATTTTTACACCTCTTCGGTTTTGTGTATCATGGGAGTGTAGCAACGCAGTTTCCCTCCCGTTTGCCGGGGCTGCACCAGCCTCTCGCGGGTTCCTAATTCCAAGGAGCCGAGCATGTCCAAAGAACGCATCAGCAACAAGAAACCCCAGGAAGAATACCGCCTGCGCACGCGCCTGATTCACGGCAGCTTCGCCACGGGCCGGTGGGATTACGGCCATCACGTCGTTCCGCCGCAATCCAGTTCGGCCACCTACCGTCTCTCCTCCGTGCATCGCGGGGCGCAGGGCTTCATCGAATTCGCCACGCCGGAATCGCGCCGCGCTCCCATTTATATTTACGACCGCCTGGACGAGCCCAGCCGCGGCATGCTCGAGGAAAATCTGGCCGCGGCGGAAGGCGGCGAAGTGGCCGTCACGTTCGCGACGGGCATGGCCGCGGTCAGCGCCGCGCTGGGCATCCTGACGGCGGCGGGCGATCAGATCGTCGCGCATCATATTCTGTACGGCTGCACGCACAGCCTGATGACCAGCTGGCTGCCGCGCTACAAGGTGCGCACCGATTTTTGCGACCTGTGCCATCCCGAATCGCTGGCCAAGGTCGCCACAAAGGATTGCCGTGTGGTTTATTTCGAGACGCCCGTCAATCCCACCATGGAATTGATCGACATGGCCGCGGTGCGCCGCGTCGTGGATCGCCTCAACGAAGGCCGCCCGGAGGCCGAGCGCATCCTCATCGTGGTGGACAATACGTTTGCCACGCCGTATTGCCAGCGCCCGCTGGCGCACGGCGTGGACCTGGTGGTGCACAGCCTGACCAAGGATATTTGCGGATTCGGCACGGAAATGGGCGGCGCGGTGATCGGCGCCAACCGTTTCTTCAATCACCTGATGCTGTACCGCAAGGATTTCGGCGGCGTGCTCTCGCCGAAGAACGCCTGGCCCATTCTGGTGTACGGGCTGCCCACGCTGGCCACGCGCATGGTCAATCAGCAGAAGACGGCCATGCACGTGGCCGATTTTCTCACGCGTCAGCCCAAAGTCGCCCGCGTGCTCTATCCAGGGCTGGCGAATTTTCCGCAGCACGAGCTGGCGCGGCGGCAGATGACCACTCCCGACGGGCAATTCGCTCCGGGAAGCATGATCTATTTTGATTTGAAGGGAGGCGACGGCAGCATCGAAAGCGCGCGGCAGGCTGCGGAACGCTTCGTGGACCATATCGCGGAGAAGGCGTACACGATCACGCTGGCGGTGAGTCTGGGGCAGATCAAGACGCTGATTGAAAATCCGTTTTCCATGACCCACGCTTCGGTTCCCGACGAGGAAAAAATTCGCAGCGGCCTGCAGCCGGGCGGAATTCGGCTTTCGCTGGGCCTCGAAGACTGGCACGACATCATCGCGGACTTGGAAAACGCGCTGGAAGTGATATAAGGGTAGTTCGCTCGGGCGGGCACCCCTGTCAGATACGCGACATAGGGGCTTGACGAGGCTGGCTTTCGATGCTTTGGCGTGTTACGAATTAATCGTCTAAGTCCTTCTATGCCTATGTCATGCAAATCACCGGGCTGCAAGACGGCGGTCCCCGCCGCGCTGGATGACCAGCAGCTGTGCGTTTTGCATTTCACGCTACTGCTGGAGCAAGGCTGCGCGGAGATGCGCCGCGAGACGGCATTAGGAAAAACCAATCACGAACAACAGGCCGATATTCTTCGCTTCATCACCGAAAACGGCGAGCGCCTGGCGCGCGTTTCCACCAGCGGACTGCATCTCACCGATGACCTGAAGGCCCGCATCCTCAGCACGTTCCTTACGCTGATGAACCTGCGCGAAAATATCGACCGCTCGGCCATGCGCGTACCCTTCGGCCGCGGCGGCAATCCTCGCTGAGTTTTTCCGCGCCGTCTTTCCGCAAAAGAAAAAAATGTTAAGCCCCCAGGTAGCGGGCATAGAGCGAACGGGCCACGCCGGGATCTTTCGTTCCCTTGATAATGGCGCGGCCATCGGCGAAGACGGTCACCTCATACGGTGGGACCTGGAAGCGCAGGAGGAATTCGTTGCTGCGCACGCCGGCCACGCTGGGCGCCAGGCGCTCGCGCACCCGGGCCAGGTCCAGGCTGCGCCCGCGTTCGTGAATCTGCACGGAGTCGCGCCCACACATGGTGATGCGCGGCTGCGCCTGCCCTTCCAGGTGACGGAATTCGTGGCGCGCGCAGACGGCGCAGTCCGGGTTGCGGGCCACGGCGACGGACTGCATGCGCCCGCTCCAGATGTCGCAGGAGATCAACCGCCCGTGCAGCGCTTCGACGCGCCCGGCGAGAATTTTCAGCGCTTCGCCAACTTCCAGAGAAGCCGCCAGGTTCACCACCGGGCCCAGCACGCCGACCGTGTCGCAGGTTTCCTCCATCCCCGGCGTTCCACCCTCCACCAGACAGGCCAGGCAAGCGGTCACCCCCGGGCGGATGACCATCGAGAGGCCGTAGCTGGCCACGGCTGCCGCGTAGATCCAGGGGCGGCCGTGCCGCACCGCATAATCATTCATCAGGAAGCGCGTTTCGAAATTGTCGGTACCGTCCAGGATGAGGTCGAAGCCGCCCAGCAGTTCCTCGATGTTGTCCGGGCGCAAATCGGCGATGCGCCCTTCCACGGCGACGCCGGAGTTGATGGCCCGCAGCTTGCTTTCCGCGGCGACGGCCTTGGGCAGCGAATCGCGCGCGTCGGATTCGTCAAACAGCGTTTGCCGCTGCAGGTTGGAGGGCTCGACGAAGTCGCGGTCCAGCACGCGCAGCCGGCCGACTCCCGCGCGCACCAGCAGCCCGGCCGCAGCCGCGCCGATGGCGCCACAGCCCACCAGCACGGCGCTCGAGGCCCCGAGCTTGCGCTGCCCTTCTTCGCCCAATCCGGCAAAAAGAATCTGCCGCGAATATCTTTCGTTCAGTGAATTGTCCACGCGCGCTCACGCCCTCCGCAATCGTCCGCCGGCCAGTCTTTCCTGCACCAAGGGACAGGATAGCGCCAAAGTGGCACAGCCGGGTAAGGCTAAGGGCTCTGTGCTAACCTTCTATCTGGCCGATTTGGCGACGCGAAAATATGAAGATTGATCGCTTCCATCGAGGCGGAGCCCTTTTTTTACTGCCGATTCTCTGCGCTGCCGGGGCGCTGCGGGGTCAGGTTCCCGCGCCCGCGCAACTCGCCGGGCAGACGGCTTCCGCGCAAGAATTGCCGAGCGCTCCTGCGCCAGCGCTGGCCGTCGTGGCCGTGCGCATTGTGACGCACGAGGGACGAATTCTCTCCGAAGCTCCCCCCGGACTGCCTCTGGTCGTGGGCCAGCCGGCCACGGCGGGAGCCATTCGCGAATCCCTGCGCATTCTCTACCGCACGGGAAATTATCAGGATTTGCAGGCCGTGGAAACTCCGGTCGATGGCGGCGCGCGCATTGATTTCCTGGTGCGCGAAAATCTTTTTTTCAATCAGGTGCGCATCGAGGGGCTCATCGCTCCGCCCAGCGAAGCCACGGCGGTCGCTTCCATGCAGATCAATCTGGGGCAGGTGTTTCGCCAAACCGTGCTGGACGAGGGCCTGAGCCATTTACGCGAGGCGCTTGCCGAGGAAGGACTCTACGAAGCGCGGGTTACCGCCGAGCCCGTGCCGCACGCGCAGACGCAGCAGATGGACGTCCTCGTGCGCGTCGTCCCCGGCCCCCGCGCGCGCATCGGGCAAATTGAATTGCTCAACCACACCGGCTATCCTTCCGCCGAACTGCTCGAGCAGGCCCGCCTGGCCTCCGGGCGCGACTTGACGATGCGGCGGCTGCAAACGGGCAGCGAACGCATTCGCAAATTTCTGGGAAAGAACGGGCATCTCGGCGCGCGCGCGACCGTGCGCCGCGGCCCTTACGACGCCGCGAAGAAGACCGTGCCGCTGGAACTGGAAGTGAACGAAGGACCGCGGGTCCGCGTGGACGTGAGCGGAGCGAAATTTTCGCGCCGCGCGCTGAAGAAGCTCATCCCCATCTACCAGGAAGGCGCCATTGACCCCGACCTGATCGAAGAAGGGCGCCACAACCTGCAGGAACGTCTGGAGAATGAAGGTTATTTTGACGCGCAGGTAAGCTACACGACGGCGACGAAGGCATTTCAGAAAACCGGCAGCGCCTGGAAGAGCGAGGAAGAAGTGGTCACCTACGCCATCGAGCGCGGCGAGCGCCACAAAGTGGTGGGCATTGAAATCGCGGGCAACCGCTACTTCAGCCGCGAACTGCTGCGCCAGCGTCTGCGCATTCAGCCCGCCGCTTTCGCTTCGCCGGGGCGCTTCAGCCGCCGCCTTCTTGATGATGATGCGCAGTCCATGCTCAGCCTCTATCAGGGCAACGGTTTTGAGAATGCCCGGGTCACTCCCGTGGCCCTCGATGATTTCCACGGCAAAAACGGCGCCCTGCTTGTGCGTTTCCAGATTGAGGAAGGCCCGCAAACAAAGGTCGGCTCTCTCGCCATTGAAGGAAACCGTTATTTTTCCCAGGACGAACTGTTTTCCGTCATCGGCTCGACGCCCGGCCAGCCCTTCTCCGAATTCAACGTCATCTCCGACCGCGACAACATTCTGGCCCTCTACTTCAACGAAGGTTTTCCGCAGGCCCGCTTTACCGCCGCCGTCGAGCGCTCCGCCGCCGCTTCCTCTTCGCTTCCCGCCCAGGTGCGCCTGACCTACCGGCTCGAGGAGGGGCCGCAGGTGCGCGTCCGGCAGGTGCTGATCGGCGGCCAGCACCATACCCGTCCGGCCGTGATTCAGCGCGAAATCCGCTTCCACCCGGGCGAGCCGCTGCGCCAGGGCGAAGTGGTGGAATCGCAGCGGCGCCTTTACAACCTGGGCATCTTCAATCGCGTGGCCATCGAGCCGCAGAATTCCGCGGGCAGCGACCCGCAAAAAAATGTCTCCGTGCTGGTGGAAGAGTCCAAGCGCTACACGCTCTCCTACGGAGGCGGCGTGGAAGTGCAGCGCCTGGCCAGCACCACCGATCCTACCGGAAGGCAATTGCGCGCCAGCCCGCGCGGCCTGCTGGAAATCTCCAAGGCCAATCTCTCCGGCCGCGCCGATTCGCTGGCCCTGAAAATCCGCGGCAGCACGCTGCAGGGCCGCGCGCAGCTGATTTATTCCGCGCCCAGCACGTTCGGTAAGGATGTCATGAGCTTCCAGGCCATCGCTTCCGCGGAGCGCATTCAGGACATCAGCACATTCAGCGTGACCCGTTACGAAGGCACCGTGCAGCTCACCCAGGTGGTTTCGCCACTGACTTCGCTGCTCTACCGCTACGCCTTTCGCAAGGTTCTGGTCAATCAGCTGAAGATCACTCCGGAGGAAGTTCCCCTCTTCAACCAGCCCACGCTCGTCTCCGAATTCGGGCTGGGCTGGTTCCGCGACCGCCGCGACAATCCCGCCAATGCCACGCACGGCAACTTCACCAGCGCCGATGCCAGCGTGGCCGACACTTCCATCGGTTCGAGCGCCAGCTTCCTGCGCTTCTTCGTCCAGAATTCCAGCTATTATCCTTTGGGCCGCCGCTTCAGCTTTGCCCGCTCAATGCGCTTCGGCGTTCTTCTTCCCTATCGCGATACCGTTTCTCTCAGCTTTCCCGCTCCCATCACTCCTCCTCTGCCCTCCGTGATTCCCCTTCCCGAACGCTTCTTCGCCGGAGGCGGCACTACCCTGCGGGGCTTCGCGCTCAACCAGGCCGGCCCGCGCGATTCCCTCACGGGCTTCCCCGTCGGCGGACAGGCGCAGCTGATTCTCAATCAGGAATTGCGTTTCCCCATGCGCATTCCCCTTTTCGGCACGCAGCTCGGCGGCGCATTTTTCTATGACGCGGGAAATGTTTTCAGCCGCCTCAAGCACATCTCCCTGCGCTGGAAATCTCCCACGCCGGTCTTCGATCCGCTCAATCCCACCGTGTGCCAGTACGATTGCACCAACGAACTCGATTCCTTTTCCCATACACTGGGCTTCGGTGTGCGCTATGCCACTCCCGTCGGCCCCATCCGCGTGGATATCGGCTACCTGCTGAATCCTTCCACTCTGGTTGTCCCTTGCCCCAGCGGCGCGCCCGGCTGCCAGCAGTCCGCCACGCTGCCGCGCTTGCAGCTTTTCTTCAGCCTGGGAGCGCCCTTCTGATGCTCCGTCTTCGCCACATTCTGTTTCTGGCCGGCCTGCTGGCTCTCCCGGCCTGCGCCGGGCTTTCCGCGGGCCGCCCGCAGCGGGTTCTCGACCGCATCGCGGCACGCGTCGAGGACGACGTCATCCTCTACAGCGAAATCCGCGACCTGGCCACCTTCCAGCAATTGGCCGGCGGCAAGCGCGAGACCGACGCGCAACTCCTCGATCGCCTCATTGACCAGTGGATTGTGCGCACTGAAGCAGAGGCTTCCCATTACCCCCATCCCACGGAAGCCGAAATTGACCGCGAATTGGAATCCTGGAAAAAAGGTTTTTCTTCCGAAGCGATTCTCGTCAAACTGCTCGCCGATTCCGGCTGGACCGAGGCCGATCTGCGCGGCATGCTGGCGGCGCAGCTCTATCTCACCGGCTATCTCGATTCGCGCTTCCGCCCTTCGGTGCAGCTGCCCGCCGGCGCGGTCGAGGAGTTCTACCAGACTTCCATCGTCCGCGCGGCGCAGGCGCGCCAGGAAACTCCGCCGCCGCTCGAATCGGTGCGCGCTTCCCTTCAGGAAGCGCTGGTTCAAAAAGGCATCGATGAGCTGGCCGACCGCTGGCTGAAGGAACGCCGCGAACGTTTGCACGTCGAAAAGGAACTGCCATGAGCCGCTGGCTTTTCCGCCGGGGTAAACCGCATGGCCCGCATCCGCGCCGGCCCAAGCGCGCGCGCCGCTGGCTGCGCCGGGCGATGTGGATCCTGCTGGCCAAGGTGGTCTTGATCCTTTGCGGCGTGGTGATTTTTCTCTGGAGCGGCGCCGCCGATCCCATTTTGCGCCGGGCCATCATTCACCGCCTGGAAACGGCCACTGGCGCGCGCGTGGAGATTAAACAGTTTTCCATGCGCTGGTGGGGTCTGCGCGCCAGCCTCGGCGGCTTTGTCCTGCACGGCAGCGAGCCCGCCGGCTCCGAGCCGCTCTTCGCCGCCGAGGAAGTGGACGTGGACGTGCGCATGGATTCCGTGTGGGGGAAAAAAGTCTCCCTCGGCGAAGTCGCTTTGCGCTCTCCGCGCGTTCACCTCCTCACGGGCAAGGACGGCTCCCTGAACTTCCCCTCGCCTTCCCGCAAAGGCGCTCCCTCCGCCCCCCTTGGCTCGCGCTTGATGGACCTGCGCATTCAGAAGCTGGAAATCACCGGCGGCTGGATTCTCTATAACGCCACGCGCAGTCCACTCTCGCTGCAGGGCGACGGCATGAGCCTGCAAATGAGCGGCGGCTCGGCCGAACAGCCTCTCTATGTGGGCGAGCTGAATTGGCGCAATCTTGTTTTCTCGTTGAAGCGTTCCCAGCCCATGAGCGCGGCCCTCTCGATTAAGTTTTCCCTGGCTCCGGACGTCTTTCGCATCGAGCAGGCCGTCGTGCGCGTGGCCCATTCCCAACTGGACGCCACCGCCGAGTTGCGCAACTTCGTCCAGCCCTCGGTAAATTTCCGCTACCGCGGCTGGATGCACCTCGACGATCTCCGTCCGCTGCTGGGCAAAACCAAGCCGCCCTCGGGCAGCGTGGACTTCCGCGGCGAAGGCTCCTTCGCCGGCGGCAAACTGCGTCTGGACGGCAACTATTCGGCCCAGGCGGTTTCCCTGCCGTACCCTGAATTCCGCGCCTCGGGCATCTATAACCGGGCCACTTACCACGCCGACGAACGCAGTCTGGTCATTCCCGATTTTCACGTGGAACTTTACGGCGGCGCGGTCACCGCCAAAGTGAGCCTGCAGTTTGCCGGCTTGCTTTTCCGCGCCGATTCCCAAGTTCGCGGCGTCGCCCTCGCCTCCACGCTCCGCGCCCTCGACCGGCCCGCGTTTCCCGTCGATTCCCTCCATTGGGACGCGCTCATCTCCGCCGATACCGTGGAAACCTGGAGCGGCGGTTTTCAGCATTTTGAAATCACGGGCAAAACTTCCTGGGCTCCTCCCGCGCAACTTTCTTCCGGGCGCATTCCCTCGACCGGCGCATTCGCCCTGCACTACGGCCACGACCAGCGGCTCCTGCGCATCTCCAGCGGCCTGATCACGCTGCCCACGGGCCGCGTTACCTCCTCCGGCCTGCTGGGCCGCGACGACACTTCGCTGGACCTCACGTTTGAAACCGCCGATCTCTCCACCTGGAACGATTTCATCCTGGCCATCCGCGACCTCTCCCCCAAGGAGCGCCGCCTCACGCCGGTCATGGCCGGCAGCGGCCGCTGGGACGGGCGCATTCTCGGCCCCATCGCCAAGCCCGCGTTTGTCGGCCATCTCCGCGCCGAACTGCTCCACTACGGACCGCTCGATGCCGACCTGGTGGATGCCGACATCACTTACTCACCCGCCGAATTTTCCCTGACCCGCGGGCGCTTGCAGCGCGGCAGCATTGATACCGAGGTCGAGGCCAATCTGCAGCTTTCGCTCTGGACGTTTCTCCCCGGCAGCCGCTGGCAGGCCGACATCAATCTTGTGCAGTCTTCCGCCGAGGATCTCCAGCGGCTCTTCGGTCTCTCCTACCCGCTGCGCGGCGCCCTCACTGGACAATTTCACGGCCGCGGCACGCGTTCATCCCCCGCCGTCACCGGCCTCTTCGATCTCGCCGGCGGAGAAGCCTCCGGTCTGCCCTTCAACCGCCTGCGCGGGCGCATGAATTGGACTCCCGAACAACTGGAGATCGCCGACGCCGAGCTGCGCGTCCTGCCCCGCGACAAGTCCGGTCCGCAGGGCGCCGGCCTGGTCACCGGCTCGGCCGCCTACCGCTTCGCCGATGACAATCTCTCGCTCGATCTCGTCGGCGCCGGTTTTCCTCTGGAAAGCTTCAACCGCATCCAACTGCCGCGCCTGCCCATCGGCGGCCGCATGAACTTCCGTTTGAATTCACACGGCCCCGTGGGGAAACCGATCGGCGAGGGTTCGTTTCGCATCGTGGATCTGCGCGTCGGCGAAGATATTATCGGCAGCTTCGAGGGCAAACTTTCCTCCGACGGCAACGAAGCCCGCCTGGACCTTAGCTCCTTCATGGCCACCGGCAGCCTCACCGGACATCTGCACATCGCCCTCTCCGGCGAATATCCCATGAGCGGAGCGCTCTCCGTCACCGGCCTGGACCTCGATCCGTTTCTGGTCACCGCTCTGCATCTTCCTCCGGTCACCGGGCACGGCATCGTGGACGGAGACCTGGGCATCGCCGCTCCCCTCGCGCATCCCCAGAAATTCGCCGTGGACGCCAGCCTCTCCCGCCTGGTGCTGCACTACGCCAACGTGCAGCTGGAAAACTCCGGGCCGGTGCGTTTTCTCTACTCCAACGACGAATTGCAAATCTCCCGCGCCACCCTGCGCGGTGCGGAAACCAATCTGGATATCGCCGGCCTGGTGCAGTTCAGCGCCGCCCGCAACGTCAATCTGCGCCTCGACGGCGCCTGGAACCTCAGCCTGCTGGCCGGCTTTTTCCCCGACCTCGAAGCGCAGGGCCCCGCGCAGATTCATGCCACCGTGGAGGGCACACTCGACCGCCCCCGCGTCAACGGCCGCATGCGCATCGAAAAAGCCTCCGCGCGCGTAGCCGACTTCCCCACCGGCATTTCCGCTCTGGAAGGCGATCTTCTTTTTGATTCCACGCGGCTCTCCTTCGATAACGTCACGGCCATGGCCGGCGGCGGCCCCCTGGTCCTGGCCGGGTCCGTCAACTACGCCGAGCGCCCCCTGCGCTACGAAATCAGCGTGCGCACGCCCAAGGTCCGCGTCCGCTATCCCGTGGGCATGAGCTGGCTCGCCGGCGTGGCCCTGCGCCTCACCGGCACTCCGCAGGCCGCCCTGCTCTCCGGCCGCATCACCATCAACCGTCTTTCGCTCACCGAGGGCCTGGAAATCGCCGGAGCCCTCACCAGCGCCGAAGGCATCAGCGGCCCGCTGACTAGTTCTCCCTTCCTGCGCAATCTGCAATTCGATCTGGAAGCCGTCTCCGCCCCCGGCACGCTCGTGGAATGGCCCGGCGCGGAGATCGAAGCCGACGCCAGCCTGCGCGTGCGCGGCACCTGGGAACATCCCATTCTTCTCGGGCACATCCATTTTCTTTCCGGCGACCTGACCTTCGCCGGCAACCGCTACCGCGTCACACGCGGCGATCTTAACTTTGCCAATCCCTTCCGCATCGATCCCGTGCTCAACGTCGAAGCCACCACCTCCATCCAGCAGTACGAAGTCACGCTCAACTTCAGCGGACCTGCCAGCAAGCTCTCCCTCGCCTACCGTTCCGATCCGCCGCTCCCCGCCAACGATATCGTCACCCTGCTGGCCATGGGAAAAACCGGCGAGGAAACGCAAGCGCGCAGCGGAGGAGCCAACCAGGGCGGGGCCGCGGGCGCTTCCGCGCTGCTCTCCGAAGCCATTTCCACGCAGCTCGGCGGGCGGCTGGAGAAACTGTTTGGAATTACCCGTTTGCGTGTGGATCCCGGACTGGGGGGATTGAGCGGCAGCAGCGGTTCGCAGAACGGCGCGGCGCGCGTCACCGTCGAACAGCGCGTGGCCCGCAACCTCACCATCACCTACATCACCAACGTCACGTCCACCCAGCAGCAGATTATTCAGGTGGAGTACAACGTCAACCGCAATCTATCCATCGTGGCCTTGCGCGACCAGAACGGCACTTTCGGCCTGGATTTCAAAATTAAGAAACGCTTCGACTGATCTTTTTTGGAAACTTTCCCCGCCGCGCCCTCTACGGTCGCGCCCGGCTTCCGTCCAGCTCCGCATTCCCCGCGCGCAGCGCCTGCCAGGTCTCCCGCGCCGCGTTTTCGCTCCGCGCGCTCACCGCCCGCTGCATTCCTTCCGCCACTTTGGGCATCTCCGCTCCGAATTTCTGGCCCAGCGGCGAGCTGTAAAATTTCAGCAGCTCCTGAATCTCCTCCGTTGTAAAGTTGCGGTCGTATTCCCGCACCAGCTCCCCGCTCATTTCCGCCGCGGAAAAATGGTCTTTAAATGTTTCCCGGAACGCCGCGCTCAGCTCCTGCGCGCGCGCCCGATCTTTCACCGTAGCGCGGATTTTTTTCGTGTATTCCCCCGAGGTTCGCTCCCCGGCGCTCTTCAAAATTTCCGTGAACCCCGCAAACCCCAGCAGCGCCCGGATGTCCGCCTCTTTCGCCGGGTCCACCGCCGCGGCCCGGGCCGCCGGCCCCGCCGTTCCCAAGTCCTCCGCTCCCGCCGCTCCCTGCTGGCCGTCTCCCATGGCCACGAAAAACGTGCCCACGTAGAGAATGAGCAATGCCAATGCCGCTTTCATTTTACTTTCCCCTGAATTCGAATTGTCATCGCCTGGCTCCCTGCGGAGTCTCGGCGCCCCTGACAATTTGATTTTATGAAACTCCGCTTCCTCTCCGTAGCGTGACGGCGGACAGTCGTGCCCAGTCCTTCACTGTCCCAACGTACAGCAGGAAAACTTTTTCTCCTCCGCTCGCCCTCTCCAATTTCTGTTACGATGGCGCCCCATGACCGAACAGGACAATTCCCTCTCCGCCGCGATTCTGGAGCGCGAAGCCGGGCTGCACCGCAGCCTCTCCCCGCGCCAGCTTTCCATGATCGCCATCGGCGGCGCCATCGGCACCGGCCTCTTCCTCGGCAGCGCCATCTCCGTGCGCCTGGCCGGTCCCGCCGTCATCCTCAGCTACGCCGCGGGCGCGCTCATCGCTCTCACGGTAATGTGGGCGCTGGCGGAAATGGCCGTGGCCCATCCCGTGGCCGGTTCCTTCGGCGTGCATGCGGAAATCTATCTGCATCCCTGGGCCGGCTTCGTCATTCGCTACACCTACTGGCTCTGCCAGGTCGTGGCCATTGGCAGCGAAGTCGTCGCCGCCTCGATCTATTGCAAGCTGTGGTTTCCCCACGTTCCTTCGTGGATGTGGATCGCCGGATTTTCCGCCGCCCTCGTCGCCGTCAACGCCCTCAGCGTGGGCAATTTCGGATCTTTCGAATATTGGTTCGCGATGATCAAGGTCGTGACCATCAGCCTTTTCCTGATTCTCGGCGCCGCGCTGCTCTTTGGCCTTGGCGCACCGCGCATTGGCGCGGTCAACTATTTCTCCCACGGCGGCTTTTTTCCCAACGGCTGGACCGGCGCGGGCCTTGGCGTGGCCATGGCCATCTTCAGCTTTCTGGGCCTGGAAATCGTCGCCGTCACTTCCGGCGAAGCCGCGCGCCCGGAGCTTTCCGTTCCCCGCGCCATGCGCTGGACGCTTCTCCGCCTGGGAATTTTCTATATCGCCGGCCTGGCCGTCGTGGTGGGCGTCGTTCCCTGGAATCAGGTGGGCCTCGGCGAAAGCCCCTTCGTGCGCGTTTTCCAAACCGCCGGCATTCCCGCTGCCGCCGCACTCATGAACTTCGTCGTGCTCACCGCCGCGCTTTCCAGCGTCAACTGCAACCTCTATCTCACCTCGCGCATGATTTTTTCGCTGGCCCGCGGCGGCTACGCCCCGGCTTCTCTCGGCCGCCTCAGCAAGCGCGGAACCCCCGTCCCCGCTCTGCTCGTCTCCAGCGCCGGCATGGTCGCCGCGCTTTTCTTCGACCACTGGCTGCACGCCTCCGCCTACCTCTACATGATGGGCGCGGCCTTTTTCGGCGGCATCTTCGTCTGGCTGATGATTCTCCTCACGCACCTCTTCTTCCGCAGCGCTACGGCGCGCTCCATTCCTCCCCCGCTGCGTTTCGCCCCGCGCGGACCCTGGTCCTCTCTTTTCGGTTTTGCCGCGCTTCTCGCCATCCTCATCTCCACCTGGTGGGTTCCCGGCCTGCGCATCACTCTACAGGCGGGCCTTCCCTGGCTTGCTGTCATCTCGCTTGCCTATATCCTGTGGTCCCGATTCGCCGTCAAGTCCGGCGCGGCATAGCCTTCCCCGCCGCTGCTGTGATAGCTTGCCCCTGGAGACAACGGCAATGGATCCACTGCTCGAACATCGTGGCGAATTTCCCATCCTCGATCGCACCACCTATCTCATCAGCAACTCCCTGGGCGCCATGCCCCGCTCCGTCCGCGCCGAACTGCACGCCTACGCCGACTCCTGGGATCTGCGCGGCGTGCGCTCCTGGGAAGAGGCCTGGTGGGATTTGGCCGCGGGCGTGGGCGACAAGGTTGCTCCGCTGCTCGGCGCGCAGCCCGGCGAGATCTCCCTGCACCAGAACGTCACCATCACCCAGGCGGTCATCGCTTCCTGCTTCGATTTCCGCGGCCCGCGCAACAAGATCGTCATGACCCACCTGGAATTTCCCTCCGTGCAGTATTTTTACAACGAGCAGCGGCGCAACGGCGCGCGCGTGGAAACCATTCCCTCCGCGGACGGCATCCGTCTTCCGCTTGAGAAATTTCTCGCCGCCATTGACGAAACCACGCTGCTCGTCCCCATCTCCCTGGTTCTCTTCCGCAGCTCGTTTCTCGTGGACGCCCAGGCCATCATCGAACGCGCCCACCGCATGGGCGCTCACGTCATTCTGGATTGTTTTCAGGCCACCGGCACGGTTCCCGTGGACGTGCGCGCGCTCGGCGCCGATTTCGCCGTCGGCGGCGTTCTCAAATGGCTCTGCGGCGGACCCGGCGTCGCGTACCTCTACGTGCGCGAGGACCTGCGCGCCCGCCTGCGCCCCGCGCTCACCGGATGGTTCGCCCACCAGCGCCCCTTCGCCTTCGAGCCTGGGCCCACGGACCCGCGCGAGGACTCCCACCGCTATCTCAACGGCACCACCAATATTCCCGCGCTTTACGCCTGCCGCCCCGGATTGGACATCGTGCAGCGCGCCGGCGTTCCGGCCATCCGCGAAAAATCCCTGCGCATGACCGCGCACATCATCGAATCCGCCCGCGAGCGCGGCTGGACCATCAACACCTCGCCGCATCCCGCCGAGCGCGGCGGCACCGTCTCCGTCGACTGCCCGCAATCTCTCGAAGTCAGCCGCGAACTCATCGCCCGCGAAATTCTGGTGGACTGGCGCCCGCGCGCCGGCATCCGGCTCTCTCCGCATTTTTATAATCGCCAGGACGAATGCGATTTCGCCCTTCAGCAAATTGCCGAGATTCTTTCCACTGGCGCGTGGAAGCGCCACGTTTCCGCGGCCTCTTCCTCCTGATGGTTCCGCGGCCCGCACCGATGGTTTCCCCTCAACTCGGGGGGATTCCCCGCTTGCTCATTTGCGTTTCGCGTGGGACGCTAGAATCGCTGCGAAAGGAAAAAGGCCCGCGATGAGCGCCGCACCGGTGGAGCTTTCCGTGATCATCCCCGCGTTTAACGAGGAAGCCCGCCTTCCCGAAACGCTGCGCCGGATTTCCGCCTATCTCGTCCTTTCCGCCCTGGCCGCTGAAATTATCGTGGTGGACGACGGTTCCACCGACGGCACCGCCGCCGCCGCCGAAGCCTTCCGCGCGGAATTCCCCACCCTGCGCATTTTTTCCAATGAAACAAATCGCGGCAAGGGCTACAGCGTCCGCCGCGGCATGCGCGAGGCCCGCGGCCGCCTGGTCCTTTTCACCGACGCCGACCTCTCCGCCCCCATCGAGGAAGCCGATAAACTTTTTCCCTCTCTTGAAACCCACGACATCGCCATCGGCTCCCGGGCCATCGACCGCTCCCTCATCTTCGCCCGCCAGTCCCGCTTCCGCGAACTCGCCGGCCAGTTTTTTAATCTTCTCGTGCGCCTGATTCTGCGCCTGCCCTTTGTGGACACCCAGTGCGGCTTCAAACTTTTCCGCCGCGAATCCTGCCGCATTCTTTTCGAGCAGCAGCGCATCGAGCGCTTCGGCTTTGACCCCGAATTGCTCTACCTCGCCCGCCACCATGGCCTGCGCGCCGCCGAAATCCCCATCCGCTGGGCGCACAGCCCCGCCACCAAGGTGCACATGCTGCGCGACAGCTCCCGCATGTTCCTGGATATTTTCTATATTCGCTGGAACTCGATTCTGGGGCGCTATCCGCGCCGGCCAGCCGCGCAAAACAAAGCCGCCGAGGCCTGAAGCGGCATTAACTTTGCATTATAAAGTACTTGACAGCGCCGCGCCCGTGCCCTATTCTCCCCTCATGCCGGCCTCCAAGCCCATCCCCATCGACTCCTCCGCCGCCGAGCATCTTCGCTACATCCGCGAAACCATGGAGCGCGCCGGCGAATTTACCGCCGTGCCCGGCTGGGGCGGCATGCTCATGGGCTTTTCCGCTCTCCTCGCCGCTTTCTTTGCCTCCCAGCAAAAATCGCAAACCGCCTGGCTGGTCGTCTGGCTGCTCGAAGCCCTGGTGGCCGTGGCCATCGCCGCTCCCGCCACCGCGCACAAGGCCCGCCGCGCCAATCTCCCTCTGCTCTCCGGCCCGGGGCGCAAGTTTCTGCTCAGCTTCCTGCCGCCCATGTTCGCCGGCGCCCTGCTCACGTTTGTCCTGGTTCACGCCGGGCTGTTCTCCGTGCTACCAGGCCTCTGGCTGCTGCTCTATGGCGCGGCCATCGTTGCCGCCGGCGCTTTTTCCGTGCGCATCGTTCCGGTGATGGGCGCGTGCCTGATCGCCGTGGGCGCGCTGGCTCTGTTCGCCCCGGCGCAATGGGGCGACGCCTTCATGGCTGCGGGATTCGGCGCGCTGCAAATCGGATTTGGCGGATGGATCGCCAGGAACCACGGCGGATAGACCGCCAGAAAGAAAGGCTGCGATGGCCAAATCATCTTCCGCGGCGCAGGAACGCGGCTCTCGCTCCACACGCCAAGAGCGTGCCCCGCGCGACGCCTCTCTTTCCGCCGTCAAGGGCCAGGCCGTCGCTTCCGATCTCAACCGCCTGATTCACGAGCGCATCCGCCTGGGCATCGTCAGCGCCCTAGCCGTCAATCCCTCGCTCACCTTCAACGAATTGAAGGCTCTGCTCAAGACCACCGACGGAAATCTCAGCGTGCACGCCCGCCGCCTGGAAGACGCCGACTACGTGGCCTGCACCAAATCCTTCGACGGCCGCCTGCCCAAAACGGAATACCGGCTGACCGCCGCGGGACGAAAAGCGCTTGAGCATTATCTCGCGCACATGGAAGCCCTGATTCGCGCCACGCGCGATCACCAGGGGCAGTAAGAATATTTTTGTTTGCAGTGCGCGGTAGAAACAGCAGTCGTTTTGCGGCGGAGGAAGAAAAACAGTCGTGAGCACTTCCCTACAACCGAATCCCTCGTTCCTTCCTCCGGTCCCCGGTTATCTTTCCAAAGCCGGTTCCGGCCTTCTCCACGTGGCCATCATCATCGACGGCAACGGCCGTTGGGCCGCGGCCCAGGGAAGGCCGCGTTCGGACGGCCATCGCGCCGGCGCGGAGACCGTCCGCCGCGTCATTGAAGCCGCGCCTGGACTGGGCATCGGCACGCTGACCCTCTTCGCGCTTTCCTCGGCCAATTGGAAGCGGCCCGAATCGGAAGTCCTGCGCATCCTGGCCCTGCTGCAGGATTATCTGGCCACCGAAACCGAGCACTGCCAGCGCGAGGGCGTACGCCTCAGCATCTTCGGACGGCGCGACCGCGTCCCCCCCGAACTCCGCCAGGCCATCGACCATGCCGAAGCCGTCACCGCTTCCGGCACGCGCCTGCACGTCCGCCTGGCCATCGACTACTCCGCCCGCGAAGCCATTTTTCAGGCCGCCTGCCGCTTCTACAAGGTCACCGAGCTTTCCCCCGAGCGCTTCGCCGGCGTCCTCGAGGAAATCAACCGCGGCGGCTCGAGCGAAGTGGACCTGCTCATCCGCACCGGCGGCGAGCAGCGCCTTTCCGATTTTCTCCTCTGGGAATGCGCCCACGCCGAGCTTCTTTTCTTGGACAAGCGCTGGCCCGATTTCACTCCCGCCGATCTGGCCTCCTCCGTCGCCGAATTCACCCGCCGCGAACGCACCTACGGTGCCCTCCCCGGCGAGCACCGCGAATCCGCCGCCGGCTTCTAATTCCAATGTTTTTGCTTCTGTAGCGCCAGCCTTTAGGCTGGCAGCTTTTCTCTTCCTCTTCTTTCAGCCCTGGCCACCCCGCTCCCGCGCCATCGCAAACGCCTTGCGCACAATTCTCGTCGCCGTCTCACTCAATCCGTACCGTTCCAGTTCCTCCTCGCGCACCCTCGCCACGTCCGTCACGTCGCTTCCCGCGCACGCCTCCCCGCTCATCCGCTCGCACAAATAGTCCGCGATGACGTAGTGATACCGCGGCCGCGTATTGTTCCCATTTGGCACAGGGGAAAGCCTTCCGCTATCGCCATCCGCGTAAAATACCCGATCGAAGACCTCGATCAGCTCCCCCACGCGCACCTGCAACCCCGTCTCCTCGAGCATCTCCCGCGCAACTCCCTCCCCGAGCGACTCTCCCAGCTCCAGCGTTCCTCCCGGTATGGACCATTCGCCCTTCAGCGGCTCCGCGCCCCGCCGGATCAGCAGTACACGGCCCTCTTCAACCAGCACTCCGCCGACGCCTACCAGCGGCCTCTCCGGATATTCTCTTGATGACGCCACTTCGGCCTCCCGCTCTCACGCGCCCCGGCTGTGTCTCTTTCGCGTCTTTCGCTTACACTTCAGCGCCCGATGAGCCTCGCGGTATATAATACGCTGGTTGCTGCCGCTGGCCTCTTGCTTGCCGGCACGCCGATAATCTTCACCAGGAGGTCGCAGCCGTGATTCGCTGCCCGGATTGTGCCGCAGAAATTGACGTGGACGAAGACGAAGTTGAGGAAGGCGAAATCCTCAACTGCCCGGAGTGTGAAATGGAACTCGAAGTCGTGCAGACGCATCCCGTCCATCTGAATCCCATCACCGACGATCTTGACGATGATGATGAAGACGAAGAGAAGGAAGAAGACGAGGACGAGGAAGACGAGGAAGACGAAAAGGAACTTGAGGAAGAGGAAGAAGAGGACGAAGAATAACAGCGCGGCGGAGTCCGGGACGCTCTTCATTCTTTTCCACTCCGAAATTCACCCGCGGAATTGCTCCCCGGGTCTCTGGCATCCCCTGCACGGCTTTCCGTCATCCAATTGGCAAGGAGCGTAATCTTGAAACCGTTCGCCGCCATCGCCGCCCTGTTTCTGCTGGCCCCCGGCGCGGGATTTTTCTCCGCTGCCGCCGCGCCGCCGCAGAACCCGGCCCCCGCTCCGGAGTCCTCCACCCGCGCGCAAACCCCCGCGCAGAAGGAAGCCCGCAAGCACGAGCGCGACTACATCATTCGCGGCACCGTTTTCAACGACAAGGCTCTGGCCCTGCCCGGCGCCGAGGTGCGCGTGCGCCGCACCCGGGAGAAGAAATTCCGCTGGCGGACCCTCACCAATTCCCGCGGCGAATTTGCCATTCGCGTCTTCCAGGGCGTCGGCGAAACCTACGAAGTCCAGGTGCGTGCGCGCGGCTTTGATCAGCAGGCCCGCACCGCTGATTCCACCACCAACGCCGAGCGCATGGAGAATTTCTTCCTTCGTCTGCAACCGGCCGCCCCCAAGACCTCCAAGCACCACAAAAAGGAGAAACCGTGAACCTGTCTCGCCGCATCGCCTGGGTTTTTGCCGCCCTTCTGCTCCTCTCCACCGTGGCTCTCGCCCAGGGCTCCAAGCACGAGTCCCATCTCCGCACCGTCCGCGGCTTCGCCGTCAGCAAGGATGACTCCCCGGTCTCCGGCGCCGTCGTTTTCCTGAAGAACATGCGCACGCAGGTTGTGCAGAGCCGCATCTCCGATGAGGCCGGCGCCTTCCGCTTCAGCGGCCTGGACCCCAACGCGGACTACGAAGTTCACGCCGTCAAGGATGAATCCCAGTCCGCCACGCGCACCATCTCCAGCTTCGATTCCCGCAAGGAAATCGTCATCACCCTGAAGCTCGACCGCAAGCGCTCCTGAGTCGCGCGCTAGTTCGCCTCGCCCGCTCCCGCGATGCGCACCGCTCCCGCGGCCACTTCGATCTCCACCGGCGCCGGCCCCAGAATCTCGCCGTCTCCATGAAACATCGCCGGACGGTCCGCCGAGAGCTGCACGCGCCGCGCCCGCATGCGCGTGATCTGCGCGCTGCGCACTTCTCCGGTTCGGGTGAGTTGCGCCAGAAGGTCCAGCAGTTCGCCCAGCCCCATCCGCTCCACCAGCACCGGATCGAGCCACCCATCGTCCGCGCGCGCGTCCGGCGCCAGGCGCAACCCCGCGCCATACCGATGCGTATTGAGCACCCCGGCCAGCAGCACCGTTCGCGTGGTCGCGGCGTGCTCGCCTTCGGGAAACTCCATGGTGATCTCCAGCGGCTTGAATTTACGCAGCGCCGCCAGCGCCGACGCCACATAGCGCAGCGTCCCTGGTAACCGCCGGTAACGCCCTCCGGCATACTTCGCCGCCTCCGCATCCAAACCAATTCCTCCGCCGCCCGCATACAACCGCACACGCCCGTCCGCCGTGCGCGCCCGCAGTAAATCCATCGTGCGCACCGGCCGCCGCAGCACCGCCGCAGCCGCCGCCACCGGATCCAGCGGCACTCCCGCCGAAGCCGCGAAGTCATTTCCTCCGCCCACCGGCAGAATCCCCACCACCACCTTGCTTCGATCCACCGCGTTCACCACCGCCTGAAACGTTCCGTCGCCCCCCGCAGAAATCAGCAGCCGCGTGCCGTTGGCCGCCGCGGCCCGCGCGTGCGCCTCCATCTTCTCCACGTGGTTTGTCTTTTCCACTTCGTAGGGAAAATCCTGCGAGGCGAAATAGCGCTCGATGCGCGGCAGATATTCGAGCGCGCGCCCTCCGCCCGCCTCGGGATTCACCAGCAGCAGCGCCGGCGCTTTCTTCGACACGATATTTTCTGGAAGCATCGCGCGGCCATCTTCCGCAAATCCCTCTACCCTGTCAATGCGCTTGCCCATCGATTTTCCCTCTAGCAACAGCCGCTCCGTGAGGACTCCGCAATTCGCTGGCGCAATCCGCGCTTTTCACCAATAATCTCCAGCGAACACTATCCGCCGGAGGACGCATGCCGCCGCAAAAAGTCATCGCTTTCTTTCCCGAAGCCGCCTACGGCCCCGCTCTCAACTCCGTCGGCATCGCCCAGGCCTGCCAGTCGCTCGGCCACACGCCCGTCTTTCTCACCGCCCCGGACATGGCCGGCGTCTACCAGGGCTACGGCTTCGCCGAGCACATCGTCAACATGGCCCCGCCCATGCCCGCCGAAGACGTCGCGCAATACTGGCAGAACTTCATCAACGGCCACATTCCCAACTTCGATAAATCTCCCCTCGACCAGATTGAGAACTACGTCCGCGACTGCTGGGACGCCGTCGTGGAAACCGCCGTCTGGGCCCAGAAGGATCTTCCCGGCGTTCTGCAAACCGTCCAGCCCGATCTCATTTGCGTGGACAACGTCATTCTCTTCCCGGCCATCAAGCAGTTTGGAAAACCCTGGGTGCGCATCATCTCCTGCAGCGAAAACGAAATCCCCGATCCCGCAATTCCTCCGCACCTTTCCGGCTGCGGACAGGACGACCGCGCCTGCTTCCGCGCCTACGAAGAACGTTTTCATGCCGTCATTCGCCCCATTCACGAGCGCTTCAACGCCTTCCTCGCCGCGCACGGCGAATCTCCCTATCCGCTGGGGCAGTTTTTCGAATCTTCGCCGTTTCTGAACCTGCTGCTCTATCCCGAAGCGGTCAAGTTCAAACGCAGCCGCCCGCTCGACCCGCGGAAATTTCAGTATCTCGAAGGCTGTGTCCGCCAGGAGCAGCCCTACGCTCTTCCGCAATTTCCCGTGCATCAGGACAAGCCCCTGGTCTACGTCAGCTTCGGTTCGCTCGGCTGCGGCGACACGAAAACGCTCCAGCGCCTGATTGACGCCCTGGGGAAATTACCCTTGCGCGCGCTGGTCAACGCCGGCGGCTATCTCGACGCCTATTCGCAAATCCCCGCCAACGTCATTCTCGATAAATGGTTTCCGCAGCCTTCCGTAATTCCCCAAGTGGACGCGGTCATCCACCACGGCGGCAACAACACGTTCACCGAATGCCTCTATTTCGCCAAGCCCGCCCTCATCATGCCCTACGTCTGGGACGGCCACGACAACGCCACCCGCGTGCACGAAACCGGCCACGGCATCAAAATGCACCGCAACCATTGGACGCTCGAGGAACTGGGCGCGAATCTGCAAACCATTTTTCACAGCGAAGCCATGAAGCAAAAACTGAAAAACACTTCCGCGCAAATGCGCGCCCAGCCCGGCCCGGAAAAAGCAGCCGGGCTGCTCGATGCGCTGCTGAAAAACAGTTCTCGCTAGGGGAAAGAAACAGGAATGAACGAAATAAAAATACAAAAACTGGATTCCACCGCGCCGCACCTCTGGCCCGCCACCCGCTGGCGCGAGTTTTTTCCTGACGCGGAAAGCTTTATCCTGCATCGCAACACGGACGCCCTGTTCGAAACCGGCATCCGCCGCTGGCCCGCAGGCAGCACCGCTCACAAGACCGCCGCGGACATGCTCTGCTACATCCTGCGCGGCGCGGGCCGCTTCCTATCAGGCAGCGGCGAAATCATTGACGCCGCGCCCGACACCCTCATCCACTTCAAGCAAGGCTGGAACGGCTCCTGCGAAGCCCGCGACGAACTTCACGCTTCCTACATGACCTGCCCCGGCGGCTCCGCAAATCACACACCCGTGCTGAATAACGTCCTGACCGCCGCACCGCTGAAGGACTGGGGCGAAATTCCCACCATGATCGAAGGCGCCTCGCGCACCGCGGGCATTCTGCTCAGCCGCGAAGCAAACGGCCGCGCCGAAAGCGGCCTGTGGACTTGCACGCCCGGAACCTGGCGCTGCGTCGTCACCGCGGATGAGTTTTGTCATTTCCTCGCCGGCGCCTGCACCTACACGCACGACAGCGGCGAACAAATCGAAATCCAGCCGGACACCGTGGCCTTTTTCCCGCAAAACTGGTCCGGCCAGTGCGCCGTGCGCCAAACGATTCGAAAGATTTACATGATTCGCTAGTTTAGTCTTCCAGAAAAACTGAAAATGCCCGCATGTATTCCTTCGTCCCGCAAATGTCCATCAGAAAGTCTATTTATGGCCGGATAGCTTGGCGGCTTGCGCGGCGCCCTGCAAGGCCCCGCGGCGACCGGGAGCATTGCTGAGTGCTGTTTCAAATTCCTTGGCCGCCAAATCCGGCTGATTCTGCGCCAGTAGCAGGTAGCCAAGCTGCTCGCGGGCTGGAACGATCGGCCCTGGTGTGACCGGAAGTTTCTCAATCGCGTCCTCGTCGTCGGCTGCCGTGCGCATCAACGCTGCGGCTTCCTCCGGTTTCCTGTTTGCCTGCGCGGTCCAGGCCCCGACTTCGCGCACCAAAATATTCGTCTGCGCTGCCCAATAATCGGAGCCTGCCGCGCGAAGCTGCTCTTCGATCTGCCGTAAGTGATTCGCTTCTGTGTCGGCTTCTCCGGCCCTTCCGCTCCGGGCTAGTCCGATCCCCCGAGCCCAGACGGCAATGGCAACCACATGCGGTGGGCCTACTTCCGGGGGAACGATCGCTGCCGCGTCGGCCCATTGACTGCGCTCAATTGCATAACGAACCGGCAGCGCCGTGGAGGCGTACCCGATTTTGAAATCGCCACGGTTCAGTTTGGCCATGCTCTTCAGTTGCTGAATAATTCGTTCTGCCTCCGTGTAGCGCCCACTTTGCAGGTATGCGTACACCAGATAATCCATCGCGTGCAGCTCTTCTCCTGTATCGCCCTGCTCGTGCGCCGCATCCCTGGCGGCAAGGTTGCTGGCGATGGAATCTTCCCATAAACCGAGCCGCGTGAAGATATGGGATGGCATGTGAAATGCATGCGGCGCGGAAGGCGCAATCTTTGCGTAGACTCTTGCCGCAGGCAGCCCTCTTGCTGCGAGTTCCGCATTGTCGTACGCATGGATGAGGTAGTGGGGGATTCCCGGATGGTGCGGGTAGTCGCGATAAATCGGCTCCAGTATATCCGCTGCCCGCTTCTGCTTCGCATGCGTTTTGTCCGTCGGCGGTGCGTTCGCCAGCAGCGCCAGCGCGTAAAACACTCTTGCTTCGGTATCCTTTTCGTTCTCTGCCGCCAACTCGCTCATCGCGCGTTCGTAGTTCAGCGCCCGCGTGCGGTAGGCAATATTGGCAGCCTCTTGATAGATCAAGCCTAGCGCTTGGATGAACTTGCGCTCGCGCTCGGAGTCCGTCCCAATCTCTTGCGCCAGTTGAATTTCCCGCTGTCCGGTCGAAATCGCGGCTGGCGAAAGCGGCGGCTCCCACAGCTGATGGAAATGCGTCATGGCAATGCCCCAATGCGCCATGGCACACCGGGGATCCACTTCCGCCACACTTCGGAATGCACTTTCCGCGGCGGCATAGGCAAATGAATGTAGCAGCGCTACGCTCCGGTCAAATTCCTCCTGTACCACCGGCAGGCACGAGACGGGAAACGATACCTTTCCCAGCTTCTCAGGTGCCTTGTGGTGGTGTTCTTCTTGTGCGGTGAGAGAGTGGGGAAACAGCAGCAGCACCGTGAGAAATGTTCGTGGTAAACGGGACATTTTCATCTCTATTTTCACTGTTCTTGTTGATGATATCCAAATTTTGTGCCGAAACCAGAGAATAGTGGAATCTGCTAGCGCGGCGATTACAAGGAAGGCAAGACCGTTGCAAAGTACCCCCTGAATTATTGGTGCCGGCGGAGGGAATCGAACCCACGACCTAGGGATTATGAGACCCTCGCTCTACCACTGAGCTACGCCGGCACGGGACTATTTTCAATGTTACGGAGTTCCCGCAAAACGGTCAAGGCGGCTTCCCTCAGGCCTGGTGCGCGCCGAGGTACTCGTCGTAAGCTCCTAGGAAGCGGTCGATATCTTTTTTCAGCAGGTAGTATGGCGTGGAGAGCCGTATCTTCGATGGCGCGCCGCCGCGAATTCGAATCTTTTTCGTCTTCCACAGCCATTCCTCGGCTTCCATCGTCTTGATCCGCGGATCATTCATCGTGGCGATGGCGCAGCGCAGCTCCGCATCCGGCGAAGTCCAGGGCACCGCGCCGCGCTTCGTCATTTCCGCCAGGATGTAATCGCCCATTTTGCGGTGGCGCCGCTCGATGCGCTCCATGCCGATCCGATTGGCCAGCTCCACGGCTGCGCGCAGGCCCATCAGCGACGGTACGTTCGAACTGCCAATGCGCTGAAAACGCTCGGCGCGGATTTTCTTGTCGTCCCATCCTTCGGTGACGATGGTGTTCCACAAGCGGTCGATGACTTCGTCGCGCACGTAGAGAAATCCGCTGCCTTTGGGCGCCTGCAGCCATTTGTGCGGGCTGGAACTGTACATGTCGCAGCCGATGTCGTGCACGTCCAGCTTCATCATGCCGGTGACGTGCGCCCCATCCACCGCCGAGAGAATGCCTTTCGAACGCGCCAGCGCGCACAGTTCCTTCGCCGGCAGCACCACGCCGGTCACCGTGGTGATGTGGCTGAAGAAAATCACGCGTGTTTTGGGCGTAATGGCCTCGCTGAACAGATTGAGCACCGCCGCGGCGTTGGGCACGGGCCTGGGTAGCGTGACCTTCTTCACCACGATGCCGTGGCGCCTGGCCCGCAGGTTCCACGGATGTTCGCCGCCGGGATGCTCCTGATCGGTCATCAGCACTTCGTCGCCGGCTTGCAGATCCAGCCCGTTGGCGATGTAGCTGTTGGCTTCCGTGGCGTTGCGCACCAGCGCGATTTCATCCCGCTGGCAGCCCACAAACGCCGCCAGCGGATCGCGAAACTCGTTCCACGCGGCGTAGCCCCAGATCGGATAATCTTCCGGGTTTTCCTGGGCCATTTTTTCCGTTTCGTTGTAGCCGTCAAAGACCGCGCGCAGCACCGGCGCGGGCGAGGAGCCTACCGTGCCGTTGTTGAGATACACCTCGTCCGCGGGAATCAGGAACTGCTTGCGCAGTTCGGTCCAGTAAGCCTCTTCGTCGGCGTCAAAAAGCGCCGCGTCCGGCAGACGCGCGGGCGCCTGCTCGATTTTTTCGAACAATCCGCTGCGCAGGCTCAGCGCACCGGCGACTCCAGCAACAGAACCTAGAAAATTGCGGCGATCGATCACGGCATCCTCCATTCCATCCATCCGGGGGCGAGTCTATCGGTTTCGCGTTACCGCTACAACATATCTTGCACACGACGGGCTTGCGGCCTCCTGCGGGCTGGACTATCGTACCAACGCGCCATCGCGGGAGACGCCAAGCCATGAAAAAAACCATTGGGAATCAGGGAAAACTATTTATCGCCGCAGCCGCGCTGCTTACTCTCGCTGCCCTGCCGGCACTGTCGCAGGCGCCGCGACCCAAATCCGCGCATCGCACCGCACCCAAGCCCGCCGTCGCGGTTCCCGCACCGCTGCGCGAAGTGATGGAATCGTTTTCCGCCGCGCACACGTTCCAGCAAGTGGCCCTTGCGCCCGACGCCAGCAAAGTCACCTGGGTCGAAGACCTCACCGGCGCCGACGGCGCCCCCACCGGCGACACCGCCATCTATCTCCGCGTGCTGGGAATGAACAAGCCGGCGGTGCGCGTGGATTCCGGCGTCAAAACCGGAAAGATCGTGGCCGGGCGCGAATTGCCTTTTAACGCCGCGGACGGCTCGGTGGCCTGGGCCCCGGACAGCAAGCGCCTCGTGTTTCTTTCCGACGCCGCGAAAAAGGGCCAGCTCGAACTTTATCTTCGCGAAGCGCCCGACAAGCGCCCCCGCCGCCTCACCAGCGTCACCGGATTTCTTTCTTCCCCGGCGTGGTCCCCGGACGGAAAGACCATCGCCATTCTCTTCACCGAAAACGCCACGCGCGCCGCCGGACCGCTGGTGGCGGAAACGCCGCAGACCGGAGAAATCAAGGAAGCGGTCACCGAGCAGCGCCTGGCCTTGGTGGACGCGGCCACGGGCAACCTGCGGCAAATTTCTCCTGCCGACATGTACGTCTATGAATTCGATTGGTCGCCCGACGGCCAGCGCTTCGTGGTCACCGCCGCCCACGGCAACGGCGACAACAACTGGTACATCGCGCAACTGTACACGCTCGACGCCAATACCGGCGCGATGAAATCCATCTATCAGCCGCCGCTGCAAATCGCCAATCCCGCCTGGTCCCCAGACGGCAAGCGCGTTGCTTTTATTGCCGGACTGATGAGCGACGAGCCGTCGGTCGGCGGCGATATTTTCACGATTTCCGCCGATGGCGGCGAAGCGAAAAACGTCACGCCGGAAATGAAGGCTTCCGCCAGCTGGCTGCGCTGGATCCCGGAAGGAAAAATACTTTTCGGCGAGACCGTGGGCGGCGACGCGGCCTTCGCCACCGTGGACCCCGCCAGCGGAAAAATTGAAACCCTATGGAGCGGCCCCGGCACGGTCAACGCCGGCGACTGGAGCACTTCGCTGGCGCTTTCCGCCGATGGAAAAACCTCGGCGGTCCTGCGCCACTCGTATGCCGCGCCGCCGGAAGTTTACGTGGGCGCGATCGGCGCCTGGAAGCCGATGACCGAGCGCAACGCCGCGGTTCATCCGGGCTGGGGCGAGGCCAAGAGCATCCGCTGGAAGAACGACGGCTACGACGTGCAGGGCTGGCTGATCTATCCCCGCAATTTCGATCCCGCGAAAAAATATCCCATGATCGTGCACGTGCACGGCGGACCCGGCGCGGCGGTGCATTCGCACTGGCCCGGATGGCATGATTTTCCCGTGGCTCTGGCGGGCGCGGGGTATTTCATTCTGGAGCCCAATCCGCGCGGCAGCTTCGGCCAGGGCGAAGCCTTCACCCGCGCCAACGTGAAGGATTTCGGCTACGGCGATTTCCGCGACATCATGGCCGGCGTGGATGAAGCCCTCCGCATCGCCCCCATCGACCCGCAGCGCCTGGGCATCACCGGATGGAGTTACGGCGGCTACATGACCATGTGGGCCGTGACGCAGACCAACCGCTTCAAAGCCGCCGTTTCCGGCGCGGGCCTTTCCAACTGGCAGAGCTATTACGGCGAAAACTTGATCGACCAGTGGATGATTCCGTTTTTCGGCGCCTCCGTCTATGACGACCCCGCCGTCTACGCCAAAAGTTCGCCCATGAATTTCATCAAGAACGTCAAAACGCCCACGCTGCTGCTGGTGGGCGACAGCGACGGCGAAGTTCCCGCGCCGCAGTCGTGGGAATATTGGCACGCCCTGAAAACACTGGGCGTGGAAACCAAACTGGTCGTCTACGAACACGAAGGCCACGCCTTCGCCAAACCCGAACACCAGCGCGACCTCATCCTGCGCAGCTTCGAGTGGTTTAACGCGCACCTGAAATAGCCGCAGGTTCGCTCTGCGGTTTTGCGGAAGTGCGAAAATCCGAAACCTCCCTGCCGTATGCTAACGTCTAAGCAGTGTTGTTTCGGTGTGTTTGGGGAGTTTTTTGGGTATGAGAAATCCTATCTATCACTTTGTATTTTTGGGTGTGCTTGGTTTCATTCTGGGCCTGGGTGTGGGCGCGCCTGCGCGCGGACAAGAGGTGCGCGGGGCGCTGCTGGTGGTGGTGCAGGACGCGAGCGGAGGCCGCATTGCCGGGGCTCGCGTGAACGTGGCGCGGACCGCGGCAGGGTTTGCGCGCGGCGGCCGAACGGACGCCCAGGGCGAAATGCGCTTGGAAGGCTTGGCGCCGGGGACATATCGCGTCGAGGTTGAGGCCGAAGGTTTTTCAACGCGCGCGGGCGACTCCATCGTGGGCGTGGGAGCACAACCGACGCTGGCGGTGACGCTTGCCCCGCGGGGCTTACGCCAAGCCATAAAAGTAGTCGACCGCGGTCCGTCGCTCGCCAGCCAGCCGCTCGAAACCACCAGCAGCGCGCAGAAAACGATCATCACCGCCGAGGATCTGGCCGAGATTCCTCTCTTCGCGCGCAGCTTCGCCAATATCGCCCTGCTTTCTCCCTTCACCGCCCCGGTCGAGCCTTCCGACCCCACCAAGGCGCGCATCACCGCCGTTTCCTTCGGCGGCAGCTCCGGGCTGAACGTGGACCTTTCGGTGGACGGCGGCGACAACAACGACGATTACATCGGCGGCTTTCTGCAGAACTATTCGCCGGAGGCCATGCAGGAGTTCGTGGTGCGCACGGCGCAGTTCGGCGCGGACACTTCGCGCACCAACGGCGGGAGCGTAATCCTTTCGACGCGCCGCGGGACGGACGACTGGCACGGCGGCGCGTCCTATTTCTATCGCGGAAAAAGTCTGAACGCGCGCAACGCGCTGGATAACCCCGAACCGGACCCCAAGCAGCCGTTTTCACGGCAGAACGGCGTGTTCACGCTGGGCGGACCGCTCGTGCGCGGAAAGCTGTGGTTTTTTTCGTCCTTCGAAAGCGTGCGCGAAAACGCCAGCATATCCTACAGCGCGGCCACGCAAGCCGAGTTTGCCGCTCTCGCGCAGCTGGCGGCCGGCGGAGCGATTCCCGGGGTAACCTCTATAACCGCGCCCACGGCCGTGCTGGCGCCGTTCCGCGACACTCTCTTTACCGCGCGCATGGATTGGGCGCAGTCTTCCAATTCACAATGGTTCTTGCGCGCCGCGCTCGACCGCAATCGCACCGACAACGATCTCGTGCAGCAGGCCACGCTCCCTTCGACCGGCGCGAGCACTTCTTCGAATTACTACAGCGTTCTGCTCAGCAACCAGCGCCAGTTCAGCTCGCAATGGCTGGGCGTGCTGACCCTGCAGGCCAGCGGCCTGCATCACGTCAAGGACCGCAACTCGCATCTGGGATTTGCCCTGGCCTTTCCGATGAGCACAAGTTTTCACACCACGACCGGATTCGAAACGTTTGGCGACAATCAATTCGCCACGGAGATCACCGCGTTCCCCGTGGCTCGCGATCAGCAGAAATATCAGCTGCGCTACGACGCCACGCGCTCATCCGGAAACCATTCCACGCGCTTCGGCGTGAATCTCATTCACGAGCCGGTCCTTCGCGGCGCTCTGGCCGGGGACCCCGAACGGCTTTACAGCTTCGATTTCAATCCCACCTACTACGCGGCTAATCCCGCGGCGCTCGCGGCGATTTTTGCCTGCGACCCGGCGGTCACGGCGTGCTCCAACGCCACTTATTTTCCGGGCGGCGACGGCACGTTCGCGCAAAGCCTGCGCCGGCTCGGTTTTTACGCGGAGGACTCCTGGCGCGCGCGCCCGGAACTGACCATTAACGCCGGACTGCGCTACGACATGACCTTCGGCCTGTTCCGCGCCTCCGGACGCGCGCAGACGGACAATTTCGCGGTGCTTGCCGCGAACGCGCTGGGTCTCGGCGGCGCGCTGGGAATCGCCCCCGGCATTCCGCGCGACGACCGCAAGGCCTTCGCGCCGCGCCTGGGAATGGCCTACGCTCCGCGCGGCGCTTCCACAACAGTCCTGCGCGCCGGCGTCGGACTTTACTTCAATGATCTGGCGCAGAGCGGCTGGCAGGACGCCTTCACCGCAGTCAACAACACGAATACGCTAGCGCCGCTCGGCGCGGGCGAGCAGGGCGCGCTGATCGACCCCAACTACCACGCCCCGTATTCGCTCCAAGCCAGCGCGGGCTTCGAACATCTTTTCAGCGGAAACTGGCGCCTCAGCGTCAGCTTCGAGCATCAGCAGGGTGTGCACCAATACCGCCGCTACGAATATATTTCCGGCGTCACTCTTCCCGCCGCCGCGCCGAACCTTTCCCTGTTTCGCACCGACAACCGCTCGCGCTACGACGGCCTGGCCGTGCAGGCGCAGCACCGCTTCTCCCGCCGCTTCGAGCTGACCGCCAATTACGTTCTGGGCAAAGCAACGACGTGGGGCGCGGTGGTGGGCGAGCTGTTCGATTACGTCAATGGCGTGGCCGACGTGCGCGATCCCTTCGGCCCGGGCGACCACGGCCCCTCGGGAGAAGACATCCGCCACCGCCTGGTGCTGGCCGGAGTGCTGCAATTGCCGTGGAAGTTCGAACTGTCCACGCTCTCGCAATTCGAATCCGCGCGCCCCTTCACGCTGGGCACGCCCGTGGACATCAACGGCGACGGCACGGACACCAACGACCGCGCAGTGGTCAACGGCGTGCAGACCAGCCTCGACCAGTTTCGCGGAACGCCCTTCGCGCAAATCGATTTGCGCGTCAGCCGCAATATCACGCTGGGCGAGCGCGTCGAGCTGCGCCCCTTCGCGGAATTTTTCAATCTCTCCAACCGCATGAATCCCGGCAACAACTATGTCGGCGACATCGCCGGCCTGCCCACGCCCGTCAATGACTTGTCCAACGCCACGGCCCTCTGCCTGGACGGCCCGGCCTGCGCGCAGACGCAGCCCATCACCAGCCTCAATCAGTTGCGCGTTCCCGCCGGCGCCCTGGGCGATTTTTTCGGCCCGGGAACAACGGTAGGAATTCCCTTCGCGATGCAGATGGGCATCCGAATTACGTTCTAGCGCGATGAATTTCTGTATTGTGAAAAGTGCGGCTACTTGGGCTGCTTAACGATGCGCAGGTAAGGCTTGAGCGTCTTCCACCCGCCGGGAAATTTCTGCTTGGCTTCCGCGTCCGAAACCGACGGCGGAATGATGACGTCGTCGCCAGGCTTCCAATTGACCGGCGTGGCCACCGTATGTTTCGCGGTGAGCTGGATGGAATCGAGCACGCGCAAGACTTCATCGAAATTGCGGCCGCTGCTCATCGGGTAGATCAGCATCAGCTTGATTTTCTTATCCGGGCCGACGACGAACACAGTGCGCACCGTGGCGTTGTCCGCCGCGGTGCGCCCTTCGCAGGTTTCCCCCGCTTCCGCGGGCAGCATGTCATAGAGCTTGGCGACGATCAGTTGCGGGTCGCCGATCATCGGAAATTTCACCTTGTAGCCCTGCGTCTCCTCGATGTCTTGCGCCCATTGACCGTGGCTGCTGGCGGGGTCGATGCTCAACCCGATGATTTTGCAATTGCGCTTATCGAATTCCGGCTGCAGCCGGGCCATGTAGCCGAGTTCCGTGGTGCAGACCGGCGTAAAATCCTTGGGGTGCGAAAAGAGAATGGCCCAGCCGTCGCCGATCCATTCGTGAAATCGAATGGTTCCGTGCGTGGTTTCCGCGGTGAAATCGGGGGCAACGTCATTGATGCGCAGTGACATGAAGGCTTCCTCTTTGGAATCTCCAGTATAGCGAACAGCCAGGAGAACCCATTTTACGCGGGCGCGTTTTGGGGCGTCAAGGCAGGCTGCTGATTCACGGTGTTTCTATTATCGGAAAGGTGGCCCTAATATAGAGAACCTGCCATGAATTCTGCCAGGCGTCAGACGTATCTCACACCGGGGGATTCCGATCCTAATTGTCAGCGCTTCGCATGGTGTCCACGCGGCCGCGATCAAAATAGATCCGGTAGCAAAACCAGAGCGTGAGGGAACAACAGAACAAACCTGCCATGGCCACAACGGCGGTCACCGCGCGGCCTTCCGGCGGCGCCCATTGCGTCCACGCGAAGAGAATCAGCATCAGAAATAGAAACAGAAGCGCAATGCAAAGGGCGATCAGAGTCATGCCCACGGAGTGCAGTGTGAGTTTCTTGGTATCATCGCTGTGGAGAGAAAAGCGCCCTACGATGAGAAGTGGCTGCAACGAAATCACAATCAGGATGATCCCCACTCCGATTTGGATGCCCTCCTCAACCGGCAATTTCACGCGCCAGGCCAGCATGGCCGCATAGAACAAGCCGATTGGCAGCCAGGCCGCGCACCGCAGCAGGTTCACCTTTGCCAGGACGCGCGAGATCTCCGTATACGAAAGCGGAAAATCGGCAAACGCCGGCCTTTCCATCCCATAGACCTTGATTGGCTGCATGCCGCTCCAGAATCCCCCAAGAACCGGCAAGGCAAACATGCTGGCGATAATGCCGGCGCACACGGGGATCCAGACGGGGATCCACGGTCCAAGGAATACAGCAATCATTCCAATCGCAGCGATCATGCATGCGCGGCGCCATTGCGCGCTCCAGAACCCCACACCTCCGCCGCACAGGAATTCGCCAATTGCTTTTTCCCTGCTGTTCATCAGGCGTGCGGCCACTCGTTCCAGCCAGCCGGAGCAGCTCCAATCCAATGGCCGCAGATGCGCAACCATGATCCGCGGATTCGCCGTTGGGCTCGTATTTTCCCACGTTTCACTTTGCCAGTCTCTCTCCCCCGGCACCTCCTGGTACTCGTCGTCCCCGTAGCTTCCCGGAGTGTTGCCCGCCAACGGATAAAGAAGTTCCGTCATCGGGTATGTTTTCCGCAAGCGCCCATAGGTCAAAGGCAGAGAAGAGAGGATCAACAGGACCAATGGCAGCATGGAAAGGGCTCGCGCCTGACCATCAATTACTCCCTTTTCAAAAATCATGGAAATCCAGGCTGTCGGAAGCGATTGAAGAACCTTCCAAATTGGGGTCGCAACGGATGCTGGAACGAAAAACATTGCAAATACGGAGAGATAAAGGGGCGCGGCCAGCTTCATCAAGCTGGGCCAACGTTGAAGAACGAGTGCCACAAGAACGGCCAGACTCACAACCAGGAGCCATTGCAACGTAGCTGCAATGATGCTCGCTGCCCAGAGGGTTCCCCTCCCGTCCGCCGCGAGCGCCAGATAAGCAAATGCCAGGAAAGAATAAAACCACACAAACAGAGAAGATTTCAGGAAATGCAGCCAGGCATAATCAAAGAATTGTTTATCCGTAACAGGGGAATGCATGGAAAATGCCAAGTCGCCTGATTTGTACAGCAATTCCGATAAGCCATTGGCCCTTCCCAGAATCGTTGCCGCGGAATAAAGGGTGAGTAGTATCAAGGGAAATTTCTGATTTTTGAGGGATACGGCGAATGATACAGTCATCAACCCGAGGAATAACGCGTAGAGGCCGCCGCGCCTGACAAACCGCATCCCGCTCCACTGACGCAGCTTCTTATATTCCTTCCAGTGAGTCCTGGACACACGCAGTCGCGTGCGCGCTTCCTTTCTGATTGCCTTTACGAGGCCCCGGAAGGAATTCACTGCCCTTCCTCACGCAGCATTTTGAAAATATCCTCAAGAACACTGTTCTCACTGCCTGCCTGCGCTTGAAGGTTCTCCACCGCATCAAAAACTCTCAACTGCCCCCGGTGAATCAGGCACACCCGGTCGGAGAATTTTTCAGCGACATCCAGAATTTGCGTGGAATAGAGCACCGTGCGTCCGCGCTGTGCGGCCAGCCGCGCTTGTTTCTTAAAATACGTGATCCCCACGGGGTCCATTCCCGACGCAAATGGCTCATCCAGCAGCCAAAGTTCCGGGTCCACGCTCAGCAGCGCTGTAAGGGCGGTTTTGTAGATCTGTCCGCGCGAAAGACGTCCAATCGGTGTGTCGATCGCGGAAAGAATATCCAGTTCCGCCAGATGCTGCGTGACAGCCGCCGCGATTCCTTCTCCGCCCCGCTCATAGAGGCCGAGAATCATGGCCAGTTGCCGTGTCACGCTAAGTTCGTGGAAGACAACCGGAAAATCGGGCAAGAAATATAGTTTTTTTCGAAGATCCACGCGGCCGCGATTAAATTTCTCCCCATCGTAAAGAATGCGCCCCGCATCGGGAGCCATAATGGCCGAAAGACATCTCAGCAAAGTTGTCTTTCCCGCCCCGTTCGGGCCGAGGAGGGCCACGATCTGACCCGGTTTCATCGTCAGTGAAATATTCTCCAGCGCGCGCACGCTGCCAAAGCGCTTGGTAACAGATTCGAGTACAATTTGCATTTGGTAATGGATATAGGAATTTCAATTTAAAGGCAATAGAAATCAATTGCCACGCTGTCGAAACGACAGAGACGTACTTCCTTCTTGTTATTTGACCCCTCTTGCAGCGCCTTCTACAATGAAGTGCGGGCTGGTTCTTCACGAGTCACCAGCCACGAAACACGAGTCACGAGCCACTAACCATGTTTGAGAACCTGACAGAAAAACTCCAGCGCACATTCAAAAATCTGCGCGGCCAAGGCAAGCTCAGCGAAGAGCACATTGACGCCGCTCTCGCCGAAATCCGCGAGGCCTTGCTCGAAGGCGACGTCAACGTCGGCGTGGCCGACGACCTGCTCGCCGCCATCCGCGCCAAAGCCCTGGGCAGCGAAGTCATGCTGCAGCTTTCCCCCGACCAGCAGGTGCTGAAAATCGTCCGCGACGAGCTGACCACGCTGCTCGGCAAACACGCCAAGCCGCTCTACGCTTCCCGTCCTCCCTCCGTATGGATGATCGTGGGCCTGCAAGGCTCGGGCAAAACCACCACCACCGGCAAACTTTCCCGCTGGCTGACGCAGAACGGCCATCGCCCCATCGTCGTTTCCACCGACGTCTACCGCCCCGCCGCTCGCGAGCAACTCGCGCAAGTGGCCAAAGCCGTAGGCACCACGCTCTGGCCCGGCGCGGGCACGGACAAGCCCCTCGAAATCGTCCGCGGCGCCATTAAGGAAGCCAAACTCTCCGCCTCCGACGTCATCGTGGTGGACACCGCGGGACGCCTGCACATTGACGACGACCTGATGAACGAGCTGAGCATGCTCAAGAAGGAGCTGCAGCCCAGCGAAATCTTGTTCGTGGCCGACTCCATGACCGGGCAGGACGCGGTGCGCTCCGCCGGTGAGTTTCACAAGCGCCTGGGCCTCACCGGCGTCGTGCTCACCAAGCTCGACGGCGACGCCCGCGGCGGCGCGGCTCTATCCATCGGCAAGGTCACCGGAGCGCCCGTAAAATTCGTCGGCCTCGGCGAAAAATACGACGCCCTCGAAGCGTTTTATCCCGAGCGCATCGTCTCGCGCATCCTGGGCATGGGCGATATCCTCTCGCTCATCGAACGCGCCGAGCAGACCGTGGACCGCAAAATGGCCGCGGAACTCGAGCGCAAAATGCGCCACAACGAGTTCACCCTCGAGGACTTCCGCGACCAGCTCAAGCAGATCCGTAAAATGGGCCCGCTCGACCAGATCATGGACATGCTGCCCAAGATGGGCCCCCTGGCCAAGGTGCCGCGCGATGCCCACGTGGACGAAGGCAAACTCAAGCAGGTCGAAGCCATCATCAACTCCATGACCAATCAGGAGCGCGGCGACCACAACGTCATCGACGGCAAGCGCCGCAAGCGCATCGCCCGCGGCAGCGGCACCACCGTGCAGGACGTCAATCAGGTCATCAAGCAATACATGCAGATGCGCACGATGATGAAGCAGTACGGCTCCATGGCCGCGCGCGGCAAACTGCGCGGCCTGGGCGGCAAACTTTCCGGAATGTCGTGAAGCGCATAGGCGAACGAGGTATACTTTTGCGTATGAATCCCGCACCCAAGAAAATCACCGTGGCCCGCCCCGAGCCCGGCGAATACAACGCCTACTACGAAAAATATATTGCCCTCGTTCCCGGCAATGACGTGCTGCGTTTTCTCGAGGACCAGGCCACGCTGTACCTGCGCCTCTTTGCCGGACGCGGCGAGCGCGACGGCGAATTCCGCTACGCCCCCGGCAAATGGACGGTCAAGGAAGCCCTCGGCCACGTCAGCGACACCGAACGGATTTTCGCTTACCGCGCCCTGCGCATCGCCCGCGGCGACAAAACCCCGCTGGCCGGTTTCGAACAGGACGATTACGTGCGCAACGGCGGCTTCGCCGCCCGCCGCCTGGCCGACCTCGCCGATGAATTTGCCCACGTGCGCCGCGCCACCGTGGCCCTCTTCCGCAGCTTTGATGAAGCCGCCTGGCTCCGCCGCGGCACCGCCAGCGAAAACGAAGTCACCGTCCGCGCCCTCGCCTACATAACCGCCGGCCACGCCCAGCACCACGCCAATCTCTTCAACGAGCAGTACTTCCCTTTCATTCCCCGCGCGTAGTTCCGGCCGGTGGACTTTCCAAACAGCACCCCGGCGTAGCCTGCATCAGGAAGTTGCCCTCTCCAACGAGACGACCGCTTTCTTCAACAGGGCGATCTGCCCCGCGTGGTAGACGTGATGGCGCACGGCGTTCTGCAGCATGAATTGCACCGTGTACGGACGGCCCGGAACGATTTGTTGAAGCGCGGATTCCCGCAAGGCCCCCACGGCGCGATGAAGTTCCTCATGGAGGCGGTCCAATCGCGCAAGCGCCTGTTGCCATGCCGCCGGGGTGAGGTTGCCGATGGGCGGGAACTCGCCCTCCGCCGGCTTGCCCATTGCGGCGCCCGCCAGGCACTGAACGTAGACGTTCTCCCAGGCGGCGATGTGCAGGACGAGCTCCCAGATGCTGTGTGCTTGCGGGAGCGGGCGCGAGGCGGCCTGCGCCGGGGAAAGCCCGCCGAGCAATTCGCGCAGCGCGGGGCCGTGCCAGACATCCCCCTCATGGATAACACGGAGTTGCGCGGCAAGATCCTCGGCTTCGGAAATAGGCAGCTTCGTTTTCATTTTTGCTCCACGACCTCGTAATGCTGCACGAAGGGTTCTTTTTCCATCAGAAAATCGTCATCTTCCGGGTAGTAGCGCGCCCGGGCCGTGTCCGCTCCGGCAAAGGCTTCGATGGCGGCCATCGAGTCCCAGTAGGAAACAACCAGGATATGCGCCTGCTCGTTTTCCACCTTGCGCAAGACCGTGACGCCGCGATTTCCGGGCGTCTTGCGGTAGTCGGACAGACCTGTGCGTTCTACGTAGCGGTAGTATTCGTCGGCTTTGGCAGCGGGGGTGACCCCATGCCAGATGCGGGTAATCAAAGCGGGCTCCTTTCGGGAAGCGCAGCGGAAGAAGTGCCCTGCCGGAAGCGCCTCCGTAACCACCAATCGTGTGGTATGGTAGGTACAGATACACTGGCGCAAGGTAACTTGTCAAGCTTATTTTGATGGTTACGCCGAGGGAGTTCCAGCCATGACCCAAGCCCCGCAAGCCGCACCGTTCAAATTTGTTGCCGGCGATCTCTGCCTCGATTTCGTCAATACTGTCGGCGGGCGCCTCCGCACTTCCTCCGGACGGCGCGGGATGGGCGGCGAAATTCTCCGCGAGCAACTGCTGGGCTACGCGGATCTCCTGTCCTGGAGCCGGCTAGCCGGAGCAGTAATGCAGCAGGAGGCCGGCGCGCTGCTGCGCCGGGCGCAACAGCACGAAGGCGACGGGCGCGCGGTTTTTGCGCGTGCGCTGGCCCTGCGCGAAGCCCTCTATCGCATTTTTGCAGCTGTCCTGGATGGCCGCGAGCCGCGGAAAGCCGATTTGGCCGCGCTGAATGAAGAATTGACCATCGCCCGCGGGCATGAGCGCCTGCATTGTGTGAACAAGCAATGGCTCTGGCGCTGGGAAGACGCGGATCCCGAACTCGACCGTCCCCTGTGGCCCGTGGCGCAATCCGCGGCAGCGCTTCTGGCTTCACCGCGCCTGAACCGCGTCCGGGAATGTCCCGGGGAGCGCTGCGGATGGCTCTTCCTCGACGGAAGCAAAAATCACAGCCGGCAATGGTGCACCATGCGGGATTGCGGAAACCTGGCCAAAGTGCGGCGATTTCGCGCGCGCCGGTCGGATGCGGCGTGAGGAACTTCCCTCTCAGCCCCCGCGCTTAACGGGTTCGTGCCCGGGACAATCTCTCATGGGCAAACGGGGATACTTCGCGTAAACGGAATCACTCGCCGAGCGCTCGCACAGCATAAACACCGATCCGCGCGCCGATTCCACCCGCCGCGCGTGGGCACAATCGCCGCACAGGCCGGCCCACTCGGCCTCCCCGGCCGCTTTCTTCCCTTCCTCACGCATGCGACTCAGGATAGCCCATCTCCCGACAGGAGTCAGTTTGCGCTTTGGATTATGGTGAATCCCAGCGCGGCCCTCGGGCAGTGTCCGGCTTAGGCAGTGATAAGGCCTCTTGGCAGAAGTTCTCGGGGGAGCGAGGAAAGTGCTCGTTCATCGTGCTTCGTCAAGGTCGAGATTTTGAGGACATTTTTCGAGGAGTTTGGTTCTTGTCCTTCGACGCGTCCCTCTCCTTCTCCTGACAATCCATTTTTTGCGCAAGTGATCCGATGATTTGCTTAAATGAAATCGATTCTGACAGCACAAATGGAATCTCTCCGTCAGGATTAATTACGCTGCCACTAAATCCCCGTTGGATGCTCACGAAGCGGTTTCCCAGCAGGCCTTCTGTAATCAGCGTAGCAGTGGAATCACTACGGATTGTCTCCTGGTAGCGCTTCTCTATCCGCAAGACCAACTCTATCCTCCGCTCAGGGCCCGCCGGTGCTCCCGCAAGCCTAATTGCATTCACAGTCCCGACGCTGACACCGTCAAGCTTTACTGGGGCGCCGACGCTTAGACCCGCGGCTTCTGGGGTGAGTACCCGCAATCGGTACGATGGAACGAAAACGCCCGTGGACCAAAGGTAGAAAAGGATCCAAGTTAAACTTGCCCCAGCAAGAACGGTTCCGGTAATTTTCAATGTTCTGTCTGAAATGCGAATCGTTATTTCCGCCATCGCTGAGCTCCCCGATCTTCCCTTGTGTTCTCAGGAGATCTTCAAGGCAAGAAACATAGATTTGACCTAGCATCAGTGTCAACAAATCTTATCGCCACTGATGGGCTCCCTGGCAGGCCGTCATCCTCCCTGGAAGTCAGCATTTGCAATTTGAATAAATTTGTTTAGTCTCTTTTGGCCAAGGTCACCCTGCCAAGGTAGGTCATCGGTCTACCTGGCTTTTCCTTGACCCTGTCCCTCAGGCCGTCTGAACTAGTTGTCTTGAGAGCGGCCGAGAAAAGCCAAGGGGAATGCTTTGCCGAAGCGAACATTTCAGCCGCGCAAGCGCTTCCGGAGCAAGACGCACGGGTTCCGGGTACGAATGAAGACCAAGGGCGGGCGCAAGGTCATCGCCGCGCGTGGGCGCAATCGGAGCATCGCCCGGCGCGCACCGCCTCGCCTCTATCTTTTTTCCCTTCCTCCGTCATCCGCCTCAGGATAGCTCAACTCTTGACTTGATGCAGATTCGTCGAGCGCGTTGCGCTACTGGATGGTCAGTGCTGCTGTGACAGAGTGCGCCACATTTCCCGTGCTGGAAGAGGACGAAGCTGTGACCTGCACGTTATAAGTTCCCGAAGGAGTGAAGGGCCGGCTTGTGCTTCCACAGGAAGACATCAGTCCGATAGCTGCCAGCAACACTCCGGCCGATAGCAGGAGGCGGCGCGCGTTTTGGCGGCGGCGCAAAAGGAGCAGGACGCACCAGAAAGCGCAAGCAAGAGCCCACGCCGTCAAGAAGGAAATTGGCAGAGCCGGTGGTCTTCCCGGTAAGGGAGGTTCCAACATCGCGCCGGGGCTGACCGTGGTGATGGTAAGAGTCGTCGTGACCGTGGAAGCGTTCGGCGTCAGCGTGGCCGGACTGAAGACGCACGCCGCCAGCGCGGGCAGCCCGCTGCAGGAAAAATCAATCGCGGAGGCGAAATTTCCTTCCGGCGTGACGGTGAAGGTGTATGTTGCGACGGAACCGCTGGAGATCGTCCGGGCAGCCGGACTATCGGCAAGCGTGAAATCGGCGGGATTGACGGTCTGCGACAGCGCGGACGATGTGCTCGCCAGATTGTCGTTGTCGCCGTTATATGCTGCCGTGATGGAATGGCTCCCGAGTGTCAGCGCTGCAGAGGTGAATGCAGCCGCTCCGGAAGAGTCCAGAGCAACAGAGCCAAGAATGATGGCGCCGTCGAGGAACTTAACTGTGCCGGTAGGAACGGCTGTTCCCGGCGAGACTTCGGCAACGGTGGCCGTCCAGGTCACGTTTGCCCCTAGAAAGGCGGGATTGGCGTTTGAAGCCAGAGTTGTGGTGGTCGGCGCCGGAACCACGGTGAAACTATACGCGGATACGCTGCCAATCATGGGACTGTTCCGACTGTTGGCGCTGGCCATTTGCGCGTCCCCCGCATACGCATAGAGGATGTGATTACCGAGCGGAAGCGGAGCAGTTTGCCCGCTGAAGCTGTTTCCACTGCCGGTGGCAGGAAGCCATGAGTTCTGCCGGGAATCCACTTGGTAATAGACTCCCTGGACGGCGGGAGTGCCCGGAGCGTAGGTGTCGGTGGTGGTGAAGGTGAACGTAGCTGGCCTGCCGAAAAATGCCTGATCATTGGTCAGCGGGGTTATGGCCGTCGTGAGCGGAACAAATTGGACATCTATTTCCTTGATGACCGTCACGTTGCCGCCGCCCCAATTGGAGATGTAAGCAGTATTGCTGGCCGGGTTCACGGCCAACAGAGCGGGACCTGCGCCTGCCGCGACGGTTGCCGTGTTGTTGGTCGCGCCGTCGATTACCGTGACGTTCCCGCTCCCGTTGTTTGTGACGTAAATTCGATTGGTCGCCGGATTTACGCTGATGCCCCAGGGAGCGGTCCCCGCCGCGACGGTCACCGTGGTGTTGGTTGCGCCGTCGATCACTGTTACTGAATGGCCGCCCCAGTTGCCGACGTAAATCTTGTTCGTCACGGGATTCACAGCTACGGACTGGGGATGCGTTCCCGTGGCGACGGTTGAGGTCGTGTTGGTCGCGCCATCAATCACGGTGACGTTTGCGCTGTTCATGTTGGCCACATAGATCTTGTTGGTGACCGTGTTCACCGCGACGTCGTAGGGCGCGTTTCCAGCCGGGACGGTGGTCGTCGCATTCGTTGCCCCGTCAATGACGGTTACGTTTCCGCCGTTGGCATTGGGCACGTAAATTTTGTTGGTGACCGTGTTCACCGCCGCGGCATAGGGTGTCATTCCGGTTGTGACCGTGGTTGTGCCGTTTGTCGCGCCATCAATCACGGTGAGGGTGTTGTCGGTGTAGTTCGGGACATAGATTTTGTTGGTTACCGGATTGACCGCCACGGTGCGGGGACCTATGCCCGCCGAAATGGTCGTCGTCGAATTGGTGGCCCCGTCGATGACGGTCACGTCATTGCTGTTGATGTTTGCGACGTAAATTTTGTTGGTGAGCGAGTTCACCCCCACGCCATAGGGAGCGCTTCCGGCAGCGACCGTTGTCGTTGCGTTCGTGGAACCATCCACCACCGTCACGGTATTGCTGTTGGCGTTGGCCACATAAATCCTGTTGGTGGCCGGATTCGCCGCGATGGACCAGGGGCCGCTGCCCGTGGTAACCGTCGCGGTGGAATTGCCGGCTCCGTCAACGACCAGGACATTGTTACCGCTATAGTCGGCCGCATAAATCCTGTTGGTTACAGGATTGAGAATGATTGCTTGCGGGTAGACTCCCGACGGCAGTCCCGTCGTGGTACTGGTGGCATTCGTGGCGCCATCGATGACCGTAAGATTGCCATCGGCAACATAAATTTTGTTCGTCAAGACATCCACGGCAAGTCCGGTTGGATTCACCCCAACGGAAACCGTCTGCGGGGCGTTCGTGGCCCCGTCAATGACGGTGACGCTGGCGCTCACTTGGTTCGCGACGTAAATCCGGTTGGTCACCGGGTTCACGGCCACGCTGAAGGGATTGGTTCCAGCAGTAACCGTCTGCGTTGTGTTCGTCGCGCCGTCGACCACCGTAATGTTGGCGCTGTAGTAGTTCGCCACGTAAATCATGTTGGTCACGGGGTTCACGGCCACCGCCCAGGGCCCCGTACCGGTCGCAATGGTCTGCGTCAGATGGGTGACGCCATCCACGACTGTCAATGTGTTGCTGGCCTGATTCAAGACATAAATTTTGTTCGTCACGGAATTCACCGCCACATCGCGGGGAATGCTTCCCGCGGCGACGGTCTGCGTGTTGTTGCTTATGCCATCGATAATGGTCAAAGTTCCTGAACTGACGTTTCCCACATAAATCTTGTTGGTCACCGCATTCACGGCCACGGCCCAGGGACTCGTTCCAGCGGCAACGGTCTGCGTCGTGTTCGTGGCCCCGTCAATGACGGTTACGTCGGCGCTCAACCAGTTGGTCACATAGATCTTGTTTGTCACGGGGTTTACGGCCACGGCCATGGGCTGCGCCCCTGCGGCGATGGTCTGCGTGGTATTTGTAGCTCCGTCAATCACCGTTACGCTGTTTCCGGTCAGGTTGACCACGTACGTTTTGTTGGTCACCGGGTTGACTGCCATCATCTCTGGTCCTGTCCCGGTCGCTACGAAGGCTGTAACCGACTGCCCCGCCGCCGCTCCGGGCCATAGCAAGCCGCACAAAAGAAGGCATGCGGAAACGAAACTACGCGCCGCGTTGCATGTCCGGCTTGGCTTAAGCTTTGTGTGAGAAAAGAAGTTTGCCCGCGTTGAATTCAGAAGAGACCTCTGTGCCGAACCATGCGGTATGCCCATTTTTTCGCTCCCGGCGGCCTTCTTTTCGAAATGACGGCTGCTGCATTTGACCGCTCCGTGCAAAGCCCGATTTTGTTTCTTCAGGGCGGCGGCGATTCAGCGTGCCGGCAAGAAATGACAGGGTTCTGACTGCGACTTGCCCTTCCAGGCTTTGCCACACTCCGGACTCGCGGACAGCATCAAAATATTGAATGGAGTATATATGTGCAAGGCACTTGGCGCAAGATACGATTAGAAGCAATACAACAAACCGGTGACCAAAAGATTCAGCGCGCCCGTTTACAGACGGGGGATAAGGCCGGCCCGCAACTCTATCTCTGTAGATACATCCAACCTCTCCTATTGCCGAGCTTCCTTGACCCTGCCCCTCAGGCCGTCTAAACTAGTTGTTTTGAGAGCGGCCGAGAAAGGCCAAGGGGGAATGCTTTGCCAAAGCGTACATTTCAGCCGCGCAGGCGACGCCGGAGCAAGACGCACGGGTTCCGGGTACGAATGAAGACCAAGGGCGGGCGCAAGGTCATCGCTGCGCGCCGCAAGAAGGGCCGCCATCGCCTCACGCCCGAATGAACCGGGCCGCCTGAATTATCCGCGCGAAGCGCGCATCGTGCGCCGCGGCGAATTCGACGCCGTTTATCGCGCCGGCAAGCGCCGCTCCAGCGCTTACTTCACCGTATTTCTGCGCTCCAATTCGCTGCCGCACAGCCGCTTCGGCTTCAGCATCAAAAAAGCGCTGGGCGGAGCGGTGGTGCGCAATCGCATCCGGCGCCGCCTGCGCGAAATCGTCCGGCTGCACCGGGGGGAGATACCAGCGGGATGGGACATCGTTGTACATCCGAAGAGCGCCGTGGCCAGAGCGGAATTCTCCGCGCTGGCGGCGGACTTTGTGCGCCTGATTCCCCGGCCGTAGCCCCGCGCTCCGCCGCTGCGCTCGGCGTGCGCGCGGCTTTGCTGGCGCTGCGCATCTATAAATCCTATTTCTCCATTTTGTTCGCGGGCAGCTGCCGCTTCGAACCGTCCTGCTCGCGCTACGCCTACGAAGCCATCGAGCGCTTCGGCCTGGCTCGCGGCTCGTGGCTCGCCCTGCGCCGCCTGCTGCGCTGCCAGCCCTTTTCCAAATCCTTCGGCATCGATCCCGTGCCGGAACTTGAAGATTCACCGAACGATCTTTCATCCCTGACGACCGCTGCCGGCCTCGCGCCTGCTTCAAACGTCCGCAACGAGGTGCGCCCGTGAACGGTTCCGACCCCAACAAGAAGGGTTTTTCGCACGAACTCCGGCTCCTGCTGGCCTTCGCCCTTTCTTTCCTGGTGATGTCCCTGTGGATCAAGTATTTCGGCCCCAAGCCCTCGGTGGAAAAGCCGGGAACGGCGGCGACGGCCACGGCTACGCCGGGAAGCCCGGAAACGCCTGCGAACGCTTCTCCTGCCGCGACTGCTCCGGCGGTAACCAGGAAACCCGTTGAGAAGACCGCTGCCGTTGCCGTTCAGGCCGCGCCTGCCAGCGTTCCGGTGATCGCCGATACGCAGGAACGCACGTTCGTAATCGAAAGCGATCTCTACCGCGTGGAATTTTCCAATCGCGGCGCCGTGGTCAAAAGCTGGCAGCTGAAAAAATACACGGACGACGCCAAGCCGCAGCGCATCCTCGATCTGGTCCACCCCGAAGCCGCCGAGCAGACCGGCGGATGGCCGTTTTCGCTCTCCCTCGACGACGCCAGCGATGAAGCCTCCGCCAACAAGGCCCTCTACAAAATCGAACCCGGCCCCGCCGGCGAGCACGGCGTCTCCCAGGTGCGCTTCTCCTGGAGCGACGGACATCTGCAAGTCACCAAGGAGTTCCGCTTCGACGAATCGTATACGGCGCACATAAGGACCACGGTGACGCACGACGGCAAACCCGTTGTCGCCGGTCTGGCGTGGCGCGGCGGCTTTGGCGACCTCACCGTGGCCGACCCCGCTCCCGTCGAGCAGGTCAGCATTCTCTTCAACACCGCCGGAAAATTGAAAAATCTCCCGCACAAGGATCTGAAGTCTCCCGGGGAGACTCCCCGCACATTCTGGTACACCGGCATGGACTACGCCGGAATCGAGGACCGCTATTTCGTCGCGGCGTTCCTGCCCGACACCGATTCCGGAGCCAAGGTGGCCACGCGCTATTGGAAGCTGATGCGCGATGTGAAAACCCCGGAAAAGACCGTGCAGGAACCCGTGGCGGAAATGGCCGCGGGCAACGGCACGACCGATCCCGTCTCCCTGCGCGTCTACATCGGTCCCAAGGATTACGAGCAGCTCAAGAAAATGAATCCCCCGCTGCATGCCCTGGTGCAGTTCGGCTGGATGGAATTCATCGCCGAGCCCCTCTTCCATGCCCTCAAATGGACCCAGCGCTACATTCCCAACTGGGGCTGGGCCATCATCGCCCTGACCCTGGTCATCAACATGGTGCTCTTCCCCATGCGCATCTCCAGTTACCGCACCATGCTCAAGATGCGCCGCGTCGCTCCGGAAGTCAGCGCCATCAAGGAGCGCTACAAGAAATACAAGCTCAACGACCCCAAAAAAGCCGAAGAGAACAAAGAGGTCATGGCCCTCTACCAGCGCGAAGGCATCAACCCCCTGGGCGGCTGCTTCCAGATGCTCGTGCAGATGCCCATCTGGTTCGGCCTGAACACCGCTCTGCGCTACTCCATCGAACTCCGCCACGCCAGATGGCTGTGGGTCAGCGACCTTTCCGCCAAGGATCCCCATTACATCCTGCCGGTAACCGTGGGCATCTCCATGTATCTGGTTTCGAAAATGACCCCCATGGCCACCACCGACCCCAGCCAGGAAACCATGATGAAGTTCATGCCCATCATGATGGCCGCCTCCTTCATCTTTTTCCCCTTCTCCAGCGGCCTGGCGCTGTATATTCTCACCAGCAGCGTGGTGGGCATCGGCCAGCAGTGGTATCTGAACAAGACCCATCCCGAACCGGCCAAGCCCGCGCGCGGCAAAAAGTAAAAAGGTAAGAAAGTACTGAGGCGCCCCCTCCGCCGTCAGCAAGACCAGCAGCAGGAGATGAACGACATGCCTCCGATACTCGTCAAGGATGGTCAGCTGGACCGCAACGCCACGGCGGAGGCGCTGCGCGGATTCCTAGAAGGCTTCCTTCGCGCCGCGCATTGGAATTTGAAGGTAACCGTAAGGACCGTGGATCCCTCCGCGGCCGGCGACAGCGCGGAAACCGCCGAAGTGCTCGCCGATTTCGACGGCGCGGACAAGGAACTCCTTCTCGAGCGCGGCGCCGAGGTCCTCAAAGCCCTCGAACACCTCTCCCTGAAAGCCCTTCGGCTGGACACCATTTTTCAGGAGCGCATCCACTTGGATTGCTGCGGCTACCGCGCGATGCGCCTGGAAGAATTGCGTATGACCGCCCGCGTGGCCGCCGAACGCGTAAAAACCTCCAAGCAGCCCTTCCGCCTCAATCCCATGTCCCCGCGCGAACGCCGCATCGTGCATCTGGCCCTCAAGGACATGCCCGGCATCCGCACCGAAAGCGAAGGCGCGGGCGAAGAGCGCCAGGTGGTCATCCTTCCCGCCGAAGCCCAGGCCGCGCACTAGTTTTCCGCATAAATTTCAAATCTGTTTGGAAGTTGGCTTCTTCGTGGTTTTTTTGCTGTGGCCGCGGTCTTCAGACCGCGGGAATTTACACTGAACAGGCAAACAGCCCGCCCTCTGAAGAGGGCGGCTAGAAACATCCGCTTAACGCGTCAGCCACCCCTTGCCCACTACACGCCCTTCGGCATCCATCCGCACCCGGTACGTAAACGGCACGGGCCGCCCGGGAAGCGCCGAATGAAACCGCAAATCCAGAAAATCCACCACCGAGACGCTTCCCTCTTTGTGCATCCGCGTCACCGGAAATCTCATGAAGGCCATCAACTTCCGAATTTCCGGCAGCGCCCGGGCCTCCGCAATCAGCGGACTGTCCGGCGCATCCGGATAATAGCTGTATTCCAGCGCCCCCGCGCCCTCCGCCCCGCCCGGCTCCGGCTGGTCCAGGTCCAGCCGCAGGACGTAAACGCCGCGCGGCGTGCGCACCATTCCGTCCCAATGCCATAGCGAGGGAGGATAGGGCATGGCCGCCAGTGACAGCGCTTCGATTTTTTCCAGCGCCACGAACTGCTTCACGCGCTCCAGCGCCGCGCGGTGCGCCACCACCGCTCCTCCCAAATACGCCGCCAGCACCACCAACCCCGCGCGGCACCACACCGCGCGCGAAATTCTCAATCCCCTGCCCCGCAGCATCGGCCCATAAATCAGCACCGCCAGGAAGACCGCCACCTCCAGCGCCGTCACCGTCGTCACCCGCACATACGACCGCTGCGAGACGCTGGTAATCACCAGCACAGCCAGCACGCAGCCCAGCCAGCTGCGCAGCGCCCGCCCCACGGAACCTTCTTCGCGCTCGTAGATCCACGCCAGCGCCTGCGGCAGCAGCAGAATCGCGCTCAGCGTGAAATCCAGAATGAAGAGAAGATCGCCCGCCGGGCGCGACCAATCCAGCGGCGACCACAGCATGATTCCAAAACTGTTCAGGTAATCCAGTCCGATGTGGCTGCCGATTCCCACGGCATAGGCCAGCGTCAATATCCCCAGCGGCGGACAAGCCCAGTTGCGCCGCCCCGCGAACCACTGCGTCAGCAGCGCCAATCCCAGCGCAAACGCCGGCAGGCACAGCAGCGAATGCGTCAGGCTGCGATGCCAGGAAATCATGAGCATGTCGCTGTGCGGAAAAAACGCCGCGAAAACATCCGAGTCCGGAAAGATGGCTCCCAGCATCGTCGCCCAGGTCACCAGCCGTGCCGCGGACAACGCCCTCTTACTGACCAGATCGTCGCCGCCAAAAACCGCCTTGCTGATCAGCGCTCCGGCAATTCCGTGTGTGATGGTGTCCATGTTTGGGTGGCTTAAGAAAAACCTTTCGAAACTAGCGCACCTGCAGCATCGGCGAACGCTTTTCCACGACCGTGCCAATCCGTTTCGCGCCAACCCCCAATTCGCTCATCGCCGCCAGTGCCGCCTCGGCGGCCTCGGCAGCAACGGCGACCAGCAGCCCGCCCGAAGTCTGCGGGTCGAACGCCAGGTCGCGATACGGCTGCGGCACCGCAGCGTCAAACGCTACGCAAGTGCGCACAAAGTCCCGGTTGTTTTTGAGTCCCCCCGGCAGATGCCCCAGGTCGGCGGCTTCCACCGCTCCCGGCAGATACGGCACGGCTATGTGTTCGATTTCGAAAGAGACCGCCGCAATCCCCGCGGCCTCGTCTCCCAGCGCCATCTCTCGCGCATGGCCCAGCAGTCCAAATCCGGTCACGTCGGTCACCGCATGCACCGCGCGGGAAAATTCCGGCTGGGCTTCGATCTTGTGCAGCGCCTCGGCGGCCGCGCGATTCAGCTGCGTCATGGAAGCCACCGAAGCCTCCAGCGCCTCCTGCCCCAGTTCATTCTTCTTCAGCGCCGTCGCCAGAATTCCCGTGCCGATGGCTTTGGTCAGCAGCAGCGCGTCGCCCGGTCGCGCCCCCACGTTGCGCCAGATTGCTTTCGGATTAATCACACCGCTGACCGCATAGCCAAACTGAATATCGTCATTGCGAATGGAGTGCCCGCCGACCACGCTGCAGCGCGCCTCCTCCATCTTGGCCATTCCCCCGCGCAGAATCGCCTCCAAAATGGCCGGATCGCCCTTGTCCGGATAGCCCACGATGGACAGCGCCGAAACCGGCCGCCCTCCCATGGCGTAAACGTCGCTCAGCGCATTGGCCGCCGCGATCTGCCCGAACGTGTGCGGGTCGTCCACGATGGGCGTGAAAAAATCCACGGTCTGCACCAGCGCCAGATCGTCGGCCAGTAGATACACCCCGGCGTCGTCGTTGGTGTGAAACCCAACGAGCACCTTCGGATCAACAGGCCGCGGCAGGCGCCGCAAAATTGAGTCCAGCGTCCCGGGACTCAGCTTTGCCGCTCAACCCGCTGCCTTGACCATGGCCGTCAATTTCACGGGCTCGGTCAAACCAACCTCCTTGAAATGCACCTCGATTATAGCCATACATCCGCCGCTTCGCTCTTATCTCAATTCCCTTTTTCCAATTTTCCCTCCCGCGCGGCGTTGCCCCTCCGCGCCCCAGTTGCAGCGCCGCCCGGAACGTGTTTTCATTTCTACATGCCTCCGTGGGATTTCTTGCTGATTTTTCTCTTCCTGACCGTCGTGCTTCCCTGGCGCGGCCGCCTCCGCATTCGCCAGCTTCTCGCCAAGCCCCGCGTCACCTCCGCCGAGCGCCTCACTCTCTATGCCGCCACCATTATTTTTCAATGGGCCCTGGTCGCCCTCACCGCTTGGCGCTGCGCCGCCCGCGGCCTCACCGCCGCGCAACTGGGCCTGGGCCCTTTTGACGGCCGCCGCATCCTGCTACTCTCTCTTGCCGGTACCGTCCTGTTGGGTGTTCTCCACTGGTTCAATCTGCGCCGTCTCGGCCATCTTTCGCCCGAATTGCACGGCCGCCTCCATGAATTCGCCCAGCGCGTCCTGCCGTGCACCGGCGTCGAGATGCTGCTCTACTTCGCCCTCTCGCTCACCGCCGCCTCCTGCGAGGAGTTTCTCTATCGCGGCTTTGTCATGGCTGCGCTGGCCCGCCTGGGCTGGCCTCTCTTCTTGATTGTGGCCACCTCGGCGGCCATGTTCGGCTTGGCGCATCTCTACCAGGGCCGCAGTGGCGTCGCCAGCACCTTCCTCCTGGGTCTGGTTTTCGGATGGGTGCGAATCGCTTATGGTAGTCTTATTCCGGTGATTGTCTGGCACGCGGTCGTGGATGTGATCGCGGGAATCGCCGGACGCAGATATCTATTGCCCAGAGAACGGGAACCGCTTTCTAGTTAACATAATGCAAACGCAAAATATGCCTGCTACTACCCCACCCCCTATGACCAAAGAGCGCCTCGCGAGCGCCCTGGTGGATTTCAATATCCTGGCCACTCCCCTGCAACTCGAACAACTCCTTTCTTATCTTGCTATTCTGTTGCGTTGGAACGCCAAAATCAGCCTGACCTCGGTCACCGACCCCAAGGAAATCGTTTACCGGCACTTCTGCGAGTCCATTTTTGCCGCCAGTGCCCTGTCGCTCAAATCCGGTCGGCTGGCCGACGTCGGCTCCGGCGCCGGGTTTCCCGGCCTGCCCCTGAAGATCTTTTGCCCCGAATTGCAGGTCATTCTGATCGAATCCAACATGAAGAAGGCCACCTTCCTCCTCGAAGTCATTCGCGAACTGAATCTCAGCCACGTAAAAGTGGTCATCGGCCGCTTCGAAGAGATGGGCAAGGAGCTGCACCCCCTCGATTACGTTTGCAGCCGCGCCCTGGGCGATTTCGATCCCTTCCTGAAGTGGGCCTCCTCCGACGAACTGGGAACGCCAAAGCTGGCTCTGTGGGTCGGCGGAAAAGACATGGAAGCCCTGCGCAAGCGCCCCGAATGGGACTGGAAGCGTCCCACCCTCATTCCCCATTCCACACAACGGTATCTTCTCGTCGGCGAACGCAAGAAAAAACAGGCGTAACTCGTGGTTCGTGACTTGTGACTCGTGCAATGAACCAAAGCGCTGGAATCTGACATTCAGGATCAGCCCACTCCTCGAAATAGCATAGAACGCGTGAAAAAATCGACCCGCCGACATTTGTGCGGAAAGTGGCCGGACCGAGCAGGGAATTGTTCCACGTGGAACAATTTGACGAATAGAGCCTCAACCCCCAGATCCGGGAGGCCCATGGCACAAGCAACCGCTTTTTCTAATTGTTCCACGTGGAACAATTAGAAAAAACCATTTCCTCCTCCTTTTCAGCTTTGAGAGGCGCAAACCTCATACTCCGCCGTCCGGCAAATACTCCCTCCGTCCGCCGAGTGTCACGACATGCTTTACACTCTGTGTCAGGACATCCTTTACACTTTCCTCCTCTTGCCCCGCGGTCCCTCCATCGTTCCTGACCAAATTGTTCCACGTGGAACAATTCTCCCATCCTCATGGCTAGCAGCAGGGAATCGCCGCCTTTGAATTCCAACACGCACTTCCGCACAATTTTCCTCGAAGCTGTAAAGCCTCTGATCCATCAAAATTGTTCCACGTGGAACAATTGGAAGCCCACACTCCGCCCCGCCCAATCCTCTCCATAAATTGTTCCACGTGAAACATCTTGCATATCCTTCCTCCCTTTGTTAAATTTTCGCCCAGGGGGATTGTTTTTGGCCAGAATCATAGCCCTTGCAAATCAAAAAGGCGGCGTTGCCAAGACCACCAGTGCTGTAAACCTCGCCGCGTGCCTCGCTGCCGCCGAACAGCCTACTCTCCTCGTCGACTGCGACTCCCAGGGCAATGCCACTTCCTCCATCGGTTTCCCCAAAGACCCTTCGCGCCGCACTCTCTATCACGCCCTCATTCTCAACGAATCCGTCGAACGCTTGATTCTGAAATCCCAAGTCGACGGCCTCGACGTTCTTCCCGCGGACAAGAATCTTTCCGGCGCCGCCATCGAACTGGTCACTACGGAAAATCGCGAATACCGCCTCAAAGCCATTCTCGAACCCCTCCGCGAAAAATACGCCTTCATCATTCTCGATTGTCCTCCCGCTCTCGATCTCCTCACCCTCAATGCCCTCGTCGCCGCCGACGCCGTCATCGTTCCTATTCAGTGCGAATACCTGGCCCTCGAAGGCGTCTCCGAACTTCTCGATACCCTCATGCGCATCCGCCGCACTCTCAATCCCGCGCTCGAAATCGAAGGCATCCTCCTCACCATGTACGACGACCGCACCTCGCTCTCGAAGCAGGTCGCCACGGACCTGCGCAGCTTCTTCGGCGCGCAAGTCTTCGAGAGCGTGATCCCGCGCAACGTGCGCCTGGCGGAAGCGCCGAGCTTTGGTAAGCCTATTATTTTCTATGACATACACAGCAAGGGCGCGGAGTGTTACACGCAACTTGCACAGGAGGTAGTGACCAATGCCACGAAACGCACTGGGACGGGGGCTCGGAGCGCTCATTCGGGAGCCTGAGCCGCAACCGAACGCCACTCCAAGCGGAAGCGCAGCAGCCACGGCGACAGCGCCGGCGCGCGAATCCGGCGCTCCGCGCATGATCGATACGGACCTGATCGATCCCAGTCCCTTTCAGCCGCGCACGCATTTCCGCGAAGACGCGCTCGAGGAACTGACGCGCTCGATTCGCGCCAGCGGAATTATTCAGCCGCTGGTGCTGCGTCCGGTCATCGGCGGACGATTCCAATTGATCGCCGGCGAACGCCGCTGGCGCGCGGCGCAACGCGCCAGCATGCAAAAAGTCCCGGCGATTTTGCGCGACGTGCCGGACGAGCAGGCCCTGGAAATGACGCTGGTGGAAAACATCCAGCGCGAAGACCTCAACGCCGTCGAAGAGGCCCGCGCCTTCACCCGCCTGATGGAGGATTTCGATCTCACCCAGGAAGCGGTCTCCGAACGCACCGGCAAGGAGCGCGCCACCGTGGCCAATTCCGTGCGCCTCCTCCGCCTCGAACCGGTCATCCTGGATTTGATCGAAGAGGGAAAACTTTCCGCCGGACACGGCAGGGCATTGCTTTCCGTGAGCGACCCCGGCCTGCGCATGCGCTTCGCCCAGCGCGCCGCCCGCGGCGGATTGACCGTCCGTCAAATCGAACGCCTGGCCTCGCGCCGCGCCCGCGCTTCTTCCTCCGCATCCACAGCCACGGCCCATCCCGACGCCAACATCCGCGCCGCGCTCGAGGAACTGCAGCGCCATCTCGGCACCAAAGTCCACCTGCGCCCCAAATCGCGCATCCGCCCGGGCCAGCTCATCCTTGAATATTACGACGACGCTCAGCTGATGGGCATCTACGACCGCCTGACCAAGTAGCCCAGCCAGGCAGCGTTGTACCGCACGAACATCGCCTCATTCGACACAAGCGCTATGTCCGCGCTTGACTGCGCCGCTCCACCCGTTAAAGTCGAAGAATACTCCTACGAGGTGCAACATGGCTTGGAAGTTCGGACAGGACACAAAAGGCGGCGTGGGCGAGGAATGGACCGGCTTCATCGATCAGGGCGTCTCCCTTGAGGGCACGCTGCAGATCAACGGCACCTTCCGGGTGGACGGCAAGATCAAGGGCAACATCGTTTCCGATCAGACCCTGGTCCTCGGCGACAACGCCAAAGTGGAAGGGCAGATCGAAGGAAATAAAATTGTCATCTCCGGCCATTTCGACGGCATCATTTTTGCCAAGGGCCGCGTCGAAATTCACCCCAAGGGCGTCGTCACCGGCGAGATCCATTCCCCCTGCCTGGTGATCGACCCCGGAGGAATCTTCGACGGCCGCTGCCACATGCTCGGCGCCGCGGACTCCACCGGCGCGGGCGTGACCGTTCCCGTCCACGCCTCCGCGCAGTAGCTTCACTCGATACTCACGAAGCTTTTTCATCCGGCGCATCGCCGGACCGCGCCCGTGCGCCCGCTCCAGTTGCTCGCGGTTGACTCCCCGCCGCCGCCCGTTTATCGTTTCAATCCACGAGCCGCGGCAGGGAACTGGGAAGGTTCGCGAAATAGGATGGCAATCGTCCGATGAAGATTCTGGTGATTGGCGCAGGCGGCCGCGAACACGCCCTGGTCTGGAAACTCAAGCAAAGCCCGCGCGTCGAAAAACTCTGGTGCGCCCCCGGCAACGGCGGCATCGCCGCCCTCGCCGAATGTTTTCCCTCCGTGGACGCGGGTGACGTTTCCTCTCTCGTGGCTTTGGCCGAGCGCCTGCGCCCGGACCTCACCATCGTCGGCCCGGAAGCTCCGCTCGTCGCCGGACTGTGCGACGAATTCGCGCGCCGCAACTGGCCCGTCGTCGGCCCCAATCAAAACGCCGCGCAGCTCGAAGGCAGCAAGGTTTTCACCAAGCTCTTTCTCGACCGTCACAAAATCCCCACCGCCAAACTCTACGGCTGCTTCGATTCCTCCTCCGCCGCCCGCGAAGCCCTCGCCCGCGTCGACTGGCCCGTGGTCATCAAAGCCGACGGCCTGTGCGCCGGCAAAGGCGTCCTCGTCGCCCAGAATCGCGCCGAAGCCGAGGAGTTCATTCACCGCCTGATGGAAAAAAATGAACTCGGCGAGGGCGGCCGCCGCATCATCCTCGAACAGGGCCTCGCCGGCGACGAACTCTCCTTCATCATCCTGAGCGACGGCCAGCGCTACGCCCCCCTCGTCCCCACCCGCGATCACAAGCGCGTCTTCGACGACAACCGCGGCCCCAACACCGGCGGCATGGGTGCCTACTCCTCCGACGAACTCCTCCCTCCCTCCCTGCGCCAGACCATCCTCTCCACCATCGTCGAACCCACTCTTCGCGGCTTCGCCGCCGACGGCATCCACTATCAGGGCTTCCTCTATTTCGGCTTGATGCTCACCGCCAGCGGTCCTCAAGTCCTGGAATTCAACTGTCGGCTGGGAGACCCCGAAACGCAGGCCATCGTCGCCCGCATGGATTTCGACCTCGCAGAAGTTCTCTCGGACGTAGCCGCAGGAAAACTCGACGCCGGAAAACTGCGCTGGAGGCCTGGAGCCAGCGTCTGCGTAGTCCTGACTGCGGGAGGCTATCCGGGCAAGTACGAAACGGGGAAGCGCATCGAAGGACTAACCTCTATAACAGATAATACCGGTGTGGTCGCTTTCCACGCCGGCACCAAACTCTCCGCCTCCGACATCCTCACCTCCGGCGGCCGCGTCCTCGGCGTCACCGCCGCCGCCCCGGATATGCCCGCCGCGCTGCGCGCCGCCTATCAGGGCGTCGCTAAAATCCATTTTGCCGGGATGCACTACCGCAAGGACATCGGCGCCTCCGCCGGCCGCCAGGGCGCTGCAGGGGACTAAGCGGCGTGGCCACTATTCTTCACCTTTATACCGCTCCCGCCCGGCGCCAGCCCATGCGCGAAACCAGCGAAGTTCGCGCCGTCGCCAATCGCGGTCTTGAAGGCTGCGCCCACGCCCGCCCGGGCGGCAAGCGCCAACTCCTGCTGATGGACCGCGAAACGCTCGACGCGCTGGGCCTGGCGCCCGGAATTCTCCGCGAAAACATCACCACGGAAGGCCTGCCGGTGAACGATCTCGAACCCGGCGAAAAGCTGCGCATCGGCAAGACGCTCCTCGAAGTCACCATGCCCTGCACGCCTTGCGCACAAATGGAAAAAATCCGCGGCGGCCTGCGTCAGGAACTGCGCGGGCGGCGCGGCGCTCTCTGCCGGGTGCTGCGCGGAGGCACTCTGCACCAAGGCGACACAATCGAAAAGTTTTCTTCCTGAAAAGTCTAGGGCTGCGGTTTGCGGCGCAGCGTGGGCGCCTCGGGCGGCCTCTTCTTGTCTTCCACAACCTTCTCAACGGGCTCTTCCGGCGGCAACAGCCAGTCGAACCCGCGGTTGACCTTGAATGTCCCCACGGCGAATCTTCCCTTGCCGGCCATGGGCACCACCATGATGCGCAGAAACTCCGCCGCGTCATCCGGGTTGGCGGTCTGCGCTTTGCCCGCGCGAATTTTCTCCACCACGCGATCGAACTTTTTCTCCGATCCGGCGATTCGCGCCACGGCCGGATCATTGCGCTCAATGCGCTCGAGCAGTCCCGGCGCCACCGCTTCCGCTGGATACGCAATTTCCACCAGCGTTCGCGGAGCGCCCTTTTCCGGAGGGTAAAGCTGCGTGGAGCGCGGCCGCAGCACTTTCGTCTGGTAATAATCCCCGCGCAGCGCTTCCTGCTTCACGCGGTACTCATAGAGCCACACTTCCGGCCCGTAGGTTTCCGGCCCGTAGCCAATCACCACCACCTGCAGGATGGGCTCCTCCGGCCCCAGCTCAATCTTGTGATGTAGCCGCCCGGCCAACTCGCGCAGCCTTTCCAGAAACGCCACCCCGATAAATTCCAGGTCGCTGCTTTCTTCGGACTCCCGCCGCGTCCCGGGAATTTGCGGCAGCCCCTGTTCCACGCGCAGCGGTTTCGAACCAGCGGGAATCTGCCATTCCGCCGCGCCCAGCAGCACGCCGATGTGCGTCGAGTTGAGAGAAATGACCCGCGGGGGCAGGGAACCGCTCTCGGACGGCTGCTCCATCACGGCGAAGGCGATGCCTTCGCCCGTGGCCTGGATGATCACGCGGCCCGCGGCTATATTCGCGACGATCTCCTCGTCGCGCTCCTGCCCCGCAATCCGCGGCGCAGCAATCCCGGCAATCAGCAGCAGCAACACAGCGGCGGCAGTTTTCATGCATCCCCGCGCGGCGAACTTCTTCCCATTCGCCCTCACCCTACCATACCCCCACGGTGGCTGTGTACAAAGAGTCCGCCGGCGCAACAATTGCGCCTTGACCACGGCGCGCCGCTCGCTCACTCTGGCGGCAAGCGGATTCTCGTATGACCAATACCGCTTTATCCGAATTCATCCAGGAGGAATCATGTCCACGACTCCCAGTGGTCCGGCGCCAATCTCGCCCGCTTCGTCGCCCCGGCCCGCCGCCGGCGGAGGAATCCGCGAAGGTCTCGAAGACAACATGCGCTCCGGCGCAAACTGGTTCCTGATCATTGCCGGCCTCAGTACTCTCAATTTCGCGCTGGAACTCTTTCGCGTGCCCGTGCGCATGCTTTTCGGCCTGGGCGTCACCCAGGTTCTGCGCGGAATCGAGGGAAAGACGCTGACGGCCAGTCAATCGCTGGCGGTCAGCGCCGCCTTCCTGGTGATCCTGGTTCTCTGTGGAGTTTGGGCGCGCAAAGCTTCCCAAGGCGCTTTTTTCGCGGGCATCCTCCTCTACGCGATGGACGGCGCCTTGCTCTTCTATTTCAGCGATTGGCTGGGTGGCGCCGTCCATCTCTACGCCCTCTTCCGCATGTGGCAGGGGCTTTCGGCATGCCGCGAACTGGCGGCCCTCCTCCCGGATGCCGCCGTGAGCCCATCCTGACCTTCCGAAGCCCTTCAACTCATTCGCCCGGGACTTGGCGGGAGGCGGGTTTTGCGTGCTATACTTTCCTTCCCGGCTCTGGAAGGTGATGGGGCCGTGTGGATCGGTTGGAGTTGAAGTTGGGCTGTGCCCGCAAGTCGTGGCGGGTCATATGCCTATGACCGCTAAGGGGGATTTATCGCAGAGCGGAATTTTCGGATGGCGGATCGAGTCCGCGTCAATGAGCGCATCCGGGCACGCGAAGTGCGCGTGATTGACGAAGAAGGCGGACAGCTGGGAGTGATGCAGCCTTTTGAAGCGGTCAAACTGGCCCGCGAGAAGGGGCTGGATTTGGTGGAAATCTCTCCGACGGCGGACCCGCCGGTTTGCAAAGTCACCGACTACGGCAAATATCTGTATCAGCTGAACAAGAAGGCGCACGAGCAGCGCAAGGGCAGCCGCGGGTCGCAGTTGAAGGAAGTGAAGTTCCGGCCGGCGACCGCGGAGCACGATTATCAGGTGCGCAAGAATCAGATCATCCGGTTTCTGGGAGAAGGGCACAAAGTACGGGCGATGATTTTTCATCGCGGGCGCGAAATGGCGCACCAGGAAGTGGGCCGGGCGAAGATGACGAGGCTGCTGGGAGAGATCGGGGAACACGCGCTGATCGAAACGATGCCACGGATGGAAGGAAACGTCCTGGTGGCATTGCTGGCGCCGAAGAAGGCCGGCGGAGCGAAAGCCGGAGCGGGCGAGAACTAGAGGAGAGGATTCGGGAAATGGCCAAGAAAGCAAAAACAAAGAAGCGCAAGCTGAAGACGCACAAGGGAGCGGCCAAGCGGTTCAAGGTGACCGCGGGCGGAAAGATTCTGCGGATGCACTCGGGCAAGCGGCACCTGCTGGGGACGAAGGCGCCCGGGCGGATGCGCAAGCTGAAGAAGATGACGCTGGTCAGTGATGCGGACATACGCAACGTCAAGCAGATGCTGCCGTATTCCTAGAACGATTACTGCGGCAGGGAATTTTTGCAAAAAGTTTTGCGCGGGGTGAAAAAACCCCGCGTATTTCGAGCCAGGCAGAGCTACACGGGTGCCTGCCGGCCGAAACGGCCCGCTGAAAAGCGAGTCAGCAGTACACACCGGAGACAAACCCGATGCGCAGCGCGGCAGAATAGCGCTTTCGCGCCCCGTTTGTCTCCCGAGAAAACCAAGGAGAAACCCACATGGCTCGCGTAAAACGCGGATCCAAACGGCGTGCGCGCCGCAAGAAGTACCTGAAGAGGACCAAGGGATTTTTCCTCACGAAGGGCAAGCTGTACCAGTCGGCGCAGGAAGCCGCCAACCGCGCGGACCGCTATGCGTTCCGCGACCGGCGCGTAAAGAAACGGCAATACCGCACGCTGTGGATTCAGCGCATCGGAGCGGCGGCGCGGCTCAACGGGCTGTCCTACAGCCAGATGATGCACGGGCTGAAGGCGGCCAAGATCGACCTGGACCGCAAGGTGCTGGCGGATCTGGCGGTGCGGGACGCGGATGCGTTCGCGCAGCTGGCGGCCAAGGCGCGCGCGGCGGCGCCCCCGGTGAAGAAGAACACGTCGAATCCGAAGGACGTGTAAGCGGGGAAGTGGATTATGGCGGCTTCGCGGGGCGCGTGTAGATGCGCTTCGGCGAAGCCGCTTCTTTTGCAGGTTGTTTTCTGAGAAGATGCCATTGATTGCGGCGTGGCGTTGAAACTTTTTTTCGGGATTCCATGAGCACAGGCGAGAACAAGGCGGAGAAGACGCTGGCGGCGCTGGGCGTGGCCCAGGCGGGGCCGGTGGGGGCGCTTTTCGAGGAGCTGCGCGCGCGCTTTGCCGCGGACGTAGCGGCGGCGGGCAGCGAAGAGGCTTGGAAGCAGCTGCGGGATTTCTGGCTGGGGCGCAAGTCCGGCGTGCTCACGCACATCACCGACAACTGGCTGAAGCCGGCGGCGCCGGATCTGAAGCGGGCCGTGGGCGCGGCGCTGAACGAGCTGCGGGCGCATGTGGAAGCGCAGGTCGAGGAGCGCCGCGTGGCGCTGGAGTCCGCGGCGGAATCGGCGGCGGGGGCGAAAGAACGCGTGGACCTATCGCTGCCGGGGATTGCGCGGCCGCTGGGTTCGCGGCACGTCATCCGGCAGGTGCTGGCGGAGATCGAACGGATTTTTTTGCAGATCGGATTTTCGGTGGTGGAAGGCCCGGAGATTGAATCCCCTTACTACAATTTCGAGGCGCTGAACATTCCGGAGCATCATCCGGTGCGCGACGATATGGACACGTTTTACCTGGAGCTGCCCAAGGGAGCGCCGGGGCAGTTGCTGCTGCGCACGCACACTTCGCCGGTGCAGATTCGCACGATGGAGAAGCGGCAGCCGCCGGTGCGGGTGATTGTGCCGGGAAAGGTGTACCGGCGGGACAATCCGGACGCCACGCATTCGTTCATGTTTCATCAGGTGGAAGGGCTGGCGGTGGATACGGACATCACGTTCTGCGATTTCACGGGGACGATTGAACATTTTATTCATGAATTTTTTGGACCCGGCGTGAAGACGCGGTTCCGGCCGAGTTATTTTCCGTTTACCGAGCCTTCGGTGGAGTTCGACGCTTCGTGCATTTTCTGCGGCGGAAGCGGGACGGCGGCGGGCGGAGGGAATTGTTCGAAGTGCAAGGGAGCCGGATGGATCGAGCTGTTCGGGGCGGGGATGGTGGACCCGGCGGTGTACGGGTTCGTGGGCTATGACGCGGCGAAGGTGAGCGGGTTCGCGTTCGGGATCGGGATCGACCGGCTGGCCATGCTGAAGTACGGAATTGACGATATTCAGGCCATGTTTCAGAACGACGTGAGATTTTTGAAGCAGTTTTCGTAAGAGACGCGGAAAAATGCACCGATGAAAATTGTCTACAACTGGCTGAAGGAGTTCGTGGAGCTGAGCGCGCCGGCGGCGGAGCTGGCTTCGCGGCTGGCTTTGTCCGGGACGAACGTCGGCGGGGTGGAAAACGGCGCGCAGGGCGCGGTGATTGAGGCGGAGCTGACCACGAACCGGCCGGACTGCCTGGGACATTACGGGATGGCGCGGGAAGTGAGCGCGATTTACCGGGTGCCGCTGAAGGCGGTACATCCAAAGCCGGCGGAAGGCGCGGGGAAGGCTGCGGAGGCGGTGCGCGTGGAGATTCAGGCGCCGGAGCTGTGCGGGCGGTTCACGGCGCGGGTGATCCGCGGGGTGAAGATAGCGCCGTCGCCGGCATGGCTGCGGGAGCGGCTGGAGGCGTCGGGGGTGGCGTCGATCAACAACGTGGTGGACGCGACAAACTACGTGATGCTGGAGCTGGGGCACGCGCTGCATGCGTTTGATTACGATCTGGTGCGCGACCACAGAATTGTGGTGCGCAAGGCCAAGCCGGGCGAAAAGATGAAGACGCTCGACGGCGTGGAGCGGACGCTGAATGCGGAGATGTGCCTGGTGTGCGACGGAGACGGCGCGCGGGCGGTGGGCATCGGCGGAATCATGGGCGGGGCGGAGACGGAGATTTCGTTTTCGACGAAGAATGTGCTGATTGAGTGCGCGTGGTTCGAGCCCATTGCCATCCGGCGGGCGACGCGGTTTCTGCGGCTTTACAGCGAGGCTTCGACGCGATTCGGGCGCGGGGCGGACCCGGAGATGGCGGAGGTGGCTTCGCGGCGCTGCGCGGAACTGATTCTGCAACTGGCGGGGGGAGAATTGCTCGCGGGAGTGGTGGATGTGTATCCGGGCAAGCGCGCGGCGAAGAAGATAACGTTGCGGCGGTCGGAACTCCTGCGCATCATGGGCGCGGACGTGCCGGACAAAGAGATTGAGGCGATTCTGGGGGCGCTGGGATTCGCGCCGGTGCGAGTGGACGCACACCGCGGGGCGGCGGAGTCGCTGCTGGCGGCGTGGGAATGCACGCAGCCGAGCTGGCGGGCGGAAGTCGAGCGGGAGATCGATTTGATCGAGGAAGTGGCGCGGATACACGGGCTGGATAAATTTCCGCCGCGCTTTCCGGTTTCGCGGCAGGCAGCGAGGCAGTTGCCGAATGCGGACGCACAGGAACGGCTGCGCGAGCGGCTGGTGGGGCTGGGGTATCACGAGATTGTGACGATTCCGCACGTGGCCGGGGAGCGCAACGAGATTTTTCGTCCAGCGGAAGCGGCGGCGGCGCGGCTGGCGAATCCGCTCTCGGAAGAGGCGGGAGTGCTGCGGTCGACGGGAGCGGTGACGATGGTCGCGGCGATCGAATGGAATTTGAATCACGGACAGCGCAACGCGCGGCTTTTCGAAATCGGGCGGCATTACCGGCTGGCGGGACACGAGGCGGTGGAAACGCTGGTGCTGGCGCTGGGAGCCACCGGGGAAGCGCGGGAGAAATCGATACACGAGGCGGCGCGGGCGTATGAGTTTTCCGATTTGAAGGGCGACGTGGATGCGCTGGGCGGGCTGGCGGGCGGTTTGCGCTGGGAGCAGGGCGGCGCGGACTGGCTGCATGCGGGGCAGCGCGCGCGGGTGCTGCTGGGCGCGGAAGAATTGGGAGTGGCCGGAAAATTGGCGCGGCGCGTGGCGGAGAAATTGAAATTGCGGCAGGATGTGTTTTTGGCGGAGCTGCGGCTGGAGCCGTACTATGCGGCAGCGCAGGGGCTGAGAGAGTCGCGGCGGTATGCGGCGCTGCCGCGGTTTCCGGCGGTGGAGCGGGATTTTTCGCTGCTGCTGGCCGAGGGGATGGCGTTCGCGGATGTGGCCGGGGCGATCCGTGAACTGGGAATCGGCGAGATTGCCTCGATCGAGGCGACGGACCTGTTCCGCGGGAAAAATGTGCCGGCGGGGAAATATTCTTTACTGGTGCGGGTGCTGTTCCAGAGCGGGGCGGGGACGCTGACGGACGAGCAGATCGGCGGATTTTGCGGGCGGATTGTGGGAGCGCTGGAGAAGCGATTGGGCGCGGTTTTGCGGGCACAGTAGGTTTTCTTTCCTTGGTTGCGAACTTTCCTGAATAAGAAGTGACGGAGTGATTGCGCGGAATTCCGCGGGGCGGCGGGATGTGTTATTTTGGGTTGTCCCCGCCGGAGCGAACGTCATGGGCGCAGATGTGAAGGTGGAAATCTTCGGGCAGAGTTATTCGATCCGCAGCGAGCTGGAGGAGAAGTACGTGCAGGAGCTGGCGGCGTATATTGACGGGAAGATGAGGGCGATCGCGGCGGCCACGACGACGGTGGACACGCAGAGGGCGGCGGTGCTGGCGGCGCTGGCGATTGCGGATGAGCTGCATACGCTGCGGCAGGAGCGCGACGGGCGGGAAGAGATTTTGCGGGAGCAGGCGGAGAGGTGTTTGACGCTGGTGGAGCGGGCGCTGAAACAGACGGCGTGATTTTCGAGTGAAGCGGTAAAATTCCCGAACAATTTGCGGAACGTGAAATTGCGCGCCTGTGGAGAGGCGGGCACGGCGCCGGCCGCTGCCCTGGACACCGTAGGGGCACGGCATGCCGTGCCCCTACCGGAAACTTTTGGTTAGCGGCCCCAGTCGGAGATTTTGCGGAGCCAGCGGTGGGGGCGGAGTTGGGATTGCAGGGCGGCGGGGAGCGGGCCGGCGGAGCTGGCGGCGCAATTGGATTCGACGTGGGAGAGTTTGCGCATGCCGGGGATGATCGTGCTGACGTCGGGAGCGCCGAGGATGAAACGCAGGGCCATTTGCGGAAGCGTGGAGCCGGCGGGGATACGCGGGGTGAGAGCGGCTGCGCGGGCGACGCATTGTTTGAGATTGGCGGGAGTGAAATACGTGTTGCGCCAGTCGCCTTGCGGCCAGGTGCTGGCGGCGGTAAGCGTTCCGGTCAGTGTGCCTTCGTCGAAGGGGACGCGGGCGATGACGGCGACGTCGTGCTGGCGGCAGGCGGGGAAAAGTTCGTCTTCGGGGTTCTGGTCGAAAATATTGTAGACGACCTGTACAGCGTCAACGACGCTGGCGCGGACGGCGCGCAGGCCGTTGTGCGGCTCCCAGCGGTTGAGGCTGATGCCGGCAGCGCGGATTTTGCCCTGCTGCTTGAGGGTTTCCAGGGCACGGACCCAGCGGTCGTCGTCCATCCAGGAATCATTCCATGTGTGCAGTTGGATGAGATCGAGAGTTTCCACGCCAAGATTGGCGAGGGATTTTTCGACATAGGCCGTGATGTGTTCGGGCGGGTAGGAATCTTCCAGAGTGTATTCGCTGCGGGCGGGCCACTGTTTGTTTTTCGGGGGGATTTTCGAAGCAAGATAGAGTTTTTTGTCCGGTCCGCTGCCGGAACGGGTGCGAATAAGTTGGCCGAGGAGTTTTTCGCTGTGGCCCGCGCCATAGGCCCAGGCGGTGTCGAAGAAGTTGCAGCCGAGATCGGCGGCGCGTTCGAGGGAGGCGAGGGATTCGGCGTCGTCCGAGCCGGTCCATCCGCCCATGCCCCACATGCCATAGCCGATTTCGCTGACGTTCCAACCGGTGCGGCCGAAGCGGCGGTAGTTCATGCGAGGAAAGCTCCTGGGGAAAGAAATTTTGTGAAAGCGAGCGGGCGCGCCGCGGCTATTTTTCCTTCAGTTTGAGCTTGCCCGAGGCTTTGTTTTCTTCGAGGAAGGCGCGGAGTTCGGGAGTGGCGTCGAGCAGGCGGGCCCACTGTTCGTAATAGAGCGTGACGGGGAAGCGGCCGAGGCCGTAGACGCTGACGCCGCCTTTTTCGCCGACGCGGAATTCGAGCTGGCCGGTGCGGCGGGCGCCGGACTTTTCGAGTTCGGCGAGGCGGGCTTTGAGTTCATCGTAGGTGGGTTCAGTCATGGATCCTCCTGGTGCGGAAGTGTGAAGAAAGGATTATACGCGGTGGGGCGGGCGCGTGTCATGGAGGAGTCCGGGAAACGGAGGGGGGAGATTCTTCGTCCCGGCAAAAAACGCCGGGACTCGGAATGACAGAGTTGCGTTTTTTCAGAGCGGTCCGCGGGAGCGCGGCGCGAGATCACACCTGGAGGACATCGCCTTCGCTGGCGACCATTTCGTAGAGGACGGGATTGAGGAAGAAACCGATGAGCAGGCGGGAGAGGAGACCGGCGACGACGACGATGGCGAAGGGCTTTTGGGTATCGCTGCCGACGCCGGTGGACATGGCGGCGGGGAGAAGGCCGAGGCAGGCGACGAGAGCGGTCATCATGATGGGGCGAAGGCGGAGGAGGGAGGCTTCGCGGGTGGCTTCGCGGATGGACTTGCCTTCGAGGCGAAGTTTATTGATGTAGCTGACGAGGATGACGGCGGTCTGGACGGAGACGCCGAGCAGGGCGAGAAGGCCGAGGATGCTGGAGACGCTGAAGGGCGTGTGGGTGAGCTTGAGAGCGATGAGAGCGCCGACGGGCTGAGAAACGACGGCGCCGATCGCGATGGTGACGGGGAATTTGAAATTGCCGTAAAGAGCGAAAAGGATGAGAAAAATAAGCAAGACGGCGAGCGGAGCGATGATGATGAATTGCGATTTGGCCGCGAGGAGCTCGCTGTATTCCCCGCCCCAATCGAGCGAGTAGCCTTCCGGCAGGACGACGGACTTGGCGACGGCCTGCTGGCCGGACTTGACGATGCTCTCGAGGTCACGGCCCTCCACGGAGAATTGAATGCCGATGTAGCGCGAATTATTTTCGCGATAGATGAAGGATGCGCCGGTGCTTTCGCGGATGGTGGCGAGTTCGGAGAGGGGAATCTGCTGGCCACCCGGTGCGGGCACGAGGAGGTCGCCGATGTCGCGGGCACTGGAGCGGAACTGGGGCTCCATGCGGACGACGAGATCGAAGATTTTTTCGCCCTGGATGACTTGCGTGGCAGTCTGGCCGCCGACGGCGGCCTCGATCACGGCTTCGACATCGGCGACGTTGATGCCGTAACGGGCGATTTTGCGGCGGTCGGCGTCAATGATGAGGCTGGGCTGGCCGAGTTCGCGGACGACGGTAAGCTCCTTGAAGCCCGGAGTCCTGGCGAGGGCATTCTTGATTTCGACGGCCTTTTTTTCGAGCACATTGAGATCGGGACCGAAAATCTTGACGGCCAGGGCGCTCTTGAGGCCGGTCAAGGCCTCGTCCACGGCGTCCTCGGCGGGCTGCGTGTAGTTGAAGATGACGCCGGGATAAGCGTCGAGATGTTTCTGCAGATCGTTGATGAGGTCTTCCTTGGAATGGACGGAGCCCTTGTTCCAGGAAGGGTCGTCGTACGGTTTCAGGCCCACATAGAACTCGCAATTGTAGAAGCCGGTGGGATCGGTGCCGTCATCGGGACGGCCGAGTTCGGAGCCAACAACGGTGACTTGAGGGTACGTGGAAAGGAGGCCGCGGATTTGCGGGGCGAGCTTGCGGGCCTCCTCGAAAGAAATGGTGTAGGGCATGGTGGCGCGGACCCAGAGGGCGCCTTCATCGAGATGGGGAAGGAATTCGCCGCCGATGAAAGGGACGAGGAGAAGGCTGGCGGCAAAGATGGCAACGCTGGACAAAAGAGTGGTCCAGGGATGAGCGAGGCACCAATCGAGCCACTTTGCGTAGGTGGCGGAGATCCAGTTGAAAACGCGGTTGTGCTTTTCCTCGACGCCTTTCTGGAAGGCGAACCAGGCCATGACGGGAACGATGGTAAGCGTAAGGATGAGGGCGCCGACGAGGGCAAAGGCCATGGTATCGGCCATGGGGTGAAAGAGTTTGCCGGCGGGACCGGTGAGGGCATAGATGGGGAGGTAGCCAGCGATGATGACGGCGACGGAGTAGAAGATGGGGCGGTCGACATCGCGAGCGGCGGCGAGGATGACTTCGTGCAATTGATAAGACTGGCCGCGGCGCAGGCCCAGTTCGCGATAGATGTTTTCGACCATGACGATGGTGCCGTCAATGATGATTCCGAAATCGATGGCGCCGATGGAGAGGAGATTGGCGGCTTCGCCGGTGAGGTGGAGAAAGATGAAGGCGAAGAGGAGAGCGAGAGGGATGGTGAGAGCGGTGATGACGGCGGCGCGGATGCTGACGAGAAAAAAGATGAGAACGAGGAGGACGAGGAACATGCCGCGGAGAAGATTCCATTCGACGGTGTCGGTGGTGACACGGACAAGGTCGCTGCGGTCATAGAAGGGGCGGACCTTGATGTCGGAGGGAAGAATGCTGCGGTTGAGTTCGGCTGTTTTTTTCTCGACGCCCCGGAGAACGGTCTGGGTCTGTTCACCGCGGCGCATGAGAATTACGCCTTCGACGGCGTCGTCATTTTTCTGAAAACCAAACATGCCGAGGCGGGGGGCGTGGCCGATTTCAACGCGGCCGATATCGCGCACACGGATGGGAACGCCGGCGGCGCTGCCGACGACCACTTCACCGATGTCCTCGGTGGACTTCAACAAGCCGAGACCGCGCACGTAATAGAACTGGGCGCCCTGGGAATAGAAGCCGCCGCCGGCATTGGAGTTGTTGGCGGCCAGGGCATTGACGACCTGCATGACGGGCAAGTGATAGTTGGAAATCTTTACGGGGTCGAGGAGCACCTGGTACTGCATGGTGGCGCCGCCGAATCCAGAATCGTCGGCAACGCCAGGGACGCTGCGATAGGCGCGCTCGACGATCCAGTCTTCGTAGGTTTTCAGTTCCTGGGGAGTGCGGTCGGGGCTTTCGAGGACGTAGCGGTAGACGAGGCCGCTGGGGCTGAACAGGGGAGACATGCTGGGAGTAACGCCGGCGGGAAGGCTGGCGTCGCCCAGGCGCTGATAGATGAGCTGGCGGGCGAAATAAGGATCCACGCTTTCGTCAAAGGTGAGGCGGATGTCGGACAGGCCATAGAGGGAGATGGAACGCATCACGGTGAGATGAGGCGTGCCGTTCATGGCCAATTCGAGGGGGAGAGTGGCGAGGCGCTCGACCTCTTCGGAAGCGTGGCCGGGCCACTGGGTGACGAGTTCGACCATGGGCGGGGAGAGATCGGGATAGGCGTCCACGGGCATGCGCTGGAAGGAGATGGCGCCGGCGATCACAATGAGGACGGCGATCAGGAGCATGAGGAAGCGCTGCTGCAGGGCGAATTGGACGATGCGATGGATCATCGGGATCTCTCTTGGGCGCCTTTCCGGTTAGTGCTGCAGGGAATTCTTGAACTGCAAGAAGAGACTGCCATCGCCGGCGACGCGATCGCCGGCCTGCAGGCCATCAGTGATTTGGGTGCGTCCGGCGATGCTGTCACCAAGCTGAACCAGACGGCGGCTGAACTGGTTGGGGCCGGAAAGGAGATAGACAAAGGGCTGATTCTCGGTGTCGCGAAGAACAGCGGCATCGGGAACGGTGAGTGCGCCGGGAATGGCGCCGGCATGGACGGTGGCGGTAACGTACATATCTTTTTTGAGTCTTTTGCCCGGATTGGAGGTGACGATGCGCGCCTGGAGGGTGCGGGTGTCGGGATCGAGGGCCGGGGCAAGATAGGAAATGCGGCCGTGAAAAGTTTCCGGGAAAGAGTCGGTGGTGATGTCCACGGAGTCGCCGACGTGCACGAAAGCCATGCCGCTCTGGTAGACGTTGACGAGAACCCAGACCGAGTTCATGTCCGAGATGGTGAAGCACTGGGTGGCGCCGGACAGCAGCAACTGGCCGGGACCGACAAGACGTTCGACAATTTCGCCGGCGGCCGGGGCCACTAGGGGAATTTGTGCGGCGCCCCGGGGGGGATTCTTGACGACGGATGGGGGATCGGCAATGCCCAAGGAGCGCAAGGCGTCTTCGCTGGATTGAACGTCCGCGAGGGCCTGGTTGCGGGTGGATTCGGCCCCCTGGAGGTCGCGTTCGGCGATGGCGTGGTGGTCATAAAGATCAACGGAGCGCTGATAATTTTTTTCCATGAGCTGAGCGGCGTCGCGGGCTTTGATGTAGGCGGAGCGAGCGGCCGAGTAATCGGGGCTGTTGACGGTGAGCAGAGGCTGGCCGGCGGTGACGGTTTGGCCCGGGGCGACAAGGATTTCATGAACGGGCCCGCCGATGGCGGTGAAAACGGGGGTGGTCTTGAAGGCATTGTAGGTGACCGACCCGGTGAGACGAAGAACGCGGGGCAAGGGGGCTTTCTGCACGCGAACAACCTGAACGTGGGCCATCTGGTCTTGAGGGACGGTGAAGAGCTGCGCGGTGTCGGCCTGGGCCTCGCTGCCGGAATAGGAAGTCATTTTGGATTCGGAGGGGTCCGAACCGCAGCCCGAAATCAGAGCCAGAAGAAGGGCGGAGGCCAGAGCAAGAATGGGAAAGCTAAGAGCGTACGTGCGTGTTTTCATGGCAGATTCCTCGTTCCCACGGCTTGGCGAGTCTGTTCCAGGGCGGCCATATGGCCGGCCAAAGCTTGACGGTAGGCAAGTTGATTGGCGCGATAGGTGCGTTCGGCGTCGAGAAAATCGAGGAGGCTGGCGGCGCCGCGCCTGTAAGAGTATTCAGTGATATCGCGGGAGGTCTTGGCTTGATCCACGTAGCCGCCGCGGTAGAGCTGAACGATTTGATCGCTGGTGCGGAGAGCTTCAAAAGCATCGACCACGTCGGTAAGAACCTGCTGGCTGGTCTCGGAGGCGAGTTCCTGAGATTGAACGATGGCGGCGCGAGTACGGGCGATTTCACCCTGGTTGCGGTCGAAAAGGGGAAGCTCGATATTGAAGAGAAACCCGCCGGTATTCGCGTCTCCCACGTGGGAATAATTGAAGGTGACGCCCAGGTCGCGCTTGCCATTGGCCGCGGCGAGAGTTTCCTGGCTGCGCGCGGCGATGACATTCTGTTGAGCGGCCTGGAGATCGGGGCGGTTGCGGACAGCCAGGAGCTTCAAGTCGTCAAGACCGGCATGCACGGGCTGATAATCGAGCTGGCCATCCAACTCATAATTATCGGGGACGGATTCGAAACCGAGGAACTGGCGAAGCGCGGCGAAAGCCTGAACCCTGGCAAGCTGAGCGGCGGAAACGTCGGTTTGAAACTGGAGAGCCTGCAATTTGATCTTCAGCAGGTCGCCTTCGCTGATGTCGCCGGCCTTGTAACGGGCTTCACTGATGCGCAGGGTTTCCTGGAAGCTTTCCAGATCCTGGCGGGTGAAATCGAGAGTGGATTGGGCGAGCAAGGCGGCGATGAACTGCTGGGAAACATTGAAAACCAACTGGCGCTCGTTGTCGGCGACCTGGGAGAGAGTAACGGCGGTCTGGTCTTTGGCGGCTTGCAAACGATGCTGGCGTTTGCGGCCGCGCTCGAAGGTATAGCCCAGGCCGGCGTCGAACTGAGCCTGGTTCTTGAGGTAATCGGCGCTCCACTGACTGGGATTGAAGAGGGGAAGAAACTGAGCGTCCCAGGAAAGAACCGGATTGGGGCGGAGATTGGCGGTGGTCTCGAGAGCCTGGAACTGCAAAATGTTGTTGCGAGCCGCTTGCAGAGCATGGTTGTGCTGAAGGGCGAGGCGGATCGCCTCTTCGAGGGAAACATGGGCGGCGGGGCGCGGGGGGGCCGCCGCGGAGGGAGCCGAGGCAGGCGGAAGCGCGGAAGGCGGAGGGGCTTGCTGTGCGAACGCAAAGGCAGGCAGGGCGAAAAATGCCGCAGCCAATGCCAAACCTTTCTTCATGGTGGAAACTCCTCAAACGTCCCTGCAAAAAGGACGGCTGCCAGAAATAAATGAAGACAACAGGGAGAAACGAGGCTGGTTAGAGAGAGGGAGGGGCGCGGGCGGAAAGAGTGCTGGGAAGTTCCACGGAAACAGCCAGAAGCATGGCAACGGCTTCGACCCGGCGCGTGACGGGAGCAAAAGCCAGGCTGGGAGGCTGAGAGGGGAGAAAGGAACCTGCAGTGGAACAGAGAGGGCAAATATGCGAACCGGGGAGAGCGCCCGTCAGATCGGCACAGGAATGGAACTGCGCCGCGAGGAGTATCCCCCCGAGGAGCACCGCAAGAAGAACGATCCACTGTGGCTTGCTGAGCATACTTTCCCTTAGCTATGAAGGAGCTTAGGCTGAAAAGGTTGCACGGTCAAGCGAATCGTCGGTTCTTACTTCCTTATCAGTAATCTATTCAAAAGCAGCGCCTGAAGGACCGCGGGGTGTGGTTGGACGCGGCTCCGGCTCGAAGGCTACAATGGAAAAGGAGCGGTACTTCGAAGCAGGTGCGGGAACGAAAGTCGTTTGAACCAATGATGAATCTCTGAGGAGTCGCGGATAGCCAGCCCGTGTGCATGGCCTGTCCCGCTGGCGTCCCGGAAATGCCGGGAAGCGAGCGGGACAGGAAAGCCTGACGGTTGGCTCGTGGCGCCCACCTAATCCAGAGGTTCACGACTTAGTTGCCCACGGCCAAGCGGGCTGCTCCTTAGATAGTTTTCCGTTGCCGGCAGGGCGGCTTGGTGAAATTGTGGGCTTGTTTTGCTGAGAACTGAATACTGAGATCTTCTTCCTATGCGCATACTTTTCATCGGCGACATTGTGGGTTCACCGGGGCGGCGGATCGTGCACGACCGGCTGGCGGATATTGTGGCGCAGAGCCGGGTGGATCTGGTGATCGCCAACGGGGAGAATTCCGCATCGGGATTCGGGATTACGCCGCGAATTACGGAGGAGATGCTTTCCTGCGGGATCGAGGTGCTCACCGGGGGAAACCACAGCTGGGACCGGCGGGAGATCATCGAGCATATTCCGCATGAGCCGCGGCTGCTGCGGCCGGCGAATTTTCCGGAGGGCAATCCCGGCAACGGGCTGTTCGTGGGGACCGCGAAGAATGGCGTGAAATATGCCGTGCTGAATTTGCAGGGGCGCGTGTTCTTGCCGCCGATTGAAGATCCTTTTCGCATGGCCGACCGGGAGCTGGCGAAATTGCCGGCGGACGTGGGATTTGTGCTGGTGGACATGCACGCGGAGACGACCAGCGAAAAAGTAGCCATGGGATGGTATTTGGACGGGCGGGTGACGGCGGTGGTGGGGACGCACACGCACGTGACCACGGCGGACGAACGGGTTTTGCCGGCGGGCACGGCGTATATCACCGATGTGGGCATGACCGGGCCGCACGAGGGCGTGATCGGGATGGGCCGCGAGGCCATCATTCAGCGGTTTCTCTATGGGATGCCGGCGAAATTCGAAGTGGCCACGGGCGACGTGCAGATGAACGCGGTGCTGGTGGAGACCGACGACGAAGGGCCGCGCAATGACGCGGGGCGGCTGCGGGCGCGAACGATTGAACGGATGCGGTTTCGCATCGACTGAACTTTTTTCCCACACAATTCAGGGACATCGCATCGCTTCTTTTTAAAGAAGGCGGCGGCTGGCTCCGCCTGCGCCATGGCCAGCCGCCGCGGGGCGTTCTGCTATTGCAGGCGGTAAGTCACGCTGATGGTGGTGTCCACCTCGACGGGCAGGCCGTTGAGGATGGTGGGGCGATAGCGCCACTGACGGACGGCATCGAGCGCGGAGGCGTAGAAGAGCGGGTCGCCGGAAATCACCGCGAGGGACTGGATGGTGCCGTCGGTGGCGATGATGGCGTGGAGTTCCACGTGGCCGGCGCGGTGCAACTGGATAGCCAGAGCGGGATAGCGCGGCTCGACGCGGTTGACGATAGCGGCCTGGATGAGAGGCTCACTGATGCGCGTGGGCGGTTGCGAACGCGGACGCAGAGGAACCGGGCCGGAATTGCCCCGGAGCAGGATGGCGCCCTCGATGGAAGGAACGCCGGAATTGCCTTCGAAGAAGGGATCGGAATTGTTATTGCCCTCGTCGTGAGCGGGCTTGTCCAGAATGGATCGCAGCGGGCGAATGGTGAGGGGCGGACACAGCGTGCAGAAATGATGCTGGTCCGGATGAGGCGGACGAGCATTGTCCGGCGGGCGGTGAATTCCGGCGGCTACGATAAAGATTGGCTGCGGAGGAGAACCGGCGAAGGCGATGCGTTCGCCGGCCCAGATCAGCGGGATCAAAATGACGAGACCGACGACGGCGGCCTGCAAAAGAATGGAAAGGGCAATGGATTTACGGCGCAGGCGGCGGGCGCGGGCGCGCTCGGCGGGATCGCCCTCCATCAGGCAGCCGCTCAGGGAACCCAGGATGTTGCGCTGGTTGTGACTTTCGGAAACGGAAACGCTCATCTCACACCTCCACACGAGTTGCCTGCGAGCGGCGGCTGGTTTGCGGAGCCGGTCTCCGGGAGAGCTTTGGCTCCCGGAGACCGGCTCCGCGTCCGCAGGGTAGTGAGGGTGCGCGCGTCCTCACTCCATTGGACACCGGGAGAGGTGACAAGTTCCCCGTGAGGGCGTAACAAATCAGGAGAGCTGTCTTTGGCTGCCAGTCGTCCGTATATGGTTAATATAAAAGCACTTAAAATCGATGTACCCGGTTTTAGGCGAGGTGCATCTCATTGGGTGGAGTGGTTGGAAGGAGAAACAGTTTTATGAGCCGGCAGTATAAAGAAGCGGTGGGGGTTCGCCGCACGGGATGGGCGGCGCTGAACCGCGATCCCCAGGAAGATAAGATCGAGTTTACCTGTCCGAATTGCGGCGCGCAGGGAATGCGCACGGCGCGGCGGGAGCGGGCGCTGTATCACTTCGTGGACGGATTTTTGCAGGACGAGCAGGGCGAAGTGGTGCAGTGCGGAGCGTGCCGCACGTACGTGCGAATTGCGCCGGTGGTGATGCTGCACGACAAGGAAGAAGCGCGGAGATTTGAAGCGGTGTTCTCCGAGGAACTGGCCGGGGCGGCGCACTAGACGGAGTCTGGGCGGAAGTGGAAGTTGAGATTCTTCGTCCCGGTAAAAACAGCCGGGACTCAGAATGACCGGTATTTTTATTTTTGCGAAAGAAAAAATCGGGCGTCCCGGTGAAAATGCCGGGACGCCCGATTTTTTTGTTGCGGCGGAGAGCAGTGAATCAGTCGCGATCTCGGTCGCGGTCATGGTCGCGATATCGGTTGAAATCGCGGTCTTGTCGGTCGCGCTGCGCGGGTTCGTAGCGGCAGCGGTCCCGGGCCTCGCGGAGTTCGTGGCGCTGGTGTTCGGCTTGGCGGCTGTAGAAGCCGTGGCGCTCGATGGCAGCATCGAGTTTCCATTCGGCGCGGGCAATTTTTTTGCGGCATTGATCGGAGCCGTGGGCGGAGGCGCCGGGGGCTCCAGCGAACAGGAGAAAGCCGGAGAGCAGGGCGGTGGCGGCCAGCGTTCTTGCGAAGAGCGTGGCTTGGATGGTGCTGAATGCTTTCATTGGATCCTCCCGCGGTTCCTCCCCGGGCTGGGTGCGGGGGAACGGCTGCTTGGTAGAACCCAGTGTGCGAAGGGAAGTTGCGGATTTTTTTGGAAATAGAAATTCAGCAGGAGCTTGGAGTGTGGAGCGGGCAGAGGCGGGTAGGGGCACGGCATGCCGTGCCCCTACGCACGTTGGTCTTACGCGTCAGTAAGCCTGGAGGAAGGAGTCCAGGTGCATGTGATGTTTTTCGAGGCAGGCGCGGACTTTGTCGAAGGCTTCGTCGACAGTATCGGCGAACTGGAGGAGTTTGTATTCCTCCTCGCTGATCATGCCCCAGCGCGCGAGGGCCTTCCAGTTCATGACTTCATTCCAGTATTTGCGGCCGTAGATGAGGACCATGTTGTGACGGGCCAGTTTGCCGGTCTGGAGAAGGGTGAGCATTTCCCAGAGTTCGTCCATGGTGCCGAAGCCGCCGGGGAAAACGATGAGGGCCTTGGCGATCTGCGCGAACCACAGTTTGCGCATGAAGAAATAATGGAAATTGAAGCTCAGCTCGGGGCTAATGTAACCGTTGGAGAACTGCTCATGGGGCAGTTCGATGGAGAGGCCCATGCTTTTGCCGCCAGCTTCGATGGCGCCGCGGTTGGCGGCTTCCATGATGCCGGGGCCGCCGCCGGAGCAGATGACGAAGCGGCGCGGACGGGGGCCGAGGGTGAGCGACCAGGTGGTGATTTTATGGGAGAGCTGGCGCGCTTCCTCATAGTAACGGGACATTTCCAGGGCGCTTTTGGCATGGCGCAATTCGGCGCGGTGTTTGGCGCGCGCGGGGACGGAAAGTTTGGCCTCGCGGATTTTCTTCAGGCGGGTCATGCGGCCCTGGGCGGTTTCGTGGGACTCGATGCGCGCGGAGCCGAACATGACGATGGTGTCGCCGATGCCTTCCTTCTTGAGCTGGACGAGGGGATGGAGATACTCGCCGAGGATGCGGATGGGGCGGGCGGGCGTGCTGTCCAGAAAATGCTGGTCTTCGTGCGGGGCCGGAGGTGCGTGCGTCGGCTTCGGTTTGCGTTGCTTTGCGGCCATGTTATTGTCCCCCTACTGTGCGGACCTTCATTCTAGAAAGACCGGGGGCGGACGGCAACGATTGTGGACGCGGGTGCGTCCAATTGGATATGAGGGAGCGAGCGATGCGAAAACGAAGACTTGGCGCTGCGGTTCCCCTTATTGCGATAACTCTTTTATTTCCAATGACTAACTGTGTTTTTGCGCAGGCACCCGCGGGGCCCTTGCCGCCGCGGCCGGGCGTGGTGATTCAGGAGGCGCCGAAGGAGAGCGGGGCGACGATCAAGAAAGAAGTGCGCCTGGTGACGACGCCGGTGACAGTGCGCGACGCGGGCGGGCGGATGCTGCACAACATCGGGCAGGAGGAGTTCCGGATCTTCGACAATGGAATCGAGCAGCGCATCACGCACTTCGATCTGGGCGGAGATCCCCTGTCGGTGGTGATTCTGCTGGAGACCAGTTCGCGGATCGAGCCGCTGCTGCCGGAGCTGCGCAAGACGGGGATTCTGTTTACGCAGCAGGTGATGGGGCCCTCGGGCGAAGCGGCGGTGGTGACCTTCAACGATACGATCGAGAAGCGGCTGGGTTTTTCTTCCGACGCCGTGGCGGTCGAGAAAACAATTGCGGAGATCAAGCAGGGAACGTCCGGCACGAAGCTGTACGACGCCATGGCCGCGGGTGTGGAGATGCTCACGAGCCGCCCGGAGAGCGCCACGGGGACGGCTACGCGGCGGCGGGTGCTGATTGTGGTGTCCGAAGCGATGGACAAGGGCAGCGAAATGAAGCTGGGGGAGGTGCTGCGGCAGGCGCAACTGGCCAACGTGACGATCTACAGCGTGGGGCTCTCCACGACGCGGGCGGAGCTGCAAGCGGAGCCGCGCACGACGGCGCCCACGATTGCGCCGCCGGGAACGTATCCGCTGCCGCCGCGGCCGGGGACCGTGCCGACGCCGACGAGCGACCCGCAATACAACGGGGGAAATATCGATTTGCTGGCGCTGGCGGCGTGGATCGTGCAGCACATTCAGCACGAGGTGAAGGACCACGCGCTAGAAGTGGCCGCGACGGCCACCGGGGGCATGCACGTGCGCACGTTCCGCGACGCGTCCATCGAGAAAGCGATTGACGAAATTGGCGGGGAGCTGCACGCGCAGTATGCCGTCAGCTACACGCCCACGGGCAGCGGGGAATACGGCTATCACGAAATTGAAGTGCGCGTGCGGCGGCCGAATCTTACGGTGCGCTCGCGGCCGGGGTATTATCTGGCCGCGGCGGAATAATTTTCCTTTCCGAAACTAAGCGATCTGCTTCCAAAAAGCGGAGTCACGGGCCTCCACGAGTTCATCCTTGCGCGCGGCGAAGTGTTTGAAGTGCGGCGTCTGGGTATGGAGCGTGTGGTCTTCGGGAGTGCGCCAGACTTCGTAGAAGAGAAACGTGCCGGCGTTGCCGCTCTCGGTGGCGCCGTAGAGGCTGTAGCGCAGGCAGCCTTCTTCCTGGCGGGTAGGGACGATGAGGGCCCGCAGTTCCTTTTCCAGTTCTTGTTCCTTGCCGGGGCGCGCCTGCAGGATGACCAGCAGCATGACGCTGTCCTGCGAGATGAGGAAGGGCTTCCACTGCGGGGCGGCGGGGCGCTTCGAGCGGGCCGGTTTCTTGCGTTTGGCGGAGGACTTGGTGGTTTTCTTCTTCGTTGGCATCCACTGATTGTACCTAGCGAGGCGTGGAAATTCGCGCGCGGGTCAAGCCAGACCGTCCCAAACCGTTAACTGGCCCGACGGGCCGCTGCAAACTGGTTCAATTTGAAATTTGTAATTAAAAAGAGCCGCGCCGGGTGTTCGCTTCGGGGCGGCGGGGATTATCCGGCCGGCGGAGCGGGAGCGAAAATGCGCGCGGGAGCGGGCCCGCCGAAGACTTCGGCGTATTCGTATTCGCCGGATTCGAGTTTTCGATAAGGCAGAAAACATTCGAGAGAGGTTCCGTCGGCGGATTCCATGGAGAGGGCGATGGCCTCGATCTTTTCTCCTTCGGCTTCGCGGGCCACGCGCACGTCGCAGCAGACGGCGGTGGCGCGGCATTCGCCGCGCTGGGCGGATTCGCGCAGGCTGGTCTCCAGCAGCTCGACCATTTCACCGGGAGGCATCTGTTCGGCTTCGGGCTTGGGGGCGAAGCCGCGCACCTGGCCCTGCGCGTCGACGGTCCCGGCGAAGGGGGCGAAGGAGCCGTTTTCGGCCAATTTCTGCTGGGCGAAGGGGAGCAGCGCGCTGAGCAGGCTGCCTAGTTCTTCCTGGCTCATGGGAACCTCAATTCTTTCGTGTATTTAGAAAACGTGTTGCTCCGCGAGAAAAAGAAAAATTGCCGGAAGCGGCGCGCCATCTCTGGAGCGCCGCTTCCGGCAGACACTTTAGCGAATTATCTCCCGCGCGGCTATTTCTTTTCTTCTTCCTGTTCTTCCTGGAGCATGGCCGCGGCGGCGATGGCGTCGTTGTCATCGAGCCGCAGCAGGCGCACGCCCTGCGTGGAGCGTCCGGCTTCGCGGATTTCGTTCGAGTGCACGCGGATGACCTTGCCGTGCGCCGTGATGATCATGACGTCGGACTCTTCGGTGACCTGGAGGGTGCTGACGACGGAGCCGTTGCGGTCGGTGGTCTTCATGTTGACGACGCCCTTGCCGCCGCGGGAAGTGATGCGGTATTCGGCGAGGGGCGTGCGCTTGCCGTAGCCCTTTTCGGACACGGTGAGCATGAGCGTGGTGAGGGAATCCTTGATGTGCTCGTTTTCGAGTTCCTCGAGGTTCTGCGAGGTCTTCTTGTGTTCCTTCTTGATGATTTCGAAATCGGGCTGGACGGCGTCCATGCTGACGACGTAGTCGCCCTTGGCCAGGTCCATGCCGTTGACGCCGCCGGCGTTGCGCCCCATGGAGCGCACTTCGGTTTCGCGGAAGAGGATGGCCTGGCCCTCGTGGCTGGCCAGGAAGATCATTTTCTTGCCGTCGGTGAGCTTGGCGCCGATGAGTTCGTTCTGGGGGTCGAGATTGATGGCGATGATGCCGCTGGGACGCGGGTTGGAGAATTCGGAAAGGGCGGATTTTTTCACCGTGCCGTCCTTGGTGGCCAGGAAAACGAACTGGCCTTCCTCCTCGAGATTGCGCGCGGCGACGAGCGCGGTAAGCGTTTCGTCCTCCTGGAATTTCACCAGGCTGGAGATAGCCTTGCCGCGCGTGGCCGCCGCGGCTTCGGGCAGTCCATAGACTTTCTGCCAGTAAACGCGGCCCTTGGAAGTGAACAGGAGAATATAGCTGTGGGCCGAGGCGATGAAGAGATGTTCGACAAAGTCCTCTTCCTTGGTCTTGGCGCCGATGCGGCCCTTGCCGCCGCGCGACTGGTGGCGGTAGGTTTCCACCGGGGTGCGCTTGATGTAGCCGGCATGACTCACGGTGATGAGCATGTCGGTGTCGGCGATGAGGTCTTCGAGCTTGATCTCTTCGACCTTGTCCACGATCTGCGTGCGGCGGTCGTCGCCGTAGGCTTTCTGGACTTCGCGCAGTTCGCCGGTGATGACCTGCTTGAGCTTTTTGTCGCTGGAAAGAATTTCCTTCAGTTCGTCGATGAGGTCGTTGATGGACTTCAATTCCTTGAGAATTTCGTCGATGGAGAGCTGGGTGAGGCGGTGCAGTTGCAGTTCGAGGATGGCGTCGATCTGCAGGAGGCTCAAGCCGGCGTCGGCGGGGAGGCCGTATTTTTTGCGGTCGAGAATGATGCCGGTGAGTTTTTTGGCGGCGCCCTTCTCCAGGATGGTGACTGCCTCGTTGGTGAAATACTTGAAGAGGTTGTCCTTGGCCTCGGCGCGTCCGGCGGAACCGCGGATGATGCGGATGACGTTATCGAGGTGATCGAGGGCGATCTGGTAGCCGCGCAAAATGTGCTGGCGCTGTTCGGCTTTGCGCAATTCGAAAAGGGTGCGGCGGCGGATGACGTCCACGCGGTGCTCGAGGAACAGCTTGATCATGGGGATCAGGCCGAGTTCGCGGGGCTGTCCGGCGACGATGGAGAGCAGGATCATGCCGAAGGATTCCTGCATCTGGGTGTGCTTGAAGAGGCTGTTGAGGATGAGCTGGGATTCCTCGCCGCGCTTGAGTTCGACGACGATGCGCATGCCTTCGCGGGAGGATTCGTCGCGCACGTCGGAGATGCCTTCGAGTTTTTTGTTCTGGACGAGTTCGGCGATGCGCTCGATCATGCGGGCCTTGTTCACCTGATAGGGAATTTCGGTGATGACGATGCTCTCGCGGTCCTTGCTGGTTTCCTCGATGGCGGCTTTGGCGCGCATGATGAAACTGCCGCGGCCGGTTTTGTAGGCGGCTTCGATGCCCTCGCGGCCGGCGATGTAGGCACCGGTGGGAAAATCCGGGCCGGGAACGAGCTTCATCACTTCCTTGAGCGAAGCGTCCGGCTTTTCGACGAGCAGGATGGCGGCTTCGACGATCTCGCGCAGGTTGTGCGGGGGAATGTTGGTGGCCATGCCCACGGCGATGCCGCTGGCGCCGTTGACGAGAAGATTGGGGATGCGCGAGGGGAGGACGACGGGCTCTTCGCGGGTCTGGTCAAAGTTGGGGATGAAATCGACGGTTTCTTTTTCGAGGTCGGCGAGAATGTCCTCGCTGATTTTCGCGAGACGCGCTTCGGTGTACCGCATGGCGGCCGGGGGATCGCCGTCGACGGAGCCGAAATTTCCCTGGCCGTCGACGAGCATGTAGCGCAGGTTGAAATCCTGGGCCAGGCGGACCATGGCGGGATAGATGACAGCTTCGCCGTGGGGGTGATAGTTGCCGGAGGTGTCGCCGCAGATTTTGGCGCACTTGCGGTAGCCGCGATTGGAGGCCAAGCCGAGGTCGTTCATGGCCACGAGGATGCGGCGCTGGACGGGCTTGAGGCCGTCGCGCACGTCGGGCAGAGCGCGGGCGATGATGACACTCATGGCATAGTCGAGATACGACTTGCGCATTTCGACTTCGATGTCGATGGGAAGGAGTACTGATGTGTTTGTTTCGTCGGCCATTGTTCCTCGTACTCGTCGTTGACTTAAACTTTTTTTCCCGACTGCTCCAAAACGTACGCCTTCACGGTGTCGAAGGCGTCGGCGGCGTTGGTGAAGCGCCGCGCGGCGAATTCATTTTCCAAGTGCCGCAAAAACGCGCCGAGTTCCGCTTCGCCCGCAAATTCGACCGCCACACCGCCCTGATGATCCGGCGCGGCGGTAGGCGTGGCGCGGAATTCGCTGCAGCTCAATCCGCGCAGGCCCGGTTCGGTTGTCCAGCCCAACTGGTAAAGCATTTCTCCGCTCCGCCCCGCGGATCCGTTAAATATCCAGGTTGACGACTTCGAGGGCATTTTCCTCGATGAATTTGCGGCGCGCTTCGACGTTTTCGCCCATGAGCGTGGTGAAAATATCCTCGGCGGCGACGGCATCTTCCAGTTTCACCTGGAGCAGCGTGCGCGTGTCCGCGTTCATGGTGGTGTCCCAGAGCTGTTCGGCGTTCATTTCGCCCAGACCCTTGAAGCGGGTGATGGTGAAATCTTTCTTGGCGTCTTCGACGACGTAGTCGAGAACGTCGGTGGCTTTTTCCTTGATGATCTTGGTGCCGTTGCGGGTCACGGTGAAGGGCGGGTGGTTGAACTCCTCGATCTGCTTGGCGAGGGCGCGCAGGCGCTTGTATTCGGCGGTGGAGGCCACGGCCCAGTTGATCTTCTGGCTGTGCGGGGGGCCAAACTGGATTTCGTAGAGGCTGTGCTCTTCGTCGAAGATGATTTTGCCTTCGAGCTTCAGCTTGGACTTTTCCACCTGCTTGAGGAGTTTTTCCAGGCCCTTTTTGTCCTCGAAATCGGTCTTTTTCTCGAGGCCGCTTTCGGCGAGGAGTTCGACAAGGCCGTGTTCGCGCAGGCGGCGGCCGAGTTTCAAGGCGGCGGCTTCGTACTCCTGCACGTTGAGGAGGAAGGAGGTGAGGCGCGGGCCTTCGAGGTTGACGCCTTCCTTGGCCTTGACGACGTGGTCCTCGGTGGCGCGCTTCATGAGTTCGCGGGCGAAGTCGCGCTCGTCGCGAATGTATTTTTCGGTTTTGCCGCGCTTGACGCGGTAGAGCGGCGGCTGGGCGATATAGACGTGGCCGCGTTCGATGAGCTCCTTCATGTGGCGGAAGAAGAAGGTGAGCAGCAGGGTGCGGATGTGGCTGCCGTCGACGTCGGCGTCGGTCATGAGAATGATTTTGTGGTAGCGGAGTTTGCCGGCGTCGAAATCGTCCTTGCCGATGCCGGTGCCCAGGGCGGTGATGATGCAGCGGATTTCCTCGTGGCCGAGCATTTTGTCGTAGCGGGCTTTTTCGACGTTAAGGATTTTGCCCTTGAGCGGCAGGATGGCCTGGAATTTTCTGTCGCGGCCCATTTTGGCGGAGCCGCCGGCGGATTCTCCCTCGACGACGAAGAGTTCGCAGTGGGCGGGATCGCGTTCCTGGCAATCGGCCAGCTTTCCGGGCAGGCCGCTGGAATCCATGGCCGATTTGCGGCGGGTGAGGTCGCGGGCCTTGCGGGCGGCGTCGCGGGCGCGGGCGGCTTCAATGCACTTGCCGATGATGCGGCGGGCCACGGTGGAATGCTTTTCGAACCAGTCGCCGAGTTTTTCGTTGACCAGTTGCTCGACGTCGCCCTTGATGTCGCTGTTGAGCTTGCCCTTGGTCTGCCCTTCGAATTGCGGCTGGGGCAGGCGCACACTGACGACGGCCACCAGGCCTTCGCGGACGTCGTCGCCGGTGATGGCGACTTCGTCCTTCTGTTCCTTGAGCATGCCGGCGCTGGAGGCGAAGTTGTTGATGGTGCGGGTGAGCGAGGAGCGAAAACCGGAAAGGTGCGTGCCGCCGTCGACGGTGTTGATGGTGTTGGCGAAGGCGAAGACATTTTCGCCGTAGGTGTCGTTGTACTGCAGGGCGATTTCGATTTCGACGTTGCCGCGCTTGCCTTCGATGTAGACGGGAGAATCGTGCAGGGTGGTCTTTCCGCGGTTGAGATGCTTGACGAATTCGGCGATGCCGCCGGTGAAGCGGAATTCGGTGGACTTTTCCGTGCGTTCGTCGGCGAGGGTGATCTTCAGGCCCTTGTTGAGGAAGGCCAGCTCGCGCAGGCGCTGCGAAAGAGTGTCGAAGCTGTAGACGCTCTTGTCGAAAATGGAGGGGTCGGGATGAAAGGTGATCTTGGTTCCGGTCTTGCGGGTCTTGCCGGTCTGCTTCAGCTTGGTGGTGGGCTTGCCTTTTTCGTAGGACTGCTCCCAGACGGCGCCGTCGCGGGAGATTTCCAGTTCCAGATGGTCGGCCAGGGCGTTGACCACGGAGACGCCGACGCCGTGGAGGCCGCCGGAAACTTTGTAGGTGTCGCTGTCGAACTTGCCGCCGGCGTGGAGGACGGTGAGGACGACTTCCGCGGCGGGGCGCTTTTCCGTGGCGTGCATGTCCACGGGAATGCCGCGGCCGTTGTCCACCACGGTGACGGACTCATCGGCGTGCACGGTGACGTTGATTTCGTCGGCGTAGCCGGCCATGGCTTCGTCCACGGAGTTGTCCACGACTTCCCAGACCAGGTGGTGCAGGCCCATCTCGCCGGTCGAGCCGATATACATGGCGGGGCGCAGGCGCACGGCTTCGAGGCCGGCAAGGACTTTGATGGATTTCGCGTCGTACTGGTGGCCCGGCGCTTTTCCGGTAACGGTTTCTTTCTCAGCCATGTGTTCTCCTGGCAAACGGACAGCAAAAATTCGTGATGGAAAATTCCTACGAGGTATCGTTTGCGAACTGCAAGGGAAGGCGTGCCCAGCGGACTGCTCTCTACGTCGCCTGCCCTTTGATTCCGGCCGCAAGCGACCAGAACTCGTAGGGTTCCATGCTCCATCCCGTTCCGCACACCGGAACGTGGCGAAGACTTATTTTTTTCCGAGCGGGAAGAAAAGACCGCCCAGCCGACGCCCCCGAAAGATTCGGGGGAAGCCGTACAGAGGTACCGTACAGCGAAAAAACTACTCTGTAAGTATAGCGGAAGCGGGGTGGATTCTCAAGGAGGAGAGGAGAAATAAAGCCACTCTAACCACTGACTTATCAACTATTTATGGCGTTGGCCAGGGAGGCTGAAGGACGTAAAACGCAATCCATTTTTTGAGATTCCGGATTGGAATCTCAAAGAAAAAATCAGATGCGCATGGGCATGATGATATAGCGGTAGTTGTAGTTTTCGTCGGCCATGGGGCGGAGCTGGCCGGCGGATTGTTCGTCCTTGAGTTCGATGGAGATGGGGCCTTCGGCCGCGGCGGCAAGGAAATCGAGCATGTACTGGGCGTTAAAGCCGATGGCCAGGGGCTCGCCTTTGTATTCCTTTTCGATGATTTCCTTGGCTTCGCCATATTCGGGGCTTTGCGCGGAGATTTCCACGCCTTCGCTGGAGACGGCGAACTTCACTGCGCGGGAGCGCTGGTCGGCCAGTTGCGAGACGCGGCGCACGGCGTCGCCCAGTTCGGTGCGGCCGAGGACGACGGTGCGGTTGTTCTCCTTGGGCAGGACGGCTTCGTAGTTGGGAAACTGTCCGGTGAGAATGCGGGAGATGAGCAGGCGATGGCCGGCCATGAAAAAGATGTGGCTCTCGTCCTTGGCAAAATCCATTTTGGAATCTTCGGCGGAAGCGCCCGCGAGTTTTTCCACTTCGTCCATGGCTTTCTTGGGGATAAGGACGCGCATTTCGCCGTTGAGGCCGGCGAGGACCTGCTTGGTTTCGGCGAGGGCCAGGCGGTGGCCGTCGGTGGCCACCATGGCCAGGGTGTCCGGTTTAAGGATCATCAGGCCGCCATTGAGCGTGTAGCGGGACTCTTCCATGGAGATGGCGAACTTGGTGCGAGCGATGAGGCCAGCAAGAACGTCGGCGGGAATCTGCACGAGGGTGTGGGGCATGGCGGGGATGGCGGGGAAATTTTCCTTGGCCATGCCGACCATTTTGTATTTCTTTTTATCGCTGACGATTTCGACCCAGTGGTTATCGAGTAGTTTGATTTTGATGTCGCCTTCGGGCAGCAGGCGCACGAGGTCCAGTAGTTTTTTGGCGGGGATGGTTCCGGCGCCTTCTTTTTTGATCTTGGCTTCACAGGAGGTGCGCACGCTTAGTTCGAGGTCGGTCGCGGTGATGGTGAGTCGCGATCCGTGGGCCTCGACGAGAAGATTGGAGAGGATGGGAATGGTGGTCTTGCGCTCAACAACGCCCTGCGTGGTGTTGAGTTCGTTTAGTAGCGCGGATTTAGATACGCTGAATTCCATCGCTTGATTGTCCTCGCGTGCGGTTCCAGGTGCGGCCATCGGCTGCGATCCTCCATGAAACTCCGCAGCCGTACTGTACTCGTTTTTGGGGAAAGTATAAAGAGTCTTGATGGCTGGACGGCTGTGGAAATAGGGGACGGCTGGTGGGAGTGAGTATCGGTAAGTGTAGGAGTGGGGTTTTCCACTACACAGAAAGACTTTCATCAAAGCAGTTAGGATTTAAAAGATAAAAAGGCCTGACTGTTGTGATGATGGCTGTGGAGAGGTGGAAAAGGAGGGAAGAAATTGAAAGCGATGAGGTTATGGGAGAGTTGTCCTGTGGAGTGAATGTTGGAAGAGTGGATAAAGAGGGCAGCCGCGCCTGAGGGTCATCGATAGCGGGAGATTTTGAAATTTTTCCCTACGCGAATCCACCGCTTATCCAACACATCCTCACATGATCCACACAAGGTCTTTAGCGCAGCCGGCACGGCAAAATAATAAAGGAGAGGGATTAGCGCGAGATGCGTGGACCGGGCGCGCGGGCGCAGGCGCACGCGGAGTGTTTTCAATGCGAAATAGATCAGGCTACTGGAGAGAATCCAGGAGGCGGGTGATAGTGCGGTTGAGGTCTTTGTCGTTTTTACGCTGCTCTTCAATTTTATTGATGGAGTGCAGCACAGTGGTGTGATGCTTGCCGCCGAATTGGCGGCCGATTTCGGGCAGCGAGGCGGTGGTGAGTTGTTTGACGAGGTACATGGCCACCTGGCGGGGGAAAGCGATGGCGCGGGTGTTGCTGCGAATCTTGAGGTCCTGTTCGCGCAGGTTGTAATGCTCGGAGACGCGCTTCTGGATGACTTCGATGGTGACGCGCTTTTCCTGCGTGGCGATGATGTTCTTGAGCACCTGCTGGGCGGTGGTCAGGGAGACGATGGTGCCCGTGAGCGAGGCGTAGGCGATCAGGCGGGTCAGGGCGCCTTCCAGTTCGCGAATGTTGGATTTGATGGCGCGGGCGATGAATTCGGCCACGTCATTGGGGAGAACGAAGCGGTCGTTCTCGGCTTTCTTCTGGAGAATGGCGATTTTGGTTTCGAGGTCGGGTGGAGCGATGTCCGCGATGAGACCCCATTCGAAACGCGAGCGCAGGCGCTCTTCGATGGAGTTGATGTCCTTGGGCAGGCAGTCAGAACTGATGACGATCTGCTTCTGCTGCTCGTAGAGGGCGTTGAAGGTATGAAAAAACTCTTCCTGGGTGCGTTCCTTGCCGGCGATGAACTGGATATCGTCGACGAGAAGGACGTCCACGGTGTGGAAACGGTCGCGGAAGCTGATCATGCGGTCGAAGCGCAGGGAGTTGATGACTTCGATGGTGAATTTTTCCGCGCTGATGTAGGTGAGGCGGGCGGCGGGATTGCGCTTTTTGATGGTGTGCCCGATGGCGTGCATCAGGTGGGTCTTGCCCATGCCCACGCCGCCGTAGAGAAACAGGGGGTTGTAGGCCTTGGAGGGCTGCTCAGCGACGGCGCGAGCGGCGGCGTGGGCGAAGGCGTTGGAGCCGCCGACCACGAAGGTGTCGAAGGTGTAGCGCGCGCTGAGTTGGTATTCCGCGTTGTCAAAATCGAGCTTGGCCTGCTTGACCGCCGCGGGGACCGAGTGCACCACCGGGGCCGCTTCTTCTTCCGTGCAGACATACTGCACTTGCGCGGTGGGCATGCCGATCTGGTGGAAGACGGCCTTGACGATCTCGCCGTAGGTCTGCGTGAGCACGCGGCGGAAGACCACCTTGGGGACTTGAACGAAAAAAGTGCCATTCTCGAAACGGTCCAGGCGAGTCGGCTGGAACCAGGTCGAGTAGGTGTTGGAATTCACCCGAGGTTTCAGGTGTTCGAGGAACTTATCCCAAGTCATTGCGCTATTTGCCATTAGAATCCTGAATTCGCCTTTTCGGGAACGCCGAGCACAGGGGCTGTCCAGCACTTATTTCCACATCTGTGGAAATCTTGTGCACAATCCCCACCGCCTCAAAATCGTTCAGCTGTTATGTCCCCACCCGTACTAAATCGGACCGTCTTACCCCTGGAGCACTGAGTGCTTTTTGTCTCCTGCCATAATCCCTGGAAGCCTTATTTTTTCTGCGGGCCGGATTGTCGCCGATTGGACCCCGTGGAGCAAGGGAAAAATGAGGCGAGGAATTCACCGGGGTCCACACAGCACTAACAGTTTTTCCACAAGCACCAAAACAGTGCAATAGCAGGAAGCAACCTGTATTCACAGGCGAAAAACGGTACTCGCTTCGGGAGTGTCAAGGAGTTTTTGTGGATTTCTCCTGAGCCTTGGGAGCGCTTTTGTCGCTTCCCGAAGAATCCGGCTTGTCCGGACGGGCGAATTCATAGACGCCGCCGGGATCGGCCCCGATGAGCAGCCGGGTGGGTTCCACGAGGATGGCGGTGGCGTCCAGGCGAACGCCGTCGGGGGAAAAGAGGCGGTAGGACATGGCCAGATTGCCGTCGCGGGTGAAGCGAAAGAGGACGTTTTCCAACGCAATCCACACCTCGGCGGTTTCCGGGTCCACCCCCACGGCGGTGATGACCCGCTTGGGGCGGAAAGTCTCGCCGTGGCTTTCCAGGCGCTCGATTTCGCGGCGGGTGGCCTGGGCGCGGGGCATGATTTCGATGGTGGCGAGTTGGGCCTGGGTGCGCGAGTAGCCGTTGCTGTCATATTGGCGCACGGTCGGCTCGGGAAGATAGTCGAAGGCAAAATAGAGAAAATCGTGGGCGTCGCGAACCAGGTGGCCGGAGTTGAGCGTGCGGTTGAGATCGGCGCGCGAGGAGATGTCTTCGCTCGCGCCGAATTCGCGGGCCACGTGGCCGCTGGAATTGAAGACGGTCACCAGATGCGGACCGCGGGAGGTGGAGACAGCCACTTCGCCGCCGGGAAGAAGCGCCAGGGAGAGCAGGGCGGGCGCGGGAATGGAGCGCAGGAGCTGGCCCTGGGGAGAAAAGATTTTGACGGCGCCGGCTCCGCGGTCGGAGACGTAGATGAGACCGGCGGCGTCCACGTCGCAATCTTCGCCGAAGAGAATGGGTGGCTTGGGCTTGGCAGCGTCGGCGGAAGGCTGGCCGCTGGGAATCCGCAGGAGATTTTTTCCGGCGGCGTCAAAGACGGTCAAGCCGGGGCCGGGCGAAGCCAGGACGTAATAGTGGCCGGCGGAATCGCGCTTGATGGCGCGCAGGCCGGGGCCGACCTCGGGGAAAAGCCTGGATTTGGCGGTCAGCTCGAGATCGTCCTGCGCCAGACAGCCGGCCGCCGCGCCCGCCAGCAGGCACACCGCCGCAAAACAACGAAGAATAGGATCCGCACCCTGTCGCATGGTTCTTTGGATTATAAACCACCCGGCGGGGTTGCCCAAATTTCGGGGTTTTCGGGTGTCCAGAGATAAACCCCGTCCGCCGCGCCGAAAGATTGACATTGGCCGCGGCCTGGGGATAAGTAGAGGCGAAAGCGAGGGGTGCGATGAAAATAAAAATGATTTTTGCGGTGGTCTTGGCGCTGGCGGGAGCGGCGTGGGCCGGGCAAACGGCGGATACGAGGGGAGCGGCGGAGAAGGAGATTGCATCGCTGGAAAAAACATTCAACGCGCTCTATGCCGCCAACGACCTGACGCCCTATTTCGCGTTTTACGCCCAGGACTTCACGCAGTTCCTGCCGCAGGGACGCACGGACCTGGCCGCGTATCAGAAGGAATGGACCGCCTACATTGCCGAGGGCAATCGCATGGAAGCGGCGGAGATTTCCGACCTGCGCGTGCAGGTCGGACCCAGCGGGGATACGGCGGTGGCCAGTTACATGCTGCACGTGAAGTCGCGGACGGCCAAGGGCGAGGAGAGCGACGAAGATTTCCAGGAGTCCGACGTGTTCTTCAAGCGCGATGGCGCGTGGAAGATTGTGCATCTGCATTATTCGCCGGCGCCCAAAAAGAAGTAGGGAAAGGTTAGAGCAGCGGCTCGCCGGCGTGGCGGGCGATGGCTTCGCGGCAGGCGTCGCGCAGGCGGATGAGTTCGTGCCAGTCGCCGGAGTCGGCGGAGCCGGCGGCGCGGGGCGCAATGGGCGGAGAGAGCGTGATAGTGACGCTCGAGGGGCGCGGGAGAATCGTTTCGTCGCGCAGGAATGTGCGCGCGCCGTGCAGCGAAACGGGCAGGATGGGCGCTCCGGTGGCCACCGCGGCCTTGAAGGCGCCCAGTTGAAACGGGCGGATGCCGTCCTCGCGCGTAAATGTTCCCTCGGGAAAAACAAAGACCGATTCGCCCTGGCGCAGCAGTTCCTCGATCTCCTGCTGCTGGCGCAGGCGCGCTTCGGGATCGCTGCGGTCGAAGGCCAGATGATTCATTTTCCGCAGGAACGTGCCGATGAACGGCATGTGGTGCACTTCCCATTTGGAAACGAAGCGGTAGGGAACGCCCAGGCCGGCCATGGCCACCAGAACGTCGAAGAAGCTGGTGTGGTTGGAGACAAAAATTTTCGCTCCGGGATGCTGCATGTGTTCGCGGCCGACGACGCGCAGGCGGCAGCCCACCAGCGCGAGAAAGAGACGCAGGGCGCGGGAGGTGTAGCGCCCGGCGGCGCGATGGTCGCGGAAGAGATGCACGAGGGACCAGGTGGGAACGATCCATAGGAAAAAAACGACCGTGGTGTAGACGCCGTAGAGAGTGAGCAGTGTGCGGTTGAATCCCGCGGAGACGCCGCGAACGGAATTGCGGGCGGCGCCGGTGGCGCCCAGGCGGACGATTTGCAGCCAGGCGGGCGGTTTCTTGCGGGAGAGTTCGCCGTCCACGTAGAGCTGGCGGGTTTCGTCGCGGCGCAGTTTGCCGCTGGAGGTTTTGGGGATGCTGCCGGTGGGAACAAGCTCGATGCGGTCGGGGGGCAGACCCAGGCCGGCGCTGACGGATTCGTTGATGGCGGCGGCGATTTTGGCGCGGCGGGCGGGATCGGCTTCGCGGGATTCGGCGACCACCACGAGTTTTTCCGTGGCGCTTTCCTCTTCGCGCAGGCCGAAGGCCACCACGCAGCCCTTGCGCACGCCTTCGGCGCGCGCGGCCAGCTCTTCGACTTCGTGCGGATAGATGTTGCGCCCGCCCTTGATGATGATGTCCTTGACGCGGCCGGTGATGAAAATTTCGCCACCGGCGAGGTAGGCGCGGTCGCCGGAATTCACCCAGGCAAATTCGCCCGCGTCCGCCGCTTGTCCGGCGGGAAATAGCTCTTTCGTGGCCGCAGGGTTTTCATAGTAGCCGCAGGTGACCGAAGGGCCGCGGAACCACAGGGCGCCTTCGGTGCGCTCGGGCAGTTCCATGCCCTGCGCGTCGGCGATGCGCACTTCATGCCGCGGCACGGGCAATCCCGCGGAGACGAAGACAATCGCGGAGGGGTCTTCGGTCGAAGCGGGAACGGCGCGGCCCTGCGCGGCGAAGGTTTCGCGCTCGATGCGGTCGACGTGCGGGAGGCGGCCAAGGGGAGGCATGGCCACGGCGAGGGAAGCTTCGGCCAGGCCGTAGACCGGGAGCATGGATTCGGCGCGGAAGCCGAAAGGTTCGAAGCGCTCGGCGAAGCGCGTCAGCGTTTCGGGATGAACCGGCTCGGCGCCGTTGAGCGCGGCGCGCCAGCAGCTGAGATCAATTCCGGCGATGTCGCGGTCGGCGATTTTGCGCACGCAGAGTTCGTAGGCGAAATTGGGAGCGGCGGCGATGGTGCCGCGATGGCGGTGCAGGGCCAGAAGCCAGCGCTCGGGGCGGCTGAGGAAGGCCAGCGGGGACATGACCACGAAGGGCAGGCCGAAATAGAGCGGCGTGAGCCAGGCGCCGATGAGGCCCATGTCGTGATACAGCGGCAGCCAGCTGACGACGGAATCGTCGGGCTGGAGGCGCACGGCTTCGCCGATGACGCGCATGTTGGCGAGGAGATTGGCGTGGGTGAGGGTGACGCCTTTGGGGTCGCCGGTCGATCCGGAGGTGTATTGCAGCATCGCAATGTCTCCGGCTTTGCGCAGGCGCGCGCCGCTCAAATGCGTGGGGCGGGAGCCGGGAGCGTCGGGCTTGGCGGAATCGGCGGCTTCGAGAAGTTTGCGGGCATCGGTCACGGCGCGCAGCGAAGGTACGCGCGGCTGCACCAGGCGGGCCACGGCTTCGGCGCGGCGGAAGGTGAGCAGGAGGCAAGCGCCGGCGTTGCGCAGGATGGCGGACTGGCGCGTGGCGTATTCCTCGATGCGGTCGGCGCGGAAGGGCGGATAGATGGGCACGGGAACGGCGCCGGCGAGAAGGATGCCGGCGAAAGAGACGAAAAATTCGCGCGAGGTGGGCAGCATCAGGGCCACGCGGCCGCCCGCGGGAACGCCGCGGCGGGCGAGTTCCGCGGCGAGTCGCTCGGCGGCGGAAAAGAGTTCGCCGAAGGTGAGCGTGATTTCGCGCTCGCCCTCGGGGCCTTCTTCGATGATTTTCAGGTGGGGACGAGCGCCGTCATGCAGAGCGCGATGGCGCAGGACGTCCATCAGCGTCTCCGCGCCTTCGACCAGGCGGCCGGCGCCGCTGGCGGCTTCCTGATGCAGTACCTGCGCGGTGACGGCGGCGCGCAGAGCCGAGCTGTTCGACGAAGAGTCCGCAGGCGAATTTTCCCGCAGGCGCAGCAGGGCCAGGGAAATTTCCGCCGGCGTATCGGAATTGGCGATGACGCTGTCCGGGAGGCGCACGGCGAACTGGCGCTCGATGCGGGCCATAAGCTCGACGCGTTCGAGGCTGCCCAGGCCGAGGTCGCGGTCGAGATGGGAATCCGCGCGAAGCATGTTCAGGGCGCCCAGGCTGCCCAGTTCTTCGAGCAATTCACGGACGGTGGACAGGACGCGGTCCTGCGCGCTGTTGAGTTCGTCTGGCGAAATGGTGTTTGCAGCGGTCACGGTTCTCCCGGCGGAATCTTTCCTGTAGCCGGAGAGGCTAACATGCCGAAGAGGGGCTTGTCACCGCTGGAAGGGTCAGCGGGCCGGCGTGGCGGCGCGGATGCGCTCGATTTGCACGACGTGGCGGTCCATATGCAAACGGAGCAATTCGAGACGCTGCCGGGCGTCCAGCGGGCCGGAAAGATGATGAGGGAAGATCATGGATTCGAGGTTCAGCCCTTCGAGGCAGTTTCCCAGGACGTCGAGAATGGACTGCGAGCAGATCAGACATTCCTTCCAGTAGGCCAACGGGCCGCCGATGCGCGGCAGGGCGTAGGAGGGCGCCTGCTCCTGGGGCTTCCAGGTGCGCGCGACCACGTCTTCAATGCTTAACCCGCGGTGCATGTGCTGCCCGGTCCATTGCTTCCCGCTGCGCGCGTCTTCCATGGTCTGCCAGAGTTTGTTGAGTTCGTAGTGCTCGGAAAGAACCAGATGCTCGACAATGTTGGAGATGGACCACTGCTCGTTTCCCGGCTTCAGCGCGGCATCTTCATCGGTCAATTGGGCGGTGGTGGCCAGAAGGCGAACGCGCGCGGAAGCGGCCTGGTGAATCAAATTGGATACGGTACTGTTCATGGCCCCCCCCGATAGAGCGCATTATAGACGAAGTTCGCAGAAGGGATATGAATATCCTGTGAATATCTTTTGAAAACAAGAGGCCGGAATCCGGAACTAAGACTGTGTTTTCTGCGTTGGAACGGAAAATCCCGGCGGCAACAGCGCGCCGGAAAGATCCGCGCCGGAGAGGTCGGCACCGCTGAGGTCGGTTTCGCGCAAGATGGCCACGCCGAGATCGGCGCCGGAAAAGCGCGCTCCGGTCACGATGGCGTCGCGGAAGTTGGTGTTGCGCAGCAGGGCGCCCTGGAAATTCACGTGGCTGAGGTTGCAGCGGAAAAATTCCACGCCGCTGGCCTGGGTTCCGCTCAGATCCGCGCCTTCCAGGACCGATTCGGTCAGGTCCGTATTCCGCAGATCGGCCCGGCGCAGTCGCGCGCCGGAAAAATCCGCGCCGGGCAGACGGGCCTTGCGCAGGTCGGCCTCTTCGAGATTGGCGGAGCGCAGAATGGCGCCGCTCAAATTGACTTCACGCAAATCGCCGCGGGAAAGGTCCGCGCCTTCGAGATCGGCGCGCGCACCGCCTTCCTGCCCGCTGAAAAATTTGCCGTGCTGCGCGATGATTTCCGAAACGCGTCGTCCCTTGTGCTTGATGCTGCTGAGTTTTCGAAGTCCCATGAATCGTTCTCCCGGCGATTAGCGAAGGTTCTATTCTAACCAAGCCGCGGGCGAAGTTGAATAGGGCCCTTGTCCTTGCGCGCCCCCTCCGGTTCTCCCCACTCCTCCCAGCGATGCCGGAAACCACTCCAATCAGGAGACTTGGCTCTTCCATCCCCTCCGGACGCGCTCCCTTCGCCGCATACCGGGAACCCCTCAAAATCTCGGAAATCTCAAGATTCGTCCCCGCGCAGCGCCCCGCCCTACTCCGAAATCCAGGGCTATGCCTCGTACACCCAGCGCCCGCCCACCATCGTGCGTTCGACGGGGACGTCCACCAGCATCGCGGGATTTTCCTGCAACGGGTCGCGCCCCAGCACCACCAGGTCCGCCAGCTTGCCCGCCTCGATCGACCCTTTGCGCTTTTCGTCGTACGAAGCATACGCTCCGTTCACCGTGCCCACGCGGATGGCCTCCTCCACGGTGATGCGCTGGTTGGCTCCCCACACATTTCCCTGGCGGTCCGTGCGCGTCACTTCCGATTGCAGCGCCATCATCGGCGCATACTCGCCGGGAGGATAGTCCGATGCCTGCGTAGCGGGAATCCCCGCGTCCAGAAAACTGCGCAGCGCGAACATCTGTTTGGTCCGCTCGGCGCCGTAATATTTCATCTTCTCGCCGTGGTAATACACGTAGGTCGAAAAAGGTGTGGGAATCGCCCCCAGGGCCTTGATGCGCCTCACCAGGTCGTCGTTGATCACCGTGCAGTGTTCGATGCGGAATCGCGGGTCGCGCCGCGGAAATTCCTTCTGCAACCGTTCGTACACCCGCAGCGTCTGGTCAATGGCCACGTCCCCGTTCGCATGCGTGCCCACCTGCCATCCCGCCAGATGCGCTTTTTTCGCCTGCTCGTAGAGTTCCTCTTCCTTCGTCACCAGAATGCCGTAATCGTCCGGCCGTCCCAGGTAGGGCACGGAGAGCCGCGCCGTGCGCTCGGATATCGAGCCGTCGGCGATCAGTTTCACCGCGCCCACGCGCACCCAGTTGTCCCCCAGTCCCGTGCGCACTCCGGCCGCCAGCATGGGGTCAAGATGGGCCACGCCGATGAAGCAGTACACCCGAAACAGAAGATCGCCCGCATCGCGTGCGTCCTGATACGCGCGCAAATCCTCCGGGCTGCCCAGCACGTCGTGCACGGAAGTCAGTCCCGTCCGCGTCATCAGTTTCGAAATCAGCTTCACGCCCTCGCGGTAATCCTCCCGCGAAAACTGCAGCGGCATAACCCTTTCGAAAGGATCCTTCCCATGCTCCGCCACCCGCCCGTTCAGTTTCCCCGTCGCCGCGTCCCGGTCAAAGCGCCCGCCCGCCGGGTCCGCCGCGTTTTCCGCCACGCCCGCCTTCTTATACGCCAGCGAATTGACGTATCCGGTGTGCCCGCCGCGATGCTCGATAAAAACGGGATGCTCGGGAAAAGCCGCGTCCAGATCCGCTCGCGTCAGCGCCCGCCCCTCCGCCGTTTTTGTGTCGTCGTACTTGAAGCCCATCACCCATTCGCCCGGCGGCGTTTTCGCCGCGCGCTCGCGCATCGCCCCAATGATTTTTTCAATCGAAGGCAGGTTGCAGTCCACCATGCGCAGATGGCGCAGCCCGGAATAGGAAGGATGCGTGTGCGCGTCAATAAATCCCGGCGTGACCGTCTTTCCCCCGAGATCCACGCTCTTCGTCCGCGCCGTGGCCAGCGCGCGCACTTCGTCATTCGTGCCCACCGCCAGAAATCGCCCGTCCACGATGGCCACCGCCTGCGCGCTGCGCTGCGCCCCATCCATGGTGAGGAGATTGGCGTTGTAGAGAATTAAATCGGGCGTCTCGCGCAGGTCCGGGAGCGCGGCGAACGCCGCGCCCATCCCCGCAAATTTCATGAATTCCCGGCGATTCGTTTGCGACATTGTTTTCCCCCGCTGGAGCAAGGCTCAGGAAACCGCTGCAAACTCTCCGCGCGGCCCGCGGATGCGTGCTCGCAGCCCTGCTCGTTCGCCGCGTTCGATCGAGATTTCGATTCCGATGCGCCGGTAAACGCCGGCCAGTTCCTCCGGGTCGGGGCTTACCGCGCCGAAGTGCGTGAGCCGGCATCCCCCGGGAGCATCCGTCGAGGGGTGCTCCGTTTCCTTGCTCCATTCGATGAAAAAAGGAAGCAGGCCGTCGCGGTTATCCTCAAGATTCACCGTTTTCCAGTGCAGCGTGCGGCCATCCGGCCGCACGCGTGAGCCGTCCGTCGGGCCTCGGCTTTGGATGCCTTCTTTCCGAAACCGCTCCGCTATCCCGGCAGCGCGATCGGGATGCGCGGCCCAGCCGATCAGCCGCGGCTCCGACAAGTTCTGTAATTCACGGGACCTCTCGGTGGCTTCCTGCTTCGCGTCCGGCGCAATAATTTCCAGGTAGCGCAAACCGCCCAGCGCCAGCAGCGCATTGCGCGTTCCTCTCCCCGGATGCACCCCGCCCATCGCCGCGCGCACCCCCGTGCGCTGCTCGACAAAAGCGATGCCGCTTTCGAGGTCCTTGCAGCCCAGGAGGATGTGGTCGAGGGAATCCGGCACGGCATTCATTTTCGCTTCCCAGAGACTCCGCGGCGTCAGGAGCGTCCCGCCCGTTATCGCCAGAAAAAGCCGCCGGGAAACCATGAACTACCCCTCGGCGGTGGTGGGATCGATCATTCGCCGAATCGCGGAAATCCGGTTCGCCGGAAAACCGCCCTGCTGCGCGTGATCCCGGATGGCCTGTTCATTGGGGGCGATATACACGCAATAAATCTTGTCGTCGGTGACGTAGCTCTCCACCCACTGCACCTGGGGCATTGTGCGCAGCACCCCGCAGGACTTTTGCGAGATTCCGTGCAGGTCGGCGGCGGAGAGCTTTCCCGCACCGGGAATTTCGCGTTCAATCAGGAATTTCGGCATGCTTGTTCTCCTTTTTGGCATCCAACTTCGCCAAGGGAGAAAACTTATAGCAATCTACAAGCTGCAAAAGCAACAATAATCTACTGCAGCGAGCGCGTCTCCGCTTCGTTCTGCAGCGCGGCCACGAATTCGGCCAGCGGCCGCGGGCCCAAATCTCCCTTGAAGCGGTGGCGCACGGAAACGGTTCCGGCTTCGGACTCCGTGGGGCCCACCACCAGCATGTAGGGAATCTTCTGCATCTGCGCGTCGCGAATCTTGGCCGGCAGTTTTTCGTTGCGGTCGTCCAGGTGCACGCGCAGGCCGTGGTGTTTCAATGTTTCGGCGACGTGTTTGGCGTAATCGGCCACTTTTTCGCTGACCGGGCAGACTTCCACCTGCACGGGTGCCAGCCACACCGGGAACGCCCCGGCGTAGTGTTCGATGAGGATGCCAAAAAAGCGCTCCACCGAGCCCAGCAGCGCCCGGTGCACCATCAGCGGCTGGTGCCGCGCGCCGTCTTCGCCCACGTATTCCAGGCCGAACCGCGCCGGCAGGTTGAAATCGAACTGCACCGTGGTCAGCTGCCAGGGCCGCCCGATGGCGTCAATCAGCTTGACGTCGATCTTGGGTCCGTAGAACGCCGCTTCGCCTTCCATCTTCTTGTACGGAATCTTCATCCGCTTCATGGTGTCCGCGAGCGCCGCGGTCGCCCGCTGCCAGTCCTCGGGCTTGCCCGCGTAATTTTCCGGATGCGCGGAGTCCCAATCGGAGAGTTCCACCTCGAACTTATCGAAGCCGAAATTCTTCATCACCGCGAAGGCGAAGTCCATGCAGGCTTCCACTTCGGATTCGATCTGCTCGGGCATGCAGAAGATGTGCGCGTCGTCCTGGGTAAATCCGCGCACGCGCAGCAGTCCGTGCAGCACCCCGCTGCGCTCGTAGCGGTAGACCGTGCCCAGTTCGGCCAGGCGTACCGGCAGGTCGCGGTAGCTCTTCAATTTATTCTTGAAAATAAGAATGTGCCCCGGGCAGTTCATGGGCTTTAGCTGGTATTCGGCTTTTTCCACTTCCACCACGCCGAACATGTTTTCCCGGTAAAAATTGGTGTGCCCGCTGGTCTTCCACAGGTCCAGGCGCATGATGTGCGGCGTGAAAACCAGGTCGTACCCGCGCTTGAGCAGTTCGTCGCGCAGCCAGTCCTCGATGATCTTGCGCACCAGCCCGCCCTTGGCGTGCCAGAAAATCAGCCCCGGGCCGGCCTCCTCCTGAATGCTGAAAAAATCCAGCTCCGGGCCGAGCTTGCGGTGGTCCCGCCGCTTGGCTTCCTCCAGTCGGTGCAGATAATCGTCCAGATCCTTCTGATTGAAGAAGCACGCCGCATAGATGCGCTGCAGCTGCGCATTCCCTTCCTGCCCCTTCCAGTATGCCCCGGCGACGCTCATGAGCTTGAACGCCGTGATGCGCTTGGTGGAAGGAATGTGCGGGCCGCGGCAGAAGTCGATGAATTTCCCGGTGGTGTAGAAGGAAACCATCGGCTCCTGCGCCTTTTCCTCGATCAGTTCACACTTGAAGGTTTGCCCGGATTTTTTGTAGAGTTCGAGCGCTTCGGCCTTGGGAAGAAATTTGCGCTCGTTGGGAATGTCCTGCTCGGCGAGCTGATGCATCTTCTTTTCGATTTTGACGAGGTCGTCCGGAGTGAAGGGCTCCTCGCGAAGAAATTCGTAAAAAAACCCGTTGTCCACTGGCGGTCCGATGCCCAGTTTTACGCCGGGATATAGCTCCATCACGGCGGCGGCCAGAAGATGCGCCGCCGAATGCCGGAAGACGTAGAGCGCCTCGGGATTTTTTTCCGTGAGCAACTGTAGATGAACGTCCTGCTCCAGCGGCAGGCGCAGATCCACAAGATCGCCGGCTTCGGGCTCATCCACAACTCCTGTGGTGGTCTGCGGCGCGGCGCCCGAAGAGGGCGCGCCGGCCGAGGAAGTGATGCGCGCCACCAGCGCCGCTTCCGCCAGCCGCGGGCCGATCTTGAGCGCGATTTCCGCCGCGGTCGTCCCTTTGGGTACTTCGTGAACTTTGCCGTCGGGCAATGTGACGCGAATCTGGTCCATGGTCCTGTCCGCCTGGGAACGGCCCGCTGAGCAGCGCCAGGCCGTTGAAGAAGAACTAGCTTATCGGCGAGGCCCGGCAGGGTCAAGCAGTGTGAGGGAAAGAGGCTGCGATCCGAAACTCCCCGCTCACTGTCCCAGGGAGTATTGAAAAGTTGCCCTTGCGAATACAGTGGCCAACATATATATAGTGTGTAGGCATGGGGTGATGAATAGATTCCTTTGGGGGTTCCTTTTCGTGCTGATTCTTCCCGCGGCGGCGGTCCCCGCCCAGGGAGGGGTGTCCATGCGGGAGAAGCCGCCGGGAACCGTGGCGTTTTCGAAAATCCCGCGCGTGGCGCGTCCGCCGCTACTGGAGGATTTCCTGCGCTATCGCGCGCGCGAGGCGGAGCTGGAAGTCACCGAGTTCCGCCAGTACGCCCCGGGCGACGGCAGCGCGGCCACGGAAGGAACCACGGCCTATCTTTCCTACGACGAGAAAAATCTTTATGTCATCTTCGTTTGCCGGGAGCAGCCAGGCGCGGTCCGCGGGCATCTTTCGAAACGCGACGACACCTCCCAGGACGACAGCGTGGCCATCTTCCTGGATACCTTTCATGACGGGCACCGCGCCTACTATTTTTCGTTAAATCCCGTGGGCGTGCAGACCGACGCGATCTACACGGAAGGGCAGGATTACGACACCAGTTTCGACACCGTGTGGGACTCCGAGGGAAAAATCACGCCCCAGGGCTACGTGGCCCGCTTCGCTATTCCCTTCAAGAGCCTGCGCTTTTCGAATGCGCCGGAGCAGACCTGGGGCATCGCCCTCTACCGCAGGATTCAGCGCAAGAACGAACAAGACTACTGGCCCTACGTGACCTCGCGGCAAGAGGGTTTTACCCAGCAGTTTGCCGCGGGCAAGCTGCGCGACGTAGCCCCGGGGCGTAACCTGCAGTTTATTCCGCACCTCGAATTGGGGCGGCACCGCTATCTGGACCAGAACGACCCCGCCAATCCGGCGGTCCGCAACGCATTCGAACACCGCGAAGGGCTGGACGCGAAAGCGGTGTGGAAGGACGCGCTGACGTTCGACTTCACCGTGAACCCGGATTTCAGCCAGGTGGAATCCGACGATCCACAGGTGACGGTGAACCAGCGCTTCGAGGTCTATTTTCCGGAGAAGCGCCCGTTTTTCATCGAGAACGCCGGATTTTTCGCGACTCCGGTGAACCTCTTTTTTTCCCGCCGCATCGGCGACCCCCAATTCGGCGCCCGCATGAGCGGAAAAATCGGCAAATGGGCCCTGGGTGCCCTGGCCATCGACGACCGCCTCCCCGGAGAAGGCCAGCCGCCGGGCAGCCCGCTGGACACGCGTGCGGCGGTGGGAGTCGTCCGCGTGGCGCGCGAATTCGGCAAGCAATCGCAAATCGGAGCCTTCTTTTCGAGCCGTGATTTCGCGGATTCGAATAACCGCGTGGCCGGCCTGGACGCGCGCCTGAAGCTCGATGAAAACTGGGTCCTGGATTTGCAGGCGGTGCGCAGCGAAACCCGCCAGAATGCCACGCAACTCTGCGGACTGCCGGACCAGCACTTGAACGGCAGCGATTATTACAGCCGCCTGACGCACACGGGCCGGCATTTTCTGCTCACGGCCCTCTACGATGACAAGTCGCCGGGATTTTGCACGGAATTGGGATTTGTGCCGCGAACGGATATTCGCACCTCGGACACGGGCATGAACTATTTCTGGCGCCCGCGCAAGGGCAAGGTGCTGGCCTTCGGGCCGTACTTGGAAACAATCCTCGACTGGGATCACAGCGGAAGATTGCAGGACTGGCAAAGCTTGGCGGCGTTCGAGGCGCACTTTACGCGACAGACCATCGTGACGGTGAGCCGGGGCGAGGCGTTCGAACTGTTCGCGGGCCAGGAGTTTCGAAAACACAGCACTGCGGTGACGGTCAGCAGCCAGCCGTACAAATGGCTGGCGCTCAACGGACGGGTGGTCAGCGGGACGGGCGAGAATTATTTTCCGGCAGCGGGACTTTTTCCTTTTTTGGGGAATACGAAAAAGTTTTCCGCGGGAATCACGCTGCGGCCCCAGGCCCGGCTGAGCGTTGCGCAGACGTATTTGTATTCGCGGCTGGGGACGCGGGAGGGTTCCACGCCGGCGGGATTCTCTCCGGGGCAGGCCGTTTTCAATAATCACATTCTGCGCACCAAACTGAATTACCAGTTCACCCGGGAAATTTCGCTGCGCTTTATCGCCGATTACAACGCCACCCTGGCCAACGGTGGATTGCTGGACGTGCAGAGGAACCTGGGGAGCACCGCGGGAGGTCCCGTGCCGGCGAAGAAAAATTTGCGGGGCGATCTTTTGTTTACATGGCTGCTCCATCCGGGAACGGCGGTGTATATGGGATATACGGACGGGTACGGGGATTTGCAGGTGGATACGGCGCTCGTGCCGCCGGTGAGTTACCGGGCTGCACCGCTGACGTCGACGGGGCGGGTGTTCTTCGTGAAGCTGAGTTATCTGTTTCGCTATTGAAGAGGCGGCGGCGCGCCTTGTCTCTCCCGCGCGCATCGCATACACTGAAAATTCTTTTTATCGCAGCAGGGGAAGGACAAGGAGAGATATGTCGCATCGGATTGCCGCCAAGATCACCGGAGTGGCCGGGTTCGTGCCGCCGCGGGTGATGACCAACGAAGACTTCGCAAAGATTATCGAGACCAACGACAAGTGGATTCGCGAGCGCACGGGAATTCGCGAGCGGCACGTGGCGGATCCGGGCGTGGCCACCTCGCACATGGCAACGGAGGCGGCGAAGAAAGTTCTGGAGCAGACCGGGACGGACCCCGAGGAAATCGAAATGATCGTAGTGGCCAGCGTCACGCCGGACATGTTTTTTCCGGCGACGGCGTGCCTGGTGCAGGACCGCATCGGCGCGAAGAAGGCGTGGGGATTCGATTTGTCGGCGGCGTGTTCGGGGTTCGCCTACGCGCTGACGGTCGCGGCGCAGTTCGTGGGAGCGGGAACGCACAAGAAAGTGCTGGCCATCGGCAGCGACAAGATGACTTCGATCCTGGATTACAAGGACCGCGCGACGTGCGTGCTCTTTGGCGACGGAGCGGGAGCGGTGCTGCTGGAAGCGGCGGGCGAGGGCGAAGGGATATTGGATTTCCATCACGACGTGGACGGCGCCGGCGGGAAACACCTGTACATGCCGGGAGGCGGGTCGCTGAATCCCTCGACGCACGAGACCGTGGACAAGAACATGCACGTGGTGCATCAGGACGGGCAAAACGTCTTCAAGTACGCGGTGCGGCGCATGGCGGAAGTGGCGGTGATGCTGGTGGAGCGCAACGGGTTCAAGAGCAGCGATCTGGCGCTGGTGGTGCCGCATCAGGCGAATTTGCGGATCATCCGGGCGATGCAGGACCGTCTGGGAATTCCGGATGAAAAGGTGATGGTGAACATCGATAAGTATGGGAACACCACGGCGGGAACGATTCCGCTGGGGCTGCGCGACGCGGTGGAGCAGGGGCGGCTGAAAAAGGGAGACCTGGTGCTGCTGATGGCGGTGGGAGCGGGGTTCACGACGGGGGCAGTTCTGCTGCGCTGGGCGTACTGAGGGCAGGGCGCGGCGGATGATTCGAGCTGCGAGGGCCGGTCGAGGCGCGAGGCCCAGAGGACGAGCGAGAGTACCGGGACAAGAGAGATCCTTCGCTCCCGTTGGTCGCTCAGGACAGATACCCTTCGCTGGGTATCTGGTTAACAATAAGACTCCCCACCCCCGTGTTTTTTCGTAAGTGTTGATTCTGCTGGGTTTTAAGTCCTTTGTTTTGGAAGTGCAGATTCTAAAGGGGTTGCAGGGGTGTTTTTTGGATCTGCTGATTCTGCTGGGGTTAGGGGATTTTTCGTTTGGGCCGCGAGGGTTTTGCGGGGTAAGCGGGTTGCGGAACGGGGGCGATTTGGTTCGCCGCATCTTGGGTTGTATGTTATCTCAGAAGTACACATAAGTCAATGGTTGCAATTATTAAAATCCGCCGGGGATGGTGGCCGCGGGTGGCTGTGGATGCCCGCAGGGGTCACCGTGAGAGATTCAGAGCTTCGGCTTTCCCACCACCCTGAGCATCCAGCGGTGCTTCCAAGCATTGCGGGGAGAAAGTGTCTCTTGACAACGCCTTCGCTCTTATCGAGGGCCACCCCCCCACTGCCTTAACATTTAGCCTGTGCCACCCGCCATCCCGGAAATTCAAGTCTCATCGTTCTTGGGGGATTGACTGTGAACACGGGCTGGAATTCAATGCATGAGCGACTGCGGGGCCGACGGCCCGAGGAGCGCGTACCTCAAGAACAAATACCCTGCGATTGTGAAGAACACACCTAAGATCTCAAAGGCCCAAAAGTACCAGTTGTTATAGCATCCTAAAAAATCTGATAACTTTTGCATCTTACCCACGCCTGCCAGCCCGAAGCCATGATAGCCGTAGACGACGACTAGAAAGGCGTTAACAAACATACAGTACACACCAACCAGCAGGACTCCATGTGTTAAAGAATTAGTGATAGAGACCCACTGCGCGTGCCGGTCTAACTTATAAAATGGATCATTCGGATGAGCGAAAGCTCTCCTGAAAGACACTCCAACTTCGTAGACCTTGCCACTCTCGATGGTCCCTACTATCGCTAGAGGAGCCTCATGGCTACCCGCGAAAATAACCTGGAGAACAATTCCGTCGTTCGGCTCCCAAATGGAAAATCCCAGGTTCGCCGATGTTCGTTTTCCCGCTTCTCCTGGGGCAATGGCGATAGTCGTTCGTTGAATCAACGGCCGACTCTGTGTCACCACGCTAACGTCAAGGAGCTCTGCTCCTTCGCCAATCTTGAGTTGCAAAGGCTCCAAGATGTTCTCCGGCCTGATCGCCGTATTTCCGTCGTTCCATACGCGGCACTGAACGGCAATGACGTTGGAATTTTCGATAATCTTGTTTTCATAAAGAACAGAGAGTTTGGTTTTGACGGAAGGCTCTTGGTACAGAACTATGTTGCGGTCTAAATCGGTCTCGAATACAACCGACCGGTCACTCTTTCCATGATAATAGAAATAGGCCCCTGACGCTAACCCGGCCACACCCACAATTAACGACAAAACGCTGGTAAATTCTCGGCGATTATGCTGAAGCGCGTCTACGATCCACATTCGCTTAGGGCTCACTGGGACCCACTACGTGAGCTTATATCACACTGCGGGTGGCCCACGCTTGGTTCATGTTTTTTTCTCTTGACGGCGGCGCACGAGGAGAGGATACCACTGCTGCAAGTCAGTGGGGGGTAGAGTTGCGGGGGTGCCCCTCGATAAGAGCAGCAAGAGTGGGTCTTGGGGTGCGCGATGCCCAGAGGACTGAAGCGCTATTACGGGAGGGGGGATCTGCATTTCATCACGTTCAGTTGTTACCGGCAGCTGCCGCTTCTGGGCAAGGCGCGCACGAGGAATTTGTTCGTGAAGGTGCTGCGGGAAGTGCGGGCCCGGTACGGATTCGCGCTGCTGGGCTTTGTGGTGATGCCCGAGCATGTGCACCTGCTGATCGGAGAACCGAAGAAAGGGACGCCGTCGGATGTTCTCAAGGCGCTGAAGATGGGAGTATCGAGGAGGGCGCGCGGGAAGCAAAGGAAGAGCCGCGTTGCAGCCAATCAATTGCCCTTGCCGTTCGGAGAAGGTGGTGGCGCGCTGCCGCAATTCTGGCAGCGGCGGTTTTACGATTTCAATGTGTGGAGCGGGAAAAAAATTCGCGAGAAGCTGGACTATATGCACAAGAATCCCGTGGCGCGGAAACTGGTGACGCATCCGCGAGAGTGTCCCTGGAACAGTTGGGCGCATTACTACGAGAAGGCGCCGTGCATGCTGGAGATGGATCGCTTGGGCTGAATATTCCGTGCGGCAGGAAGGGAAGAAAGAGAAAAGCCCCACTCTTGCTGCGCAAGAATTGATTGGATAAGAGCGAAGGCTCCATTCGAAGCCGAGTATGCTTCTGGTTGGAGGGCCGAAGCAATCGGCAGGAAGGAGCCTTCGATGATGATTATTGGATGCGATTACCACCCCAGTTGGCAACAGATTTGTTGGCTGGACACGGCGACTGGAGAGACGGGAGAACGGAAGCTGGAGCATGCGTCGGGAGAGGCCGAAAGATTTTACCGGCAGCTACCGGCACCGGCTTTGATTGGGATGGAGTCGACGGGAAACTGTCAGTGGTTTATCGAGATGGCCGCGGCTGCTGGGCACGATGTGTGGGTTGGAGATGCGGCGAAGATTCGCGCTTGCGAGGTGCGGCAGCAGAAGCACGATCGGCGGGACGCGGCGCTGATCTTGAAACTACTGGGGGAAGGGCGGTTTCCGCGGATCTGGGTTCCGTCCAGCGAAGAGAAGGATCTGCGGCAGCTCTTGATTCATCGCTACAAGCTGGTGCGGATTCGCGTGCAGGTAAAGAACGAACTGCAGCATTTGGCGATGAATCAGGGCATCACGAAAAGCCGGAAGCTGTGGAGCAAGGCGGGGGAGAAGGTGCTGCGCGAGTTGCCGCTGAGGCCGTGGGGCAGCCGGCGAAGAGAAGACCTATTCAAGGTAAGAGAGATGTTGAATGGGCAGATTGACCTGCTCGACCGAGCCGTGGAGGAAGTGGCGGAGAAGAACGAAAAGGCGCGGCTGCTGATGACGCAGCCGGGCGTGGGGC
>Ga0315268_10000071_pt1 | contig 111695 bp, 95 predicted proteins | sample C1_top_MG_FD_204535 | JGI IMG/M metagenome (GOLD analysis project Ga0315268, IMG submission 204535) | Sediment microbial communities from Yellowstone Lake, YNP, Wyoming, USA - C1_top | ecosystem: Environmental > Aquatic > Freshwater > Lake > Sediment | place: USA: Wyoming | collected 2017-08-01
CCTTGGGGTTGTGCTTGGAAAGCACCTTGGTGATCGCCGCGGTCAATGTCGTCTTGCCGTGGTCAATGTGACCAATGGTCCCGATGTTTACGTGCGGCTTACTGCGCTCGAATTTCTCCTTAGCCATTGCTCCCTCTGCTCCTCAAGTCAGATACGGCCTGTGCCGTTCGCCTAAAAACTTTATCTTGCCGCCTTGCCGGTGGCCTTGGCGATCACATCTTCCGCGATCGAGTTGGGCGCTTCGGCATAGTGCGAAAAATGCATGGTGAATGTAGCCCGGCCCTGAGTGCGGCTGCGCAAGTCGGTGGCATACCCGAACATTTGCGACAGGGGCACTTCCACGCGGATAACGTTGCTTCCGGCGCGGTTTTCGGTGCCTTGAATGGCCGAGCGGCGGGCGTTCAAATCGCCGAACACGGCGGGCATGTATTCCTCGGGAACCACGACTTCCACCTTCATGATCGGTTCCAGCAAAACCGGAGAAGCCTTCGCGCAGGCGGCCTTGTAGGCCATGGAGCCGGCGATTTTGAAAGCCATTTCCGAGCTGTCCACGTCGTGGTAGCTGCCGTCGATGAGCACCACGGCGATATCCACGGTGGGGAAACCCGCCAAGATGCCGTTATCCAGCGCTTCGCGGATGCCCGCTTCGATGGGGGCGATAAATTCGCGGGGAATCGAGCCGCCGACAACCTTGTCGATGAACAGGAAGCGGTGTTCCTTGTCGTACTTCCATTTTCCGGCCGGGCCGCCAACGACTTCCTTGGCCAGGGCGTCCAGCTCGTCCGTGGACATGTCCTTCATGTTCTCGCGGCTGGAACTGGGAATGGGATGAAGTTCGATTTCGCAATGGCCGTACTGTCCGCGGCCGCCCGTCTGCTTGATGTATTTGCCTTCGGCCGTGGACTTCTTGCGGATGGTTTCGCGGTAAGCCACCTGGGGACGGCCAACGTTGGCCTGCACGTTGTATTCGCGCAGCATGCGGTCGACGATGATTTCGAGATGCAGTTCGCCCATGCCGGAGATGAGCGTCTGTCCAGTATCGGGTTCGGTGGAAACGCGGAACGTGGGGTCTTCCTGCGCCAGTCGCTGCATGGCCACGCCCAGCTTGTCCTGGTCGGCCTTGGTCTTGGGCTCGATGGCCACGGAGATGACCGGAGCGGGAAAATCGATGTTTTCGAGGATGACCTGCTTTTCCTCGTCGCACAGGGTGTCGCCAGTGTTGACGCTCTTCAAACCCACGCAGGCGCAAATGTCGCCGGCGTAAACGGTGTCAATTTCCTCGCGCTTGTTGGCATGCATCTGCAGGAGGCGGCTGATGCGCTCGCGGGTGCGCTTGCCGGAATTGTAAACGTAGCTGCCGGAAGTGAGCACGCCGGAATAGACGCGAATGTAGGTGACATGGCCGACGAAGGGGTCGGACATGATTTTGAAAGCCAGCGCGGAAAAGGGAGCGTCATCGGCGGCGCGGCGCAGAACCACTTCGTCATTCTCCGGGTTCACGCCCTCGAGCGGGGGAACATCCAGAGGAGAAGGCAGATAGTCCACCACCGCATCGAGCAGCGGCTGAATGCCCTTGTTCTTGAAGGCCGAACCGGCCAGCACAGGAACGATTTTGAGTGCCAGGGTGGAGCGGCGGACGGAGGCGCGCATTTCGTCCACTGTCAGGGTGCCTTCGTTCAAATACTTGTCGATGACCGTGTCGTCGTGCTCGGCGATGTATTCCACGGTCTTGTTGCGGTGCTCGTCGTAGAAGGCCTTGTCGATGGCCGAACCCTTCAGCGCCGCGGCCACGTCCGGACGGGAATCCACGAAGGCCTTGTCCCAGAGCTTGGCGACTTCAAAGGTCTCGAACTTCGCGCCGAGGGTCTCTTCGAGCCAGACAGTGACTTTTTCTTCGAGGAAATCGATAACGCCGATGAAATTATCTTCGCGGCCGAGGGGGAACTGCAGGGGAACGGGATGGGCGCCGAGGCGCTGGCGAATGGTGCGGATGACGTGATCGAAATCCGCGCCCATGCGGTCCATCTTGTTCACGAAACAGATGCGCGGAACGCGGTACTTGTCCGCCTGGCGCCACACGGTTTCCGATTGCGGCTGCACGCCGGCGACGGAATCGAAAACGCAGACCGCGCCATCCAGCACGCGCAGGGAGCGTTCGACTTCCACGGTAAAATCCACGTGGCCGGGGGTGTCAATGATGTTGACGCGGTATTTCTTGCTGAAGCGGTCCCAGGAAGCGGTGGTGGCCGCGGAGGTGATGGTGATGCCGCGCTCGCGCTCCTGCTCCATCCAGTCCATGGTGGCGGTGCCTTCGTCCACGCTGCCGATTTTGTAGGTCACACCCGTATAGAACAGGATGCGCTCGGTGGACGTGGTCTTGCCGGCGTCGATGTGCGCCATGATCCCGATGTTGCGGGTATCTTCGAGTTTGAACTGACGGCCCATAATCTCTCTAAACTCTCCCGGTTCCGATTCGCTTACCAGCGATAATGCGCAAAGGCCTTGTTGGCTTCGGCCATGCGGTGCACGTCTTCCTTCTTCTTCATGGCGCCGCCGCGGGCGTTGGCCGCGTCGATCAGCTCGTCGGCGAGCTTATCCACCATGGTCCGGCCGGCGCGCTCGCGCGAATACTGCAGGAGCCAGCGGATGGCCAGGGACTGCCGGCGATACGGATTCACTTCCACGGGCACCTGGTAGTTGGCGCCGCCCACGCGCCGGGTCTTGACTTCCAGCACGGGCTTCACGTTCTCGACAGCCTTCTTGAAAATTTTCAGCGCGTCGTCGCTGGTCTTCTTGGCCACCTGGTCCATGGCGTTATAGAACACGCGCTGCGCGGTGGCGCGCTTGCCGTCCCACATCATCGAGCAGATAAACTTCATCACCAGTTCATTGGCGTAAACCGGATCGAGGCGATCGGGCCGGCGGCTGACTTGTCCTTTGCGTGGCATCTCTTCTTCCGCTCCTTGGTTCCGCTAGACGGCTACTTCTGGGCGGCCTTGGGCCGCTTGGCGCCATACTTCGAGCGCGCCTGCTTGCGATTTTCGACTCCCGCGGCGTCCAGCGTTCCGCGAACGATGTGATAACGAACTCCGGGAAGATCCTTCACGCGGCCGCCGCGCACGAGCACGATGGAGTGCTCCTGCAGGTTATGGCCGATGCCGGGAATGTAGGTGGTGACTTCGACGCTGTTGGTCAGGCGCACGCGAGCGACCTTGCGCAGGGCCGAGTTGGGCTTCTTGGGCGTCTGGGTATAAACGCGAATGCACACACCGCGCTTTTCGGGGCAGCCCATCAGCGCGGGCGACTTGGTCTTCATGAGGACGGCTTCCCGTCCCATCCGTACGAGTTGCGAAAACGTCGGCACAGTGTTCCTCTTCGATTGACCGCACTCCGGTCGAATTCCGCGCTCTGCGCGCGCAAAAATTTCCCTGCGTCTGCCGCGATTGCAAAAAAATCGCACGGACGCACCAACGGCTGAAAGGCCTCTACTGCGAATCCGGAGATACCAGCAAGAAACTCCGCACGTAATTCCAGAAGGCAGGCTATCGCTTCCGGTTTCAATGATCGGAGAGGCTTACTCGGCTTTGCGGGACTGGCGTCCCATTCCGGCCGCTCTTCTGCTCCATTCCGTCGTTCTTTGTTCCGGAGCGGAAGATATTCCTTCCAACTACAGGGAGAAATACCCCTGACAACTTGAAGAGTATAGGGGTAAAGGGCACATTCTGTCAAATTATTTTCATCCATGGCATGTGAAAAAGTCCGGGTATTTCTAGCGCTTACCCCGGAGGTGGGAGATTTCTACCCCTGTGCCCCTTTGCGGCTCACAGGGCAGTCCCCCGCCTCACATCTGGGGTCTAGTACCAAGTTACGCTTGCAGGCGGGAGCGGCCAGGACTTCCGCAAGGAAAGCCTTAAATTAAATAACGTGCTTATTTTCATATTGCTACAGAGATTCAGAATTTGCTTCTTGGCCTTCACGGCCTGAATCACATGGCGGGGCACAACGATTTGACCACACTATGCGGCCCGATCGCCGCCCTGACTCACCGGATCGCCCTTGTCAGGCCGGGCCAAAGTTCGCAGGACCTCCCTGCCGGAGCATGGATGGTGGTCCGTTTTCCACATCCACGCGTAAGGGGAGAGCGTGTGAAGCGGGCGCCTCCCGTACTTTTTCGGCAACTGCCCCTGCGGGATTGCTTTACGCGTTTCTTGCGCGGCTCTAGACTCGGTGAATGCTCCTCGCCGATTATTTTCCGTTTCGCTTTCGTACGCGGCAAATTTTTATGGCGCTGCTGTTCGCCGCAATTCCCTTCTCCACCCAGGCGCAGGCTCCGGCTGCCGCGCCCGCTGCGCCGGCAACCGAAAAGAAAGAGCCGGCGGCTCCGTACACGATCGAACTACTGGAAACGCGCGTGCGCTTTGAGGCCGATGGCAATTCGCGGAAGGAAGTTCATACGCGCGTGAAAATCAATTCCGAGTTTGGCGCGCGCCCGTTCGCACGCCTAAATTTCGATTACAACCGGTCGTTCGAAAAGATCGAGATACCGTTCGTGCGCATCACCCACTCCAGCGGCGGCATCGCCGAAATTCTCCCAGGCGCCATCACTGACAACCCCAATCCCGCGGTGGTCAACGCCCCCGCTTATCAGGACGTGCGCATCAAGTCCGTCCGCATCCTCGGCCTGGCTCCCGGCGACAGCCTCGAATACCGCGTCATTACCACCGTCACGCACCCCCCGCTTGCGCCTGATGTCTGGCTCGAGTACACCTTCGACCGTACCGGCATCGTCTCCCGTGAAATATTTGAGTTGGATCTTCCCGCCTCGCGCTTAGCCGACTCTCCCACCAGCCGGCGAATCGAGATGCGGGTTAATCCGGCGACTCCGGCTACGGTGAGTCAAATAACCGCCGATGATGGATCGATCCGCAGCTTTTACCACTGGCAGCCCTCGCTTCCGAAGTCGGACGTGGCGGATAAGGAAAATGGTTCCGCCCAGTTACAAGGTCCCGATGTAGCCCTGAGTTCATTCATCGTTTGGGGACCTCTCTCCCAGCGGCTCGCCGAACTCTTTCAAATGCCCGCTGAAAAAACCCCGCCAGCCCCGGACCAAGCCGCCGCGGACAAGGCCACCGGTTTGACCAAAAGTGCTGCGAATCCACGGGAAAAACTCGTCGCGCTGTATGACTTCGTTTCCCATGGGATTACTACCGTCAATTTGCCTTTGGAGGCAACCGGATTCCGGACCAGGCCACCCGCGGAAATTCTCTCCTCGGGGTACGCCACTCCAACGGACAAATTCGTGCTTTTGGCATCGCTGGCCACGTCCCTGAATCTTCAGCTGGAAACCGCGCTGGCAGGAACTTCTCCGGACCTGAAGTCGCAATTGCCAAGACCTTCCCTCTTCACGCGGATCCTCACGATTTGGGGTTCTCTTACATGGTGTGACCCCAGCCTTGAAGTGGCGCCGTTCGGCCTCCTCCCTCCTGGCCTGCGGGGCAAGACAGCCTTTCGGGTCTTCATCCCTCCTGCCTCCAATCCCTTAGCCGATGTAGGCGATACGTTCTTTTTTACGATTCCAGTCGAACTCCCCTTCCCCTCTTTTCAGAAGGTCCATGTCGATGGCACGCTCGGCGAGGACGGCAAGCTGAGCGCCAAGGTGCGCTACGCGCTGCGCGGAGACAACGAATTGCTCCTGCGCGTGGCTTTTCACCATACGCCCAAGGAGAGATGGAACGAGCTGGCGCAGATGCTGTCCCTGGCCGACGGCTTTCGCGGGCAGATAATGTCCATCACCGCTTCCGATCCTGCCGAGACACACGAGCCGTTCACGCTCGAGTATGAGATTGCGCAGCCGAAATTCGTGGACTGGTCGAAAAGCTCCGTGCACATTCCCGCGCTTCTGCCGCAGGCCGGGCTGCCGGAACTGCCGGAGAATGGAGCGGCCGGGGCGGCGATCGAGCTGGGCACGCCGCTGGAGGTGGAGACGGATTCGACCATTCATCTGCCATCGTCGAAGCCCTTCGGAGCGGCAGCGTGGTCCGCGCGCAAGCCGCTGGGCATGAGCGTCACGCGCGATTACGCGGCCTTTGCGTCCCACTATTCGCTGGCGGACGCGACGGCGGAAGCGGGAGGCGGGCGCACGCTGAACTCCTCCCGCCATCTAACGTTTCTCCTGCGGCAGATCGCGGGCACGCGCGCGGCGGACTACGCGTCTTTTGTGCGCGCGGTGCAGAACGACGAAGCGCAGGCGTTCACGCTGGAACGCGCGGCAGCCGCCCCCGCAGCACCTTCGCCGGCGGGCAAGAAGGCTGCGCCGCACAAACCGGGAACAGCGGCGCGCCCGGCGAAACCATAATCCCCAAGTTGTCTCTGAAAAAATAGTTCGCGGAAGAAGCGGCTGCGTTTGTGGCGCCGCGGTCGTTATGCGAAGAGCGGACGGCAAGGGCCGCCCGGAAAACTACATCCCCATCAATTCCCGTTCCTTCAGCGCGGAGAGGTCTTCGACCTTCTTGGTTTCCGAATGGGAGAGCTTATCCAGCTCTTCGAGGGAGCGCTTCTTCTCGTCCTCGCTGATTTTCTTTTCCTTTTCCAGCTTCTCGACGGCTTCGCGGATGTCGCGGCGGATATTGCGGATGGCGGTGCGGTGATTTTCGAGCACCTTGTGCAGATGCTTCACGAACTCCCTGCGGCGTTCCTCGGTGAGCGAGGGAATGGGCACGCGGACGATCTTGCCGTCGTTGGTGGGATTGAGGCCCAGGTCGGAGGTGCGGATGGCCTTGTCGATGAGAGGCACGGCGCCGGGGTCCCACGGGGAGATGACGATCATGGTGGGGTCGGGAGTGGTCATGGTGCCCAGCTGGTTGATGGGCATGGGCGTGCCGTGATAATCGACGCGAATGCCATCGAGGATGGAGGCATTGGCGCGTCCGGTGCGAATGGTGCCGAGATCCTGGCGGAAATCCTCGACGGCCTTTTCCATGCGCATGCGCGCCTGAATCATGGCTTCCTTGGTGGTGGCAATTGTGCTCATCTTAATTTCTCCGCTCGTTCTCCGCATGTTGGGCGGCCGCGGGCCGCTTCAGTCCGGGGTCACCGTGGAACCCACGCGCTCGCCCATGACCACGCGCTTGATGTTGCCGTGCACGTTCATGTTGAAGACCACGATGGGCATGCGATTATCCATGCATAGGGAAATCGCCGTGGAATCCATTACCTGCAGGCCCTTGGTCAGGACGTCGCGATAGCTGATGCGCGGGAAGAATTTGGCGCCGGGCACTTTTTCCGGGTCGGCGTCGTAGATGCCGTCGACGCGCGTGGCCTTGAGGATGACCTGGGCCTTGATTTCCATGGCCCGCAGCGCCGCGGCGGTGTCCGTCGAGAAATAGGGATTGCCGGTGCCCGCGGCGAAAATCACCACGCGGCCTTTTTCCAGGTGGCGCGCGGCGCGGCGGCGGATGAAGGGTTCGGCCACCTGGCGCATTTCAATGGCGCTGAGCAGTCGGGTGACCACGCCTTTTTTCTCGAGGGCGTCCTGCAGGGCCAGGCCGTTGATGACCGTGGCCAGCATGCCCATGTAGTCGCCGGTGGCGCGGTCGATTTCCATGTCCTTCTGGCGGCCGCCGCGGAAGATGTTGCCGCCGCCAACCATAATGGCCACCTGCACGCCGAGTTCGACGATTTCGCGCAGTTCCGCGGCGATGGCCGCGATGGTTTCGCCGTGAATTCCGTAGCCCTGGGGCCCTTGCAGCGATTCGCCGGAAAGCTTCAGCACGATCCGCTCGTAGGTCGGATGCGCTTTGCCGCTGTCCTTGCGCGCTGCCGCGCCCGCTGGTTTCATTTTTTTGCTCACGAAGGTACCGGCCACCCGGCGTAAAACCGCGATGATTGTAACAAAGTTTGGCCCCGCCCGCACAGGCCGCAAATAAAACGGGCGCCCCGGTAACCCGGAGCGCCCGCCGCAATTCCCTGCCGATGACCGCCGCGGTTAGGCCGCTGTCGTTCCCGAGCTTTCGCCGACCTTGAAGCGGACGAAGCGGCGCACGGAGATGTTTTCGCCTAGCTTGGCGATGGCCTGGGTGATCATTTCGTTGATGGTGACCGATTCATCGCGGATGAAGTGCTGTTCGCAGAGGCAGTTGTCCTCGTAGAACTTTTCCATTTTGCCGGCGACGATCTTTTCGATCACCGGCTCGGGCTTGCCGGTGGCCTTGGCCTGGGCGCGGTAGATTTCCCGCTCCTTATCCAGCATGTCCTGGGTGACTTCCTCGCGGCGGACGTAGCGCGGGTCCAGCGCGGCGATGTGCATGGCGATTTCGTGGCAGAGATGCTGAAAGGCTTCGGTGCGGGCGACGAAATCGGATTCGCAGTTGATTTCCACGATCACGCCGATTTTTCCGCCGGCGTGAATATAGCTGCCCACCAGCCCTTCGCTGGCTTCGCGCTGGGCCTTCTTGGCCGCGGCGGCCTGGCCTTTTTTGCGCAGGACGGCAATGGCCTTTTCGATGTCTCCGCCCGCCTCGACGAGCGCGGCGCGGCAATCGCTGAATCCTGCGCTGGTGCGCTCGCGCAGCTCCTTGACGAGCTGTGCAGGTATCTGGGTCGCTTCCGGTTGGGTGCTCATACCTCTTCTTCTCTCTCTTTTCTTTGCCGGGGGATGGTTTTGAAATCAGGCCGCCCGCGGCTCCGGCGAATCCGCCCGGACGCAAACGGCCTGACGGGTAATTGGTTCCCTTCGGGAAAAACGCTTAAGCAGTTGGTTCCGCGTCGGGCGGCACAGTAGCCGGGGTTTCGACAACCGGCTCAACAACAGTCTCGACGATGTCGCCTTCCTGCTTCTCGTACTTTTCGTAGGCGCTGGTGTCCACGTAATCCACCTGGTCGGCGGCCTGATCGGCGGCGACTTTCTGCTCGACGACCTGGGACTGCTGGTAGATGGCGTGCCCTTCGGCCACGGATTCGGAAATCTTGGAGGTGAAGAGGCGAATGGCGCGCAGCGCGTCGTCATTGCCGGGGATGATCCAGTCCACCAGGTCGGGGTCGCAGTTGGTGTCCACGACGGAGACCACGGAGACGCCCATGCGGCGGGCTTCCTTCACGGCAATATCCTCGGCGTTGGAATCGATGATGAACATGGCGTCGGGGACGTGGGTCATGTTCTCGATGCCTTCGAGATTCTGATTGAGGTGCTTCAATTCCCGTTCCAGGCGCGCGCGCTCTTTTTTGGAGAGCTCGGCCATGCGCCCGTCCTCGATCATGGCCTTGAGCAGCTTCAGGCGCTTGATGGATTTCTGCAGGGTGGCCCAGTTGGTGAGGGTGCCGCCGAGCCAGCGGTGGTTCACAAAGTAGGCGCCGCAGCGCTTGGCTTCTTCGGCCACGGCTTCCTGCGCCTGGCGCTTGGTGCCCACGAACAAAATGGTGCGGCCCTGCGCGGTGAGATCGCTCACGAAGCGGCTGGCTTCGCGGAACATCTTGAGGGTTTTCTGCAGGTCAATAATGTGAATGCCGTTGCGCTCGCCGAAAATGAATTCCTTCATCTTGGGGTTCCAGCGCCGCGTCTGGTGGCCGAAATGAACGCCCGCCTCCAGTAGTTCCTTCATCGTGATTTCAACTGCCAAAGTTCCTCCTTAGTGGATAGCCGTTTGCCGGGCGGCTGAACCGCCACCGCCTCCGAACGGCCTCTTGCCGGCGCCTTGCCGGCCGTGATTTAGGCGGCTCCGCAAGCGGAGCCGCCAACAACACCTGCGACGCAATTAGCGCTTGGTGAACTGGAAGCGCTTGCGGGCGCCCTTCTGCCCGTACTTCTTGCGCTCCTTCATGCGGGAGTCGCGCGTCAGAAATCCATTGGTGCGCAAAGCCGGGCGCAGTTCCGGGTTATACAGCGACAAGGCCCGCGAGAGGCCCATGCGCATCGCGCCGGACTGTCCGCCGACGCCGCCGCCATTGGCGGTGACCTTCACGTCCACCTGATCATAGGTGTTGGTGAACTTGAGCGCTTCGAGCGCGGCATGCTTCCAGGCGTGATTCGGGAAATACTGGTCCACGGTCTTGCCGTTCACCGTAATTTTTCCGCTGCCCGCGCGCAGGAACACGCGCACGACGGATTCTTTCCGCCGGCCGGTTCCCAGAAACCATTTCACACCCCCAAGGGGCGTTTCCATTGCACTCACCACTCCTCCTCGACACTCTGCGCTCGCTGGATTTCCTTCTCGGGAAGAAAAACCACTACGTGCGGAATGAATCCGTTCTCGCCCGCCCCGAAGGCGGGCCGCCCCCGCGGGCGGTTACTTGGCCAGCGGCTGGGGCTTCTGGCCGGCGTGGCGGTCAAGACCTTTGGCATCCAGATAAATCCGGAGCTTCTTGGCCCGGCGCGCGCGCAGCTTGTTCTTCGGCAGCATGCCCAGCACGGCTTCGCGGATGACCCAGTCGGGCCGCGTGGAACGAATCCGCTTGAGCGGAACTTCCTTCAGACCGCCGGGATAGCCGCTATGGCTGTAATACATTTTCTGCTCGACCTTGTTGCCGGTCAGCCGAATTTTGTCGGCATTGATCACCACAATGTGATCGCCGGAATCCAGGTAGGGGGTATAGCTCGGCTTGTCCTTGCCCATCAGCATGCGCGCCACCTTCGTCGCCAGCCGCCCCAGAACCTGATTGCTTGCGTCCACTACAAACCAGCTCGCGCCTTCTTTCAGCGCCCTGGCTTCTTCGCCCTTCGCTACGTACGTCCTCATTGCGCTCAGTCACACCTTTCCCGGTAGAGACAAACACTGATTCTAGAGCATGGCTCTACATTTTTCAACCGAAAATCGCAGGCGCTCCGGGAGGGACCATTTTGGGGCGAGCGGGGCATGGCGGATGTGCCGTTCGGGATGGCTTACCTTTGAAAAGCATTCCCATTGCAGGATCTGATTCTCCCGTCACTCAGACCGGGGTTTCGACTGAATATCGCCATCTCCAATGTCCATTTTGGAGTATTATCAGCACGCCCCCCTCCCCTCAAAGGAGTCTCATGCGCGCATACAAAGCGCCCTTTGTATTTTTTCTCCCCGCGGCGCTGCTGTTCATGGTCTATCAGGGGGCGCACGGAACCTCGCCGGGACCACCGCCCGCGCCCGCGGTTTTGTCCCCAGATCCGCAGGAGGACTGTCCTGCGGAAGGGATTGGAGGAGATCCGGCCTTGAATCGCCAGAAAAACCGGACGGAAGCCTCCGGCGCGCCCCGAGAGATGACATTCCAGCAGATGCTGGACCTGAACCAGAAGGCGGTGAACAAAAAGGGGCGCGAGAACTGGACGGAAGCGGAGCGGGGTCAGGTCGCGGAGGTCGAAAGCGGAGGACCCGTAACGGCGACCGGATATCTCTACGATGCGAAGTACTCCGAGAAGGAAACATGCAACTGCTCCTATACGCAGAAGGAGTGGCTGGATTTCCATATCTGGATCGTGCGGAACAAGCGGCAGGCGAAAAAATCAAAGTCCTTCGTGGTGGAGATTACGCCGCGCGTCCGGCGGGAGCATCCCGGATGGACGGTCAAAAAGCTACGGGCGCTGATTCTTCCCCGGAAGTGGGCGCTGGTGCGAGTGGAGGGACTTCTGACGTTTGACAGCGAACACTGGAACTTCGTCCGGGACAAGAAGAGAGCCACCATGTGGGAGATTCATCCGGTCACAAAGTTCTGGGTGTGCAGTCGCGGAAGCGCATGCGATGCAGGCCAGGAGGACGGGTGGAAGTCTCTCGACGAGGATTGAGGCGGCTTACTCGGAGGCCGGGCTGGCCGGGCCTCCGCAACAAGCTATCCTTAGTTCCTGCAGCCGCCTATGCTTTCAAATCAGCGCTGGGCAGGAAGCGCGGCGCCCGACGCATGCGCGTCGCTTGCTCGAAACTATAGGCCACCTTAATCAGCGCCGGCTCGCTCCAGGCCCGCCCGAAGAAGGAGATGCCCACGGGCATCCCGAAGACGTACCCCGCGGGAACGTTGATGATGGGATAGCCGGCCACGGCCGCCGCGGTGGAACTGCCGCCGGAGAAATGGTCGCCGCAGACATGGTCGGTGAGCCAGGCGGGGCCACCAGTGGGGGCCACCAGGGCATCCAGTTTGTGCTTGTCCATCACGGCGTCAATACCCTCGGTGCGGGCCACGCGATGATTTTTCTCGAGGGCGTCGAGATATTCCTTGCTGGTCAGCGGACCCTTGGCTTCGGCTTTCAGAAACGTATCCTGTCCGAAGAAAGGCATTTCCTTTTCGCGGCTGGCCTCGTTGAAGGCGATGATTTCGGCCAGAGACTTGACCGGGGCCCGCGGGCCGAGGCGCGCCAGATAGGCCTTCAAGTCCGCCTTCAACTCGTAGAGGAGCACGGTGAGTTCGCTTTCGGAAATGGACTCCATGTTTTCCAACTCCACCGGGTCCACCAGGATGGCGCCCTGTTTTTTCATGGCTTCGAGAGCGGCTTCCATGACTTTGTCGGTGGGCTCGTGGAAGCCGAACAATTTGCGGACCACGCCGATGCGCGCGCCGCGCAGACCGTCCTGATCGAGGAAGCGGGTGTAGTCGGTGAGGGCGTGGCCCTGGCTGGCGGAGGTGGCGGGATCCTCGGGGTCCGTTCCCGTGAGCGCGCCCAAGAGAATGGCCGCGTCGCGCACGGTGCGGCACATGGGCCCGGCGGTGTCCTGGCTGTGAGAAATGGGGATGATGCCGGTGCGGCTCACCAGGCCCACGGTGGGCTTGATGCCCACGATGCCGTTGGCCGAAGAGGGGCAGACAATCGAGCCGTCGGTCTCCGTGCCGATGGTGAGAGCGGCGAAATTGGCGGAAGCGGCGGCGCCGGAGCCGGAACTGGAGCCGCAGGGATTGCGGTCGAGCGCGAAGGGATTGTGGGTCTGCCCGCCGCGGCCACTCCAGCCGCTGCTGGACTGCGTCGAACGAATATTGGCCCATTCACTGAGGTTGGTTTTGCCGAGAATGACGGCGCCGGCGGCGCGCAACTTCTTGGCCACGAAGGAGTCCTGAAACGGATGGGAGCCCAGCAGGGCCAGTGAACCGGCGGTGGTCATCATGCGGTCGGCCGTGTCGATATTGTCCTTGATGAGCACGGGGATGCCGTGAAGCGGCCCGCGCGGACCTTTTTCCTTGCGCTCCTTGTCGAGGGCGTCGGCGATGGCCAGGGCGTCGGGGTTGGTTTCGAGGACGCTATTGACGCCCGGACCGGCCTTATCCACTTCGGCGATGCGCGCCAGGTATTTTTCGGCGATGGAGCGCGCGGTGTGCTTGCCGGACTTCATGGCCAGCTGCAAATCGGCGACGGTGATTTCATCAAATTCGAACGCGGAGACCGGAGCGGGCGCGGGGGAAGACACGCGGGCAGCGGAAAACGCCGGCGGCAGCAGGGGAGCCGCAGCGGCGGCCGCTCCGCCGATCAGCCCGGCGCGCAAGAAACCGCGGCGCGCGGGAAACCGGGGATGCTCGTTGCCGTTGCCCGCCGGCGCGGAAGAATCCGGCGAGGATGCCTCCTTGATTTGTTTGCGATCCTTTTTTTCCATGACATCCTCCCGGCGATAACGGTTATCGAGCAAGGCCGCCATCCTACGACACGGGGGAGCGAGAGGCAAATTGGCTTTTGCGATTGGGAAACGCCGCCGATTCTCCGGCCTTCCCGTGGAGCCGTTTTTCGCTACAATGAAGAGACCGGAGGAGACGTGATTCATCGCAACCTGTTTCATAACGACAGAATGCTGACCGTCGAGAAGGCCCGCTTCTCCCCCGGACAAGCCGGACTGCTCTGCGGCTGGGGAATTTTCACGACGCTGCGCATCGTGCGCGGAGAAGCGTTTGCCTACGAACGCCACTGGCGTCGCCTGGAAAAAGACGCCGGAATTATTCATTTGCCCATGCCCTATGCGGCCACGAAAGTGCGGCTGCACCTGCAGGACGTGATCCGCGCGAACAAAGTCGGCGAGGGATGCGCGCGCATCTACCTGGTCTACAACAAAGCGGGATTCTGGCAGAGCGAAGAAGCGCAGCCGGAAGTGGATCTATTGATCTATACCGCGGACCTGCCCAGCTTCCAGGAACCGCTGCGGCTGGATTTACGCCAGCACGGCAGGCACGCCGCATCGGCGCTGGCCGGGGTCAAGACCATCTCCTGGCTGAACAACGTGTGGAGTTCGGCGGAAGCGCAGCGCCAGGGCTTCGACGAAGTGGTGATGCTCAACGAACGCGGGGAAGTCGCCGAATGCACGGCGGCCAATATTTTCGCGGTGAAGAACGGCAAGGTGTTCACGCCGCCGCTGAGTTCCGGCTGCCTCGAGGGCGTCACGCGGGGCATCCTCTTCGAGATCGCCGGAGACGCCGGGATTTCGGTGATCGAACAGACGCTGCTGCACGATGATCTGTACCAGGCCGACGAGATTTTCGTGTCCTCGACGAATCGCAACGTTTTGGGAGTGGGCGAGATTGCCGGACACAAGATCGCCGCCGCTCCGGGGCCCATCACTTTGCGCACGCGGGAAATCTTCGACGCTTACGTCACTCAGTACGTGAACCGCCGGCAGACCTCCACGGCGCGTTAGGCGGGCGCGGGCGCGGCGGGCTTCTCCGCAAAGACCCAGCGCAGCAGGACCGGCGCCAGCAGCGTGGTGACCATCACCAGAACCACCACCGCGGAAAACAGCCCGTCATCCACCACGCCAATGCTCTTGCCGATGCCGGCAAAGATCAGGCCGACCTCTCCGCGCGGAATCATGCCAATGCCCACAGCCAGACGGTGCCCCTTGGGAGAGCCGAGCCCCGCGGCCAGCTTGCCGATAATGGCCACGACGGTAAGAGCCGAACCGATGAGCAGGACTTTGGCATCGAACAGGGACTCCAGCTTCACCTGCAGGCCCATCCACACGAAAAACAGCGGCACAATCAGGGATTCGACGGGCGAGAGAAGGGCGCGCAGGGAAAGGCCTTCCAGCTCGCGGTCGAAGAAATCATTGAGGATCATGCCGGCGGCGAAGGCACCGACGATGGCGGCCAGCCCGGAGCGATCGGCGAGCCAGGCCAGGAAGAAAGCGAAGCTCCAGCCGAAGAGAAGCTTCAGATTCTGAATGCCCGCACCGGCCAGACGCCGCACCAGCCGCGGGGTGAGCCAGATGCCGATGCTCAGCGAGCCGGCCAAGAACGCGGCGGCCTTGAAACTGATGAGAGAGATTCCCAGGAGGCTGACCGAGCCGCTGACGGCCAGTCCGCTGACAATGGCCAGCACGATGAGGCTGAGGACATCGTCAATGACGGCGGCGCCGAGAATGATGCGGGATTCGTCGCGGCGTTCCTGGCCCAGGTCACGGAGGACGCGCGCAGTGATGCCCACGCTGGTGGCGGTCAGAATGCCACCCACAAAGAGATCCCGGGCGATGAAGGAGGAGGGCTGTAAAAGCCACATCACTCCCAGTCCCAGGAGCATGGGCAGAACGATGCCGATGACGGCCACCTGCAGCGCGGAGCGTCCCACGCGGCGCATCTCTCCGAGATTGGTTTCGAGGCCAACCATGAAGAGGAGCACGAGAATGGCCAGGCGCGAAAGCAGGTCCACGAAGGAATACACGCTGATGTAGCTCAGCCCGTGAGGCCCGGCGAGGGCGGCGGCGACGCGGGCGGCGCTTTCCCCGGCGGGAAGAATGGCCTGGACGGCCTGGGGAAGATTGACGTTGTTGGTCAGGGCATGCTCGGCGATGCGGCGCACGGAATCGCCCTCGCGCAGAACCGTTACCACCCGGTTCCCGAACATGTAGCCCAGATTCCCGGCGGCGATGCCCAGCAGGAGTTCGCCGAGAACCGCGGGCTGCTTGAGCCAACCCATGAGCCGCCCGCCAAAAGCCGCCCCCAGAGTGAGAAAGACAAGGGTGAGGAGAATGGGGATGATGGGGTCGGAATGGCCGGCGGCCGCCTCGGGAAGAGCCAAGAAAGCGGCGGCCAGATGCCGGGCAGCAAACAGGAAAGTTTCATCCATCCCGTTATTCTCCAAAACGATAGGGACAATCACAAGGGAAATCGTCTGCCCAGAGGGAGGGCTTCGCAAGGAACTTGTCCAAGGTGCAAAGTGGGAGACGATGGTTGCCGTGATATTGCGGGGCTCGTGCTAGAATCCCCCGTCAGGCAAAGACCATGGCGGACACGCTCATACTTCCCGATGCCGTACTCGAGGTCGTCTCTCCGGACCGCAAGCGACGTTTTGTGCGCATCACGCAGAGCCCCTTCCTGATCGGGCGCGGCGAGGAAACCGGCAATCATCTCAACCTCACCGACCGGCGCATCTCCCGGCAATGCGCGGCCATCGTCTTCGAGGGCGGGAAATTCTATCTGGAAGACCGCGGGCAGCGGCGCGGGCTGTTTGTGAACGGGGAGAAGGCGGAAAATCCGGCGCTCTCCGCCGGGGATTCGATTACCTTCGGACTGGAAGACTCCTACGAAATTATTTTCCGGACCTCGGCAGCCGAGGCAGAGCTGCCCAATCTGCTGACGCGCATCGGCGGGATGACCATGAGCGGAACCGGGTCCTCGCCCTCGTCCGGCGGCGGCCTGGGCAAACTCAATCTCCTTCTGGAAGCGACCACGCTGCTGCACTCGCAACTGCCTCTCGATTCCGTGCTGGGAACCATGCTGGATCACTCGGTAGCGGTAACCGACGCGGACCGCGGGCTGCTGCTGGTGCCCAATGAAAACGATCCCGGTGGAATGCTCAACGTGCAACTGGCGCGCAAGCGCGGCGCAACGCGGCTCTCCCCGGAGAGCATCACGCCGAGCCAAACGGCGGTGCGCCAGGCCATCGAGAAGCACGGCGCCATCGTGACCGAGGATCTGGCCCAGGCGGGCGTGGATTTGCAGGCCGCGCAGAGCATCGTGGCCCAGCGGCTGCGCTCCATCGTGGTGATTCCGCTCTACGCCGCCAGCCGCGCCAACACCATGGAATCGGCCGTCGAGCCTCGGCACAGCACGTTTCTGGGCATCCTCTATCTGGACAGCACGCGCCCGGCGGCTTTTTCCAAACTGGATCGCCAGATCCTCGACGCCCTGGCCGTGGAAGCCGCCAGCATCCTGGACAACGCCCGCCTCGTCGAGCGCGAACGCGAACGCCAGCGCATGGAGCAGGAGATCGGCATCGCGCGGGACATCCAGCAGGCGCTGCTGCCCCATGGATTGAAGGACTATCCGCATCTGGCCGTTTCCGGCATTAACTTCCCCTGCCTCGCGGTGGGCGGCGACTACTTCGACGTGTTTCCCATCGGCGAGGAGCAGACCGCCTTCCTGCTCGCGGACGTCAGCGGCAAGGGATTGGGCGCGGCGCTGGTGACCACCATGCTGCAGGGGGCCCTGACGGGAATGACCCTGGGAGCGGACCCGGCGCTGGTGGTGAACCGCATCAGTAATTTTCTGTGCGAGCATTCCGAGGTGGGCCGCTACGCCACCATGTTTTTCGGGATTCTGAACCGCAACGGCGAACTCGAGTACATCAACGCCGGGCATCCTTCCCCCGTCCTCCTGCGCGGAGGGAAAGCCGAAGCGCCTTTCACCGAGGGATCGTTTCCGGTAGGACTTGTGCCGGACACGGAATATAGCTGCTCAAGAATCAAACTGGAGACCAACGACACACTGGTGCTCTTTAGCGACGGCGTGACCGAAGCCATGGACCCCGAAGAGGCCATGTACGGCACCGAACGCCTGCTGGAGCTGCTCAACGGGCAGCCGGAGAGCCCGCTGGCGGACCTGCAAAAGAACATTCTGGAGTCGGTCGAGAATTTTACACGCGGCGCGCGCCAGGCCGACGACGTGACCCTGCTGCTGGTGCGCTACCGCGCCGCGGCGCAGGCGGCCTCGGTTTAAGCACCGTCCCCACAAAATATTGTTGTGTAAGTGGAACATTCCATGGAAGAATCTCGCCTCATCATCAATTCTAAATCCTGGAGGAAAACGCACATGAAGCGAGCAGTAAAAATTCTCGGAATTGCGGCCCTGGTTCTGGTGGCCGTGGCCTGCGTGGGGATCACCGCGACGATCGGATGGCGGCCCTTCCTGGGGCCCAACGCGCGGCCGCTCACCAACCGCACGTTCGAAGCGACGCCAGAGCGCCTCAAGCGCGGCGAGTACATCGCGAATTATGCGGCGCCCTGCATGGCCTGTCACACGCCCCACGATTGGAGCAAGCGCGATGCCCCGATGATCCCGGGGATGTTAGGGGCCGGAGGACCGTTCCCGGAAACGAAAGTGCCGGGTAAACTTTATCCGCCGAATCTGACGCCAGACAAAGAAACCGGCGCGGGAACGTGGACGGACGATCAATTGGCGCGGGCCATCCGCGAAGGGATCGGGCACGACGGACGGGCTCTTTTTCCCGGGATGCCCTACGATAATTTCCGAATCATGTCCGACGAGGACCTGGCGTCGGTGATCGTCTATCTGCGATCCCTGAAGCCGGTGCATAACGTGGTTCCCAAATCGGAAATCATCTTCCCGGTGAAATACCTGATCCGCAGCAAGCCCGAGCCCGTGACGGAGCCGGTCTCCGCTCCGCCGGCAACCGCGGATGCCGTCACGCGGGGAAAATATGTGATCGAGATTGCCAGCTGCAGGGACTGCCACACACCGAGAGACAGCCATGGAGAAAGAATTCCTGGAATGGATTACGCCGGGGGAGAGGTTCTGACAGGAGACTTCCCCACCGTGGCCAGCATGAACCTCACCACCGACCCCACGGGAATTCCCTACTACACCAAGGAAATGTTCATTCAGACGATCCGCACGGGAAGAGTGGGCGGGGTGCGCGAGTTGAGCCCGATTATGCCTTGGCATGTCTTTCGGGGAATGACCGATGAGGACCTGGGGCTGATCTTCGACTACCTGCGCTCGGTCAAACCGGTGAAGCACAGCGTGGACAACACGGAGAAGCCGACCTATTGCCGGCTGTGCCGCCAGGTGCACGGACTGGGCGAGAAGAACTGAGCCGTACAAACCGCTCGCTGTTCACACAAGAAACGGGAATTAGAGACCTTCTGAATGCGCAAGCCGCTTTCCCGGCTTGCGCATTTTCAGGAGGGTGACTAGACTCGGGCTCTACCGTTTGAGTTTGTGGGGAGCAGAATTGCTCAGGAGGTTTTCATGCCGCAGGATCGCTTTCTTCCACCGCAGTCGCGCCGCTCGTTTTTGCAACTCTCCACTGCCGCCGCCGTGGCTGCCGCCGCGGGATTTCCGGTCATGACCGAGCCGCTGCTGGCGCGGCCGGCCGAGCATCGCTTTCCGGCAGGCGCCGTAGTCATCGATTCCAACGAAAATCCCCTGGGTCCCTCGGCCGGGGCGCGCGAAGCCGCCGTGGCCATCGTGGCCCAGGGCGGGCGCTACTCCACCTGGCTGACCGAGGACCTCCTGCGGCAGTTCGCCGCGATGGAGGGACTCAAGCCCGAATACGTTGCGGCCTTCCCCGGATCGAGCGAACCGCTGCACTACAGCGTGCTGACCTTCACTTCGCCCACGCGAAGCTATGTGACCGCGGACCCCGGCTACGAAGCGGGAATGTACGCCGCAAAAATTTCCGGCGCGCGCATCGTGAAGACCGCGCTGACCAAGACTTACGCGCACGACGTGAAAGCGATGCTCGCCGCCGCTCCCGATGCCGGGCTATTTTATATTTGCTCGCCGAATAATCCCACGGGGACGCTGACCGGCCATGCGGACATCGAGTACCTGCTGGAGAACAAGCCCAAAGGCTCGATCCTGCTGGTGGACGAAGCCTACATCCATTTTTCGGACGCCACCACGGCCCTCGATCTGGTGCGCGCGGATAAGGATCTGATCGTCCTGCGCACTTTTTCCAAGATCTATGGAATGGCCGGGCTGCGCTGCGGCTTCGCCATCGGCCGGCCGGATTTGCTCGAGAGAATCTCCACGTACAAGCCGTGGAACCCCATGCCCATTACCGCGGTGGTGGCGGCCACGGCCAGCCTGAAGGATGCGCAGCTTGTGCCCGAACGCAGGCGCCTCAATTCCACGATTCGCGAAGCCACGTTCCAATGGCTCGCCAGCAACGGCTATTCCTTTATTCCCTCCCAGTCCAACTGTTTCCTGCTGGATACCAAACGTCCCGCCAAGGACGTGATTGCGGCGATGGCCGGGCACAACGTCTTCATCGGGCGCATCTGGCCGGTCCTGCCGACCCATGTGCGCATCACCGTGGGCACGCGTGAAGAAATGGAACAGTTCCAATCCGCGTTTCAACAGGTGATGAAAGCCGCCGCCGCGGGACGCCTGCCGTCCGCGCCAAACGTCGCGGGGCGGCATCTGGACGGGCCGCTCGTGCGCACGAGAGCCTGATCCACAACCATCCGTAGAAAAGAAAACGGGCGCCCCGGCTTTGCCGCCGCGGCGCCCGTCCTGTTTTCAGGCAACGATTCTGTCTGGAGCAGTGCGTCCTACTTCACTTCCCAGGTGTCCCCGGAGCGCAGCAGGCTGGCCAGATCGCCCGGACCTTTCTTCGCGATCACTTCCTGGACCTGTTCGTTCATCACGTCTTCGTAGCGCGGCAGGTCGTCCCAGGCGCGCAGGACGCCGATGGGCGTGGGGAAGCCGGGACGGTGCTCCATGTGCGAGAGCAGGAAGGCGTAGGACGGGCGCGGGTGATGGGCGTTGTGCACGATGAGGTCTTTTTCGGTGATGTCGCCGCCCAGGGTGACCACTTCGATGTCCCCGTCGGGCAGGCGGCGGATGCCCTTGTCGCGGTTCTTGCCGAAAACCAGGGGCTTGCCGTGTTCCAGCTGGATGATTTTCTCGCTGCGGGCGTCCTTTTCGGTGAGCGTGGTCCAGGCGCCGTCGTTGAAGATGTTGCAGTTCTGCAGGATCTCGATGAAGGCGGAGCCCTTGTGCGCCGCGGCATGCTTCAGGGTGTCCTTCAAATGCTGCTGGAAGACGTCCACGGAGCGCGCCACGAAGGTGGATTCCGCGCCGATGGCCAGCGAAACGGGATTGAAGGGGCGGTCGGGCGAACCGAACGGCGTGGACTTGGTCTTCTTGTGAAATTCCGAGGTTGGCGAATACTGCCCCTTGGTCAGACCATAGATGCGGTTATTGAAGAGCAGGACTTTGACGCCCACGTTGCGCCGCAGCATGTGAATGGTGTGATTGCCGCCAATGGCCAGCGCGTCGCCGTCGCCCGTGGCCACCCACACATCCAGATCCGGGTTGGCAATCTTGATTCCCGTGGCCACCGCCGGGGCGCGGCCGTGAATGGAATGGAATCCATAGGTGTTCATGTAGTAGGGGAAGCGGCTGGAGCAGCCGATGCCGCTGACCACCACGAATTTTTCGCGGGGAATGCCCAGTTCCGGAAAGATCGACTGCACCGCCGAGAGGATGGCGTAGTCGCCGCAACCGGGGCACCAGCGCACCTCCTGGTCCGTCTGGAAATCCTTCTTGGTGAGTACCGGAAGCGTGTCCGTGGTCATCGTGCTGTCTCCCTGTTGGCCTGAAACTCTCTTGCCACCGCAACTGCCCGAATTCCCGAAACAAAAACTACTTGCCGATCAGTTCCTCGATCTTCACTTCCAATTCGTTCTGCATGAAGGGACGGCCCTGAATTTTGTTCATGCCGATGGCGTCCACCAGATACTTGGCGCGCAGCACCCAGATGAGCTGGCCCATATTCAATTCGGGAACGAGAATTTTCTTGTAGCGCTTGAGCACCTCGCCGAGATTGGCGGGGAGCGGGTTCAAGTGCCGCAGGTGCAGGTGGCCGATGCGTCCGCCCTGGCCCTTGGCGCGGCGGCCGTTGAGTGCGGCGGTAATCGAGCCGCTGGTCGAGCCCCAGGCCACGATCAGCAGGTCGCCGTCTGGGTCGCCCGCGGGCACGGCGTCGGGAACGTCCTGAACGATGCCGGCGACCTTGGCGGCGCGGATGCGCACCATGTTTTCGTGGTTGAGCGGCTCGTAATTCACGTTGCCGGTGCCGTCCTTCTTTTCAATGCCGCCGATGCGGTGCTCCAGGCCGGGCGTGCCGGGAATGGCCCAGGGCCGCGCCAGCGTTTGCGGATCGCGGCTATAGGGCAGGAAGCCTTCAGGATTTTTCGCGTGCGTCACCGGGAAGGCCGGAATTTCATCGAGCGACGGAATGCGCCACGGCTCGGCGCCGTTGGCCAGATAGCCGTCGGTCAGCACGATGACCGGCACCATGTATTTCAGCGCGATGCGGCTGGCTTCCACCACCACCCAGAAGCAGTCCGAAGGAGTGGAAGCGGCCAGCACGGGAATGGGAGCTTCCGAGTTGCGGCCGTAAAGCGCCTGCAGAAGGTCGGCCTGCTCGGTCTTGGTGGGCAAGCCGGTGGAGGGGCCACCGCGCTGCACGTCCACGATCACCAGGGGCAGTTCGGTCATCACCGCCAGGCCCAGCGCCTCGGTCTTCAGCGCCATGCCCGGTCCGGAAGTGGTGGTAATGGCCAGAGCGCCGGCGTAGGAGGCTCCAATGGACGATGTAATGGCGGCGATTTCGTCCTCGGCCTGAAACGTCAGCACGCCGAAATCCTTGTACTGGGAAAGCTCATGAAGAATGTCCGAAGCCGGAGTGATGGGATAGGAGCCGAGAAACAGCGTAAGCCCGGCCTTCTGCGCCGCGGTAACGAAACCCAGGGCCACGGCCTGATTGCCGCTCAGGCTGCGATAGTGCCCTTTCTCCAATTTCGCCGGGGGAATTTCGTAGCTGACCTGAAACGCTTCGGTGGCTTCGCAATAGCTGTAGCCGGCCTTGAGCGCCAGCTTGTTGGCTTCGGCGATGAGCGGCTTCTTGCTGAACTTGTCGTCAATCCAGCGGAAGGTGGGGTCCATCGAACGGTTGTAAAGCCAATAGCACATGCCCAGCGCAAAAAAGTTTTTGCAGCGATCCATGGACTTGGAATCAATGCCCAGATGCTGCAGGGCGTTGCGGGTCAGGCGCTGCGCTTCCACGGAAAAGAGGCGGAACTTGTCCAGCGAATGGTCTTCCAGCGGATTGGAGGTCATCTGCGCCTTGCGCAGGTCGTTCTCCTTGAAGCTGTCCTGGTTGACGATCAGGATTCCGTTGGGCCGCAGGTCCGCCAGGTTCATCTTCAGCGCGGCCGGATTCATGGCGATCAGCACGTCCACAGCGTCCCCCGGCGTGTGCACGTCGCTCGAGGAAAAATGCAGCTGGTAGCCGCTGACGCCAGGCAGCGTGCCGGCGGGGGCGCGGATTTCCGCGGGGTAGTCCGGGAACGTGGCGATGTCGTTGCCATAGAGCGCCACCGTGTTGGTGAACTGGCTGCCGGTAATCTGCATGCCGTCGCCGGAGTCTCCGGCGAAGCGAATGACCGCCTGCTCGATGACTTCGCGCTTGGCTTTGCTGATTGGCGTTTCCGCTAGAGTGGACATGGCGTCGTGGGTCCCCGTTCGTGCTGGTGTCTCCCCGTAAGGGCAGCGGGAAGTTGGGGCGCCAGGTTTTCGCGGGGGGCAGAAGCTGCCCGGGGCGAAACTTCAGGTGCCCGCAAGTAAAAATCATAACATAGTCGGCAAGCACCGCGAGAAGGGCTGTTCAGTATGACGAACAGTCCCTGCAAGGCCCCCAACCCTCCGTTCCGCGTCACGCTCCGCCAAATCGCCTATTGCTCCGCTTCCTGCCGCACTTTATTCTTTCTCATTCAGTTCTTTCACTGCTCAGGAGCCTTGCGCCATGCGTCCCGCCAAGCCGGACCAAACTGCCGCCGATGACGGACGAGCCTTGCTGGCCAAAGCGCGCCGCCTGGTGGTCAAGCTGGGCAGCGGCGTGGTGTGCAACGCGAACGACGAATTTGACCGCCAGCAGGTGGCCCAGCTGGCGCACAGCATTGCCGCCCTGGTGCGCGACGGCAAGCAGGTGGTGCTGGTCAGTTCCGGGGCCATCACCCTGGGCGCGGCGGAACTGCGGCTCCATCGCAGCCGCCTGCGGGACGCCAGCGTGAACCGCGCGTGCGCCGCCGTGGGCCAGTGCAAACTGATGGAGGCCTACGCGGAGGCATTTCGTCCGTATCAGCTCATCCCCGCGCAGGTGCTGGTGACGGAGGATGACTTTACCGACCTGAACCGCTACCGCATCCTGCGCCAGACATTTGAAAAACTGCTGAAGCTGGGCGCCGTGCCAGTGGTCAATGAGAACGACGCCGTCACCAACATTTACACGGAGCAGGCGCCGGTGTTCCGCGACAATGACCGTCTGGCGGCGCTGGTTCTGAGCAAGCTCGATGCCCAGGTGCTTGTCCTGCTCTCCAACGTGGACGGGCTTTTGCGAATTGTGGATGGCGCGCCGCAAGCGGGCAATGTGGTGCCCGTGGTCGCCCGCATGACCGCGGAGATCCGCGAGTCGGCCAGCGGCAAATCCGCCACCGGGCGCGGAGGAATGACCGCCAAGCTGGACGCGGCGGAAATCGCCATGCAGGCGGGAGGGCTGGCGGTGATTGCCAACGGCAAGACACCCCACGTGATCGAACGCATTCTGGCCGGGGAGAATATTGGCACACTATTTCTGCCTGGGGCGCGCATGGCCGGCAAGCGGCGCTGGCTGGCTTTTGCCAGCAGCGTTCGCGGACAGGTGGCCATCAACGCCAATGCCCGCAAGGCCCTGCTGAACGGCCATGCCAGCCTGCTGCTCTCCGGGGTGACGGGCTGCAAAGGCGCGTTTTCCGCCGGACAGGTGATTGCCGTGCTCGATTCCGACGGCGCCACCATGGGCCGCGGCATCGCCGAATGCGCCAGCCAGGATATCCAAAGCGCGCTCTCCTCCGGTGCCTCCGCCAAAGGAGTCCTGGTGCGCCGGGAAAATTTCCTGATATTCTCGAAAGAATCCCATGCCTGAACCTTCTCTCACGCCGCCCGTAAAAGATGTGAAGTCGCTGGCGCTCAATACCCGCCGCGCGGCTCGCGCCCTGGCGCGCCTTTCCGGAGAAGAGCGCAACCGCATCCTGCTGGCCGCCGCGGATCTGATTACCGCGCGCTCTCCAGAAATTCTTTCCGCCAACCGCAGGGACTGCGACGCGCTGGCGGCCGCCGGCAACGAATCGCCAGCCCTAGCCAAGCGCCTGAAGACCAGCGAAGACGGCGTGAAGGAAATGGCCCTGCGGGTGCGCGATGTGGCCGCCCTGGAAGATCCGCTGGGCAAGGTGCTTGCCGCGACCGAACTGGACGACGGACTGATCCTGCGGAAAGTTCCCTGCCCCCTGGGCGTGGTGGCGGTGATTTTTGAATCGCGGCCGGACGTGATTCCCCAGGTCGGATCGCTGGCCATCAAGACCGGCAACGGTCTGGTGCTGAAAGGCGGCGCGGAAGCCCGCTTCACCAACCGCGTGCTGGCGGCCATCTGGCGCGACGCGCTGACCGCCACGAACCCCGCGCTGGCCGACGCCATCTGCCTCCTGGAAGAACGCGCGGAAATCATGCAGGTTCTGGAGATGGAGCGCGAAATCGATCTGGTGGTCCCGCGGGGCTCCAGCGAATTCGTGAACTTCGTCTTCCGCCATAGCCGCATTCCCGTCCTGGGCCACGGCAGCGGCGTTTGCCACATTTTTGTGGACCGCGCGGCGGACCTGGAGTCCGCCATCGGCGTGATTCTCGATTCCAAAACGCAATATCCCGCGGCCTGCAATGCGGCGGAAAAAGTTCTGGTGCATGAAGAGGCGGCCCCGCGTTTTCTGCCGACTCTGGTGCGGGCCTTGCAGGCGGCGGGCGTGGAAGTGCGCGGCTGCGCGCGCACCGCGCAGCTTTGCGGCGAGCTGAAGATTGTCCCCGCCGTGGAAGAAGACTGGACCACCGAATACGGCGAACTGAAAATCACCCTCAAGGTCGTCCGCGATTTGCAGGAAGCCATCGAGCACATCAACCAGTACGGCTCGCGCCACACCGATTGCATCCTTACCCAGGACCATGCCGCCGCCGAACAATTCATGGATGAAGTGGACGCCGCCAGCGTCATGCAAAACGCCTCCACACGCTTCGCCGACGGCTTTCGCTACGGGCTGGGCGCGGAAATCGGCATCAGCAACAGCAAGCTGCATGCGCGCGGCCCCGTGGGCATGGAAGGCCTGCTCACGTATAAATACCAACTGCGGGGCAGCGGACAAACCGTTGCCGGCTACGCCGCGGGCGCCCGGACGTTCAAGCACAAGCGGCTCAACTAATTCCGCCGCCGAAGCGGTGAGAAGAATTCTCCAAAAAAAACAAAAAACGCTGCTTGACGTTCGCCTTGTATTCGCCTAGAGTAAAAGGCGAAACTGTGCGGCGCGGCCTGAACGGGCGAAAGAGAAGGCGCGGCGCGAGCGGAGGTTCCTCATGGCTCTGACCAAGCGGCAGAAGGAAGTGCTGGATTATCTGGTTTCCTTCGAGACCAAGAATGGCTACGCCCCCAGCTTCGAGGAGATCGGCAAGGGGCTGAAGCTGACCTCGCTGGCCACCGTGCACAAGCACATCACCACGCTCGAGAAAAAAGGGTTTATTCGCCGCGGCTACAACCAGAGCCGTTCGATCGAAATTCTCAATCTGCCCAAGCCCGTCAAGGAGCAGGTGATGGACCGCCACGTCCAGGAACTGCCTCTCGTCGGACGCATCGCCGCGGGCCGTCCGTTGGAAGCCTGCGAAGAGCATGAAACCATCTCGCTGGGCGATTTCACGCGCGGCACCAATAACTTCGTCCTGCAGGTCAAGGGCAGCTCGATGAAGGAAGATCACATTCTGGACGGTGACTTCGTGGTCTGCGAACAGACCCAGGTGGCCAACGCCGGAGACATCGTCGTGGCGCTGGTGGGCGGCGAGGAAGCCACGCTCAAGCGCTTTTACCGCGAAGGCGCGGGGAAGGTGCGCCTGCAGCCTGCCAATTCCGAAATGCAGCCCATCATCGTGCCCGCGGCAGATGTGCGCGTCCAAGGGCGCGTCATTGGAGTGCTGCGCAAGTATTAAGACCGCATCTTTCCGCGGAAAATCCACCTCCATTCCCGTTTTGGAACACTATCTGGCACCTGCCCTATGGGACAGGTGCCGATTTGGAACGGTCAGTAACTCTCAAGCACGACTGTCCTTTTGAATCTTTGTCCGCCTCCCTTTCCATCTCTATAGTCGGAATTGTCCAAAGGCAAGAAGACCGCATTGGGCATTTTGTTCCTGGGAGGAACAATGTGGGGCAATAAAAATCCGGATGAGCCCAAAACGGCGCAGCCGGAGCAGAAGGCACCGCAGGCAGAGAAAGCGAATACAGCACCAACCGCAACAGGCAGCACCTCAGGAAATGCAGTGCCGAGCAAGGCAGCGCCAAGTACGGCAACACCGGGCCCGACAGCAGTGGCAGCAACAGGCAAGACTGCGGTTCCAGGGACAAGCGAAACACCAAAGGCAGCCACAAGCACAAGCGTGGCGGCGGCGGTGGAAAGCACCCCCAAAGCAGCCGCAGAAAAAACGAAAGACACCTTCAATACCACACCACCGAAGCCCTCTTCGGGGGAAAGAGAGGAAAGGAAAACCATGAGCACAGACGCACTGAAACCAACAGGAACACCACCGAGCGGAGGCTCGATTGCCCGCCTGGGATCATTCCTGCACATCAAGGGAGAGATCACCGGCAGTGAAGATCTCCAAATCGATGGAACGGTGGAAGGACTGGTTCAGCTGGACGAAAAGAAACTCATCGTCGGCACGTCCGCGAAACTGACCACCGACATCATCGCCCGTGAAATCATCGTGCTGGGTTCTGTCAAGGGAAACCTGCACGCCAAGGAGCGCATCGAGCTGAAGAAAGAAGCCTCGGTACAGGGCGACCTCACCACGGCGCGCATCCTGATCGAAGAAGGCGCGTACTTCAAGGGGTCCATCGAAATCGACCGGACCGGCGAGAAGACCGCCACCAAGCACACCAACTCAACCCAAACCTCGACCCCGGCGACGGTTTCGCCGAAGATCTAAAGGGATTCTCCCAGCCCTGAATGCCGGCGCGGACCTAATCCTCCGCGCCGGCATAATCTTCTTCTAATAATACCTCTTCCTTTCTACATTAAGTTCATTGACACTTCCCTTTTATTGATATATTTCTCGGCGGGTTTTCCTCTCGTCCTCGCCATCTGGCGCCACGGTTTGTTTACTCTCATGGCGCGCCGGTGCGGGAAAGTCGTGGGGCTTTTCGATGCAACGCCGCCGGCGCTTCATCCAATTGGGGGTGTCTCTCCTGCTTGTTGGCAGCCTGGCCGGATGCGGCGGGGGCGGGAGCAATTCCTCGAAGACCGTGCCGCCACCCCCGCCACCTCCCCCTGCAGACTTCACCGTCAGCCTGTCTCCCACCGCGCTTAGCGCGCCCGCTGGCACGACCAGCCCGGCGGCAACTTTATCCACAACGGCGCTCAACGGCTTTTCCGCCAGCATTCAGGTCACGCTGAACGGCCTGCCTGCGGGAATCAACCCCAGCCCGGCCAGCCCTTTTAGCATACCGGCGGGCGGCTCCCAATCCGTGCTCTTCGGCGTGACCAGCGCCGCAACTCCGGGCGCCTACACCATCACGGCCCAGGCGGCCAGCGGCCCGCTTTCTCATTCCACCACGCTGACCCTCACGGTGCAGGCCGCCGCACCGCCGCCGGTTCTCGCGCGCATGGATTATGTGCGCAGCGATTCCCTGCCCGCGAGCGACGAGCCTCCCGGCGAACCGCGCCGCCGCCGCATGGTCTACGATTCCGCGCGCAAGCGCCTCTACGTGGCCAACCCGGCGATGAACCGCCTGGAAGCAATCTCCACGGCGAACGGATCCCTGGCCGGGCGCATCCCCGTGCCGGGCATTACCAGCGTGGACCTGTCCGCCGACGGCGCAACCCTGTGGGCGGGCGCCATGACCGAGCAGATTACGGCGCTCGATGCCGCCACGTTCAGGGTTATCGCCCGCGCTCCCGTGGCGGGAATTGCCGGGCCGTCCGGCACGGTGTACAACCTGCCCGTCGAAGTCGCCGCGCTCTCCGGAGGAAAAGCACTCGTGCGGCTGCGCCGCGCCGATGCCCCGTTTTTTCTTCCCGCCCTGTGGGATTCCGCGACGAACACGTTTACCGACCTCACCAACCGCGCCCCTGCGCTCTTCGCCAGCGGAGCGGGTGTCTTTGCGCGCAGCGGCGATCACACCAGGATTCTCGCGGCGGCAGCCGATGCCAGCGGCAGCGTCGCCGTCTTCGACGCCGGCGGCAACCTCCTCGCCGGGCCGGTCACCGTGGGCAGCGGTGAGATTTCCCTGGCCGCGGCCAACGGCGACGGAAGCGTCTTTGCCGTCGTGCTGAATTCAGGCGGCACGGCGCAGGTCTTTCTCCTCGGCGGCACCCTGTCTTTGCTCGCTTCCCGCGCCGTCACCGCGCCGCAAGGACTGGTCTTTTCCCGCGATGGCGCCACGCTCTATGTCGGCGAAAACGCGGACCTGCCGCCCGTCATCACCGCCCTCGGCGCCGCCGATCTGCACCTGATCGGACAACGGCCCGATACGCGCGCGGGCGGACGTCATTCCGAAATCGAAGAGGCCGACGAAACCGGGCTGCTCTTCGGCATCGTCAATCGCGGCGTCAGCTTCGTGGACGGGGTGAATCCCGCAACGCTGCCCGCAACCGCGCCGACCTTCTCCGGCCCGCAGGCCGCCAGCCCCGCGGACGGGGCGCTCGCCGGAGGCGCGGCGGTCAGCCTCGCCGGGCAAAATTTTGAATCGAGCGTGCAGCTTAAATTCGCCGCGCAAGACGCGCCCAGCGCGAGCGTCAGCAGCGCGGCTCTGCTGCAGACCATCGCTCCGCCGGGCGCCGCCGCGGGCCCGGCGAACATCACTGCTTACTTCCCAAGCGGGTGGATGGCCATTGCACCCGCAGCGTTCAGCTATGGTCCGCACGTCGCCGAGGTCCTGCCCAACGCCGGAAAAAAAGAGGGCGGGGAGAATATTCAAATCTACGGATACGGCTTTGGCGCCGACGCATCCAAAATCAGCGTGACCATCGGCGGAGCGGCCGCAACGGTGCAGAAATTGGAAGACGCGGCCGCACTCATCGCCACCGGCGCTCTCGACGCAAACTATCCCTTCCCCATCGAGCGCCTGACCGTGCAGACGCCGGCGGGTTCGCCGGGAAAAGCCGATGTGACGGTCGGCGCGCCCGCGGGAAACACCACGGCGGCAAAGGCGTTCCAGTATCTGCAAAGCGTGCAGGTGAATGCGCGCGCCGGTTCTTACAAATTTGTCCTATACGACGCGAAGCGTCACTGGGTCTTTTTGAGCAATACGGACCACGTGGATGTCTTCGACCTGAATCTGGCGCAATTTCAGACCAGCGGATTGCCGCCGCCGGGTGGCCCGCCGCCCAGCGCCGGTCTGCGCGGATTAGCCCTGACGCCGGACAACGCCACGCTGGCCGTGGCCGATTTCGGCGCGCAAAAAGTATATCTGCTCAACCCCGACGCGGCCGGCAGCGGCACAACCGTTTTTCTGGGAGGAGTCGCGGGCTTCAGCGCTTCCGGTCCCGCGAGCGTCGCACCCACAAGCCTGAAAACCGTTTTTGTCGGCTTGAGCGGCGAAGGCGGCTCCACGGGCGCTTGCACGGGCTGCCTGCGACAGATTGACCTCTCCACCAGCCCGCCCACGGTGCAGGCCGGGCCGCAGCCGGTCACCACCGCGCCGGCGGGAGCGCCCCTGGTGCAATCGAGCAGAGCGGGCGATCGCGTGGTGGCGGCTTATGGCGCCGTGCCGGGCGGGCCCGTGGCCGTGTGGAACGGCGCAGCGCCCACTCTGTTCACGGCTTCGGCGGTCACCGGACGGAACACCGAAATCAATCTCGCGGGAGATGGAGGAATTTTCGCCGTGCGCAGAAACGGCGCGATCGAACTGCGCGGCGCGGACCTTGCTCTTGCCGCCATTCCTTCCGCGGCGGAACTCGAAGCCCTTCCCGGAAGCGTGCCCGTTCCCGGCGCTGCGCTGCACCCCAGCGGCGCTCTGCTCTATCTGCCCTTCCTCACCGCCATCGCGGGAAGCGCCGGAGTGCGCGGCGGCGTGGACATCCGGGACGCGCACAGCGGCGCTCTCCGCCTGCGCCTCTTTCTACCCAATCCGCTGCTGACGGATATTGACGCGATTCACGGCAGCTTCCTGGCCATCGATGGATTCGGGGAAAAGCTCTTCGCCATCACTTCGACGGACAACACCGCCTACGGCGCGGGACTGACCATCGTGCAACTCGCGCAGGCGCCGCTGGGGATCGGGAACGTAGCGCCGTCGTCAAGCTCGGCTGCGGGCGGGGCGCCGATTACTATTCGCGGGAGCGGATTTCAGGCCGGCACCAAGGTGAGCATCGCCGGAACGAATGCCGCGGTCACGTTTGTAGACAAGAACACTCTGACGGCGACCACCCCGGCCATGACCGCGGGAGCGCAGCGCATCCTGCTGACCAATCCCGACGGCGAGACGGCCGCGGCCGACGCCCTGTTTACCGCCAATTGAACGGGCCGGGCGCCTCAAACGCGCAGGTGGTCCGCCTTCCAGTGCTGCACGAGCTTCTTGATCGCGGTGCGGTCGCCGATTTTTTCATCCAGCACCTTGCGCGCCAGCGCGGGCAACTCGTCATCCCCGGCAAAACGCAGCGCCACCAACTGGTCCATGCTGAATTCGCCGATGCGCGGCTTCAGGTCCGCGGGCAGCAAGCGCTCGTAGCGCAGCCGCTCCTCCAGGCGGATGACGCGGTCCTGGACCTTCAACGCGAACAGGCGCGCGCAGAACATCAGCACCACAATCGCCGCCGCCACCAGAATATCCGCCACGGCATGGCGGGTGATGCCGTAGCGCAGCCGGGAGAGCATCCAGAAGAAATTGAACACCAGTACCGGCATGACGAAATAATGAAACGCCGGCACAAATTTCACGTGATTCTTGAAGTTCTGCTCGCTCATTCTCTTTCCTCCGCGAATTGAATTCCCTACTTGGCCTGGTCGTTCTTGAAAATCTCGCCATTCTTCATGACGAAGCGCACCTTGAACAGTTCGTTCACGTCCTTCAGCGGATCGCCCGCCACGGCAATGACGTCCGCGCGCGCCCCCGGCGCCAGCACGCCCCGTTCACCTTTTTCGTCCAGCATTTCCGCGGCGCGCGACGTGGCGGACTTGATCGCGTCCATGGGCGTCATCCCCAGCTTGGTCAGGTGCGGAAATTCCTGCGCAAGCGGCTGGTCCCACGGAATTCCTCCGATGTCCGTCCCGTAGACGATGCGCACGCCCGCGCGCAAGGCCTTCACGAAAGAAACCTCATGCACCGCCGCGCGCGCGCGATCCCTTTTCCCCTCCGGCGTATCCGCGGGCGCCCAATCATTGTAGTAGGGCGAGAGCGTCGGGCAATACCAGGTTCCCTGGCGGACCATCTGCGCGATTTGCGCGTCGCTGATTTCCAGTCCGTGCTCGATCGAATCGCATCCCCCATCGAGCGCCCGCTGCAGCCCGATCCCGTTATAGGCGTGGCAGGCCACCTTGCGCCCCCACCCGTGCGTTTCGTCCACGATGGCTTGCAGCTCTTCCACCGTCAGCGTGGGCTGCGAAACCAGATTGCCCTGCCGGTCCACCCACGAGCGGTGCGTCATGTACACCTTGATCCAGTCCGCCCCGTGTTCGAGCTGTTCGCGCGCGGCCTTGCGCGCTTCCACGGGTCCGTCCACGATCTGCACGCCCTTGGGCATGACCAGTTCGGGAGCGTAGCCTTCGAGGTTGTAGCCGCCGGTGGTGGAAATCGCCCGCGTGGAAACAAACAGGCGCGGGCCGGGAATTGTTCCCTCTTCAATCGCCTGCTTGATGCCCACGTCGCCATAGCCCGCGCCTTCGGTCTCCACGTCGCGCAGCGTCGTAAAACCCTGCTCCAGGGCGCGCCGCACGGCCACCGTGGCTCGCGCCGCGCGCAAGGCCACGCCATATTTCAGGATGTTGGCGTCGTAGCCGCCCTTGTCCGGCTCTTCGCCCCACAGAAAAATATGCGTGTGCGAATCAATCAGCCCGGGAAGAACGGTGGCCGCGGAAAGATCAATCACTTTCGCATCGCGAGGAATGGCCGCGCCCGCGGCGGCAGCAATCTTCTCGATGCGCCCGGCGCGGATGAAAAGGATCTGATCCTTGCGCGGCGCGTCGCTCGTGCCGTCAATCAGGGCCCCGGCGCGAATGACCGTGAGCGGCGCGGAGGCCGGCGCAGGAGCCTGCGCGGGCACCCGGCCGGGAATCAGTAAAAGCAGCATTGCAAGAGACGCGAGACGCACGCGGACCATGGGAACCTCCGTGGGATAGACGACAGCGACACACTTGTACAACCGGAGCAGCGCAATTGCAAGCCGTGGCGCACGCGCAAACTCGGCGAACAATTATTTTCCGCCGGTGGCTGGGGGCGCGTCCGCGGGAGCGTGCGCCGCCCGCAGCATTTCGGGATGCTCCAGCAGCGGCAGCCATTTCTCGCGCACCGTCTGAAATTCCGCCCAATTCTCCTTGCCGACGGGGTCCGCCGGAGGCAGGCCCAGATGCTCAAAGTTTTTATATTGCCCGCGCTGCAAAAACCGGAAATCGAGATGCGGCCCGGTGGATAGCCCGGTGCTCCCCACCAGGCCGATGATCTTGCCGATCTCCACCTGCTCGCCGGCGTGCACGAACATTTTGGAGAGGTGTAGATACATCGTTTCGTAGCCGCCGGAATGCCGCAACTGCACGTAGTTCCCTTCTCCCGCCTTGTGCCCGGCAACCAGCACGCGCCCGCTCCCAATCGCCTGCACCGGCGTGCCCACTGGAGCGCCGTAATCGACGCCCAGGTGCTGGTGACGGGTCTTCAAAATGGGATGCAGGCGATCGTTGCTGAAATGCGAAGTAATCCGCGCGCCAAACTTCAGCGGCGAGCGCAGGAAAATCTTCTGCAGGGAGGCACCGTCGGCTCCGTAATAGGCCGGCCGGCCGCTGGAATCGTGAAACAGCAGGGCCTGGTAGGCGCGTCCGCCGTTGACGTACTCCGCGGCCAGGATTTTTCCGTAGCCCGCGGGCGAACCGTCCGTGTACGTTTTCTTCTCCAGGACCACGCGGAAGGTGTCGCCGCGCCGCGGGTCGGTGTAAAAATCCAGGTCGTAGCCGAAGATTTCCGCCATGCGCATGGCCAGTTCCGCGGTTTCCCCCGCGCGTTCCACCGCGTTGAACAGCGAATCCTCGAGCGTTCCGCTGACCGCGGTCATTTCCGTGCGCGATTCGATGGTGCGCACCTCGGCAGTGTAGCGTTCCCCGCCCGGCACGATGCGCAGCATCTTCTCCGGTTCGATCTTGTATTCGATGACCCGCAGGAGGCCCACGCCGGAGCGCCCCACGGTGATGAAATTGCCCGCGCGCAACTGCCGCAGATCAAAGGCCTGCTGCGCCGCGGAGGAGGCGGCCAAGGCTTCTTCCGCGGTCAAACCGAATTCCTCCAAGGCGCCGGCGAAATTTTCGCCATAGGGCATGCGCTTCGCCGTGCGCAGCACCGGTTGCAGGCGGATCCACTCGCCCGCTTCCCGGGCCAGTACTATTTCTTGCCGATAGGCTCGCGTCGCCACGCTGCGCGCATGAACGGAGTAGCCCAGCAGGGCCGCTCCCGCTGCCAGCACGGCCAGCAGCGCGGTTCTAAATTGCCGGTTCCAGGTGATTCCCAAATTCCCCCCACGATCCAAACACGCCGCTTTGCGCGCCGGTACCGGCTCGAAGCGTTCGGCGGACAAGCGGATACAGCTTACGCCGCAACTTCCTTTGGTCTCAAGTGGAAATAACAGTTCAACTGCGCTCCCCGCAAGGCTGCGGAGAGTCCCTTGTGAAAGAAACCGGCCAGCCGTCTACATTCCCGAAGTGGCGGGAACCCACTCGGAACGCCGCGGAAGGTCCGCGAAATAATTCTGCTCGCGCAGCTTGCGGTAGATGCGCCCGGCGACCACCGCGGCCGTCGGCCCCATCACCACATGGCTGCTCCCGCGCAGCATCACCACCAGCGCGATCTTGGGATGCGCCTCATCCGCGTAGGTGACGAACCAGCCCACCCGCGAACTCTTGTCCGAGCACGTGCCCGTCTTCCCCAGAGCCGTTTCCCCGCCGTCCTTGTCGAAGCTGGACTTGCCCGTGCCGTAGAGCACCGCCGCCAGCATTCCTTCCCGGATGGGCGGCAGCAACGCCGCGATATCCAGCTGGCGCTTGACGCGCGGCTCGAACGTACTGACCTGCTCGGGCGTGCGCGGATACTGCAAATAATACAGCGTGCCGCCATTGGCCACCGCCGAGGCCAGCGACGCCAGTTGCAGCGCCGTCATCTGGATTCCTTCTCCGTAGCTGGACATGCGCGCCACTCCTCCGCGCGCCGGAGCCACCGCCGGCAAAAGTCCGGGCTGCTCTTCGGGCAGCTGATACCCGGCCAGTTCGCCCAGCCCCAGCATCTTGGCGTAGCGCGAAACCGTGGCAAAGCCCATGCGCCGGCCCAGCTCCTCGAAAAATTCGTTGTTCGAGTGGGCCATCGCTTCGGTCAGGTTCATGTATTTGCGCTTGCTCACCTTCAGCATGGTGTCCTGCGAAATAATATTTTCATCGAGCGCGGCCACGGCAATCGTGGGCTTGATCGTCGAGCACGGAATCGTTCCATTGGAAAACGCCAGCTTCTGGTTGACCACCGTCAGGATCCGCCCCGTGTTGGGGTCCACCGCCACCACCGTCCCGTTGTACCGCCCCAGCGCCTCAACCGCCGCCTGCCGGATCACCGGATCATCGAACTCGGTCACGTCGTCGCTGGTGGAATCGGCGAACGTCGGTACTCCGCGAAATCGCCCCTTGGACCGGTGCTTGCCCGAAGAGTGCCGCGCCGCCGCCTTGGCCCCCGCCGGCGCTGCCGCCAGCGGCCCGGCCCACAGGCACAATACGAGTATGATAGCCGTCAGACTGCGCATGAATTGGACCTTGTCTTTCATAGTTCAACGCGGCCGCCCGGCGGCACGCTTCCCCATCTCGATTGGCCCCGTAGGACCTTGCCCTGATTTGTTCGGACCGCGAGGCGGTCCCGCACCGGACAACAGACCGGCGCCCCCATGAAGCAGATTGAATTGTAGGGAAGCGGGCGGGGGATGGCAATAGTACGGTGCTCATTCCCGGCGGGGATGTGCCGAGATGTCCACTCTGTCCGCAAGGACAGGCGGAAGACCAGAAATAAGCCTCCAGAAAGCAATCGGGGTTGAAACGGCTCCAAAAGATCCCGCAGGAATCTTTCGGCCGCTTCAACCCCATCGCTTCAGGCGCTGCGGAGCGCTTTGACTTTTACCGCGCGGGAGCCGGCTTGCCCTTGGCTGCCGCCGCTGCCGCGCTCATGCTCTTGTCGTTGAGCGCCGCCGCGGGTGTGGCCCCGTTGGCTCCTGCCGCCGGTGTTGCGGAACTGCTTGCCAAAGATGTGCTCGGCGCCGGGCTGCCCACTCCCGGACCGGGAATCTCCATCTTCTTGCGCAAGGCCGCTTCCAGCTTCTGGCAGATGTCCTTGTTTTCCTTGAGGAAGACGCGGGCGTTTTCGCGGCCCTGGCCCATGCGTTCTCCGCCGTAGCTGAACCAGGTGCCGGACTTCTCGATCAGCCCCTTGTCCACGCCCAGGTCGATCAAATCGCCTTCGCGGGAAATGCCTTCCCCGTAAAGAATGTCGAATTCGGCTTCCCGGAACGGCGCGGCCACCTTGTTCTTGACCACTTTTCCGCGCGTGCGCGAACCGACCACCTTGTCGCCTTCCTTGATGGCCTGCACCCGGCGAATATCCAGACGGATTGAAGCGTAGAACTTCAGCGCCCGCCCGCCCGTGGTCGTCTCCGGATTGCCGAACATCACTCCGATCTTTTCGCGGATCTGGTTGATGAAGATCAGGCAGGTCTTGGATTTCGAAACAATGGCCGTGAGTTTGCGCAGCGCCTGGGACATCAGCCGCGCCTGCAAGCCCATCTGCGGATCGCCCATTTCGCCTTCGAGTTCCGCCTTGGGCACCAGCGCCGCCACCGAGTCCACCACCACCACGTCCACTCCGCCCGAACGGATCAGCGTTTCCGCGATTTCCAGCGCCTGCTCGCCGTTGTCCGGCTGGGAAACCAGCAGGTTGTCCACGTCCACGCCCAGCTTGCGCGCATAGACCGGGTCCAGCGCGTGCTCCGCGTCGATGAACGCCGCCTGCCCGCCGAGCCGCTGCGCTTCGGCGATCACGTGCAGCGTCATCGTCGTCTTACCGCCCGATTCCGGTCCATAGACCTCGATCACCCGCCCGCGCGGGAAGCCGCCCACGCCCAATGCGGCGTCCAGCGACAGGCAACCCGTCGGAATCACACTGACGGGCACCAGCACATCGCGGCTGCCCAAGCGCATGATCGAGCCTTTGCCGTACGACTTTTCGATCTGCGAGATGGCCGCTTCCAGCAATTTCGATTTTTCATCTGTCATTTCACACCTCGGAAGAGGAAATTTGGGATTCGTTCTTTTGAGCCTGCCGGTTCACTGGGGCCGTGGGCCTCGGTCCGGCGCCGGGAATGCGCCGTGCCTTTCCTTTCGAGTGACTGCCGGGCAGCCACCCAGCCGGGGACGTTGCCAAGCGTGCAGAGTAGCATCTGAGTCCGCATTGCGCCATCCCCTTTCCGCCCTTCAAACCGGGTAATTCTTTACTTCTGGTCCGTGATTTCTTGTGCTGCCAGGACTTGAAAAAACTATCTCCGGCAGCAGTGCTCCGCTTCGTGGTCTCGCAGCCGGATGAGCACCGCTCGCTCCCGCTGCTCCAGCACCGCCCGCTCGGGCGGGGTCAGCCGCCGCAGACGGGAGAGGTTCTGGCCACGGGTGCGGGTTTCGAGAAGTTCTTCCTCGAGCCGCTCGTGATCGGCACATCCAAGCTGGGTATTCGATAGACCGCGCATCGGGCACCTGCCTTAACGACTCACAACGCGGTCAAAGTAACACGGAGGCGAACAAAAGGCAAACACTATTTTCGCTTTTTATTTGCTGCCGGGCACCCCCCCTCCCCAGGCCCTCCCGGGGGGCTTTTTCCCCTGCAGGGGGCTCCTCTGCGGCTATTTTTTCCAGATTTCCTGCGTAATTTCCAGGCGCGTGGCCGCGATCCAGCGCCCGTCCGGCGAAACCCGCGGGTGCAGCAGGTTGGCCGTGTCGTTGCTGATTTTTACGGGTTTTCCGCCCGCGCGCGGCATGCTAAAGAGCTGCATGCGTCCGTCCTGCAAGGCACTATAGATGATGCTCTGCCCGTCCGGCGTCCAGTCCAGCCCGCCGTAGGTGTCGCTCTTGTACTTCACCAGGGGCTGCGCCTGCTTGCCATCGGCGCTGATGACCCAAATGACCCGTTCGCCCGGCGCGGACTCATCGGCAACCGCAATTTCATCATTACTCTTCGGCGACCACACGGCCCACTGCGGATTCACAATCTGCGCGGGGAGAGCCAGCTTCACGCTGCCCAGCGAAGCCCCCGTTTCCGGACTTACCGTAACAATCCACAAGAAGGCCACTCCCGCCGTGCCGCCCTTCTCCCACGAACGGAAGACCAGCCGGCGCCCGTCGGGCGACCAACTGGGCGAACCCGCCTCCCAGCCGAAATCGGTCAAGCGAATTTCGGGAGCCACGGGGTCATCGGCCTTTCTGATCCAGATGTCATCCGAGGAGCCGGGTGCGTCGTAAGTGGCCAGCGGTTCAGACGCGCGGTGAGAATGAAAAGCCATCCACTTGCCGTCCGGCGACCACACCGGTTCAAAGTCCTCGTGATTTCCGGAGATCAGCACGGCAGGCGGAGCGGTGGCGATAGCCTCGGCATCCACCGCAACGGCGCCGGCGTCCAGATCGAGCGCCCAATCCGCGCGCCGCCATTGTCCGAAGACAAAGCCGATGCGCTGGCCGTCCCGGCTCCAGGAAGGAAGCTGCCCGCCAGCTTTCACTTCGTGCGCGGCTCCGCCCGCGGCAGGCAGCGCCACGATGGAATCACGCATCGTGTTCTGCGCCCAATAGAGATTTCCGGCGGCCTCGACCGGGGCGATCTTGTCCGCGCCCGATTCGAAAACTTTCCGAAGGCGTTTGCTCAGGAGATCAAGCGAGTACAGATTCAGCCAGCGGCCCGCATCCGGCTTCTGCCGCTCCCCCGGGTCAGGCACTTTCTCCCCTGCGAGCGAAAGGTAGATTCGCTTGCCATCTGGAGAAATGCTCAGCGGGCTCATGCGCGGGTCGGCGTCAAGGCCGTTCACGAGAGGCAGGATGCGCCCTGTTTCCACGCTGATCTTCACCAGTGAAGAGGAACCGCTGGTCTGGCGCACCAATACGTAGACATCATCCGCCTTGGGGGAAAACACCGCGCCGGTCACCACTCCGCGCATGGTGATGTGCCGGCGCTCTTTCCAACTTCCCACGTAGATGCCTATATCCGGGACTCCCATCCGGAAATACCCGCTGGTCACGCCATCGGCGGAGCAGAAGGGGATGGCATCAGGCTTGAGCAAAACCCGGTCCAGCCCCTTTTCCTCAATCATGGCGTACCAGCCCTCATCGTTCTGGCCATGCTTTCCCTGCCGCAGAAGTTCCTTCCCGCAAAAATAGGCCTGGGTAACGCTGTCGAGCGGGCCATTTAGCCGCGCGGGGCTGGGCTTTCCCGTGGGCAGGTAGATCACGTCCACATCACCGGCGCGCGGCAGCAAAGCCCATTTGCCGTCGCTTGAGATGTAGCTGGTCGCAGCCAGATCCTCAAACCAGCGGTGGCTGGGGCGGGAATAAATCTTTTCCGGCGGCGCGGACCTCTGCGCCAACGCGGCGCCCGCGAGAAACGCGGAGACCAGAGTGCAGGCAATCCCCGCCAACAGCAGCGCTCCTGTGTTCCGCCACCGAGCCGACCCGTGAATCAGCGTCATGAACTCTCCTTGGAAGTATTTTCCTGCAGGTTGCTTCAGGAAGCGTAATTGTAAAATCCTCGCCCGGACTTCCGCCCCAGCCATCCCGCCGCCACGTACTTTTTCAGCAGCGGACAGGCCCGGTATTTTGGGTCGCCCAGTCCGTCATGCAGAACATGCAGGATATCCACGCACACGTCCAGCCCGATAAAGTCGGCCAGCTCCAGCGGCCCCATGGGATGATTCATCCCCAGCTTCATCACCGCGTCCACCGCCTCCACCGTGGCCACTCCCTCCATCACCGCATACACAGCTTCATTGATGAGCGGCATGAGCACGCGGTTGCTCACGAATCCCGGCGCGTCGTTCACCGCCACGGGCTTCTTCCCCAGCTTTTCCGCCAGCTTCATCGTCGTCTCGAACGCCGCGTCGCTCGTCTGCAAGGCTCGAATCACTTCCACCAGGGCCATCACCGGCACCGGGTTCATGAAGTGCATGCCCACGAACCGCGCGGGCCTCTTGGTCATCGCCGCCAGCGCCGTCATGGAAATCGAGGACGTGTTGCTCGCCAGAATCACCTCCGGACGGAGAATCGCGTCCGCCTCCTGCAATACGGCTCTCTTGATCTCCAGCTTTTCCGGCACCGCTTCCACCGCGAAATCCGCCGCCGCAATCTCCCTCATGTCCGTCACGGGCCGCACCCGCCCCAGCACCCAGGCCCGGTCCGACTCCGCCAGCTTCCCTTTCTTAATTTCCCGGTCAATATTCTTCGCGATGACCTCGATGGCCCGGTCCAGAAAGCTGCGCTCGATGTCGCGCAAAATCACGTCGTACCCGGCCCGCGCGAACACATGCGCGATGCCGTTCCCCATGGTCCCCGCTCCCAGCACCGCCACCGTTTTGATCGTTTCCGCGCTCATGACCGCCTCCCAAACACTCGGCCCTTCTGAATCTGAAAAGTTTACTACAGGCTCTTGCTCTCAGGACGGCGGCACGCCCTCGCGAATCTCGCGCAGAATTTCCCTGGCCGCTTCGGCATCTTCGGGCATGGCCAATATCCGTTGCACGCCTGGCTCGCTGCCTTCGCGCCGGACCCCGATGTGGTTTTCTCGCAGGCAATCCTCGAAAATCCGGGCAAAACCACCGTCCACTCCTCTCCATATCTCCACTGTCGCCTGAGCGGAATTCCATCGAGCCGCCCGGCGCATTTCCATTTTTTCCGTTTCTTCCGCTCCGTGCACATCATCCTGCGCATGTTCTTCCACGGCAAATGGCAAAGACTGATGGATGGGTTCCAGAAGTTCGCATGCCTGCCGCGCGTCGGAACGAAAGACGCGCACCTCGTACTTCGGCCGAGGCATGCCCAGCTCGAAGACAAAATGATCCTGAGTGGCCTTCACGTCATGCGGAATACCGGCCTCGCGAAGCGCGGCAATCGCTTCGCTTACAGCCACAGGGTCGCCACTCTTCCAGACCATGTCGAGGGACTCGGCGCGCTCTTTTTGACGGAGCGGACGGCCGGGAAATGCCGAAGAAACCAATTCGGCGCCGCAGATTGTACAGCGGTCAAAATCGGATGGGTATTCGGCATCACACAACCGGCAGAAGTTCACGCTTCGTCCCATTCCTTGATCCTTCCGACTAGTAAAAAGATCGCTTCGTTGGGCACCGTACCGGGGATCGGAATGCTAAAACCGCTCCACCGCCAGCGCCACCGCGTTCCCTCCGCCCAGGCACAGCGCCGCTATCCCGCGCTTCATCCCGCGCCGCTCCATCTCATACAGCAGCGTCACCAGGATGCGCGCCCCGGAAGCCCCAATCGGATGCCCCAGCGCCACCGCCCCGCCGTTCACGTTCACCTTGGCCGGGTCCAGCCGCAGCATGCGCATCACCGCAATCGCCGCCACGGAAAACGCTTCGTTCAGTTCCACCAGCTCCACGTCCTTGTCGCGGTCCCATCCCGTCTTCGCCAGCACCTTCTCCACCGCGTCCACCGGCGCCATCATCACCCACTTGGGCTCCAGCCCGCTCACCGCCTGGGCCACGATCCGCGCGATGGGCTGCTTGCCCATCTCCCGCGCCATTCGCTCGCTGGTCACCACCAGCGCCGCCGCGCCGTCATTTGTACTCGGCGCATTCCCCGCCGTCACCGTGCCGTCCTTCTTGAACGCCGGCTTCAGCTTCGCCAGCGCTTCCATCGACGTGTCCGCGCGAGGCGACTCGTCATCTTCCACCACGATGGGGTCGCCCTTCTTCTGCGGAATTTCGATGGACAAAATCTGCGTGTCGAAATACCCCTCCTGCCGCGCCGCCACCGCCCGCCGGTGGCTCTCCACCGCGAACTGGTCCTGCTCCTCCCGGCCAATCCCGTATTTCTCCGCCACCAGCTCGCCGGTCATGCCCATGTGAAAATTCTCGTAGGCGTCCCACAATCCATCGTGAATCATCGAGTCAATAATTTTCCCGTCGCCAAGCCGGTAACCCGTGCGCGCCTGCGTCAGCAGATACGGGCAGTTGGACATGGACTCCATCCCGCCCGCCACCACAATCCCCGATTCCCCGGTCATCACCGCCTGCGCCGCCAGCCCTACCGCCTTCAGCCCCGACCCGCAGACCTTATTAATGGTCATGGCCGCCACGCGCGGGTCGCATCCACCCTTGAGCGCCGCCTGCCGCGCCGGATTCTGACCCGACCCTGCCTGCACCACGTTTCCGAGGATGGCTTCGTCCACCTGCCCCGGCTCGATCCCCGCCCGGCGGATCGCTTCGGCCACGACTTTTCCGCCCAGCTCCGCCGCGGAAAAACTGGATAGCCCTCCCTGAAATTTTCCGATGGCCGTGCGCACCGCGCTGAGAATCACAGGTGTTTCCATGAGACTCCTCCGAGGATAATTTCAAAACGTATTAAGCCAGGCGCAGGGAAATTCCCCTACATCCCGGCATCGTCCGCGCTCGGTCCATACACCGACGGCACGGGAATATCGTTCAGCCGCAGATAAACGCCCAGCTGCGCCCGGTGATGAATCATGTGGTTCAGCACCATGGTCCGCAGCACCGCATCGCGCGGCATCGCAAAAATGGTCTTGCCGCCCGCCAGCAGCGTCCAGCGCACCATCAGATCTTCTTCGCTCACCGGCGCCACCGCTTCGCGCGCCGCTTCCACGTTCTTCTCAAACACCTCCAGCAACTCCTTCCGCGACTTCGGCTGGAACGCCTCGAACGCCGGTCCGCCCGGCGCCGCAAAATCGAAAGACTCTCGCTGCACCACCAGCGGCGCCAGCGACGGCAGTTCCGCGATATGACCCGCCAGCCGCCCCAGCGTCATCGACTTCGGGTGCGGGCTCCAGCCAAACTTATCCTCCGGGACCCGCTCCAGCGTCTTCCGCGTGCTGATCATCTCGTGGGCAAATTCTCCAAGAAAAATATCGCTCAGCTTCATGGCCCCTCCAGACCGCTATTCTACCCCACCCGGACCCCTCTTGCCTTTCCGAACAGAGCGCGCGACAATCCCCCGCATGGCTCACGAATTCACCACTTCTTATCTCAAGGATTCCCTCGACCTCTTCCGCTACTACAAGCGCCTCGCCGAGCGCGCCATCGAGCAGTGCCCCGACGACGCCCTTTTCGCCACGCTCGATCCCGAGTCCAACTCCATCGCCACCATCGTCAAACACATGGCCGGCAACATGCGTTCCCGCTGGACCGATTTCCTCTCCACCGACGGCGAAAAGCCCAACCGCAACCGCGACACCGAATTCGAAACCCCGCCCCAAACCCGCGCCGAACTCATGGCCGTCTGGGAAGCCGGATGGAACCACGTCTTCGTCGCCCTCGAACCCCTCACCGAAGCCGACATGGCCCGCCAGGTCCTCATCCGCACCGAACCCCATTCCGTCATGCAGGCCATCCACCGCCAGATCGCCCACTACGCCCACCACGCCGGGCAAATCCTCTTCGCCGCAAAACATTTCACCTTCGCCAGCAAGGGCGCGTGGACCTCCCTCAGCGTCCCCCGCAAGCAGTCCGCGCAGTTCAATGCCGATGTCGCTTCGGGAAAAACTTCGCAGCGATAATTCGCTCTCCACGTCTTCATCTTCCTACTTCTCGCCCGCCAATTCAGCTACGATAAAGATTCATGACCACTCTGTTCGATCTCGGCCCCGAGGCCGATCCCCTCGCCGGCCTCAACGACGCCCAGCGCCGCGCCGTCACTCACGCCGACGGCCCTCTTCTCGTCATCGCCGGCGCGGGCACCGGAAAGACCAAGGTCATCACCGAGCGCATCCGCCACCTCCTCGCCTCCGACGCGCAACTCCCCGGCGAAAGCATCCTCGCCCTCACCTTCACCGACAAAGCCGCCGCCGAAATGAAGCACCGCGTGGTGGCCGCCGCCGGTGAACGCGCCGCCACCGTCACCCTCTCCACCTTCCACGCCTTCTGCAAGGACCTTCTCGCCGAGCTCGAACCCGAGCGCATCCTCCTCGACCAGACCGACCACTGGATTCTCCTCCGCCGCAATCTCGCCCGCCTGCAACTCGATAAGTTCCGCCGCCTCTCCGACCCCGGCCAGTTCCTCTCCGACTTCGTCGAATTCTTCTCCCGCTGCCAGGACGAACTCGTCTCCAGCGAACGCTATCAGCAATACGCCGACCAGCTCGCCGCGCGCCTCAAAGCCGGGCAGTCCGCGCTTGACGACGACACCCGCGCCGCCCTCTCCGAACAGGCCGCCCTGCAGCAGGAGATCGCCCGCGCCTACCGCGCCAGCGAAGATCTTCTGCGCGAGAAAAAGCGCCTCACCTTCGGCGCGCTCCTCGCCGAAACCGCCGCGCGCCTGCGCTCCGACTCCGCCCTCCGCGAGCGCCTCCAGCAGCGCTACCGCTATCTCCTCGTGGACGAATTTCAGGACACCAACATCGCCCAGATCGAACTGCTCCATCTCCTCGCTGGCCCCTCGCCCAACATCTTCGTCGTCGGCGACAACGATCAGGCCATCTACCGCTTCCGCGGCGCCTCCTTCGGCAGCTTCACCATTTTCCTGGAAAAATTCGCCGGCTGGCGCCGCGGGCAGGATTCCGGCTCCTGGCGCGTCTCCCTCACCGAAAATTACCGCTCCATGGCCAAGATTCTGCGCGTGGCCACGCAAGTCATCGCCCAGAACGAAATCAGCGACGATTTCCCCAAAAAAGTCCTGAGCACCAATCGCGGCGAAGGCGACCGCATCCGCATCGTCGAACTCGCCAGCCACGCCGAAGAAGCCCGCTGGGTGCGCAGCGAACTTCAGCGCCTGCACGCCGCCGGCCTGCCCTGGCGCACCTTCACCATCCTTTATCGCCAGCATTCCCACCGCGAAGATCTCGTGAAAGAACTTCGCCGCGCGGGGATACCCTTCCAGATCACCAAGCTCTCCATCCTCAAGCACGCCCTCGTCCGCGACGTCCTGGCCTATCTCCGGCTCATTGCCCGCCCCTTCGACGACATCTCCTGCGCCCGCGCCCTCGCCGCTCCCGCCTGGGGCCTCGAAGCCGAGAACCTCGTGCGCCTCGCCGAACGCGCCGCAAAAAAACGCGGCACAGCGCTCTATGACGTTCTTCAGGAGCAGCCCGCCCAGGGCAAAATGGCCTTCGCATCGAGCGCGCCTCCGCCGCAAACCTCCGTCCTGCTCGATTTTCTTTCCAGCCAGCGCAAGACCATGCGACGCAGGACCGCACGCGAAATTCTCGGCGAACTGCTCGACTGGCTCGAACTCGCCGCCCGCGCCCCCGAAGAAGACCGCCGCTACGTCGAGCAGCTCGTAACCTTCCTCAAGGACTGGGAGCCGAAAAGCGAAACGCGCTCACTCCCCGAATTTCTCGAATACCTGGATTTCTACGAACAGGCCGGCGGCACCATCAGCCTCGCCGAAGAAGGCGCGCGCGACGCCGTACGCCTCATGACCGTGCACGGCTCCAAGGGCCTGGAATTCCCCCACGTCTTTCTCCTGCGCATGAACGCCAACGCTTTTCCCGTCAAGCCCCGCGCGCGCGTTTTCGAATTTCCCGAAGACCTCATGAAAGAGGAACGCCCGCAGGGCGACTTCCACATTCAGGAAGAGCGCCGCCTCTTCTACGTGGCCCTCACGCGCGCCCGCGACCGCCTCACCCTCACCACCGTCGTGGACAAACGCAGCCGGCGCTCCCTCTTCCTCGAAGATTTTTTGATGGACGCCAGCATCAAGAGCCACGACGTCATCCAGACCGCTCCCAGCTCTCCGCCAGCGCCAGCCGCTGCGCCCGCCGCCGAATCCGCGGAACAAACGCCGTCGCTCTTCCCCGCCTCGGGCGAACCTCCGCGCCTCTTCTCCCGCATCGGCGCCTGGGCCGCCACTTGCCGCCCACCCGTGCCCGAACCGCTCAAGCTCAGCGCCTCCGCCATCGACGCCTATCGCTCCTGCCCGCAGAAATATTTATTCTCCCGCTTCTGGCTGCTCCCCGAACGCCGCCGCGCCGCCATCAGCTTCGGCAGCGTCATGCACACCACCATCAAGCGCTTCATCGGCGAACTGCGCAAAGGCAATCGCCTGCCCTTTGAAGAAGTCGCCCGCATTTTCGAATCGGAATGGTCCTCCACCGGCTTCGAGGACGAATACCAGGAAGGCGAATATAGAAAAGACGGTTTCGAACAGCTGCGCGTTTTTCACTCTGCCGTCCTGGCCGAACCGCCCGTGGTTCTCGAACAGGAAAAGCCTTTCGAATTGCCCCTCGAAAATAACGTGGTCATCACCGGCCGCATGGACCAGGTCAATTCCCTCGGCGGGCGCGACGTCGAAATCGTGGACTACAAAACCGGAAAACCAAAACCCCCGGCCGCCGCCCGCAAGGATCTCCAGCTCAGCATCTACGCCCTGGCTGCCCGGGAAATCCTCGAAAAAAATCCCGAGGACCTCACCTTCCACTATCTCCTCACCAACGAGCGCCAGATCACCACGCGCGACACCAAGCAACTCGCCGAAGCCGTAGCCACCGTCCAGGAAGTCGCCGCCGACATTCGCGCCGGCGAATTTCCTCCCAAGCCCGGCTTCCAGTGCCGCAACTGCGACTACCGCACCCTCTGCCCCGCGCAGGAAGAAGCCGGGCGGTAAAGGAAAACGCGGCCACCCATGGCGCTCCGGAAAAGTAAAAACGGTGCCGGGCACTCGCGTTGGACTTCGTGCGTTGTACGGCACACCGCGTGGCAACCTTGTCCGAATCCACTATCATCTAGCCATGAAGCTATGGTTGCGCCTTCTTCTCTTGCTCATTCTGCCGCTCGCCGCACGAGCGGACGACTCTCGATGGAGTGACATTCGCACCGGCCTCCAGCGCATCCGCGCCGAAGGTCCTCACCACACCGAGACCCGCGGCGCTTCCCCGGAACTGACCGGCGTAAAGCATCAACTCCGGGATTGGATCGAATCGCACCTCGCGCGGCTGCCCTCCGATGGGAACGATTCCCAGTCGGGGAAGGAGACCGCTCTGGCAGCCGAGCTAAACACCGAAATCAAGCGCGCGCGCTTGCTCTGTTCAGCCGAAGAAGAGTGCGCCAAAAACGATCAGACCGCGCTGGGCTTTCTCGGACAGATCAGCCTTGAGTTCCGACAAAGGGAATCCTTCTTGGTCGTCCAGACCGCCGTTGGAGTCGACTGTGGGTTTGACGAGTCCGCCTATCTGTACAGATGGAGCCAGGGCGCCTGGAAGAGAATTTGGCAGAGCGAACAAAACCTTTACACCAAAGACGACTACGCCGTGCAGACCCTTCACGCCGTCATGGTCTCCCCATCCCTCAAGGAAGGAACTCCGCTCGTCCTTACGTTGGGTTCCGCCCCGTGGTGCTCGTCAAACTGGCGGGCCGTCTACTATCGCTTGTGGAGGACGTATCCCGACGGCGCAGAACCGAAGTTGCTGCTTGACCGGACCGAGCCGGCATACCTCGGAGGCCACGACATACCGATCCAGGGAAGCGTCGGGCGCGATGATGTCCTCATCGAGTTCACCATTGGCAGCATGGACTCTGACCTCCATAGCCGACAGGCCGTGCGGCATTATTCCGTGCAAGGGGACCAGGTACAACGAGTCGCGCCGATCGCTCTGAGCCCGCGCGACTTTACCGAGGAGTGGATCACCAACTCCTGGGAGCAGAGCAAGCTCTGGTCACAATCGTCGTCGCTGGTGGTCTTGCAACACGAACATGACCAAGCGCTTTCCGACGTCAGCAATGGGGAATTTGAGAGGACCCGCCACTGCCGCACCAGCCCCGATCTCTGGCAGATCGGCCTGAACTTATCCGAAAAGAATAAAGGGATGGTCTACTTCCTCGTTCGCTGGCAGCCGCCGTACCGCTTTACCATGGTCCGCGTGCAACATCAGCCGTCACCCTCCTGCACCGAAGATGACAGAGCGGACGAGTACAGGACGCTTTTCCCAATCCAGGACTGGCGCGAGTAGCGCCTCGCCCACAATTCTCACAAACTCGCCAGTAGGGGCACGGCACGCCGTGCCCTCTTCTTCACGAGCAAGAACGTATATTCGTCCGCATTCGCCACATCGCCGGTTCCTATCCCAACAAGATGCCCCTTCTCAAAGCGTTCCCGAATTAAACATTGCGATTCCCTGGCCTATTCGTGGCCAGAAATTCGTACGAGTCGGCATTTCCGAGACTGCCAAAAAACTCCGGATCAAGGCAAGACTCTTCAACTTTCAACTATCAACTCTTCCTTCAAAAACAAAAAGGGCGCCGGTGGTAAAAACCCCCAGCGCCCTGAATAATTCATTGCGGCGATTGCTTACTTCTTTTTCTTGCCGCCCTTTTTTGCTGTTTTCTTCGCTTTCTTCTTCATGTGGAAGTTCCTCCTCCATCCCATCCGGCTTATGGACGGGAAAATACTGTCTCATGTTCTATACGGGCTGCGCCGCGCCCTGTCAAGAACATTCCGCAAAAATCGCCGCCCGCAAAAATCACTGCCCCGGCGCTCCCGAGTAGTATCCGTCCCGCGCCAGGATGGAAAGTCCCGGCCGCTTCACGCGAATCTCCACCGCATGATATTCCAGCGAGCGATCCGTCCCCTTCGGCGCATACGCCAGCGTGTATTGGTTGCGGACTTCCTCCGTCACCGTCGCATACAGCCGCTCGACATCCTCACGCTTCGAGGCGTAGAACACATCCCCGCCGGTGGCATGCGCGTAGCGTGAAACGGCGTTGATCCTCCGATTCAAAAATGCATTGCCCACGCCCACTCCGTACACCGAGATTCCCGCCGTCAGCAGCGCCCGCGCCGCATCCTGAAAACTCACCTTGTTCAATTTCGAATTCACTCCGTCCGATACCAGAAAAATAAATTTCCGCCGCTCCCGCCCGCGGTCCTTCAGCAGCTGCGCCGCCGCGAACACCGCGTCGTCCACCGTCTTCGTCGGCTGCCCATGCAGGATCCGCGCCGTAGCCGACTCCTGCGCTCCTCCCCCGATCGGGATCCCGTTGATCTTCGTCGCCGAAGCGAACGGCCCCGAAGCTGGCGCCGGCGTGGGCGAGCTGCTCACCTTCGCCGTATGCAACTGCACCAGCAATTCGTCCGGATCGCTGGTAAACCCCTTGTCCGCCCGAAAAAACTGATCGAAGCGCGCCACGCACACTTCGTCGTTCTTGCTGAAGCTCGCCGCCAGCACCGGCAGCGTCTCCTGCAGCTGCTGCGCCACTCGCGGGTCCAGATCGTTATCGATGAGCAGGACCACCGAGAGCGGAAACGGATCGTTCGAAAACACCTCCACCCGCTGCTCCACGTTATCCTCGAAGATTCGAAACTCCTCCCGCGTCAAGTCGTCCACCAGCCGCCCGTTATCGTCCTTCACAATCACCGGCACCACCACCAGGCTCGTGCCTACGCGGATGCGCGCCTGCGTCTCCTCCTGCGTGGTCTGTGCGGGCGCCGCCGCTTTCGGCTCCTGCCCCGCCGCCCATTCGCCCCATAAACCAATTAGCAGCATCAGCCCCACGCCGCCCAGCGCCGCACGCCATTTCCCTGTAGAATTCATCTGTCTGTCACCAGCCGTTCCGCGCGGTCCGGGCCACGCATCTTCCCGCGCCGCGGCAGCATCCTAAGATGCCGGGGAGCCCTTCACGGGCTGTCTCCGCGGACACATGACGAATCGAGGCAAGTATACAATGCAACCGACGAAGATTTGGCTCGCAAGCGCCGTTCTCGCGCTAACCGCCGCTCTGGCGCTCTACGGAGCTCCCCTCCCCGCTCAGAATCCCCCGCCGCAGGAGCCCACCGCCCAGGGCGGAGTCATCCGTTCGCAAGTGAGCCTCGTCAACATCTTCGCCACCGTCCGCGGCAAAAACAAGAATATCGTCACCGGCCTCAAGCAGGAAGACTTCCGCGTCTTCGAGGACGGCAAGGAAGAAAAAATCTCCTTCTTCTCCCGTGAAGTCGCCCTCCCCATCACCCTCGGCCTGCTCATCGACACCAGCGGCAGCGAGCAGAACCGCCTCATGGCCGAACAGGAAGCCGCCGGCCGCTTCCTCGCCCGCGTCATGCGCAAGGGTGACTTGGCCATGGTCTTCTCCTTCGACTCCGACGTGGACATGCTCTCCGACTTCACCGACGACCGCGCCCAGCTCGAAAGCGCCATCCGCCGCGCCCGCGTCAACGTCCCCTCCGGCATGGGCCCCATCTCCGGCGATGTCCGCAGCACCGCCTTCTACGACGCCGTCTACCTGGCCGCCTCCGAAAAACTCGCCGGCGAAGCCGGCCGCAAAGCGCTGGTCATCATCACCGACGCCGACGATCAGGGCAGCAAAGTCCGACTCGAAGAAGCCATTGAAGCCGCCCAGCGCACCGACACCGTCGTGCACATCCTCCTCGTCCACGATTCCGGCTACGGCTTTCGCCCCGACGTCGCCAGAAGGCTGACGGAAGAAACCGGCGGCCGAGCCATCGAAGTCTCCTCCGAAAAACATCTCGAAGAAGCCTTCGACCAGATCTCCGAGGAACTGCGCACCCAGTACACCCTCGGCTACTACCCCACCAACACATCCAAGGACGGCAAATACCGCAAAATCAAAGTCGAAATGACCGACAAATCCAACAAAGTCCTCACCCGCAAGGGCTACTACCCCCCGCGCAATTAAGCCGGAGGGCAAGGCAGCGCCGTGGCACAGGCTTCAACCTGTTTCGTCTTCACTTCAGCGCGAGGCGATACAGCTTATATTCCTCGCCCGTGCCGCCCCAATCCGGGAAGCTCTCCAGAAAGACCGCGCCAAACCGCGCATTCAGCTCCTGGCTTCTTCCCGGCCGCGCATGGCCGTAAACCACTTCGTATCCCGCGCCCACAACCAGTCCCAGCCAATGCGCCTTCAGAACGGTTCCCCACCCCTGGCCCTGAAAAGCCGGAAGAATGGTATTGGAGTAGCAATGAAATCCGGATCTCTTCTCGCTCTCGGCTAGACCGGCCAACCCGCTGAGGGGCCCATCGCTGCCGGCAAGCGGGAATCCATACGACTCCCCGGCAAGTGCCCCGTCCACATACATCCAGACAAAAATCGCGCCGGACGTTCTTCGTAACTTTTCTTTTTGAGGCAGGTCCAGCTGCAGGGCTTGGTGATACACAACTTCAAAATCCATCGTATCTGCAAGGGGAACGTCGTAGCGAAACCTGATTGCACCCATTCCGGCCCCCGGTATTGGCGGTATATTTTTTAGCGCGAACAGAACGGCACGCTCGCTGGCGGATGCTCCCTCGCATCCAATCCACACAGCGTATTTCCTACTTGCTTGCCGCACCTGGAGCGGAACTCTTCGCCACCTTGGCCTTGTGCGCGTAGTACCCGCGCCGCGCCCGCACCTGCACGTCCTTGCGCCCTTCCACCCGGATCTTGATCTTGTGATATTTCCCGTTGGCCACGAAATTGGTCGGCCAGTAGGTCAGCGAATACTGGCTGCGCAGTTCATCCCCGATGTCCTGAAAGGACTGGTCCAGGTCGTCCACGTGATAAGGAAAAAACGCGCGCCCCCCGGTTTCCTCGGCTATGTCCTCGAGAATTTTGTCGCCGTCGGTCTTGTGAATTTTCCGGTCGCCCAGCTTCTCCTTGTTCGTCTCGCTTAGCGAAATCCACTGCGTGCTGGTGCTGATGGTGTAGATGACCACGCTGGTGCGCTGGGCCATCTCGATGGCTTCCGCGCGAGTGTGCTCGGAGAGATTGTCCTCCCCGTCGCTAATCAGGATCATCACCCGCCGCACCACGTCCGGCTGGTCCCCCGGCGGCCGCGGCGGATTGCTCAGCTCCTTCTCGCATGCTTCGTAAATTGCATCGAAAACCGCCGTGCCTCCGCCCGCTTTCATGTCCATGATCTCGTCGCGCAGCCGCCCGGTATCCTCGGTAAATCCCTGCAGAATGCTGGGGCGGTCGTCGAAGATCATCAGGAAAGCCTGATCCTTGCCGTGGCGCATCACGTTGAAGAGAAATCCGGTGGAGGCGTCCTTTTCAAACTGGATGCGGTCGCGAATGCTATTCGAAGTGTCCAGCAGCATGCCAATGCGCAAGGGCAGATCCGTCTGGCGGCTGAAGTAGCGAATCTCCTGCGGCTTGCCGTCATCGAAGATCCGGAAGTCATCCTTATTCAAATCAATCACCAGCTTGTTGCGCCGGTTCAGCGCCGTGAACAGCACGTCCACCAGGTTCACATCCACGGTCAAGGTTTGCCCCACATCAACCGGCGCTTCTTGCGGCCGGGCCGGCGCCGCCGGAACGGCTGGCTGCTGCGCGAAGCCTTCTTCCGCGGCCGGCAGCAAAACGGCGCAGAGGAGAATCACAATGGCGTAGCGTCGAATCATCATTTTTTTCACCCCAAATTTATCGAACCGCGGCGAACTCCCGCTCCAGCCGCGCCGCAATCTTTTCCGCGTCTTCCCCGGCGCCCGCGGCCAGTTCCCGCAGGTACTCGCGCAGCGCCGCCGGCAAGGGTGCGCGCGCATCCACCGTGGCCCCCGTGCGCGGATGCGCAAACACCAGCCGCGCGGCATGCAGAAAATACCGGCCCAGCTCCGGCAGCTCCGTCTTGCCCGCCGTTTCCCGCCGCTCCGCTCCGTACAAAGTGTCTCCCACGATGGGATGGCGCAGCGCCGAGAAGTGTACCCGAATCTGATGCGTTCTGCCCGTGTGCAGTTGCACTTCCAGCAGCGTGCAGCCGCCCACCCGCGCCAGCACCCGCCAGTCCGTCCGCGCCGCGCGCACCCGCCCCGCGGACTGCTTGCGCGCCGTCATGCGCACGCGATTGCGCGGGTCGCGCCCAATGGGCAGCTCGATGCGCCCGTGCTCCCCGTCTACCGCTCCTTCCACCAGCGCGATGTACGTCTTGGAAATCGCCCGGCCGGCAAACAGCGCGCTCAGCCGCGCGTGCATTTCGTCATTTTTGGCCACCAGCAACACGCCCGACGTTCCCTTGTCCAGCCGGTGCACGATCCCCGGCCGCAGCGCGTCTCCCCCGCTCGAAAGCGCCTGCCCCCGCCCCAACAGCGCATTCACCAGCGTCCCGCTCGATTGCCCCGCTCCCGCATGCACGGTCATTCCCGCCGGCTTGTTCACCACCAGCAGTTCCTCGTCCTCAAAAACAATTTCCAGCGGAATATCTTCCGCGGCGGCGCGCAGCGGAGGCCGCGGCTGCGGCTCGATCTCGATGCGCTCGCCTCCGCGCAGCTTCTGCGCTCCCTTGCCCGCTCCTCCGTTCACCCGCACCAGCCCCGCCTCAATCAACTCCTGCACCCGCGTGCGGCTCAGTTCCGGCAGGCGCGCGGCCAGAAAGCGGTCCAGGCGCACCCCGGCGTCTTCGGCGGCGGCCTCAAATTGTCGTACCGGACTGGAGGCGCTGGCGGTCACGGAGAGATTCTAGCAGTTTGCAGCAGGCGGGCGGACAGGAATGGGGTTTTTCCCGGGCTATTCCGCGCTATGCCGCGCGTCCAGCAGCATGTCCAGAACCACCAGAATCGCTCCAATGGTAATGGCCGAATCGGCCACGTTGAACGCCGGCCAGCGATAGGTTCCAATCCACACTTCGATGAAATCGGTCACGGCCCCGTGCAAAATCCGGTCGGTAAGATTTCCGGTGGCGCCGCCCAGCAGCAGCGCCAGCCCCGCGGCCACCTTGCGCCCGCTTTCTCCGGAAACCAGCAGCCAGGCCAGCGCGCCAATCACCACCAGCGATCCGGCAATCAGCACGATGCGCACCCAGGGGGCCGCGGCGCCGGCAAAAATTCCGAACGCAATTCCCGGATTGCGGCTGTGCACCAGATAGAAAAAATGGCGCACCATTTCGCGGCGGTAGCCTTCGGGAGTCTGCGTCTCGCACCACGCTTTCGCCGCGCGGTCGGCAACGACGACGGCGAGCGTGAGCCACAGCCATTTCAATCGCGCGGGAAGATGGATTTTCTATTCTCCTGCTCAGCTTTCGATTTCGGCAAGCGCTTCGCTGCAGCGTTCGCAGATGGTTGGGTAGCGCTGATTTTCGCCGACGCGCGGCGAATAGTTCCAGCAGCGTTCACATTTTTTGCCGTCGGCGCGCTCGATTTTCACGAGCAGACCGGGCAGCGCTTCGCTGGGCGCGGCTCCTTCCGGAGGCGCCTCCGCGATTTCCACCTGGGAAACGATGAGCAGTCCGGGAAGCGCGGCGAGTTTCGCGCGCAGGAGTTCCCGCGGCACGGCGCAGCCTTCCGCCGCGTGCAGGACCACCTTGGCTTCGAGCGCCCCGCCAATCTGCTTGGCCACGCGAGCCTGCTCCAGCGCCACCAGCACGGCCCCGCGCAACTGCGCCAGGCGCACCCATTCGTCCCGGACGCTCGCCGGAATTTCCGCGGCCAGATCGCCCGGCTCCGGAAACAGCCCCAGATGCACGCTGCCGCCGCCCGGCGCCGCCGGCAGATACTTCCAGATCTCTTCGGCGGTAAAAACCAGCATGGGCGCCAGCAAGCGCGTCAGCGCGCTGGTGATCTTATACATGGCCGTCTGCGCCGAACGCCGCGCAGCGCTCTTCGGGGCCTTGGTATAGAGGCGGTCCTTGAGCACGTCGTAGTAGAACGCGCTCAGGTCCACCACGCAGAAATCGTGGATGGCGTGATAGACGCGGTGAAATTCGTAACCGTCATACCACTCGCGGCATTTCTTCACCAGCTCCGCCGTGCGCCCGAGCATCCAGCGGTCCATCTCCTCGAGCTGCTCGTTCGCCAGCACGTCGCGCGCCGGATCGAAATCCCCCAGATTGCCCAGGGCGAAGCGGAAGGTGTTGCGAATCTTGCGGTAAGCCTCGGAGAGCTGGGTCATCACCCGGTCGGACATCTTTACGTCCGACTGGTACTCCTGCGAGGCCACCCATAGCCGCAGCAGGTCCGCGCCCCACTTCTCGCAGATCTCGCTCGGCAGCACCACGTTGCCCAGCGACTTGGACATGGGCCGTCCGTGCTCGTCGAGCGTCCATCCGTGCGTCACCACCTGCCGGTATGGCGCGTGGTGTTTAATGCCCACTCCGATGAGCAGCGAGCTGTGGAACCACCCGCGATACTGGTCCGGTCCTTCCAGATAAACGTCCGCCGGCCATTCCCCTTCGCCCTTGAGCACGGCCAGATGCGAGGAGCCGGAATCGAACCACACGTCCAGGATGTCGTTCTCCTTGCGCCATTGCGCGGCGCCGCAGGAACATTTCGTTCCCGGCGGCAGCATCTCTTCGGGCGTGTGCTGGTACCAGGCGTCCGCTCCTTCTTTCTCAAACCATTTCACCACGTTGCGCAGCGCGGAAAAATTCTCGAACGGCTTTCCGCAGCCCTGGCAGTACAGCGCGATGATGGGCACGCCCCAGAAGCGCTGGCGGGAAACGCACCAGTCGGGCCGCTCGGCAATCATTTCGTGAATGCGGTCCTCGCCCCAGGCCGGAATCCATTTCACCTTGTGAATTTCCTCGAGCGTTTCCTGGCGCAGGCTTTGCTTTCCGCCATGCGCCGTCTGGTCCATCTTGATGAACCACTGCTCGGTCGCGCGGAAAATCACCGGCTTGTGGCAGCGCCAGCAGTGCGGATAGGTGTGCTTGTAATCGGCAAAGCCCAGCAGCGCGCCGCGTTCGCGGAGGATATTCACCACGATGGGATTGGCGCTGAAGACGTCCTTGCCTTTGTACTCCGGCAGTCCTTCGAGAAAAACGCCCTTGTCGTCGAGCGGGGCGTGCGTCTCCAGTCCATAGCGCTGTCCGGTAATAAAGTCGTCGGCGCCGTGGCCTGGAGCCGTGTGCACGATGCCGCTGCCCTGGTCCAGCGTGACGTAATCCGCGAGCACGCCGGGCACCTCGAATGGCAGGAAAGGATGCTGGAACTTCATGCCCTCGAAATCCCGCCCCTTGCAGGTAGCCAGGACTTTTACATCCTTAATCGCGCATTCCGCCTGCAAAGCGGCCACGCGCTCCGCTGCAAGAATCAGCGCGCCCTTCTCCGTTTCCACCACGGCATACTCAAAATCCGGATGAAACGCCAGGCCGCGGTTGTGCGGCAGCGTCCACGGAGTCGTCGTCCAGATCACCGCGCTGACTTCCTTGCCGATTTTGGCCGCTTCGCCCTTTCCTCCGCCCACCACGCCGAACTTCACCCACACCGACGGGCTGACGTGGTCCTCATATTCCACTTCCGCCTCGGCCAGCGCCGTGCAGTCCTGCAAGCACCAGTACACCGGCTTGCGCCCGCGATAGACGTAGCCTGCCTCGATAAAGTCCAGAAAAGCCCCGGCGATGGTGGCCTCGTACTGATTGCTCATCGTCAGGTAGGGATCGTTCCAGCGTCCAAAAACCCCCAGCCGCTTGAAGTCCCTCTTGTGCTGGTCCACAAAGCGCGTGGCGTATTCGCGGCAGAGGCGGCGAAACTCCGCCGGAGCGACCTTGCCCTTCCCGCCCAGCTCTTTTTCCACCTGCGTCTCGATCGGCAGCCCGTGGCAGTCCCACCCCGGCACATACGGCGCGCGGTAGCCGGACATGCTCTTGGACTTCACGATCATGTCCTTCAAAATCTTGTTCAGCCCGGTGCCCAGATGGATGGTCCCGGTCGGATACGGGGGCCCGTCATGCAGCACGAAAAGCGGCTTGTCCTTGCGCTCTTCCAGAATCCGCTCGTAGAGGCGGCTCTCCTGCCAGGCGGCGAGTTGTTTGGGCTCGTTCAGGGGGAGTCCGGCCTTCATCGGGAATTCCGTCTTGGGCAGGTTGATCGTCTTCTTCAGTTCGAGCGGCTCGGCCATCGGTCGTTTTGCTTTCCTATTCCTTTTTCACCCGTCCATGGGGGACAGTGCCATTGAGGGCACACTGGCGGGCGGAGCAACTCCCTATGTTACAATGAACCTTCGTTGCTGTCAGCCGATTCGCCCGTGCAACCGATTTCCACTGGCTTGAATCGAAAGAAATTGGGGAAGCAGCCGGGGAACCCAGTTTACTGGATCAGGTGAAAAACGTTGTCGGAATCTCTCCTTAATCTACTGCCGCCGGATCTCGCGAAGCCCAAAGTGTCTTCTTCCTCCTCCGTGCCCGCGAACACGCACTCGGTGCCCGCCTCGGCCCTCCCCAAGTTCGGGCCCCCGGCGCACCTGATCTCCGACCGTTTCTGGTCCAATTTCCGCGATTTCCTGCTGGAGCGCCCCGTAAAACTCGGGCCCGCTCGCGAGGGCACTCCCTTCCGCCCGCCTGCCTTCCGCAGCGGCCTGCTCGACAACTTCAAGGAATTCCTGCAAAGCAAGCCGGTTCCCGCCGGGCGCCCCAGCGGCACCGGACTGGAAGTCAATTGGGGCGGAAACTTTGGCGGTTTCAAGGAGCGCCTCAAGGACGCTTTTTTCGGCCCCAAACTGCAGCTTCCCAAGGGTGCCAAGGTCAAAGAGATCTGGACCAAGGACGAGGATTTCGGCCGCACCCAGGCCATCTCCATGGGCGCTCACGGCCTGCTCCTCCTGCTCCTCTTCCTCCCCTTCTTCTTTAAGACCACCACGGTGGTCAAAGCCAAGACGGACGACGCGGCATCTTTGATCGCGCCCTGGATGCCGCCCGGAGCGGACCAGGCCCACGGCGGAGGCGGACAACGCGCCAAAACTCCCCCGGAAAAAGGCAAGCTGCCGAAGTTCACCCAGCAGCAGATCGCCGCGCCCACCGCCATCAAGGATCTGCATCCGAAATTTTCTGCCGAAGCCACGCTGCTCGGCCCGGACATGAAACTGCCCAATCCCCTGGCCAACATGGGCGACCCCCTGGCCAGCCTCGGCGACTCGATGGGCAACGGCGAAGGCACCGGTATTGGCTCCGGCAAGGGCGGCGGCTACGGCCCCGGAGAAGGCGGCGGAACCGGCGGCGGCATCTACAACGCCGGCAAGAACGGCGTGGGCTTCCCCGTCTGCTACTATCAGCCCAGTCCGCTCTACCCCGAAGAAGCGCGCAAGGCCAAGTACCAGGGAACCGTGGTGCTCCAGGGCGTGGTCACGCCGGAGGGCCGCTTCACCAATCTCAGCGTGGCCAAGGGCTTGGGCATGGGCCTTGATGAGAATGCCATCGCCATCGTAAGAACCTGGAAATGCAAACCGGCCAGCGGCCCCTCCGGCAAACCCGTTCCCGTTTTTATCACCATCGAAGTCGGCTTCCACCTGCTCTGACGATCTTCTGCAAGACTTCCACTCTCCACTAAAGAAGAAGGTGGGTAATTCCGCGCAGCTATGCCTTGGATAGCGCAAGACGGAGCATCCGGAATCCAAAGGCAGCGTGATTCCCGGAAAAACACCAGGGCCAACCACGACGGGATTCAGCCGAATCTCGTTTTCAGAAACGCTTCGGGACTATCCACAAGGAGAGGGCTTCTCGAGCGAAATGCCTCCGCATAACGGACATTCACCAGGCTGCCGACATAACGGTCTTCGGCGTTGTACTTGTCCAACAAGGTCGCTTGGTCTCCGCTGAAGACGGATTCATAAGCGCGCAGGGCGGCCAATTTGAGGTCATAGACGGAACTAACGTCCACGGCGAAGTCAAAGCGGTCCCAGGCTGGCTCCATGCGGCAGTGCCCAAAGAAGAGGCGGTCAATTTCGTGCGGTTCAGTGCCTCGCAGAAGCTCGCCTTCGGGGAGTTCGTCCCACTTGGGTAGGCGGGCATAAAACACGCCGTTGGTGACGATGTTGGTGACGGCCTGATGGTCCGGGTGCACGCCCGAGCCGGATGTCGTGAAGACAATGCGCGGCCGGTGGATGCGCAAGAGCCGGGCGACCTGGAGCCTGGCGGCGATCGTATCGGTAATCAAGCGATCTTGAAGATTCAGAGTGGCGCGATGGACTCCCAGGATTTCGGCAGCTTGGAGCGCCTGTTTGTGACGCTCGCCGCGGGGCGCATGGCGGGCCGGTTCACCGTCGCAGAGATCCACGAAGAGCACCGAAAGCTTTTGACGAACCAGTTTTACGCTGGTGCCGCCCATGACGGCCTCCAAGTCGTCAGGGTGCGCGGCAAAAGCGAGAACGTCGTACCGCCGGCCGAGATCTTCCGATTTCCGCCGCCTTGAGTCGGTCATGGGCAACCTCCGCCAACGAACAAGCCAAATCAATTATCGTTCCGCGCAGCGAGTCAGCGCGCGGAGCGAGGGGCAACCGCGTCCATTGCACGCGCAAGCTTCTGATTCACATCGCGGGCGAGAGTTTCCATTTCAGGACGATCGGCGACAGAAAGCATCCTGGCCGCGTCAATGACGCCCATGTGGACCGCGGATCCCTGTTCATAGACGATGGCATTACAGGGCAGGAGCAGACCCAAATTGACATCGCCTTGAAGCGCCTGGTGAGCCAAGGGGGGATTGCAAACGCCGAGGATGACGTATTGCGGGAAGTCAATTCCCAGTTTTTCCTTGAGCTTTGCGCGAATATCAATCAGGCAGAGCACGCCGAAGCCCTCCGCCTTCAGAGCGCTTTCCAGCTTTGCGACAGCTTCATCGAAGCTCAATTTGGTGGAACGCACATCACCATAAGGGCAAGGAATCGAGGATTGCATGGCTCTGGTTACCTTTCTGGGCCGGCAGCGGCCCCTGAAGCGGATTCTTCTTCCTGAACATTTTTACGCCGGCCCGCGGCGTCACACGCATTGGCCATTCAAGTCGGGACGCCAAGCCCGGGCAACACCCATTTCATTACAATGAAATAGGCCGTGACAATCAAGAACAGTTTCAGTCCTTCGGTCACTTGGCAGCCTCCATTCCAGCCGGCAGGACCAAAACTGGCGAATGGGCGTGGCGCACCACTCGCTCCGTTGTCGTTCCCATCACGGTGAAATCGAGAAAGCGGCGGTGCGCGGCAGCGAGGGTGATGAGATCCACGGAGTGTTCGCGGGCAGCCAGGAGGATCTGTTCGGCCGCGTTGCCTTGCCGCACAACTTCGAGGAGTTCGCAGCGCCCCTTGGCCTCCGGAGGAACCCAGTCGTAGAGTCGTTTCCGTGACGCTTGCGGATCCCGGTCCTCTTCTTCGGTGTTCATAACCAGCAATTGCGCGGCAAAGGAGGAAGCGATGTTCGCGGCTAGCAAAAGGCTGCGCCTGGAAAGGTCGGTGTAATTCACCGGGCAAAGAATCCTGGAAATTTTTGACGGCACCGGACTGCCTTCCGCCGGGCGCACGATCAGCGTGGGAACGCTTGTTCGTTGGATCGTGCTTTCCGCGACAGAGCCCAGCCGCATGCGGGCCAGACCGCTCAGGCCATGACTGCCCAGGACGAGCAAATCGGGCTGCGTTTCCGCTGCTCGATGAAGGATCGTCACGGCCGGATGCCCTTCCAAAATGGAGACTTGGCAAGGAACGCCCCCGCGGATGTTTTCCTTGACCAGCTTGGCCAGACTCTCCGCGAGAAGCGCGCGATTTCGCTTGACGGATTCCGCCAGCTCTTCCGTCTGTGATGGAAGAAAGTAAGGCGGATATTCAAACCAATTCGCGTGAAGAAATTCCACGCGCGCGCCATACGCCTCCGCGAACAGACTAGCCCAGAGGAGAACCGCCGGAGATGCGGGACTCATATCCACAGCGCACAGAATACTCTTCGGAGCAAAAATAGACATTGGATTCCCTTCCTTATCAAACGAAAACAGGTTTTTTGCCGCCACGAGCAGAGCCTTTCTTCCTTTGTGATAGCAGCACGGGGATGCTGCGCGACTTCCGGCGTACAGAATCACGCAAAGCAAAGGAGCTAGTCGTTGCCGTGCACCGGCGAATCCTTGGACTGCCCACCAAGGACTTCGTTGCCTACGGTCCTTGCGACCATCGCTGATGAGGCCGCAATGGGCCGAATAATTGTCACCTCCTACCTAGTTCCTCACGGAGATACAGTGAATAAATGCAAACCCGTGTGATATGTTACAAGAAAAAAAGAGCCGGGGAATATGGTGATAGGGGCTAGGCTGGCGCCATCGTCCGGGAGGTGGCAGGTCCGGCGCTGGGGCGGGTTCTGCGGTACCATCGTCTTGTGTGCAGGACTCGCCCTCGGCGAGCCTCCAGGATGCCGGCCGTGTCTATCTTCCGCAGAAACCCGGGAAGCAACCCCGCCGGTGCAACTCCGCCGGACCCCGTGTTTCATGCGCATGGCATCTCCAAGATTTACCGCATGGGCGAAGTGGAAGTGCCCGCGCTTTCCGGCGTGGACCTGGACCTTTTTCCCGGCGAATTCGTGGTGATGCTCGGTCCTTCAGGGAGCGGCAAATCCACGCTGCTGAATATTCTCGGCGGGCTGGACGTGCCCACCCGCGGCGAAGTCTTCTACCGCGACCATAACCTCACCACCGCCGACGCCGAGGAGCTCACCCGCTATCGCCGCGAGCACGCCGGCTTTGTCTTTCAGTTCTACAACCTGATCCCCAGCCTGACGGCTTTGGAGAACACCGCACTGGTGGCGGAAATCGCGGAAAATCCCATGGACCCGGAGGAGTGCCTGCGCATGGTGGGGTTGGGCGAACGCCTGCATCATTTCCCCGCGCAGCTCTCCGGAGGAGAACAGCAGCGCGTGGCCATCGCCCGCGCGGTGGTGAAGCGCCCCGAGGTGCTGCTGTGCGACGAGCCTACCGGCGCGCTGGACTACGCCACGGGCAAGCTGGTGCTGGAAGTGCTCGAGCGGGTCAACCGCGAGCTGCGTACCATCACCGTGGTGATCACCCACAACGCCGCCATCGCCGCCATGGCCGACCGCGTAATCCGCCTGAGCAGCGGGAGAATTACCGAGACCTTCCGCAACGAGAAGAAAGCCGCGCCGGCGGAAATTTCGTGGTGATCCACAATGCGCTCGCTGCAGAAAAAACTCGTCCGCGACCTCTGGCACATGCGCAGCCAGGTGCTTTCCATCGCTCTGGTGGCGGCCTGCGGCATGGCCACCTACGTGACCATGCGCGGCTGCTATGAATCCATCGCCGCCGCGCAGAAAAATTACTACGAGCAGTACCGCTTCGCCGACGTCTTTGCCCAGCTCAAACGCGCCCCCGAATCGCTGGCCGCGCGCCTCGCGAAAATTCCCGGCGTGGCCGTGGTGGAAACCCGCGTGGTCGAGGAGGTCACCCTGGACGTGCCGGGGCTCATGGAGCCGGCGCTGGGCCGGCTCATCTCTCTTCCGGTCCGCGGGGAGCCCCGCCTAAACACCCTGTTCCTGCGCGAAGGACGGTGGATCGAAGCCGGAGCGCGGCATGAAGTGCTGGCCAGCGAAGCCTTCGCCAGCGCCAATGGCCTGCGCCCCGGCGACAGCATCGGCGCGGTGATCAACGGCCGCTGGCAACGTCTGTACATCGCGGGCGTGGCTCTCTCTCCGGAGTACGTCTATGAAATTCGCAGCGGCGACATTTTTCCGGACAACCGCCGCTTTGGCGTTCTGTGGATGAGCCGGGAGGCTCTCGGCCCGGCCTTCCAGATGGAAGGCGCGTTCAACGACGTTTCCTTTTCGCTCACTCCGGGAACCAGCGAACCGGAAGTGATCGCGCGCATTGATACCTTGCTGGAATCCTACGGCAGCTTGGGAGCCCACGGCCGCGACGAGCAGCTTTCCCACCGCTTCCTGAGCGACGAAATCTCCCAGGATCGCGTGACCGGGATCTTCGTGCCCTCCATCTTCCTGGGCGTCGCCGTGTTTCTGGTGCATGTGGTCCTTACGCGCCTGGTGAGCACGCAGCGAAACGCCATCGGCTTATTGAAGGCCTTTGGCTACGGCAACCTCTCCATCGGCCTGCACTATCTGCAGTTCGCGGCCGCCGCGCTGCTGCTGGGCGCTCTGCTGGGCATGCCCCTGGGGATGTGGATGGGGCGGGGCATGGCGCGGCTCTACGCCGATTTCTTCCGTTTTCCTGAACTGCTCTTCGCGCCGGGCGGCCGGCTCTTCCTGGTGGCTTTGGCCCTGAGCGGCGGGGCGGCGGCCCTGGGCGCGCTGGCCGCGGTGCGCACCGCCGCAGCGCTGCCCCCCGCGGAAGCCATGCGCCCGGAATCGCCGCCGGTGTTCCGCGCGGGGCTCGCGGAGCTGCTGGGAATACAGGAGTTCTTCCAAATCGGCACGCGCATCATTCTGCGCAATGTGCAGCGGCGCCCGGGAAAAGCGGGGCTTAACGTGATAGGCATGGCCCTGGCGGTGGCTATCCTGATCGTGGGGTTCTATTTCTACGACGCCATCGATTACCTGGTGAAGGTGGAGTTCCAGACGGCGTTGCGCGACGATGTCACCTTGACCTTTTCCACCGCGCAATCCGCTTCGGCGGTCCATGACCTCGAGCACCTTCCCGGCGTATGGCGCAGCGAACCGTTCCGCACGGTGCCCGCGCGGCTGCGCTTCGCGCATCGTTCGCGGCGCATCGCCATCCTGGGGCTACAGCCCAACGGGCAATTGCGCCGGCTGGTGAACAGCCGGATGGAGATCGTGGAACTCCCCCCCGAGGGCATGGTGCTCTCCGCGAAACTGGCCCAGATCCTGGGGGTCGTGCCGGGGGATGCCGTCACCGTGGAGGTGCTGGAAGGCGATCGCGTGGTGCAGCGCGTCACCGTCACCGCCACAGTGGATGAACTCATCGGCATGGCCGCCTACATGGACATCCGCGCGCTGCACGCACTGCTGCGCGAGAGCGGCACAATCTCCGGCGCTTTCCTGGCGGTGGATCCGCGGGCCTCCCCGCGGCTTTATTCGCTCTTGAAAAGCACTCCTGCGGTCAGTGGAGTGGCTGTGCGCGAGGCCATGCTCCAGGGCTTTTACCAGACCATCGCGCGGAGCCTGCGTATCACCACGGGCGCACTGGTCATCTTTGCCTCCATCATTGCCGCCGGGATGGTTTACAATGGCGCTCGGATTTCGCTTTCCGAAAGAGGCCAGGAACTGGGCTCCTTGCGGGTGCTGGGCTTCACCCAGAGGGAGATCGGCTGGATGCTGCTCGGCGAGCAAGGGCTGCTGGCGGCGGTTTCCGTCCCGGCGGGGTTTGGACTGGGCTACGCCATTTGTAAGCTGCTCACCGCGGTCATGCAGACCGAGCTCTACCGCATGCCCCTGGTCATCACCGGAAGAACTTATGTTCTGGCCTTTGTCGTGGTGGCGCTGGCGTCGGCCATCACCGGGATCTTGATATTTCGCCGCATGCGGCGCATGGACTTGATTGCCGTGCTGAAAACGAGGGAATAAAAAGCGTGCCTCCCTTTCCGAAAAAGAAGCGGCGTTTGCCCCGGCTGCCCTACGGCTGGATCGCCCTGCTGCTGGCCGCCTCGTGGACCCTCTACGCGCTCTGGCCCTCTCCAATGCCCGTGGAAACAGCGCTGGCCCAGCGCGGTTTAATGTTCGAGACCATCTCGGAGAAGGGTGAAACCCGCGCGCATGAGCGCTACATCGTGGCTGCGCCGGTGCCGGGGCGCTTGCTGCGCATCGAACTGGAAGAAGGCACGGCGGTCCGGCAGGAGGAGGTAGTCGCTTCCATCGATCCTGCACCGCTGGGTGAGCGCGAGCGCCAGGAATCAATGGCGCGCATTGCCGCCGCAGAGGCCGCCCAGCGCCAGGCCGAAGCCCGCCTGGCGCATGCCCGCGCCGATTTCGAGATGGCCAAGAGCGACCGCGAGCGCGCCCAGGAACTCGCGCGCAGGGGGGTCATTTCCCGGCAGACCTTCGAGCAGGTGCAGAACGCCGAGGCCGCCGGCGCGGCGGAATTGGAAGCCGCCAAGTTCGGAGTGCTGGTAGCTGCCTCCGATGTCAAGCTGGCCCGGGCCTCCCTGACCGGACTGGAAGCGCAGGGAAACTCGGGCAAGCCCATACCTGTCCGCTCGCCCGTTGGCGGGCGCGTTCTGCGCGTGCTGGAAAAAAGCGAGCGGGTGGTCCCCGCGGGGCTGCCGCTGCTGCTCCTGGGCGATCCCACCAAACTCGAGGTGGTGGTGGATGCCCTCTCGACCGACGCGGTCAAGGTTCGCCCCGGAGCGCGGGCCTGGCTGGAAGGATGGGGAGGCCAGCAGCCCCTGCGCGCCCGCGTGCGTCTGGTCGAGCCCTCGGGCTTTACCAAGGTTTCCGCGCTGGGAGTCGAGGAAAAACGCGTCAACGTCATCCTCGATTTCGTGGACCCGCCGGGGCCGCTCAGCGACGGCTACCGCGTCGAAGCCCGCATCGTCATCTGGACCGGCGAAAATATCCTGAAGGTCCCCGCCAGTGCCGTCTTCCGCCGGGATAAGGACTGGTACGTTTTCGTGCTCGAAAAAGGCCGCGCCCGTCTCCGCCCGGTGCAGACCGGCCATCGCACCGAAGACGAAGTGCAAATTCTGGAAGGCATCGAGGATGGCGCGACGGTGCTCACTCATCCCCCGCGGGACCTTCGCGACGGCCGCCGCGTCCTGCCCATGGCTCCCCCGCCGCGGGTTGCTCCCTGAGTTCACCGGGGCAAGGGAAAGCGGGCGCATCCGCTCCTGGCTTTACCGAGTATCGTGCTTGACGAAGCTGCTGGTTTAAGGTGTGATACGAATGAACCAGAACGCAGACAGTTTTTGAAAGACCCCACAATGGCCGTTGCCGAAAAACGCAGGAAAACCGTTCCCTCGATCGCCGGAAAGTCCGCCGACCTGAGCCGGTACGTCCCCAGCGAATTACGAAAAATCGAGAATCTGCAAACCGCCATTCCCCGCTTTGCCAAAACCCCCGCCGCCGTCGAGCGGATTGAACAAGCGGTAAGGGCCATCCCCACCGGCCACGTGCTTCATCATCAGGACTCACGCGACATGTCGGCTCTGCCCTCGGAAAGCCTGCATTTGGTCCTGACCTCCCCGCCCTATTGGACACTGAAAGACTACCGGGATTCCGCCGGCCAGCTTGGCCATATCGAAGATTACGAGCAATTCCTCGATGAATTGGACGAAGTCTGGAAGCATTGTTACCGCGTGCTGGTGCCGGGAGGGCGGCTGATATGCGTGGTGGGTGATGTGTGCCTTTCGCGGCGGGAAAACGCCGGGCGGCACACCGTGGTTCCCTTGCACGCTTCCATCCAGGAACATTGCCGCAGGCTGGGATACGACAACCTTGCCCCCATCATCTGGCACAAGATTTCCAATGCGGCCTACGAAGTCGAAGGTGGATCGGGCTTCCTCGGGAAACCCTACGAACCCAATGCGGTCATCAAGAACGACATCGAGTTTATCCTGATGCAGAGAAAGCCCGGCGGATATCGCGCCCCGGACGAAGCCACCAAGATTCTAAGTCTCATTTCCGCCGAAAACCACAAAAAATGGTTCCAGCAGATCTGGACGGGAGTCACCGGAGCCTCGACACGCGAGCACCCGGCGCCCTATCCGGCGGAACTCGCCGAACGACTGGTGCGCATGTTCAGCTTTGTGGGAGACACTGTACTGGACCCCTTTCTGGGGACGGGAACGACCACCGTGGCCGCGGCCAAATGGGGCCGGAATAGCGTGGGATTCGAAATCGATGACCACTACTTCAAGCTAGCGCAAAAACGCATCGCGGCGGAAACTTCGTCGCTGTTCAGCACGGCAACCGTGCGCACGGTCATCGCGACTTAGCTTCTTCCATGAGCGACCTTCCCAACATCGAAAAGAAAGTCTCCCAAGCAGTCAGGCACTTTTGGCTCACGCGCAATAAGCAATCGAGAAAGCAGGGCGCGAAATCCGGCGCCCGTGACGCTGGCGCGCGCACCGCCGTCACGGGTGGCGCGCAAATGGATGGGTTCATCAACCTGCTCACGGAATTGATTCATGGAGCGGGCGTTGGTCGCTCGTACATTTTCCACTCCGCGCATTTGGAATTACCGGGTTACTTTCGCCCTACCAAGGAATGGGATCTGCTCGTTGTTAAGGACAATCAGCTCATTGCAGCCATCGAGGCGAAATCGCAAGTGGGGCCGTCCTTCGGCAACAATTTCAACAACCGCACCGAGGAAGCCATCGGGAGCGCCGTGGACCTCTGGACCGCTTTCCGCGAAGGAGGATTGCATAAAGGGATTGCGCCCTGGCTGGGGTTTATCTTCTTGCTGGAAGAGTGCCCGGAGTCTCTTCGCCCCGTGAAGATTAGCGAACCTCATTTCAAAGTCTTCCCCGAGTTCAAAGAAGCCTCCTACGCCCGCCGGTACGAACTGCTCTGCAAAAAACTAATCCGGGAAAGACATTATTCGGCGTCCGCGTTCCTGACTTCCAGCAGAACCCGGGGAACCAAAGGGATATATGCCGAACCAGCCGAGGATCTCCGGATCGCCAGCTTCGTCCGTCAACTGATTTCCCATGTCGCGGCCCAAGCGAGATAGTGGCCGATATACACCCGAGCCTTTAACCGGGCTAGGGCCGGGAAGGGCAATCTGATAGGATTTTGCTCATGCGCACTTCATTCGCGGCAACTTCGTTCTTCTTCCTCGCCTTGCTGGTACTATCTGTTCCCGGCGCGCTCGCTCAGGCTCCCGCCGCGCCGGCCGTCGTCTCCCCCACCGGCGTGCTCGAGTTCGCCGCCCGCATTACCCCCACCTCCGGAAAGCCCGAGCCAGTTCGCCAGTTCACCTTCTATCTGCTTACCCGCGACTACGCCGAAATCGTGCGCGAGGCCGACGCCGCCAGCGCGCTTCCCTCGCGCGAGGAGTTCATCGATTCGCTGAAGGTTTCTCCCGAGCTGAAGACCTGGATGAAGGCCCACAATACCGTCAACATCGCCACGCAGGAAGTGGAACTCGGCCTGACCGCCGGCGAGATCATCTCCATTCCCGAATTTCTGGCCGCCTACCTGCAAGCCAATAGCGGCATTACCCAGGATCTCCCGCGCGAAAAATATAAGGAAAGCGATAAGACCGCGCACCCGGAGCATTACAAGAAACTTCGCCAGAACTATCTCGCTGCACTCAAAAAATTCATCGAGTCCCACAGGCAGACTTTGGCCAGCATCAGCATTTATCTCGACCCCGTCAATCCCGCCCACCTGTGGAACAAACTCAGCGTCGAGCACTCCCGCAAGGTCGCGCGGCTGGCCCCCGAATATGCCCAGACCAAATACCTGGCCGGAAAGACGGACACCGACCTCGACGGCCGCGGAATCTTTCTGGCCATCCCCGCCGGCTCCTACTGGCTCAGCACCCTGGGGCAGGACGCCGCCGCCGGCGACATGCGCGTCCGCTGGAACGTTCCCGTGGCCCTCACGGGCGGCAAGGTCGCGCGCATTGAGTTGAGCACCTTGAACGCCGCCGAAGCGCGCTCCTCCATGCCCTAGATTCAGAAAGAAACTCCATGACCAACGTAGCAACCATTACAAGCGTGGGCACCTTCTGGCACTGGGCCGCCTTTCTCCTTTTTGTGCTTCTCGCCGTCAGCCTGGACCTCGGCGTGTTTCACCGCTCGGCGCACCGCGTAGGCTTCCGCGAAGCTGCTCTCTGGAGCGCCGTGTGGGTGGCCCTCTCCATCCTCTTCGGACTGGGCATCTTGCACTGGTACGGCTCGCGACTGGCCCTCGAATTTTTCACCGGCTACGTCATCGAAAAATCCCTCAGCGTCGATAATCTCTTCGTCTTCCTGATCGTCTTCCGCACCTTCCGCACCGAAGAGCGCTACCAGCACCGCATCCTGGCCTGGGGCATTCTCGGCGCCCTGCTGATGCGCGGCGCCATGATCGCCGCGGGCGCCGCTCTGCTGGCCCGCTTCTCCTGGATCATCTACGTCTTCGGCGCGTTCCTGCTCTACGCCGGCCTGCACATGCTCCTGGCGCGCAGCAAGGAAGCCCACCCCGAGCAGAACCCCATTTTCAAATTCGCCAGCACGCACCTGCGCGTGGCCCGCGGAGATCACGGCCCCAGCTTTTTTATCCGCCAAGGCACCCGCTGGTTCGCCACTTCCCTCTTCCTCGTCCTCCTGGTCATTGAGATTACCGACGTCACCTTCGCCCTCGACTCCATCCCCGCCATTTTCGGCATCACCCATGACGCCTTCATCGTCTTCACCTCCAACGTCTTCGCCATCCTAGGCCTGCGCGCGCTGTATTTCCTTCTCGCCGGCGTCCTCGGCTATTTCCGCTATCTCAGCACCGGCCTGGCCATCGTCCTGCTCTTCGTCGGCGGCAAAATGCTGGCTGAACCCTGGCTGCACATTCCCGTGCATATCTCACTGGCCATCGTCGGCGCAATCCTCCTGGTCGCGCTGCTGCCTTCGCTTCTCAGCGGCAGAAAACCGGCCCCTCCCGCCTAGCCCGGCGGTGAGGTAAAATGTCCGCGCCACCCATGACCAGCCCGCTCTCCGCATTCATCGCCGCACTCAGTTCCCCGGACGCCGCCGCGCGCGCGGCAGCCGCCGCGGCTCTCTATCGCGCCGGCTGCGCGCTGGCTGAACCCGAAGCTTCCCGCTGGCGCGGCGACACCCACTTGGGCGCGCTGCTCGGCGGAAACAGCCCGCACATCACTGTGGGCGTGGCCGTCGCCCCGGAGACCTTCGCGCGCATCCGCGCCGCCAACGGAGCGCCGCGCCTCGCCGACGTTCCGCCCGAGCAGGACGCCGCCGAATTCGAATTACATTTTCCAGAAAACGTGGAATTGGACATTCTCACCACGCGCGACCCGGCAGGAAGCGGCGCCATCGCCCGCTATCTGGCCAAACTCGGCGAAGGCATCCAGCAGGTGGAATACCGCACGACGGACGTGGACCGCGCCACGCAACTGCTCCGCGAAAAATTCGGCGTGGCCCCGGTCTATCCGCAGACCCGCCCCGGCGCGGACGGCACCCGCGTAAACTTTTTTCTCGCGCCCGCGCCTGGCGGCTCGAAAGTGCTGATCGAATTCTACGAGCGGGCGTGAAGAGCCGCGCCCGCGCGCGAATTTCAAGGAGGCAACAATGACGCGTTTCCGATGGACCATTCTCCCGGTGATTCTGCTGCTTTTCGCCGCGGCGCAGATTCCCGCTCCCGCGCAAACTCCTCCCCCCGCGCCCGGCAAAGCCCTCACCGTCGAGCGCATCTGGGGCCAGCCTAGCCTCAGCGGGCAGCTTCTGAACGGCTTTGCCTGGAGCTCGGACGGCAAGCGCCTCGTCTATTTCCAGAAAACCGGCGCGGGCAAGGACTCCCGCGCGGAACTCTGGGTGATCGAAGCCGCCAGCGGCGAGCGCAGCCTGCTGCTCTCCGCCGAAAAACTGGCCGCGCTGCTGCCGCCAGACTCCTCGCAGCCCACGCAGGCCACCGGCCTCGGCCGCCGCGCACCGGCGCGCTGCCAGTGGTCGCCCCAAGGCGATGCTCTGCTTTTTGACGGACCCACTTCCATCGTCTGGTACGACCTGAAAACGCAGACCGCGCATCCGCTGGTCTCCGGCAAGGAACCACTGGCCGATCCAAAAATCTCCCCGGACGCGCGCTGGGTCAGCTTCGTGCGCGATCACAATCTATGGCTGGTGAGCGCGGCGGGCGGCGAGGCCCGCGCCTTCACCACCGGCGGCACCGAAGAAGTCCGCAAAGGCGAACTCGACTGGGTCTATCCCGAAGAACTCGACAGCAAGACCGCCTATTGGTGGTCGCCCGACTCCTCCTCCATCGCCTATCTCGAAATGGACGAACGCGCGGTCACCCGCTATCCCACGCAGGATTTCAGCTCCGTTCCCCCGGAACTCGATTGGGCGCGCTACCCGCAGGCGGGCGGCGTCAATCCCATCGTTCACGTCTACGCCGCCGCGCTCGCCGGCGGCGCCGCGCGCCTCATGGACACCGGCGCGGAAACCGACATCTACCTTCCGCGCGTGGACTGGCTCCCCGATGGCAAGCGCCTGGCCATCCAGCGCCTGAACCGCGCGCAGAACGCGCTCGAACTGTTGTTTGCCGAAGCGGCCAGCGGAACGGCCCGCGTCATCCTGAAAGAATCCGATCTCTACTGGATCAACATCAGCGACGACCTCTACTTTTTTTCGGACGGCAAGCGTTTCCTGTGGTCCAGCGAACGCAGCGGCTTCCGTCACCTCTATCTCTACAACGTGGACGGCACGCAGGAGGCGCAACACACGCACGGCGATTGGGCGGTGATGGGCGTTGTCTCCGTTGACGAAGCAGGCAAAACGATTTATTTCACGGCCACCGAAAAAAGCCCCACCGAACGCCATCTCTACCGCGTCAAGCTCGACGGCAGCGGTTTTGCCCGCATCACCCGCGAAGACGGCACGCACTCCATCCATTTCTCTCCCGCCGGAAACGCCTTCGTGGACACCTATTCCCATACCGCCGCTCCGCCGCGCCAGGACCTTCTCCGCGCCGACGGCACGCGCATCGCCGCACTCAACGAAAACAAGGTCGCCGAGCTGGCCGAATACAAGCTATCTCCCGTTGAATTCACGACCGTCACCACTCACGACGGCGTCAAGCTCAACGCCATGCTCATCAAGCCCCCGAACTTCGACCCCGCGCGCAAATATCCCGTCCTCGTCTATACCTACGGCGGGCCGCACGCCCAGGTCGTGCTCAACGCCTGGGGCAACACCAATTTCCTCTGGCACCAGTTGATGGCCCAAAAAGGCTACGTCATCTTCGCCGTGGATAATCGCGGCTCCTGGGGACGCGGTCACGCCTTCGAAACTCCCATCCATCTGCACATGGGCCGCCAGGAACTGGCCGACCAGCGCGACGGCGTGGCCTGGCTGCGCTCCCAATCCTGGGTGGATCCCGCCCGCATCGGCATCTGGGGCTGGAGCTACGGCGGGCACATGACCCTGCATCTCATGTTCGAAGCCGGCGACCTTTTCAAAGCCGGCTTTTCCGGCGCTCCGGTCACCGACTGGCGCCAGTACGACACCATCTACACCGAGCGCTACATGTCCCGGCCGCAGGAGAACGCCGAGGGCTATCTCGATTCCTCGCCCATCACCCACGCCGAGGGCCTGCGCGGCAAGCTGCTCATCGCCCACGGCACCGGCGACGACAACGTGCACTTCGCCAATACCATGGCGCTGATCAACGAATTGACGGCCAAGGGAAAATACGCCGAAGTAGCCTTCTTCCCCGGCCGCGGACATCCCGTCAGCGACCCTCCCGCGCGCATCGTGCTCTTCCGCCGGATCACGCAGTTTTTTCTCGACAATCTGTGATGTCGGCCAAAGCGCGCGGGAGTGATATCCTAAGCGTTCGCGCAGGGGCAACCATCCGACGGAGGCAAGAGCGATGACCACGAACGCGGCGGGAAAAGGCATGAGCGGCGAGGAGATGATCGCCCTCACCAAAAAGCACACGCTCTTCGAATGGTCCGCTCAATCCAAGGTGGACCCCATTCCCGTGGCCGGGGCCAAGGGCTGCTATTTCTGGACGCCCGAAGGCAAGCGCTATCTCGACTTCAACAGCCAGCTCATGAGCGTGAACATCGGCCACGGCGACCCCCGCGTTGTGCAAGCCATCAGCGAACAGGCCGCCACGCTGGCCTACGCCAATCCCTACATGGCCACCGAACCGCGCGCGCGCCTCGGCGCCAAGCTCGCCGAACTCGCTCCCGGCGACATTGACGTTTTCTTCTTCACCAACGGCGGCGCCGAAGCCAACGAAAACGCCATCAAGCTCGCCCGCTTTTTCACCGGGCGGCACAAGATTCTGGCGCGGTACCGCTCTTATCACGGAGGAACGGCGGGGAGCATCACGCTCACGGGAGATCCGCGCCGCTGGGCCTCCGAGCCGGGCATTCCCGGCGTCGTGCACGTCCTCGATCCCTATCACGGCATCGCCCGCGGATGGGACACCGCCGAGCAGGCCCTGGCCCTGCTCGAGGAAACCATTCAGCTCGAAGGCCCCGCCACCATCGCCGCCTTTATCATCGAGACCGTCACCGGCACCAACGGCATCCTGATTCCGCCCGACGGCTACCTGCAAGGCGTCCGCGCGCTGTGCGACAAATACGGCATCCTGCTCATCGCCGACGAAGTGATGGCCGGCTTCGGCCGCACCGGCGAGTGGTTTGCCGTCAATCATTGGAACGTCGTGCCCGACCTGCTCACCATGGCCAAGGGGCTGACCAGCAGCTACATCCCGCTGGGCGCCGTGGGTATGCGCCGCCGCATCGCCGATCATTTCACCGACAAGGTTTTCTACGGCGGCCTCACCTACAACAGCCACCCGCTGGCCTGCGCCACAGCTCTCGCCACCATCCGCGTCTATGAGGAAGACCGCCTGCTTGAAAACACGCGCAAGATGGGTGCGATGATGAAGAACCTGATGGCTGAAATGGAAAAGAAGCATCCCTCCGTCGGCGCCACGCGCGCCATCGGCCTCTTCGGAATTTTCGAACTGGTGCGCAGCCGCAAAACGCGCGAACCCATGGCCCCCTTCAACGGTGCTTCCGAGGAAATGCTGGCTCTGGGAAAATTCTTCCGCCAGGAGGGGCTCTACACCTTTGTGCGCTGGAACACCTTCTTCACCAATCCCCCGCTGTGCATCAACGAGAAGGAGCTGCGCGAGGGCTTCGCCATCATCGACCGCGCCCTGGCCATCACGGACAAAGCGGTAAAAGACTGAAGCTCGCCCCCTCCGGCGGGGCTGCTCTATTCTGCTAAAAGTGTTGGGTTTGCCCGGAGAGGGCTTACTTTGGCGCGGTTGCCGTCAGCCGGGCGATGGCTGCGCGGGCGCGGGGTGCGTCGCGTCCGCTGGGGTCTTCCTGGAGATAGACGCGGTATTCGGCGATGGCCTCCGCCGGGTGCTGCTGGGCTTCGAGGGCGAGCGCGGCGACGATATGCGCTCCGGCCATGCCGGGATGCGGCATGGTGTGAGCCTTGCGGGCGTGGGCGATGGCCTGGTCGTAGTCGTGAGTAATCAACTCGGCGTTGGCAGCGGTGACCAGAGCCCAGACGTTGAGGGGATCGGTGGAGAGGGATTTGTTCAGGAGGGCGGCGGCGTCTTTGTAATTGCGGTCGGCCATGAGGATGCGGGCGAGGTTGCGATAGGCTTCGGCGAAGGCGGGATTGATCTCGATGGCCTTGGAAAAAGCCTGCCGCGAAGCCTCCACATCATTGAGATGGCTTTGGACAATTCCCAGGCTGTTGTAGGCCACGTCGTACTGCGGATATTTCTGGATGGCGGATTCGAAGAGCGCGCGGCTTTCCGGCCAGTGCTGCTGACGCATCGCTTCGGCGCCCTTCTCGAAGTCCTTGCGCGCCGATTCGGGGATGGTCAGGCGCGTGGCAGACACAAGGCCATTGATGGGGAATTGCGTGCCCTGCTGGCTACCCTCCTTGCTTTGGACGCGGATGCGCTCTAGGTGCATCATTTCGTTGGGCATGATTTCAAGATCGCCCTCGTAGTCCCGGATGTCTGGCCCGGTAATTCGGACGCGGTGAATGCCGGTAACCGTCTGAAATATGGCACCCCCTTCATGATCGGTGAGCTTGCGGTTCATCGCGCCGCCGGAACCGAGTGCGTCCATCAATTCCACCGTTACATTGACGGCTTGGGTCGCGTCGCCATCCACGCTGACAACCAAACGCAGGGTGGCCGCTTTCGGGGCATCGAGGCGCGTGCCTTGCGCGGCGCAAGCGCCGACGATGAAGAGCGAAGCAAGAGCAGCTTGCAGAAAACGCCTCAGCGACATGGAAAGGAAAGCAGGAGGCCAGCGCATAAGTCCCAACGCTCCTAACGGTGAGGATAACACTCTCTAAAACGAAGAAGGGGCCGGCCGTGAGGCCAGCCCCTTCGGGTTGAACAACCGGATGGTTTAGAAGTTGAAACGCACTCCCAGGCGCATGGTCCGAGACGTCTGGAACAGGAGCGGGAGCCCATAGCGGCTGTTGAGAATCAGATTCCCCTGGGCCGTCGCTTCCGCCGCCACATCGTAGCCGGTCAGGAACTTCAGAGTAGCCTGATCCTGTGGCAGGGTTGGGAACGTCAGGTACGAGGTTCGGAAGGGAGAGGGGCTGACAGAGACCACCGCATGCTGGTTCAGGATGTTGGAAGCCTCAAACTCAAAGGTCAGCCTCATGGCCTCATTGCTCTTGCTCACCTTGAAGGAATGGGCAAGGCTGAAGTCGGTCTGTGTGTAGGTAGGCATGCGCGCGCCCGTCTCCACGCTGGTGACGGAAAAGACGCCCGTGACGGGATCTTGGGCAAAGTTGGCCCAAGTTCCGCGCTGGTCGTAGAACTGGCAGGAAGAAGCGCTGTCTACGGTCGGAACGCAGGTGGACTTGGGTGAGCCTTGCGCGATGGACTGGATGAGACCAAAGGTGCTCTCCATCCCGAACCACCTCAGGATGTACGATCCGCTCATATTCAGAACGTTGGGACGATCGGTTCCGAGCGGGCCGTCCACGACTTTGCCGGAGGTCGTATACTGCATTTCCGGCAGGTCGAAGCTGCGGTTGTTGTTGGCGTTGTGGCGGCCGCCGTTGCCGTCGGTGATGTCGGTGTCCGTCAGACCCGAGTAGTTACCGTAGAGCCTGCTGTACGTGTAGCTGACCAGTCCGACGATTCTTGCCGTGCGGTAGGTCAGGCGCGATTCCAGCCCGTCGTAACGGCGGGTGGCTTTGGGGGCCAAGGGGCAGGCCATGCAGATCGGATTGTCGTACCCGGCGGCCGGCAGGGCCCGGTGGAGCAAGTCTGAATAAGTGGACGGCCCTGGATTGCCAATGTAATAGGTTCCGTCGTCGATGGACATATCATCAACGGCGTTGTCCAGGCGCTTGCGGGCGTAGCGGACTTCTAGGCCCAATTTGGGAGAGATGGCCCAGTCCGCGCCGACCAGATATTCATGCTGGGACATGGGCTTCAGATTGGGATCCACGCCGGGGTCCGTAGCGCTGCCGGCGGGCGCGCGCCAGTTGTAATTGGTGATGAACCTGCCGACACTGACGCCAACTGAGGGGCCGCTATCCGGTCCGCAGGAGTGTCCGCCAGGGCTCGTCGGTGTGATCGTGGTGTAATTGATGAAGTCCATGGCATAGGTGCAATCATGCCAATAGTCGCCGCCGAAGGAGCCACGAGGCAGGGAGTACTTCATGATGTCGTAGAACTTGCCATAGCTGGCAAAGATCTTGAATTTGCCATTGTGGAAGAGGTCGTAGGCCCCACCGATCCGGGGAGCGATCTTGTCGCCAAACCCAAAGTTGACCTCGGGGTTGCCCGGGCTATACGGCGGGAGGTGTTCCTTCTCGAAGCGAATACCGATGTTCAGAGTCAGACCGTGGCCGACGGACCAAGAGTCCTGTCCATAGAAGCCATGGTTGTAGCTGGAGGCCACGCCATTGGTTTCGACGCCATCGGAGATGGTGAAATAACCGGCTGTTCCCGCGCAACCCGTGGCACTGGGGTAGACTACCTGGTTGGCCGCGACTATGGCTGCGCAGTTTGCGACGCCCTGGGTATCGGTAGCGACAGGCGTAAAAACCTGCCCATAGAAGAGGTTGATCACCGCAGTATTGAAATTCTGGAAGATATTGTTGTACAACCGGTTGAAGCCATACCCTCCCTTGAAGTTATGCTGCCCCCACTTGCTGACGGAGTAGGAAGCGTCCATGGCCAAAGTCTTGCGTGAGAAAATATCGTTTTTGGTGGACAGGTTCGAAGACATGTTGGCGAACGAGCTGGCGTTATCATAGACGCTACCGGAAGGATCAATCGGAAGTCCAGTAACCGGCGAGGGCGTACTGGTATTCAGGTCGGTTTGATAGACGTAACGAAGCCCCGCAGGAAGGCCGCGGTCTTCCATGTTGTAGTAGAAGTAGCCGTATTTCACGGAGACCAAGGTGCGTGAATTGGGAGTCCAATCGCCGCCAAAATTGAAGATATTGCTGGGGTTAACTGAGCCGCGATCCGGACGGAACTGGTAGGGATCGCTGCTGGCGATCGTATTCACCTGTCCGATCGCGGAATCGGGAAACGTGGGGAGTTGGCCCTTGATTCTGGAGTACCCGTATTGCCAGCCGCCAAAGAGATGCAACTTGCTGAAGGGCTGGAAGTCCAGACGATTCAGCATGTTGTGGGCGGTATAGCTCCGCGTAAAGTCACGCGGACCGGCATTGCCAACGGTCGTGAAGTTCACGGTGCGAGTGAGGCGGTCAACGGTAGGAATGTAGCTGGAGAACATCCACAATTTGTCCTTCCAGATGGGTCCGCCAATTTGATAGCCGGCCTCGACCGTGCTGCTCTGATCTTTCTTCTGAATATAGTAATTGGGCGCTTGGTCGTGGACAAGCCCCGACACGGGATTGCCGTTGGACGAAGTCGTGGGGTCATAGCGCAGACCGCAAGAGATTTGCTGCCCGGACGGAGTCTGTGCCGAACTGGGCTGAGGCGTTGTGGTGCACTGGTCGTTGGCGTCGAACTTGTCGCTGCGGAAATGGGCCACAAAACCGCCGTGCCACTGGTTGCTGCCGCGCTTCTGGATGACGTTGACCACGCCGCCCATCGCGCCGCCGAACTCGGCCTCGGTTCCCGCCGTCTTCACTTGAACTTCCTGGACGAACTCGAAGATGACGCCCTGCTTGATGCCGCCCTGTTCGACGTTGCTGGTGTCCATGCCTTCGACGAGGTAGGTGTTCTCGCTGTCGCTGGAGCCGTCAATCTGGAAGCCGTTCTGGCGATTGCGGTCAGTGCGGGAACTCTGGAGGGGCTCTTGGCGAGCGCCGGGGGCAAAGCCGATCACGGACTGATAGGAGCGGCCATGCGGAAGAGTGTTGATGTCCTGCGGGGTAATCGTGACGGCCACTTTGCTGGTGGTCACGTCAACGACGGGCGCCTGCCCGGTGACTTCCACCGTTTCGGTGACAGCGCCCACTTCCAGCAGGACTTCAAATGTGGGAAGTTCTCCGGCGCTCAAAGAGATACCACTGTGCTTGTAGGCGCGAAAACCGCTGGCGGAGACAGTAACGGTGTAACTGCCCGGAGGAAGAGCCGAAGCATAGAAATAGCCGGCTCCGTCGCTCGTGAGCGTCCGGGGAGTAATCAGGGCCGGACTGGAAATCTCGACTTTGGCGCCGGGAACAACCGCGCCGGACTTGTCCTTCACGTAACCCTTAATGCCACCTGTCGTCTCCTGGGCAGTGGCCATGAAAGGCGCCAAACCCAAAACAAGAGCCACGAGAGTGCAAATCGCCAGCAAATTCCAAAGCTTGTGTCTCACAAAACCCTCCTCAAATTTGAAAATCTAAGCCCTAGCAACACACCGATAATTCTCGCTATTGACTCTTTAGGTGCAATCGAGATTCCAAAGCATTAATTTTATATGTGTTTGGCATTCCAAGATAACATTTGTATTTTGAACACGTTAAAGAAATAAATAGTTCTGCATGCGAAGAGGACGCCACAAATCTATTTAAATTTTAGTAGCAAGATATGAAATAACGTATTATTGGTACGCGGTACTAGAACCATTCGCCGCGTTCAATTTGACGGCATGGGAGTGTCCATAATCCCTGCGGAAACTCCTCCGCTGAGCGGCGACCACTGCATGAACTACACCAAAGTTCCCGGCGTGGTCCTCAGCAATCTCAAAATTCTGGCCACGCATCCCGCGCTGACCGACATCCCCCCACCCCACCGTCCTCTCCGTCTTCGGCATTGCTCCCTCCTCCACCATGACCGGCCACAGCATTTTCGAATCCCCCGCGCCGCCGTCAAAGTCTTCCGCCGTGGCCGCGCCTTCCGCGAGCGCTCGCCCATGAGCCTCCTGCTCATGACGGCCATCGGCATCGCCGTCGGCCTGCTCCTCCTCGGCGTCCGCCTCGCCTTCCCCTAAAAGCCGCCGCCAAATTCAATCGGATGTCATCCCGAGCGCAGCGAGGGATCCGCTTTTTGCCGAACGAAAGGAAAACCTTCGCACCCGCCGCCAGCCACTCTTCTCTCTGGATTCCAGGTTGAGCCAATCTTCTCCCGGTGCTATCTTTCCCTCCGCCCAAGGAGAACCCAGTGCGCGTCGCCTATCTCGATATCGAAACCAATTACGTGGGAACCTTCACCCCCGACGACCAGCGCTTCTTCCGCGACTCCGCCAACCATCAAATCACCGTCCTCGGCGTCCGCCTCCTGGACGAAAAGTCCGACGAACTCGTCCAGCTCTTCCACAAGGAAGTCACCCGCGCCCGCCTGGCCGAAATTCTCGCCGGAACAAAAAAAATCGTCACCTACAACGGCCGCTCCATTCCCGATTCGCTCAAACACCGCGTAGGCTTCGATTTTCCCGTGATCGCCGCGCAACTCGGCATTGTCCTGGACAAGGAATTCCCTCACCTGGACCTCTGCCCCGAATGTTGGAAGAAGAATCTCTACGGCGGTCAGAAAAAAGTCGAACAGACCTTGGGCCTGCAACGCCAATTCCCCGGCCGCGAAGGCGCCTGGGCCATGGAAGCCTTCCGCTCCTACCTAAAAACCGGCGAAGAGCGCCTCCGGACCGAATTGCTGGCTTACAACAAGGAAGATATTTTCATGCTCCACGAACTGGAAAAGAAGCTGGCACGGCTTTAGAACGAAATTCACTTACATTCAATCTGTGCTTCCACACGCAGGCGCACAGCGTGCCGTGCCGCATCGCGCATCGCTACGGCGTGGCGCTCGCTGTCCCCTCAATCGCCGTCTGCTGCCCAAAAGCAATCTGCCAGTGCCCCGAAGTTTTCACAAACACCCGCGTCACATGCAGAACCCTTCCCTTCAGCGGCCTGTGCTCCGACCGCATCACCGCCGAATCCCCCAAGGCCCACACCTGCATGGACACCACCTGCGGCGGAATCAGTGTGGTGGAAGTTCGCTTCAACTCCTTGATCATGGCGATGCGGTCGGATTTATTCATGGGCGGCGCGCCATCCGGTGTCACGAAAATAAAATCCTCGGTGAAGTAAGGAATCCAGGCGTCCACGTCGTTGGCCAGGACGCTGCGCTCCACGCCCTGCCACATGGCCACCACCTCCTGCTCGAACTTCCCGGCCGGAGCGTACGGCACGCTCTTGCACGGATTTTCGCAATCCACCGGCGCGCCGTTGCTGGGCGAGCCGAAGCCCAGCCGGTGCTCCGGCAATTTTTCCGCGAAAATGGTTTCCTGAAAGGCCAGCGCGCGCCAGCCCGCCGCACGCTGCACCCACGCGCGCACAAACCGCACCCGCACATTTTGCCCCGGCAGGCGGTGCATCCCGGTAACCAGCACAATCTGCCGGTAGTCCCGCACCATCACCTGCTCTTCGTTCTCCGCGGCCAGCGCGACAAGGTTCTGGAGCGTTTCCTGCCGGCTGGAAGTTTTCCCCGCGCGGTCCGTGCGGGTGAACTCTGCATCAAGGAAAGCCTCGGCGGCGGGCTGGTCGGATTTGGTGATGGCTTCGAGCAGAGCGTGATCAGATTGGAGAACGGCCTGGTTTTCGGCAACAACAGCAGGCGCCGCAATCACCATGGCGGCGAGCAGCACGAAGCAGGCCATTGCGGCGGCGAGCGCGTGGGCGAAAAAACGGTTCATGCGATCCTCCTTCGAGCGGGAACAGGTGGAAGGCGGATTCTAGACCCCTAGCCCGCCGCAAACAACAGGTTTGTGAGTCGCCGGGGATACAAGAGGATCTTGCCTCTCTACCGCAGCCGTTTCAGTAAGCTCCAATTCACGCAGCCGCAGTTGCTGGCCATTCTTTGTTTAATGCGCTTCGAAGACCGAACCTTTCGCGATGCCGAACCGCGTCTTGGCGAGCATCGCGACTTGCGGGAAGTTTTGCAGTTGCAGACGGTGCCGGATAACACCGCGCTGTATCGTTTCTTGAAGCGGGCCATCGACCCCTCTACAGCAAACTGCGGTCCTTGATGTCCAGATATTGATTGACCAGCGAAGCGGCCAGCTTGCCGGGCATCATTTCCAGGGTGAGGACGCCGCGCTGGCGGAGGGTGCGGAGGAGGAGGTCGCGGCGCTGGCTGACTTCGAGGGCGGCGGTGTGGCGAAAGAGTTCTTCTTCGGAAGCGGGGATTTTGGAGGCGAGGGCGGAGACGTCGGGCTGGCCCATGGCGGCGAAGAGGACGAGGTGGCGGGAGGTCATCTGCATGGCGAATTCGATGACTTCGGGGGTGGCGACCGTTTCGGCGAAATCGGTGATCCAGACGACGAGGCTGCGGCGCTTTTGCGCGGTGAGGAGCGTGCGCGCGGCGCGGCCGTGATCGGCTTCGCCGGGTTCGCCGCGGACCTGGGCGAGGGATTCGACGATGGCGCGGACGTGCTGAGGGCCGCGGCCGGCGTTGAGATTTTGCTGGATGCGGCGGCCGTAGGCGAGGATGCCAACGCGATCGCCGCAATGCAGGGCCACCTGGGCGAGGGCCAGGGCGGCGTTGACGGCGTAGTCCAGCTTGGCCAGGCGGAGTTCGCGGCCGGGCTCTTCGACGCGGGCGCGGAGGAGACGGCCGGCGTCGAGGACCAGCCAGACGGCCTGGCTGCGTTCGATTTGGAAGACGCGGGTGATGAGGGTGCTGCGGCGTGCCGTGGCGGTCCAGGAAATATCGCGGAGTTCGTCGCCCTGGCGGTATTCGCGGAGGCTTTCGAATTCGCGGCCGATGCCGCGCAGGCGCTTTCTGCGCTTTTCCATTTCCACCTGGCGACTGCGAATGAGGTAGAGGGTGTGCTGCTTGGCCTCTTCGAGGTTGGGGGCCACGCGGACGGTCTGCGAGGTTTCCGCGACGGCCCAGCGTTCGGCGATGCTCAGGGCGCTGCGGTAGCGCAGAAAGATTTTTCCGAGGAGGAGATGGCCGCGTTCGGCGGGAAGAATGTCGTAGGAGGCTTCGGCGGCGCGTGCCGGGGCGGCGCGCAATTCGACTACCGGAGGAGTGCTGCGGATTTGCGCGGGGAGTTCGTCGGTGGCGAGAGCGAACACAGCGGTGGAGCCGAAGTTGCGGAGTTCGATCGAAATTTCGCCGGGGGTGGCCAGGGCCAGGCGTTTTTTCCAGATGCGGCGGAGTTCGAGCTGGTGCGGGCGCGGGAGGCGTTGCAAATCCCAGGCCCAGGCGGCGAGCAGTAGAGCATCCCAGACGAACATGGCGGCGATCCATCGGGGAGAGAGCCAGGCGGGCACCAGCCAGAGCAGCCCCAGAAGCAAGCCGACAAAAAAACGCGGGCCAAAGGCGAACGCCATGCGTCTCTGGGAGCGGGCGCGCACGGCTGGGGCGGGCGTCAGAATGGGCTGGGCTTGCGTCACTGCGTCTCCTTAATGAAATTCATTTGGGCACTGCTACGGCGGCGATGACGTCCTGAACGACCTGATCGGCGGTGAGACCCTCGAGATCGGCTTCGGGCTTGAGCAGAATGCGATGGCGCAGGACGGATGGAGCGGCGGCTTTGATGTCGTCGGGAAGGAGGAAGTCGCGGCCCTCCATGCCAGCGAGGGCGCGAGCGACGAAGAAGAGGCCGATGGCAGCGCGGGGACTGGCGCCGAGAGAGAGCGCGGGCCAGTCGCGGGTGCGGCGCACGAGTTCGACGATGTAGGGATAGAGGGATGGTTCCACGCGAATTTTATCGATTTCGGCGCGGGCGGCGTCGAGCAATCCGGCGGGAAGAGGAACCAGCGGCATTTTTTCGAGATGGCGGGGATCGAAGCCCTGTTCGTAGCGGGTGAGGAGTTCGGTTTCTTCCTGCGCGCTGGGATAGCCGATGCGGATTTTGAGGAGGAAGCGGTCGAGCTGGGCTTCCGGAAGAGGATAGGTGCCTTCGAATTCGACGGGGTTCTGCGTGGCCAGGACGGTGAAGTTGTTGGAGAGCGGATAACGCGTGCTGTCGATGGTGACCTGGCGCTCTTCCATGCATTCGAGGAGAGCGGCCTGGGTGCGCGGGGAGGTGCGGTTGATTTCGTCGACGAGGAGGAGATCGGTGAAGACGGGGCCGCGATGGAGGGAGAAGGAGCTGGTGGCCATATTGAAGATATTGGTGCCCATGACGTCGGCGGGCATGAGGTCGGCGGTGCACTGCACGCGCTGGAAATCCAGGGCGCAGATGCGCGCGAGGGTTTTGACGGCGAGAGTCTTGGCGAGGCCGGGAACGCCCTCGACGAGGGCGTGGCCGCCGCAGACGAGGACCAGCAACAGCTGGTCGACGACTTCGCGCTGGCCGATGATGACCTTGCCCAGTTCGGTGCGGACGTGAGTTGCGAGACGCGACAAGTTTTCCACGGTTACGATCTCTCCTGTGTCGTTCGTTTGGCTAAACCGATTTTCTGTTCGAGCGTTTCGAGTTCGCGGACAATTTCGAGGGCGCGGGCGGGGGCCAGCTTGACGGCGCGGGCGGCGGCATCGGCGCGCTGCAAGACATCGGCGAGATCCTGCGGCTTCTGCCCAAGGCGCGGCCCGGCGGCCTGCGCCAGAAGATTGTCGGAGATGGCGGCGGGCAGGCGCAACTGGCGGGTGAGCAGGCCGCGGAATTTCTGGTAAGCCACGGAGACAGCGGCGGGGGAGGCGCCGGCGCGCTGGTAAAGGGCGCCGAGGGTGTCCACGAATTCGAGCGGGGCGAGGCGGGAGACGGCGGCGGGCTTGACGACGGGGCCGCTGCGGCGGCTGAAGGTGAAAAAGACGGCGAGGACGACGAGAGCGATTTGCAGCAGACCCATGGGCAGAGGGGTTTTTGCGAAGAAGGCCCACAGGGAGTTGCTCTGGCCGTGGAAATATTCGTCCCAATAGATTTGCGGGGGGCGATTTTGGGCGGAGGATTCGCGCAGGGTTTCGAGGAAGAGGTTCAGATTATCGGCGCGGGTAATGCCTGCGTTGGTCAGCGGAGTGGCCGCGGCCCACCAGATGATGCGGCCGGCGCCGTGACGCCAGATGACGACGACGCTGCGTCCGGGTTCGCCGTAGAGAGCGGACTGGCCGGCGCCGAGCTTGGTCCAATGAGCCAGCGGGCGGAGAGCGATCTTGGGGGCGGAGCGGGAATAGCGGCTGGCGGGCTGGGCGGAGAACTCCTGGACTTCACCGGGAAGCGGCTGAATTTTCAGTTTTGTGCCGGCGAAGAAATTTTCAAGCAAGGCGCCGGTGAGGAGAACGACGCCGCCGCGTTCGACGAATTGGAGGAGGGCGTCTTTTTCCGGCGGTTCGGGCGCCATTTGCGGGCCGGCCAGAATCAGCACGGAGCCCGCGGCGTTTTGCGGGAGATCGGAGGGAGGCTGCTCCCAGCGGCGGACGTCGTATTTCATTTCCTGAAGAAGCAGAAAGGCGGCGCGGGCGCCTCCGGCGGTGGAGGAGTAGGTGGAGGGAACGCCGGAGTCCGGGCCGGCTTCGGGCGGAACGAAGAAAAAGACGGAGAGCAGCAGCAGAAACACGGAGCCGGCGATGAGGAGAAGCTTGCGGTCGGCGGGATCTATTCCAGGCGGCATCCCAGCTCCTCGGCTTGCTGCAGGGTGGCTTGAAAATCCTCGGCGCCGGCCTGGCCGCGTCCATACCAGACGGTTTCGAGACGGGCGGTGAGCAGGGTCAGCAATTGGCGCTGCGCGGGCAGGGACGGAGGGGGAAGGATGGCGGAGCTGTCGGCGGAGAGCAGGCGGAGATATTCGCGGGGGGTGAAGCTGCGGCCGGCGGGGAGGAAACCGCGCGAGGCGAGATGGGCGATGCTGGCCCAATAGACGGAATGAATGGCTTCGCGGAAATCGCCGCGGGAGGCGGCCTGGCGGGCGAGGCCGATCCACTCCTGCCAGGTGCGCATGAGGAGAACTTGATCGAGAGGGCGCAACTCTTCGAGATGGGCGCGGCGATTCCAGAAGCGGAAGAGGACGAAGGCCAGCCAGACGGCGGCGCCAAAGACGAGGAGCCAGAAGAGAATCGAGCCGGCCATGGGATAGCCGGCAAACAAGCCGAGAAATTTGCCCAGGAGTTCGGCGAGCTTGCGGGTGAGCCAGGACTGCAATTTTTCCAGGGAATTGGTTTTTTGCACGGAGGAGAATTCGGGGCGGCGCAGGATTTCATCGAGCAGAGGGCGCGCGCGGGGATCGGGGGCTGGCGCGTTCTGCGCGGAATTTTCGGGATCGTCCGCGGGGGAGGCGGGAGAATCGGGCTGGGAAACGGCGTCGGGCTGGGTCTCCTCAGCGGCGGGCGAAGCAGGCGTGTCCTCGCCCTGCGCGGCGCGGGGGGCCTGAGCCGCGGCCAAGGCGAGCAGGAGAGCCAGGCAGAAGTTGCGAAAGAAGTGTCTATTCATCGGCGCGCGCAACGGCTGGAGAATTTTCCCGGCCGGAAGCCTACGATAGCATGCTCGGAGCACCGGCGGAGGCGCCGGGGAAAGTATTGTCGGCGCCGCCCATCATGATTTGCAGGTCGAAGGCCTCTTTGCGGACGCGCAGGTCGTAATAGAAGAGAGCGGTGGCGATGGTAACCACGGGGGTGACGAGAACACGAGCGGCGAATCCTCCAATCTGCATCAGGGCGGTCCAGAAGCGGAGCATGCCGGGATCGTTGCGGGCAATGACCAGGCCAACGATGAACGGCATCTGCAGAAGGCCTACTGCCGAGTACAGAAGAACCACATAGAGGAGGTAGATCACGAAGGCGCGGCCGGCAAAATTCTGGGTCAAATCGAAACTGCGGGACATGGCATCGGGACCGTTGAGATCTTCGATGACCGTCGCGGGAACGGAAACGGCGAGGCGGCAGGCGATGTAGATTCCCGGAACGATCAACAGGAGGAAGCCGGCGACGGTGGCCAAGCCCGAGAGCAGGCCCAAAACGAAAAGGGAAAGCAGTGAGCCGCGCACGCGCCGCAGCGATTCGCCGACCGTAATGGCGCGGCCGAGGTACAGCTCGGAGACGGCCAGGACGGTCGCGCCGTTGGAGAGGAGCAGGGCCGCCCAATAGACAATCCCGCCCACGATGCCCAGCACGACAGCGAGCCACAGGCCGGAGAGGAGACCCGCAAGGCCATCGCCGGTTGCCTGCCATTGGGAGAGCACCTGGGGCGCATGCGGGGGAACGGGCATTTTTGGCATCTTCATAATAAACACTTGAAACATCTGGAAGGCCAGGACCAGCAGCTGCGGGATCATGGAGATGCCCGCAAACAGGACGAAATTGTTTTTGTAGAGCGTGAAGGTGCGGTCGAGAATTTCACCCAGGGAAAGGGGGCGAAGATCGAGATTCTGCATGCAACCTCCGGGGACGGGCATGAGAGTTATCTGGCGGGCACTTTAGCAAAGAAGAGAGAGGGAGGGAAAGAAAATCTTGGGCGGGAGAGCATAAACGATAGCTGGCCGAAGGGCGGGGCGGCCGCGGACTGCCCGCGAAAAAAATTGCAGCGGCGCAGTCCGGGCAGCTTCCGGGAAACGGCTCAGGGCTTCTTTTTTGGCGCAGGCGCGGGCGCCGCTTGCGGCGCGGCCTGAATGGGCGGATGGCCGGCAGGAAGAGCGCCGGGGGCGCCTTCGGTCTGGCCGTGGAAATTCTTGATGGCGTCGCCGACGGGCGAGCCGGGCTGAGCCTGCGGCGCGCCGTCCATGGGAGGATGGCCCATGGCGCCGGCGGCGGATTTGGTATCGAGGACGGTCCAGACGCCGTTGCGCTTTTCGAGGCTGTAAGACATCTGCATCTGCGCGCCTTCGGGGCCGCCCTTGGAGCGGAAGAGGACGTCGGCCTGGGCCTTGTCGCCCTGCACATTGACCTGTTTGAGTTCGGTGTCGAAGGCGGCCATGTTGAGCGTGCCGCGTTCGGTGAGGCGCTTGACGATGGCGGTGCGGATCAGTTCGTTCTCGTTGCCGCTCTTCTTGCAGCCTGCGGTGAAAATCAGCAGGGCCGCGGCCAACAGGCCCAGGGTACGGTGTCTCATTCTTCCTCCATGGCGCGCCGACCGCGCTGCATTGATTCTAGCGGGACGCAGGGCAGTCCGTCCACTGGCCTTGAGGACCAGTGGCGGATGTGCTTGAATCGGTTGAGTGGGTTTCCCGCAAAAAGCGGCCCGGCAGGCGGTGAAGCGCCCGCGGAGGCGCTTAAGGGTTGGGAACAGTGGGAACGATGCGCTGGGGAGCCTGGCTCCCATCGCGCCGCGGTGGTGGAAGTTTTACTTCTTTCTTCTTGGGCTTTCTGATTTCGCGTCGTCTTGCGTCTTTGCTTCCCATGTAAATAGGATGCCATAAGTGGGTGAAGGAAATCCAGAAAAGTTCAGTTCTGGGAGAGGCGCTCCTTTTCGAACGACCTGGATGGATTCGGGGAATGTTAAGATGGCGGCGGATTTTGCGAGAGGGCGATGAGCATGCAGGAGAAAAACTACTGGCTGGAGACGGTGGCGATTACGGCGGGGGATATTGCGCCGGCGCTGCCGGAGAGCGTGGACGTGGCCGTGGTGGGGGCGGGGTTTACGGGGTTGGCGGCGGCGCGGGAACTGGCCAGGCGCGGGATGAGCGTGGCGGTGCTGGAGGCGGAGACGATTGGGTGGGGAGCGAGTTCGCGCAACGGGGGGATGGTGCTGACAGGGATGAAGCTGCCGGTGCCGGCGCTGATGAAGAGGTACGGGCGGGAACGGGTGCGGCGGATGTATGCGGCGTCGCTTGAGTCGATTGATTGCGTGGAGCGAATCGTGCGCGAGGAGAAGATCGAATGTGATTTTTCGCGCTGCGGGCATCTGGAGGTGGCCTGCAAGCAGGCGCATTTTGACGGGTATGAGGAGTCGGCGGCGCTGATCCAGCGCGAATTTGGCCACGAGCTGCGCATTGTGGGGAAAAGCGAATTGAAGAACGAAATTGGGTCGGAGATTTATTTCGGCGGGATGGTGGATGAGGTGAGCGCGGGAGTGAATCCGGCGCGGTATGTGGCGGGGCTGGCGCAGGCGGCGCGGAGGGCGGGAGCGGGGCTGATCGAGCACACGCACGTGGAAAATGTTTCGGCGGAAGGAAGCAACGGAGCGCGGAAATTTCTGGTGCGGACTTCGCGGGGAAACATGGTGGCGCGTGAGGTGATTTTGGCGAGCGGGGCGTACACCACGAGGGCGACACCGGCGCTGCAAAAGAAAATCATTCCCATCGGGTCCTACGTCATTGCCACGGACGTATTGCCGGAGGCGATGGCGCGAGAACTGAGTCCCAAGAACAGGATGATCTATGATTCGAAACATTTTCTTTACTATTACCGGCTGACGCCGGACCGGCGGATGCTGTTCGGCGGGCGGGCGGCGTTTTTTCCGGAGACGGACAGCACGGTGCGGCAGAGCGCGGAACTGTTACGGCAAGGCATGATCGAGGTCTATCCGCAATTGCGGGAGACAAAAGTCGAGTACGTGTGGGGCGGGACGATTGATTTCACGCTGGACATGATGCCCCACGCGGGGCAGTTGGAGGGAATGCGCTACGCGGTGGGGTACGCGGGCCACGGCGTGGCGGCGGCGACACATTTTGGGGTGCAGCTCGCGGGAGTGATTTGCGGAGAGGCCCAGGCGAATCCATTTGATGGAATTCCCTTCCGTAATGCGCCGCTGGGGTTGCGCGGGCCGCAGGCGTGGGCGCTGCCGCTGGCGGGGGTCTGGTATAAGTTTTTGGATTGGGTGAGTTAAGTTTGGCGGCCCGTGGAAATGGAGCGATGGAATTTCTCTTGGTTTTGTAGCGCGATCCTTCAGGGTCGCATCTTTCGTTTGTGGCCTGCGATTCTTCCCCATCTAAACCGGCTAGGCTAAATCCTGGCCCCTACAAAACCGAAGAGGCACCGCTGCGGAATTTGTGGGCGAGGCGGTAGGCGGCGTAGGCAAGCGGGCCGAGCAAAATGGCGGGCGGGCCCCAGCGCAGGCCGAAAGAGTCGCTGGCCCAAAGGGCGACGCAGCTCATCAGCAGCGGAGCACCCACTACATAAAGAAGACCGGAGCGGCCCCAGGGAATGCGGAAGGGGCGCGGGAGTTCGGGGTGTGTCCGGCGCAGGCGCCATCCGGCGAGGACGGTGAGGACGGTGGTGGCGATGCGCAGCCACATATAGACGCTGATGAGCTGGGTGAGGGTGCGGAAGGCGAGGAGAGCGTAGATGAGCGAGGAGAAGGTGATGGCCAGCCAGGGAGTGCCGTAACGGGCGTGCTTCGCGGTGAGAACCCGCGGGAGGTAGCCGTCTTCGGCCATGGCGAAAGGCATGCGCGTGGTGGTGAGGACGGTAGCGTTGAGGATGGAGATGTTGGTGACCATGGCGGCGAGGGTCATGGCCAGGCCCAGCCAGCGGCCGCCGATGAGCGCGGCGGCGTCGGAGAAATAGCGGGTGTGCCAGTCCTGCCAGTTGCCGAGAGCGGCGAGGGAAAAAAGCGTGGGAAGAAAATAGGTGGCGATGGAGAGCGGAACGACGATGGCCAGGGCGATGGGATAGTTGCGCTGGGGATTTTCGACCTCTTCGGCCACGGTGGAGCACTGCTCGTAGCCGGAATAGAGCCACAGGCCGAGAGCGAGGCCGACGCCAAAAACTTGCAGCGGAGGAACGTGCGGGGGAATCAGCGGGCTGAAGGGATTGTGACGCCATTGGGGAATAGCCATGAGGCAGAGAGCGACGATGGGGAGAAGAATAAAAATTTCGAGAACCGTGGCCACCAGTCCGACCATTTGGATGCCGCGGATATTGACATAGCCGATGACGGCGATGAGCGCGGCGGCGACGAGATAGTGTTTCCAGCCAATTAGCGAGGGGAAATAGAAGCCCAGGTAATCGGTGAAGAGCACGGCGTAGGCGCCGCCGAGAATGAAAGAAGCGGACCAGTTCCACCAGCCGGCCAGAAATCCCCAAAAATCGCCGTAGCCCGCGCGCACCCAGCGGTAGAATCCGCCTTCGACGGGCATGGCGGTGGTCAGCTCGGCCGCGACGAGGGAGACGGGGATGCACCAGAAGAACGGAATGAAGAGGTGAAAGAGGAGAGTCAGGCCGGGGCCGCTCGAGGAGACCTGGTCTTCGAGGCCGAAGGGGCCGGCGGTGGCGTAGGCGTACATGACGAAGACGAAATAGAAGAGGCCGGCTTTGCGGATGAGGGAGCGGGGGGAAGTTTTTGGAGAGTCGGTGGTCACGGCCGCGCGGGGCTCCTCGATCGGGATACGGAACTGTCCGGCAGAGAGTACTGCATTTTGCGAAGCAAGGCACTACGGGAAAAATAATCAGCTGGCCGCGGGAGAGAGGGCCGGGGCGGAAGCGGCCACGCGGGCAGCAACGCCGCTGGCGGCGAGCCAGCGGCCGGTGGCGGTGGCGGAGAGGTCGTGGGTGAGGAGAGCGCGGAGATCATCAGGGTCGTCCACGTCCATTTCCAGGCGCGGATTGCGGCGAAGGATAATTTGCGCGCCAGCCGCTTCGGCGAGGGCGCGGTGCTTGGCGAAGCTGCCGCTGCCAAACTGCGAGGGGAAAAGAGCGGGCGGCGTTCGCAGGAGGGCGTTGGTGCCGGTGCCGTCGCGGGAAGGGACCAGGACGGCGGCGGGCGCGGAAAAATCCAGCGAGAGAAGTTCGTCAATGTCGGCGGGCTGCACCAGCGGGAGATCCATGGGAAGGCGCAGCAGCGCGGAGACGCCGCGCTCCGCGCAGCAGCGCGAGGCGAAATCCACGGAAGCGCTTTCGGAGATTTGCTCTTCTTCGAGGATGACGTGCCAGCCGGCGGATTCGGCAATGCGGATGGCCGGAGCAAAATTGGTGACGAGAAAAATTTGTTCGGCAAGGCGGACGGCGCGGACGGCTGTGAGCACGTCCTCCATCATCGCGCGGGCCAGGCTCTGTCGCTCTTCGGGAGAGAGCAGGCCGGCAAGGCGCTGTTTGGCGTTGCGTTGGTCTTTGATGGGGAGAAGCAGTGCGCGCATGTTTTCCGCGGGGCTGGAACGAAAGACGGCTGGCGGTGATCCTTTCTCGGTTAGTAGCTTCCTTCGGGAGCGGCGGCGCGGGGCGCGGCGGGAGCAAGCGGCAGTCGCGGCTGGGACGCGGCCGGAATGGAATCGGCTTCGTTTTCGAAACGATTGCGAATGGCGTAGGTGGTGGAGCGCTCCGCGGGAGCGCGCCCGATCGACCGGATGCGCGCGCGAAACTCTTCGGGAGAGACATATTCGCCAAAAGTGGCCCCGGCGGATTTCGAAATGCTTTCTTCCATGAGCGTGCCGCCGAAATCGTTGGCCCCAGCGGAGAAGCAGTCGAGCGAAAGGTCCAGTCCCAGCTTGACCCAGGAAACCTGAATATTGGAAATGGCGCCGTGCAGCAGCACCCGAGCCAGCGCATGCACGCGCAGATGCTCTTCGCGGGCCGCGCCGGGGCGCGCGCCGCCGATGCGGAAGAGGCGCGTGTTGTCGTGAATGAAGCCCAGCGGAACGAACTCGGTGAAGCCGCCGGTGCGCTTCTGAATGCCGCGCAGAAGCTGAATGTGGCGGACCTGGTCGGCAGGCTCCTCGACGTGGCCGTACATCATGGTGGAAGTCGTGGGGATGCCGGTTTCATGCGCGGCGGTGATGATTTCCATCCAGCGGGCCACGGGCAGTTTGTTGGGGCTGAGCTTCTGGCGGATGCGGTCATCGAGAATTTCGGCGGCGGTGCCGGGGATGCTGCCCAGTCCCTCGTCCTTCAACATGCGCAGGTAATCGCGCAGTGGCAGGCCGGTCTTTTCCACGCCGTAGGAAATCTCCATGGGAGAAAAAGCGTGAATGTGCATCTCGGGCAGGGCGCGCTTGATGGCGCGGAGAATATCGCGATAGAAGTAGCCGTCTAGATCGCGCGGCAGCCCGCCCTGAATGCAGACTTCGCTGGCGCCGACGTCCCACGCCGCGCGGGCCTTGGCAACGATGTCCTCTAGGGAATGCGAGTAGGAGTCGGGGGCGTTGGGACCCTGGCCGAAGCCGCAGAAGCTGCAGCCGACAAAGCAGACGTTGGTGAAATTGATGTTGCGGTTGACGATGTAGGTGATGGTGTCGCCGGAAACTTCGCGGCGCAACTGGTCGGCGGTGGCGATGAGGGCGGCGAGATCCGCGCCACTGGAAGTGGCTAGGAGCAGAGCCTGATCGAAGGTGAGTTCCGCGCCCTGGGCGGCGGAGGCCAGAATGTCACGGACGGCGGGGCTGGCGGAAGCGGCGAGGGATTGCTGTTCGGTGGAGGATGACATGGTGGCGTACGCCCTGGGCAGCTCCTGGGAATCGACTGCAGAACCTGAGGGTTATCTTAACATGAGGATTGCGGAAGAGTGTGGCGAGGGGCGGAAAGGCTGGAAAATCGCTTCGCGTGCCCAGGTAGATAGGGTATCGTGGTGGTGGCCACGCCCCCCTTCGCGAGAGCCTGTTTTTCTGGAGCGTTTCGCCATGCCCAGTACCCCCGCGCTGCAAAAGAACGACGCCGAGCGCGTCGCCGCGCTGCAGAAATACGCGATTCTGGACACCGATCCGGAACCGGCGTTCGACGATCTGGTCCTGCTGGCCTCCTACATCTGCGGCACGCCCATCGCCCTGATTTCGCTATTGGATGAAAACCGGCAGTGGTTCAAATCCAAGATCGGCCTCCCTGTTTCGGAAACGCCGCGGGACATCGCCTTCTGCAACTTGGCCATTCAGCAGTCCAACCTGTTTATCGTGCCGGACACGCTTGAGGATGCGCGTTTTCGGGATAATCCGCTGGTGCGCAACGATCCCAAGATCCGTTTTTATGCCGGGGCACCGCTGATCAATTCCGAGGGCTATGCGCTGGGGACCATCTGCATCATTGACAGCCAGCCGCGGGTGATGGACCGCGAGCAGGAAAGCGCGCTGACCGCGCTCAGCCGGCTGGTGCTGGGGCAGATGGAGTTCCGCCGCAACCTGATTCTGCTGAAGCAGGCGCTCAATGACCGCAGCAAACTGGAACACGAGCGTGAGCGCGAAATCCGCAAGCTGCAGGAAACGCTCCTGCGCACCATCGGCCTGCGCCCCTGAGGCGCGCCGCAGCCGGCGCGGAGTATTCCCTTTACAGTTATATTGTTCTGTGCTATACATTTTTCAGCTGAACTTGCCACGGACCGCGTTCTTCCTCGCCCCCCTCTTCCCGCTCTCGGCAAACTCGGCTCCTCCCTCCGCTTGAAGGCACTCGCCAACCGCGGTACCTCGGCCCCAGGGATTTTCCTTCCTCGGTCGACTGAAAGGAGCTCTCCATGAGCACACAAGCAGTAACCATGAAACGGTCCGAAGCAATCATTCTGGAAACGGGAGTGCAATACGGCACCGGATGGCTGCCGGACTATCCCGATTTCCGGGACTTCACGCAAGAAACCGAATCCGGGCGGATTGTCCCGGGCCGCACCGAACCCACCGAGAGCATCAAATCCATGCTGGGCAAGACCGGGGTGATGCGCGCGCCGGCGCTGCCCGCATCGGCCGACCTGCGGCCGTGGTGCTCGCCGATCGAGGACCAGGGCAATCTGGGATCATGCACCGCCAACGCCGCCGTCGGAGCGGTGGAATACTACGAGCGGCGGGCGTTCGGCAAGTACATCGACGCCTCGCGCCTGTTCCTCTATAAGGCCACGCGGGACTTCCTGCACTGGAGCGGAGACACCGGAGCGTACCTGCGTTCGACGATGGGGGCGCTGGCGCTGTTCGGCGTTCCGCCGGAGGAGTTCTGGCCCTACGCCATCGCTGCGTTCGATCAGGAGCCGACGGCGTTTTGCTATGCCTTCGCCGCGAACTACCAGGCCATCAGCTATTACCGGCTGGACCCGGTGGGAACGACGCAAGCGATGCTGCTGCAGCGGATCAAGACCAACGCGGCGGCGTTTCTGCCGTCCATCTTCGGCTTTACCGTTTACAACTCGATCGCGCAGGCTTCCGCCACGGGCAAGATTCCCTTCCCGGTGGCCGGCGAGCGGGTGCTGGGCGGGCACGCCATCATGGTCGTGGGCTACGACGACAACATGAAGATCAAAAACCAGAATCCAGCGGCGCATGAAACCACGGGCGCGCTGCTCATCCGCAACTCCTGGGGCCCCGCCTGGGGCAGTTCGGGCTACGGATGGATGCCCTATGACTACGTGCTGCGCGGGCTGGCCAGCGACTTCTGGACGCTGCTCAAATCCGAGTGGGTGAACACGGGCCTGTTCAAAGTGTGAAGCCGCCGCAGCGGCCGCCCGGCGGAGAACTGCAGGAGAAAGGGGCCGGTTGTTTGACCGGCCCCTTTTTCGCGCCCGCCTGCTTCCAGATAGAGGCTTCTGGCGCAATGCGGCACCCTCCGCTACGATAAGAGGCCTATGCTGACGCGCAGAAAGATTTTCCTTGTTTTAGCGCTGGCGGCCGCCGGGGCCGCCGCCTGGACCGCCCGCCAAATCCTGCATGACGGCTTAAGCGCCCGGGCTACGCCGACGCGGCTGGAGATTGCCGTGGCGCGGCGCGCGCGGCACTTGGCGATTCCCGCCGGGGCGCGCGCCACCGCCAATCCTGTTCCGGCCAGCGCCGAGGCGCTGCGCGAAGGCATGCTGCACTTCGCCGATCATTGCGCCACCTGCCACGGCAACGACGGCAGCGGGGACACCGCCTACGGGCGCGGCCTTTTCCCCAAGCCGCCGGACCTGCGCCTCGGGCGCACGCAGGAGCTTTCCGACGGCGAGCTTTTCTGGATCATCGAAAACGGCGTGCGCTTCACGGGCATGCCTGCCTTCTCCGAGCCGGGTGAGCAGGAGGAGAGCTGGAAGCTGGTGCGCTTTATCCGGCATCTGCCGGCGATGCGCACGGAAGAGATTCTGGAGATGCGGCGCGGCAATCCCAAGACGGCGGAGGAGCGCGCCGAGGAGCAGGAAGAGGAAAACTTTCTGCGCGGCGAGAATCCGCTGGAAAAATCGCCCGGGAGCGGCCATCATCATCACTGACGGGAACAGTTCTTTCGCGCGCCAGGAGGAACCATGAAACGATCGCCGATGACGCTGCCCGCGCTGCTGGCAATGACGATTGCGCTGGCGCTGCTGGCCGGCGGCGCGATGGCCCACAAAGACAAGAAGCATCTGCTGGGCAAAGTGCTGCTGATCAAAGCCGATTCGCTGGTGGTGGAAACGAAGGACGGCAAGACCGTCGAAGTGAAACTATCCTCCTCCACGATTTTCCTCAAGGACGAAAAGCCCGCTCAGCTGGCCGACCTGGCCATCGCAGACCGCGTGGTGGTTCACACCGTGTCCAAGGGCCTGGATCTGATCGCCGAAGAAGTGCATTTCAGCACACCGCCCGCGCCCAAGCCTCCCAAGGACTGACGCCACGGCGGCTCATTCCGCGACAAAGTGACAAGAGTGCGTCTTCACCACCAGCCAGACCGGCTGGTCCACCTGCAATTCAAGGTTGCGCACCGCTCCAGGGGTAACGTGCACCAGGAAGCGCTCGCCGCAATCCACCGCCACGCGCACCAGCGAACCCCTTTCGCTCAGTTCGGTGATAATTCCGGGCAGGACGTTGCGCGCGCTGAGACCTTTGGGCTGCGCCGTGGACAGCAGGATGTCCCCCGCGCGAATGGCCAAAAGAACGGCCTGCCCCGGCAGAACCTGCGCCAGGGGCACTTCCAGTTCCACATCGCAGTCCCATAACACCACGCGCATGACGCCATCGTCCTCGCGGAGATCCACGACGGTGGCGTGCAGAAGGTTTTCGAAACCGGCGGCCGAGGGCAGGCGCTTGCGGCGCGGAGCGCGCAGGACGTCGCGGGGAAAGCCTTCGGCGACGACGCGGCCGCGGTCGAGAACGATCATGTGCTCGCCGAGGGCGTCCACTTCATCGCGGTCGTGGGTGACGCAGAGAATGGGAATCCGGCGGGTGGCGTTCCAGACGCGGAGATCGTCGAAGAGTTCGGCCTTGCGTTCGGCGTCGAGCGCGGAAAAGGGCTCATCGAGCAGCAGCAGGCGCGGGGAAGTGACCAGCGAACGCGCCAGGGCCACGCGCTGGCGCTCGCCGCCGGAGATTTCGCCGGGCTTGCGCGCGCGCAGATCGGCCACGCCAAACGATTCGAGAATTTCCGCGATGCGGTCGCGGCGTTCCTCGGGGGGAAGGCCGGGAAGGCCGTAGCCGGTGTTTTCCTCGACGGTGAGATGAGGAAACAGCGCAAGAGTCTGGAAAACGTAGGCGATGCGGCGCTGCTGCGCGGGGAGATTGATTCCCGAAGAAGAATCGAAAAACAATTCGCCGCCGGCGGCGATGCGGCCCTCGTCAGGGCGTTGCAGTCCGGCGAGGCAATCGAGGAACGTGGATTTTCCGGCGCCGGAGGGGCCAAAGACGATGGTGAAGCCGGGAGCAATTTCCATGGAGACGTCGAGAACAAACGCGCCGGCGGGGCCGCGATGCTGCTTGCGGAGAAGCGCGCTCAGGGCGGCGGTCACCGGGAGCTCCAGGGGGACCAGACGCGGCGGTTGACGGCGTAAATGACGGAGAGCGCGGCGAAGGAGATGGCCAGCAGCGTGAGCGCAAGGCGGTTGGCTTCGCCGTAGTCGAACGCCTGCACGGAATCGTAGATGGCGATGGAGACGGTGCGGGTGACGCCGGGAAGATTTCCGCCGACCATGAGGACGACGCCGAATTCGCCGAGGGTGTGCGCGAAAGTGAGGACCAGCGCGGTCACCAGGCCGGAGAAGGACAAGGGCAAGACCACGCGGAGGAAGGTGCGCAGAGGAGAAGCGCCGAGGACGAAGGAAGCGGAGAGCAGCTTGGGGTCCACGCCGCGGAAGGCGGAAACCAGCGGCTGCACGGCGAAGGGCAGGCTATAGAGGAGCGAGGCCAGCACCAGTCCTTCGAAGGAGAAGGCCAGGCCGTGGCCAAACAGCGATTGCCAGAGCGCGCCGAGGGGGCTGCGCGGGCCCATGACCACCAGAAGATAGAAGCCGAGGACGGTGGGCGGGAGGACGAGGGGCAGGGCGAAGACAGCTTCAAGAAGAAAACGTCCGCGCCATCGCCCGAAGGCCAGCCAGGCGGCGAGGGGAAGGCTGAGGGCGACAAGGAGAAAGGAAACGATCGCGGCAAGACGCAGGGAGAGAAAGAGCGGGGCGAGGTTCATGGTTTTCCTGCGGTCGGCGCGGCGGGGGCGGCAGGCGAAGTAAAACCGTTGCGGCGGAGAATGGACTGGCCTTCCGGGCTTTTTAGAAATTCAAAAAACGATTGGGCCAGTGCTTTTCGCGGAGAGGTTTGCAGAATGACGGCGGTCTGGAGAATCGGCAGGTGGGCGGCGGGGATTATCCAGAATTTTCCGGCGGATTGAAGAGCGGGCGAGACGGCCAGGGAATAAGCGAGCAAAGCCGCCTGGGCGTTGCCGGACTGAACGAATTGCGCGGTCTGCGAGATATTTTCGCCGTAGACCAGTTTGCTTTCGATGCGCTCATAGAAGCCCGCGTTTTTGAGGGCGGTGACGGCGGCCCGGCCGTAAGGAGCGTGACGGGGATTGGCGATGGCGATTTTGCGGATGGCGGGGTCGAGAAGAGCGTCCCAGCCGCGATGGGCGACGTCCACGGGAGAATCGGAGGGAACCCAAAGGACCAGACGGCCCAGCGCGTAATCGTAGAGCGTGGAGGAATCGGCGAAGCCGGCGGCGGCGAGCCGGCGGGGGTAATCGCCATCGGCGGAGAAGAAGAGATCGAAGGGGGCGCCGCTTTGAATTTGCGCGAAGAAATTGCCGGAGGAGCCGTAGGTAACGTTGAGTTTGACGCCGGTTTGCTGCTTGAACCGCGCGGCGAGTTCGGGCATGGCGAAGCGCAGGTCGGAAGCGGCGGCGATGGAAAGCGCCTTCGGCGGCGCGGCGGAGAAAACCGGGGCGACGAGAAGAGAGCATAGGAGAAGAGCAAGAGAGGCGCGCATACGATGGTCTCCTGGATCAGGCCAGCAAAATCATGACTTCGGTGGATTTCACAAGGGCGGCGGCGCGGTCGCCGGGCTGGAGACGCATTTCGCGGGCGGCGTCGGCGGTGATGATGGAGGTGATGCGCTGTTCGCCGATGGCCAGCGTGATTTGGGCGAGCAGGCCGTCGTATTTGACGGCCAGGACGCGGCCGACCAGTTGGTTGCGTCCGCTGATGCGGCGAAATTCGCCGCGGCGGCGGGCAACGGGGCCGCGCTCGAGTTTTTTGGGAAGCAGGCGGTCGATTTCACTTTGCGGGATGCGGTGATGTCCGCCGGGTGTTTTCATGGACTTGATTTTGCGGAGGTAAATCCACTGTTTGAGGGTGGGGTAGCTGACGCCGAGGATTTGGGCGGCGGCGCGGGGAGAGAGCAGGCTGGCGGGCATGGAGGAACCTCCATTACTCATCGTATTGAATCGTTAGAGTGTAGCTTTTTTATACGATTTAATACAAACAGATTTCGCGGACGGAATTTCGCCGCAAGGCCGGACGCGGCCTGCCGCGACATTTGCAAAAACGGGCGGCTAATTGCGCAGGGGCTTGCCGGTTTTGAGGGTGTGGGCGATGCGCTCCTGGGTTTTCTTTTCGGCGCAGAGGGAGACGAAGGCTTCGCGTTCGAGGTCGAGCAGATATTGTTCGCTGACGAACTGCGGCGCGCTGAGGGAGCCGCCGGCGAGGATGAAGGCCAGTTTGCGGGCCACGACGGCGTCGTATTCGGAGGCGAAGCCGCCGCGCACGAGCATGTGGATGGCGACCTTGGCGCCGGCGAGGAACTGATCGCCCAGGACGCGCACGCGCGTGCCGGCGGCGCCTTCGGCGGGCGAGGGAGCGGCGGGGCGATAGCCGGCGCGGAAGAGGGCCAGGGCGGTTTCCTTGGCGTCGGCGACGAGGCGGTCGCGGTTCATGGTGATGGCGTCCTCGCGGCGCAGGAAGCCGAGCGCGCGGGATTCTTCGGCGCTCGTGCCGACTTTGGCCATGGCGATGGTTTCGAAAATGGTTTTGAGCGCCTGGAAGAGCGCGAGATCGTTTTCCGGAGCGGCTGCGGGACTGAGGCCCGGCGTGATACCGGCCTGCTCGTTGGCGCGGATGAGCATTTCCTTGGTGCCGCCGCCGCCGGGAATGAGGCCGACGCCGGCTTCGACGAGGCCGATATAGGCTTCGGCGGAGGCCTGAATGCGCGCGCCGTGCAGAGGGATTTCGCAGCCGCCGCCGAGGGCCATGCCTTGCGGAGCGACGACGACGGGTTTGCAGGCGTACTTGAGGGCCAGGTTGACGTTCTGAAACTGGCGCACGACGAGATGCAGCTCGTCCCACTCCTGCTCCTGCGCGGCCATCAGGACGAGCATGAGATTGGCGCCGACGGAGAAGTTGACGGCCTGATTGGCCACCACCATGGCGTCGAAATCGGTTTCCAGACGCTTGACGCCCTTGGTGAGCATGGCGAAGAGGTCGCCGCCGATGGCGTTCATCTTGGCGTGGAATTCGCAGCAGAGCACGCCATCGCCCAGATCAATCAGGCTGGCGCCGGCGTTGCGTTCGATTTCGCGGCCGGCCTCTTTTTGCGATTTGAGGATGATGACGCCGCGCGGCTCTGCGACGGGCTTGGCCGCGCCGCTGGCCAAGTCGAAGCAGGAAGTAGTTCCCTTCTCCGCACTGTAAAAAGAGTCGCGGCCGGAGGCCAGCAGTTTGCTGATCAGCGCGGGAACCGCGCGGCCTTCCTTTTCCACCTGGGCGGCAAAGGCGCGCACGCCGAGGGTGTCCAGAATTTCGAAGGGGCCGAGTTCCCAGCCAAAGCCCCAGCGCATGGCGCGGTCCACGTCAAAAACATTGTCGGAGATTTCCGGGATGCGCCGGGCGGCGTAGAGGCAGGTTTCCGAGAGGCCGCCCCAGAGGAATTTCTGGGCCTTGTCGTGCGGCTGCCCGGCGAGGACGGGGCCGAGGAGCGAGCGCAGGCGTTCGCGGGTGTCCTCGATGGACTTGCCCATGTCGAGCGAGGCAAACTTGGCGCGCTGCTTGGCGCGGTATTCGAATGTGTTCACGTCCAGGGTGAGAATTTCGCTCTGGCCGTCTTTTTTCACGCGCTGATAAAAACCCTTGCCGGTCTTGTCGCCGAGCAGGCCGCGCTTGGCCATCTCTTCGAGCATGGCGGGCAGGCGATAGAGCTCGCGCGATTCGTCCTGCGGAGCGGTTTCGTAGATATTTTTCACGACGTGCATGAGCACGTCCAGGCCGACGATATCGGCGGTGCGGAACGTCGCCGATTTGGGCCAGCCCACCGCCGGGCCGGTGCAGGCGTCCACTTCTTCGACGGTCATGCCCATAGCGCCCATGAGTTTGAGGGCGTTCATCATGGAAAACGTGCCGATGCGGTTGGCGATAAAGTTGGGCGAATCCTTGGCCACGACGATGCCCTTGCCCAGGCGGCGGTCGCAAAAATCGGAAAGGGTTTCGAGGACGTCGGGAAGAGTCTTGGGGCCGGGGATGAGTTCCACGAGGCGGAGATAGCGCGGGGGATTGAAGAAGTGGGTGCCGGCCCAGTGCTGCTGAAACTCCTCGGGCAGACCTTCGGCGATGAGTCGCACGGGCAGGCCGGAAGTGTTGGTGGTGACGATGGCGCCGGGCTTGCGCACCTGGGCGACGCGGGCCAGCAGGCCGCGCTTGATTTCCAGATTTTCGGCGACGACTTCGATGATCCAGTCGGCGTCGGCGCAGCGGGCGAGATCGTCCTCGAAATTGCCGATGGAGATGCGCGAGGCGAAGGAGGGATGAAAGAACGCGGCGGGGCGGGATTTGACGGCGGCGGCAAGGCCGGCCTGCACGATGCGGTTGCGCGCGGCGGGCGAGGAGGGCTTGGCGGGGCCTTCCTTGCCGGGGCCGGAAAGCTCCGCGGGAACGATATCGAGAAGCAGGCAGGGCAAACCGGCGTTGGCGAGATGGGCGGCGATGCGCGAACCCATGGTTCCCGCGCCGAGCACAACGGCTTTCTGGATGCGTCGGATCATGGCAGGAGTTTCTCCCGGAAAACGGTGACAGAGGCAGGTTACAAAACCAGCATCCCCACGTCAAACGATACACCCCCTTTTGCTCCGGGTCACGATACAGTTTAGGCAGGATGTGGCGGCGCAGGGTCAATACGGCGATCGACTGGATCCGCGGGGCGCGGGAGAAGATCCGCGCGCGGCGGGTGAGCGAACCCGGCGGAGGGCCGGAGCGCCCGCGCATCGGCCTGGCGCTTTCCGGAGGATTCGCGCGGGGCATCGCGCACATCGGAGTGTTCCGCGTCCTGCACGCGGCGGGAATTCCGATTGACTGCATGGCGGGAACCAGCGTGGGCTCGTTCATCGGCGGAGCCTATTGCGCGGGTGTGACGCTCGAGGGCATGGAGAGCGTTGCGCGAGAGACGCGCTTTTCGGATTTCGGACGCTGGACGCCTTCGTGGCTGGGGCTGGCCACCAACAAGCGGCTGGAAACGCATTTCGAAAAGATGACCACGGTGCGCACGTTCGAGGAGATGGTCACGCCCTTCGCCATCGCCGCGACGGACTTGAAGGCCGGCGTGGCGGTTTACTACACCCAGGGACCGGTGGGGCCGGCAATGCGCGGTTCGTGCGCCTATCCGGGTTTGTTTGTGCCCGTGCAGTACGAGGGACGCATGCTGGTGGACGGATTTCTGACGGCGCCGGTGCCCGTGGAAGGGGCGCTGCTGCTGGGGGCGGACATCGTCATCGCGGTGAATCTGGAGCATGGCGGGATAGAAAATCCGCGCACGGTGGGCGACGTGATCAGCCGCTCGTTTTCCATCATCGAAGGCAAAGTGGAAATCGCCTGGAGGCAGCAGGCGGACGTGATTATCGAGCCGGACGTGCGCGCGTATGCCTGGGACGATTTCACGCATTCGGAGGACATGATCACCGCGGGAGAGGTGGCGGCGCTGCGGGCGCTGCCGCAGATCCGCGCACTGATCGCGAAGAACCGCGGGAGCCGTTAGGACGCGGCGGGCTAAACTGGGCGAACGTCCACTTGCACCGGCTGGCCGTTGGTCTTGCCGCGCTGGGTGAGCCAGGCGGAGAAGACTTCGGCAAAGCGCTCAGGGGTGACGCGGAAGCTGAGCTCGAGGCGGCCTTCGGCGGTCGGCAGGGAGTCGTCGAACTCCGCGGCGTTGGTGAAATTGCGCATGCAGAACTGGTCCAGCCATTCCAGCGGGCAGGGGCGGCGTTCGCCGGCGACGATAATCTCGACGATCAGCTTCCGGGCATACATAAATAAATGATACCACTGGGGAGGGCGCGGGCTACGGAAGCGGCGCGAGAGCACTGTCTTAATTTTTCGCCACTTCGTGATTTTGTGTTCGACATGCTGAACAGGAAATCGCGCCCTTTCTTGCCATAGGGTGAACGGCTGCCTTAAACTGTTGGAGATAAATCAGTGAAGATACCCCGCCGGCGTGGTTCCAGACTCTCCATCACGCAGGGTTTACGGACGGGACGGGCGTGAGCGAGCGCCGGGGAGGAATCACATGAGCAGCCCCTTGGAGCAGTGGGCGGAAGAAACGACCCGGCTGACGAAGCCCGACCGCGTGGTATTCTGCGACGGATCCGAACAGGAAAACCAGCGCATGATCGAGGAGATGGTCCGCCAGGGCCATACCCTCGAGCTGAATCCCAAGACCTATCCCAACTGCTATCTGCACCGCAGCAATCCCAATGACGTGGCGCGCACCGAACAGGTCACCTTCATCTGTTCGCAGAAGAAGGAAGACGCCGGTCCGACCAACAACTGGATGTCGCCGAAAGACGCGCGGGAGAAGCTGACACCGCTCTTTGACGGGTCCATGCGCGGGCGGACGATGTACGTGGTGCCGTACATGATGGGGCCGGTGACATCGCCGATCAGCAAGGTGGGCGTGGAGATTACCGACAGCCCGTACGTGGTGGCCAGCATGCGCATCATGTCGCGCATGGGCAAGCCGGCCATGGAGCGGCTGGGAACTTCCGCGGAGTTCGTGCCCGGGCTGCATTCGCTGCTGGACGTGAACCCGGACCGCCGCTACATCGCGCATTTTCCCGACGAAAAATTAATCTGGAGCATCGGCTCGGGCTACGGCGGCAACGCCCTGCTGGGCAAGAAATGCTTCGCCCTGCGCATCGCCAGCATGATGGCGCGCGAGCAGGGTTGGATGGCCGAGCACATGCTCATCCTCGGGCTGGAATCTCCCGAAGGAAAAGTAACGTACATGGCCGCGGCGTTTCCCAGCGCCTGCGGGAAGACCAATCTGGCCATGATGGTTTCCGCGCTCGAGAGCCAGGGCTATCGCGTGTGGACCGTGGGCGACGACATCGCCTGGATGAAGATTGGCGCGGACGGGCAGCTGCGGGCCATCAATCCCGAAGCGGGATTTTTTGGGGTGGCGCCGGGAACGGGCAAGCACACCAATCCCAACGTGATGACCGCGCTGCGGAGCAACACGCTCTTCACCAACGTGGGATTGACGCCCGAGCGCGAGCCGTGGTGGGAGGGAATGGAATCGGATCCGCCGGCGGGCATGCTGGATTGGAAGGGCAATCCGTTTGACCCCGCGAACGGTCCGGCGGCGCAGCCCAATTCGCGCTATACGGTGCCCGCGCATCAGGCGCCGTGCATTTCGCCCAAGTGGGAAGATCCCGAAGGCGTGCCGATTTCGGCGTTTATTTTTGGCGGACGGCGGGCGCGGCTGGCGCCGCTGGTGTACCAGTCGTTTGACTGGCAGCACGGCGTTTTCATGGGCGCGACGATGGCTTCGGAAACGACCGCGGCGGCCACCGGCAAGGTGGGCGTGACGCGGCGCGACCCCATGGCCATGCTGCCCTTCTGCGGCTACAACATGGCCGATTATTTCCAGCACTGGCTGGACATGGGCCGCAAAACGCCGCGGGCGCCGAAGGTGTTTCACGTGAACTGGTTCCGGCGCGGGGCGGACGGAAAATTTCTGTGGCCCGGCTACGGCGAAAACGTTCGCGTGCTCAAGTGGATTCTGGAGCGCGTCGAAGGACGCGGCGAAGCGCAGGAGACGCCCATCGGATACGTGCCCGCGCGCGGCGGGCTGACGCTCGACGGCCTGTCCGTGACCCACACCGCCATGGACGAGTTGCTCAGCGTGAATAAGGCCGACTGGGAGCCGGAACTGGCCGACACCAAGCAGTTTTTCGAAAAGTTCGGCGAGCGGCTGCCGAAAGAACTTCTGGAAGAGCATGCCAAGCTGGCCCGGCGATTTGCCGGCGCGGCCTGATTTTTTCACCACAAACCACTAGCCGGAAATAATTGCAGAACGATTGCGGACGATGCCGTTATGGGTGTGTCCGCTGGATCGGTCAGACTTGTTCGCCGGAACGGCGCAGGCGGCGGATGGCGAAGGCCGCGGCGAGCAGACCCATGGCGGTGTAGAGCAGGCAGGAAGAGGCCGGGTACGCGTACTTGCGGACATCCACATCGTCCAGCAGGGAGAGAAACGGATAGATGGGATTCAGGAAGAGCGGCGCCTGCACATAAAGCGGAGGGGGATCCTGATGGTTCCCCGCGGGGCTTGCCGACCAGTGCGCCATCAGGATGCCAAAGATCACCGCCGTCAGGATGGTGAGAACCAGGACGATGGCGTAGGCGGCGGCGGTGGAATGGACGCTGCGGCGGAACGTGGCCGAACACCACAAGCCGACGGCGGAAATGCTGGCGAGGACCAGAACCATCGCGCCGGTGGCCTTGAGCAGGGCCATGGGTTCGACGCCGCCGAAGGCGAAGGAGAGCGCCAGAAGCGGCAGGGCGCTGAAGAGAAGCAAAAACAGATAAAGAAGCGCGCTGACATATTTGCCCAACCAGATCTGCGGAGCGGTCAGCAGACTGGTGAGCAGGCCGGAGAGCGTGCGCTGTTCTTTTTCAATAGTGATGGCGCCGGCGCTGAAGACGGGGGCCATCAGCAGGAGCACGGCGAGCTGGGTGAAGAGGACCGTATAGAAAATGGCTTGACCGATGTCCGCCCCTTGCAGTTCGGCGCCGCGCCGCGTTCCTTCCTGCACCACCATGTAGTAGCAAAAAGCCACCGTGCCGGAGAGCACCAGCAAATAGAGAAACGGCAGCAGCCAGGCGCGGCGCTCGCGCAGGCGCTGGCGCAGCTCCTTGCGGATCATGGGATTGCTGACTCGAAAAAGAGCGAGAACGCGGTTGCTCATGGGCGTCCTCCGAAGGTGCGGCGGTAGCGCTCTTCGAGGCCGGGACCCCGCGCGTCGAAGTGCAGCACGGTCAACCCGGCATCCAGAAAAGCACGAAGCAGGGCGGCCGCCTGCGCGGGGCCTCCGGGCAACTCGATGCGCCGCCAGTTCCCTTTCGTCTCGATGACCACCGCGCCGGGGATGGCGGCCAGGACGCGCTCAGCGGCTTCCGTAGAGCCTTCCCATTCGATTTCACAGTGTAGCAGCGCGCCGGGAGCGCCCGCGGCGGCGCCCGCCGGATGAACTTCGTTTACGTTTTTTCCTTCGGCGATGAAGACGATGCGCGTGCAGATGTCCTCAAGGTCGGCGAGGATATGCGAGGAGATCAAAATCGTGATGCCCGCGGCGTGCAGCTGGCGCAGTTGTTCGCGCAGGGCGATGCGCGCGAGGGGGTCGAGGCCGGTGGCCGGTTCGTCCAGCAGCAGGACGCGCGGGTCGTGCAGCAGCGTTTTCGAAAGATGCAGTCGCTGCTTCCAGCCCAGGGAGAGGTGCTCGACGAAATCGTCGCGGCGTTCTTCCAATCCGGATTGTGCCAGGGCCCGCGCGACGGCGGCGCTGCGCGCCGGTTCCTGAAGGCGGAAGGCGTCGGCAAAGAACTCCAGAAATTCGCCGATGCGCATGTCCTGATAGACGCCCGGCACGTCGGGGAGATAACCGACGGCGGCGCGCACGGCGGCGGGCGTTTTGGCGACGTCCACGCCGGCCACGCCGGCGCTGCCGGAATCGGCGGGCAAAAGCGTGGCGAGAATCTTGATGAGCGTGGACTTGCCCGCTCCGTTGGGCCCCACGAGGCCAACCAGATCGCCGCGCTCGACGCGCAGGGAAAATTCGTTAAGTCCGCGAATGCCGCGGTAGTTCTTACGCAAGCCCTGGATTTCGATCATGGCGTCGCTCATGGCCACTCCTCGAACGTCACCACGGTGAGCGAGCGCGCTTTATCGTCCGGAGTCAGGCCGCGCAGCGCAGCGCCCGCCGCGGCTTCCCTGCTGTAGCCGAAAAAGACCGCCTTGGTATGGGCAAAGACGCGATTGCCATTGGGGTGCCAGCCGCGAATAAACTCCACCACGGAAAACGGCTGCGTGGGAAGAGCGTCCCATTCCGCCTGAATTTTCTTCTGCTCCTCTTCGCCGAGGTTGCGATCCGGGAGTTGTTTGCTGTTCCGGAAACCGGTTCCGGGATAATCCGGATTGCGATATCCGCCCGAGTGTCCCGCCTCGCGCGAGTACGGGCTGCGCGGCACGCGCCCGAGGTCCACGACGGCCCCGGCGGGGAAAATTCCCAGCAGGAAGACGTCCTCATGGTCGGCGACGAGGGCCTGCTCGAAAGAGATGCCGGTGTCATTGTGCAGGCGTCCGGCGGAATCGCGATGGACGGTTCCGGGAAAGCGCCGATAGCCGGCAAAATTGAGATCCTTGAAGGACCATTTGCGCAGGGACAGCGAGGATTCCCAGCGGTCGCCGATCTGGTATTCGCCGGCAGGGTCGTACGCTTCGAACGGCTCGACATCCGCGCTGCGTTCGTAATGCGAGGGCGATCTGGGAACAAATTGACCCGGCAGATTGGGATGCACGGTCGCGCGATAGGGCGCCGAGACGCGAATCTTCAGGTCGGTGACAGCCAGCGGGCTGAGGGAATCCATCTGGTAGACGGTCATCTCGTCCAGGCCAAAATTGCGCGGCCGGTTGCGCGCGCTCACCAGATAGAGCGCGCAGGAAAAAACCACGGCGATGACCGGAATCGTGATCCAGCTCCATTCCGGCCGGCCCGCGAGCCGCAAGACAACGAAATTCAGGATGCCCACCAGAAAAATGTACCCGGTCATCCACAGCATGATTTCCAAAAACGTGGGGAAGCGAAACGAGGTGCCCATGCGCTTGATCATCCATCCGGTGCGGTCGGCGTTGGCGCAGTCGCAGTCTTCGGTGCGATAGCGGCGCTGGGCATCGCGCAGATCGGGAGGCACATAGCCGTTCTGGCCGTAGGTGCGCAGGTAGTCCGCAAACTCCTGGCTGGGGGCGCCCGCAAAGCGAATGAGTTTCCCCGTGGAAACATCGCGAAATTGGCCGGGAGGCAGCCGCCGCCGGTAGGATTCCAGGAATCCGGCATTGCCACGAGCTGCTGCCGTGACTTCCAGGGGCACGCCATCCTTCAACTGATCTTCGAGGAGGACGACCGTCCCGCCGTCGAGCAGATAAAGTTCCAAGGCCTCGCGCTGCGCCGGGGAGAGTTGCGCCGAGGGAATGGCCACGATCACCGTTTCCACGCCGGCCCAGCCCCACCAGACCGGAGGCGCTTCCTGCACCTGGATCAGGCGCAAAGCGCCGGACTTGCGGCTCTGCTCTTCTCCGGTGCCGCTCAGCAGCAAGCCCTGGCGAATGCCGCGGCAAAGCTCCGGTGTGGCGCAGAGCATGGCAATCAAATTCCCGTTGCTCTTCACGGGAGCGCGCCGCGCCGCCGCGCCCAGGCGGCTCCCGGCCGCGTCCTGGGCTTGCACCACGAGAACGGCATTGCTGTCGAAAGAAATATGCAGGGCCATGTCCACGGTGCGCGCTTCCCCCGGCGCGAGCGTCATGGGCAGGCGCAGTGTTTCCGTCACGGGCCTCGCGCCTTTATCCAGCGCCAGTTCGGCGGTCAGCAAATCAAAAGAAAGCGATTGCCGCGTGGTGTTGCGGACCTCGGCTTGAATCCACCCAAGCTGGCCGTCGCTGCTGACGATCCCGTCCAGCCCGACATGGCGGATGCGCACGGAGACCGCCTCCGCGCCCCAGCACACGGGGGCGAAGCCGATCAAGACCAGCAGGAGCAGGAATCGCTTGAACATTCGCGTATCCGAATGCTAGCGGGAAAAATCGTATTCCAGCAATAGGACTCGAGTGCTCAACTGGACACAGGCCGGGGACCGGCGAAAGGGCTTTCAGAGGATCGCGGTGATGCCTTCGTCGATGGCCACGTGCGTCGCCGGCATGCCATCAATCGAAAAGGAGACGCCCTCACCCTCACTGAAGTGGAAGAAGCGGCTGATGTGGTAGTCCTCGTCGCAGCCGGTGAAGATCCGTTCGGTCTGCCCGTCGGCGTAGCCGAAGGCCGAGAGTTCCACGCGCTTGCCAAACGCGCCGGCAAGCTGGCGATAGCGTTCGACGATTTCGCGGAGCGTGGGCATGGGAGACGGTGCGCGGCGCGCGGCTTCTCCTGTCATGGGCCAAAGGCCTCCAGCCGCGGAGTGTACTCCCGGGCAAAGCCGAAGAAAAGGGGCAAACGCGTGCACACCCGCCGCGCAGCCAGAAAAGGAAGAAAGCGTCGGCAATTTCGCCGGGCGGCGCACACGGCGATTTGAGGCGGCGCGCGGCTTTGCTATCATGGAGGGGCTGTCGAGCCAACGGAGGAGAAACCATGCCAATCGCAGTGGGAGCAGCCGCACCGGATTTCGTATTGAAGGATCAGAGCCAGAAGGAAGTGAAGCTGTCCGATTTCGCGGGGAAGAAAAACGTCGTCCTGGTGTTCTACCCGCTGGACTGGAGCCCGGTGTGCACCAACGAGCACGCCTGCTTCGTAAACGACATGAAGGATTTTCAGAAGCTGGACGCCGAAGTGCTCGGCGTGAGCGTGGACAGCGTGTGGTCGCACAAGGCCTACGCCGAAAAAATGGGCATCCAGTATTCCCTGCTGGCGGATTTCCATCCCCGCGGCGCCATGGCCGATAAGTTCGGCCTGTACCTGGCGGAAAAGGGCATCACCGGCCGCGCCATCGTCATCATCAACAAGGCCGGCAAAGTCGCCTGGGTGAAGAACTACGACATCCCCGCGCTGCCCGACCTCAAGGAAGTGGCCGCGGCGCTGGCGCAGGTCAAGTAAACAACGGCGAAGCGGGGCGCGGCACTGATCGCCCGCACGAACCGCAACGCAAAGGAAACGGGCCTGGGTTTTGCCACCCAGGCCCGTTTTTTATTGGGGAAGACTGGCCGCCGCGCGGAACTATTTCACGGGCGCGGGCGTTCCCTGGGCATCCGCGGCGAACCCGCGAATATAGAGCACCAGTTGCCAGCGCTGCTCTTCGCTCAGCTTTTTGCCAAACGAGGGCATGGGCCGCCGCCCGCGGCTGATTTTGTAAAACAGTTCGCCGTCGCTCATCGAATTCATGCGCAGTGCATCGGTGAAATCCCGCGGCGCGGGCCAGTGCATGCGCCCTTCCGCTCCGTCGCCGCGGCCGCGTTCGCCATGGCAGTTCGCGCATTTATCGCGATAAATCGCCGCCGCGGCCTTGCGCCCTTCTTCCGAAGCCGCCAGCGGATTCTTCCGCTGCCTGGCTTCCTCCGGAACGCTCCACCCGCGCCCCTGGTAGACAGCCGCCAGCGCCGCGGCCACGATGGCGGCGAAAATGGCGCCCAGAAGAAGTCTTACGATTCTCTTTTTTCGCTGCTGTTGAATGTTCATGTGCCCGGAAAGTTTCGCATATCGCCCGTACGAAAGAAAAGCGCGCTTATCCGCGCCAGGTCAGCCAGAGCAGTTCGGCGTTGAAGCCGATAATCACCGCGGCGACCACCCAGGCGGCCGCGACGGTGGCGCGGGAATTGGCGAATTCGCCCATCAGCCTGCGGTCGCTGGTGAACCGGATCAGCGGCACGACGGCGAAGGGCAGCTGAAAACTGAGCACCACCTGGCTGAAGATCAGCAGCGCCGTAGTCTTGCCTTCCCCGGCGATGCCAATCACCAGCGCCGCGGGAACAATCGCGAGCGAGCGCGTGATCAGCCGCCGCTGCCACGGTTTCAGGCGCAACTGGAGAAATCCTTCCATCACGATCTGCCCGGCGAGCGTCCCGGTGAGCGTGGAATTCTGCCCGGAAGCCAGCAGGGCCAGGGCGAAGAGCGTGCTGGCCAGGCTTGCGCCCAGCACCGGCGTCAGCAGCTTGTAGGCGTCGCCGATTTCGGCCACGCCGGTCATCCCCCGCGAATGGAAGGCCGCCGCGCCAAGAACCAGGATGGCCGCGTTGATAAAAAGGGCGATGAACAGCGCGACGGTCGAATCAAAAACGGCGTAGCGTACGGCTTCGCGCTTGTCCCCGGCGGAGCTGCCGAAGGCCCGCGTCTGCACGATGCTGGAATGCAGATAGAGATTGTGGGGCATCACCGTCGCGCCCAGGATTCCGATGGCGATGTAAAGCATCTCGCGGTTGCGCAGGATCTCCAGGTGCGGCATGAACCCGTGCGCAGCCTCCAGCCACAGCGGGCGCGCGAAAAATATTTCATAGGCGAAGCAGCCGGCAATCGTGGCCGTCAGCGTGATCACGAATATTTCCACCCAGCGGAATCCGCGCCCTTGCAGCGCCAGCACCAGCAGCACGTCCAGGCCGGTAAGCAACACGCCGGCCAGCAGCGGCAGCCCGAAGAGCAGCTTCAGCGCCACCGCCGAGCCCAGCACCTCCGCCAGGTCGCAGGCCACGATGGCGATTTCGCAGAGCACCCACAGAAAAAAACTGGCGCGCCGCGAATACCGGCTGCGGCAGGCCTGCGCCAGGTCGCGCCCGGTGACGATGCCCAGCTTGGCCGAAAGCCCTTGCAGCAGCATGGCCATGCAGTTGCTAATCAGCACCACGCTCAGCAGCGCATAGCCGAATTTCGAGCCCGCCCCGATGTCCGTGGCCCAATTGCCGGGGTCCATATAGCCGACGGCCACGAGGTAGCCCGGCCCGGCGAAGGCCAGCATCTTGCGCAACCAGGAAGAACCGTGAACGAAGGGCACGGTGCGATAGGCTTCGGGAAGCGAGGGGGTTGGCGCGGAGGAGGCGGGGGCGGAAGTTGCGGAAGGAGCGCTGGTTTGCGGGGAATCCGAAGACGAGTTCGTCATAGTTAACTGCGCTAAAGCTAATAAGGAAACTACACTTAATACGCTTCGCTGTCAACCGCCCCGCGCGCGCTGCGCTTCCCTTCCCGCAACACGGGGCGCGCCGCAACCCTTCCATTTATGCTATTTTCATGAAGGATTTCCCGGAGAGAACACATGGAAGAACAGCGCCAGGTCCAGATCAAAGCCGACGAAAAAGAATTGCAGGGCCAGTACAGCAATCTCGTCATGGTCCATCACAACATCGAGGAGTTCACCCTCAATTTCATCTACATCTTCCCCAACGGCCAGCAGGGCAAGCTGCTCAGCAGCGTGATCGTCAGCCCCGCGCACGCCAAGCGCATCCAGCGCGCCCTGGCGGAGAACATTTCCCGCTACGAAGCCCAGTTCGGCCCCATCAAGGAACTGCCCGAAGGCGGCGCACCCGTCCCCAACGTCGGATTTGTGCAGTAGGCATCCTCCGCGCAATCTCTCCCGGCGGGGAGATGCAGAATCTTCGCGGTCATGTTAGAATTTCCAAGTTGTATTTGCGTTGGGCCTGTAGCTCAGGTGGCTAGAGCGCGCCCCTGATAAGGGCGAGGTCGGTGGTTCAAGTCCACCCAGGCCCACCATTTGTTTC